>ERZ761607.2175-NODE-2175-length-22089-cov-39.647318_pt1 | contig 22089 bp, 13 predicted proteins | sample MGYA00511164_ERZ761607 | MGnify/ENA primary metagenome ERZ761607 (study PRJEB28899, sample SAMN02445080) | bioreactor sludge metagenome | biome: EBPR sludge | place: Australia: Brisbane, Thorneside Wastewater Treatment Plant | collected 2011-06-22 ... | reverse complement strand
AGTTTGCGCCGGTGTTGCTACCCGTCGCGCTGATGGTAAAGGTAAAGGTATCGTCTGCCGGATCGCTCGGCGTGCCGTTGTTGTTACACGTTGGGGTAACGGTAGGCGTATTGATGGCGCAAACTGCCAAGATCGTGACGCTGGCGGGGTCATGGTCGTCTTCGTCGTTGCCGCCTGTGCCATTTTCCAGAATCTGGTTGTCTTCTAAGTTCGGCGCTTGTTCACCGCTCGTGTTGCCGTTCGTGCCGTCGGGCGTAGAGTCTATGTCCGTTCCGCCGCTTGCCGCGCTGATTTCTGCCGTGTTCGTTGCCGTTCCGGTGGCACCTGCTTTGATCCGGAGTTTAACAGGCAGTTTCAGGTTTTGGTTGGTTGCCAAGGAACCCGTGATCGTGGCAACACCGGAGCCGCTCCAGCTATACGGAAGGCTCACGCTGCCCGTGGTGGTGCCGGATGGGTTATCGGCAGCGGAAAAAGCATCAAACTTCGTGGTATCCACGTAGTCGGTGATCTGGATACCGGAAGCGGTAACCGAGCCTTGGTTATAAACGGTAATCTCAAAGTTCACCAAATCCCCAATGGCAACGGTGCTGCTTTGTCCAGTTCCCAATTTTTTGTCTAAGGCTAAGTCGAAGATGGTACAGTTTGCCGAAACATCCACCGAGTCCTCGTTATCGCCCGTGTTGCCGTCGGTTTCGTTCATGAAATGCACCCGCGCCGTGTTGGTGATGGTGGTACAAACGGGCGCGGCAGGTGCGATGGTTAAACTCGTCGTTCCGGAACAAGTCTGCCCTGCAACGGTGGTGCTGGCGGTGATGGTGGCGGTTCCGGTGACGCTGGGTGTACCTGAAACGGCTCCGGAGCCAGCATTAACCGAAAGTCCGGTCGGAAGCCCGGTGGCGCTCCACGTGTAGGTGTACGGTCCGCCAGCGCTTGCGGAAGCGGATGGACTTGCCGAATACGCCACGCCCACCGTTCCCGCCGTAAGCGGATTGGGGGTGACGGAGATGGTGGGGCAACTTACCGAGGAAAGCGGATTGGTGACGGTGACGGAAACGGTGGTGCCGGAGGTAATGGTTTGGGCGCCGCTTGGATTGATGACGGCGGTTCCATAGGTATAACCAACCGGAGCAGCGGGCTGCGTGGGTTCGGTGACGGTACAGGTGGTTCCGGCGGGAATACCGGTGATGGTTTGGCTGCCACCATTGGTAAGCGTCACATCCTGATCGAAACTGTTATCGGAGCAGTCCACATGAATCGTGTAATTCGGGCTGACAAATCCGCCAGGTGCGCCCGTTACGGTCTTGGTGATTTGTAGGGAGCCGGGCGGCGTTATGCTGTACCCGACGTCAAAACTGTGGTTGTTGGCGCCGTAAATCGGAATGTCGGTAGCCAGAACGGTGACATCCCCGTTGGAAGGGGCATTGGAGTCAATGAGGCGGTTTGCACCCGCAGCAGCAGTGGTGAGGTTGTACGTGGTTCCGGAAACGGTGGCGGTGGTGGGGAAGCGCACGGTGTAAGCCATGTTCGGCACCAATTGGGTAATGCCGTAATCTTTCCCCGTGCCATCGGTACCCGTTGCGCTGGAGAAAATGTAGTTCCCGTTGGCATCCGTTGTGACGGTAGAAATGGTGCTTCCGCTTTTGATGAGTTGTACTTGTACGCCCGAAATCCCCGCTTCGCCCGCATCCTGGATCCCGTCGTTATCCGCATCAAGCCACACGCGGTTCCCGATTTCGATAGGAGCGGGTGGGGAGATCAATTCCACATCACCCAGTCCATTGGCTTTGCCAAAAAGAGGATTAAAATTTGGATCAAGTGGATAGGCATTTAATGCATAGATTGAGTTATAATTTCCAGCATGTGCTTTGGTCGCCTCAGAGACAAAATACATAGCACCTAGGTCTCCTCCTGGGGAACCAGGAACTAAGAATTCACCTGAACCCATTTTATATCCAATACTGCCTCCATGATTGCCATTGCTATGAGGAGTCTCATAGTCATAAAAGACGGAGGTGTTAAACCCAGAAACACCGCCACACACTCCCCCACTTTCGATTGTCCACGTAGTAGGCCCGCCACAGGCTTTCAAGGTTTGACCTGCAAAACCACCATATTGGCCTGCTCCATCATCTGTAGTACAATCTGGATAAAAAATACCAGGGATTCCTGCTAATCTATCGTTGGTTATATTCCTCAAACCTATCAATAAATTACCTTGAGTATCTATTTCGATATCAGCAATTGCGGGGTTTCTTAATTCATGTTTCGTGGTTCCATAATTTGATGTGGTAATAGACTGCGGCATCCAATAGCTCCATTTATCACCAGTCCCGTAGTTATTACATGTTCCATTATTCCAACTTGCTCCTTGAAAAGGGAAATCTAAAACGGGTGTCGTACTATATGTGCTTCCTGAAATACTAAACTCAAACACATAACCTCTAAGGGCAGGATAACCTGTTGCACCATTACAGGGATCGGGTAATCCCCCTGCTGGGTATAACGACTCTCCACTGCTCACAACACCCACATATACTTTGTCAGAGGTTACTTTAAGACCAAAAGGCCTAAAATCCAAATTCTCATTGGTGGTTACAGGTGCATCAAAGGCTGGTCCCCCGGTAACCCCTGGTATAGGATAAGTACCTAAAATAGCACCTGATGTGGCATTTATTTTATATAACGACTTATTGTTGAGGTTCATAGCCCAAAGTGTCGCACCATCGGGTGATGCATCAACATCGCCCCAACCCACACGACCTACCTCGTACATGGCGGGGTCACATGTCCAATTACTTGCGGGTGTTCTTGCTGTGGTTCCGGCAGCAGCGCCAATATCCAATAGTACTGATACAGTTGCAGGACCTCCTCCTCCTGATGGTGGATTTGATAAGGCATATATGGCACCTGCTGAGCCAAATCCTGATGGATTACCTCCATTTCCTGCTCCAAGTTGGGTATGCCGTTTTACATAAGCAGATGTATATGTTTTATCCGTAAGGGGCGAATAAGCTATCCCATATACCGATCCTACCTGTCCAGCCGTTGCCCATTTTTTATCATGTGTCGGATTTACCAACGGACCACCATTAACCCTACTGTTATAGGGGTCAGATGTTACAACTGGAAGATTTGCAACGAAAGATGCTGTAAGGGGACCCCCAGCAAAAGCGGCTACAGGTACATCGGGGTTAGGTATGGAATAGTTCGCTGGATAATTGATTGCAAAGTTGATGTTGGTACGGGTCGCGTTAATGAATTGCACGCTGGTATTGCTGCCTGTTCCTACAGGCCCAGAAAAATCGTTCGAAGAAGACCAAGTAAACTCCACCCGTGTGGTGCCTGTACAACCTGTCAGGGTGTATTGCCCCAAAGTGGCGGTTGAGGTAGAAGTGGTGGTACTTCCCGCGCCTCCTGTACCATCTGTACATGTAACGGTCACGCCTCCTGCACCTATTTCATTGAATGTAGCGGTATTGTCCTTGACACCATTGGCATTAAAGTCTCGGAAAACTACACCTGTAATATTTTGTGCATAAGCGCCTGTCGCTATAAGAGGAAGACAGAACGCAATTGCACGCAAAATTGTTGATTTCATGAATATCAGATTTTAAGGGCTTGATTGTTGTGCGCGGGGTCAGTTCACCGTCACATTAATGGTGAGGGTCGGGGTGGTACCAACAGCCACCGTACCCACCGTCCAGATACCTGTTACGTTATCATAACTGCCTTGGCTGGCGGTACTGCTCACGTAGGATAAACTGGCAGGTAACAAGTCGCGTACCTGAACGCCTGTCGCGGCAAGTGTGCCGTTGTTCCTAAGCGTTATCGTATAAGAAAACGTCTGGCCGGAGTTCACGCTTGTTACATTGGATGTTTTGGTCAGTTGCAAGTCCGGCTGTCCTACTACGGTACAAGAGTTGGGCGCGGTGTAATTCACGGTTCCGGAACACGTGGGCGAAGCCGAGAACGAAGCACTCACGGTATGGCTCGCGCCATCGGCGGTGAGGCCCGTGATGGTATAAGACTGCGGACTCGTTGTTGTGCCTGTCATGGTGATGGGCGTGCTGGAACTTCCACCAATCGTGGCGGAAAGTGTGCCAGACGTGGGCGCATTCGAGAAGGTAAACTGTCCTGTTACGTTGTAAGTGTTCGTGGCACTAACACAAGCTCCTGCAAAAGCACTGACAGATAAAGAGCAGGCAGCAGCACTGTATCCCACATCAAAACTATGGTTATTGGCACCAGAAACCGGAATGTCGGTAGCGAGAATCGTGACATCACCCGAAGCGGGGGCGTTCGAGTCAATGAGGCGGTTGCTGCCTGCGGCAGCGGTGGTGAGGTTGTAGGTCGTTCCGGCAACTGTGGCCGTGGTAGGGAAGCGCACGGTGTAAGCCATATCGGGGACGAGTTGCGTAAGGCCGTATTTTGTGCTGGCGGTATCGGTTCCGGTGGCGCTGGAGAAGTAGTAGTTTCCGTTCGTATCGGTGGTGGCGGTGGATATGGTGGTGCCGCTTTTAATCAACTGTACTTGTACGCCCGAAATGCCTGCTTCGCCCGCGTCTTGGATGCCGTCATTATCGGTATCCAACCACACGCGGTTCCCGATTTCCAAAGGAGAGGGCAAACTCATCACCTCTAAATCCCCAATGCCCCCTGCTTTATGGAAACAAGCCTGTGTATTGGGATCACAGATATCGTACCATAATTCATTGGCACGCACTTGTTGTCCCGTAGCATTGTTAAAAGCTACATAACCGTTAGACGTCCATATAACCGGATTTAAAGCTGTTGCAATGACTTCATCTCGGTCTCCGGCATGGTGTACAGCCACGCCGCCCAACGTTATTTCGGCATGGGTATAAGGATTTGCACCGTTTGAATAGGGGATGCCCCACCGTGACTGGTCTTGGTAAAAGTCATTTTGATAGTAAATACCTGTCGCTGGGGTCAGGTTACAAGTTGCATTCTTGACCAACTTGATTACATCACCATTGGCATACGCTTTTGTAAAGGGCGCTGCGCCAACCAAGTTGTTGTTTCCACCACCTGTTTGGTATCCGTTTCGGTCCGTCAGACCCATGATAATATTTCCGCTGTTATCAAACTCAATATCCGTAAAAAGAGGATGTTGGTCAGACTTTGTGAAGTCTGTCGTCCAAGGCTTCCATCTTGCAGAGCCAAAACCAGAAGGAGGATCACCAGATGCCTGAATTTCATCTGCATCACGATATGTTACGCCTTGGCTGTAAACCGTTGTTGGAGATACTGGCGTATTCGTGGAGCCCAGATCATAAGCGGTGATGAATAGGCGCATTCCGGTATTGCGCCAATCGGGAGGAGCGGGATCTGCTGTTGTTTGACCGCTACAAACAATGCCCACGTACAATTTTCCGCGATGGGCTTTAAGTGCAAAGGGGCGGTAATCGCCCGCATTGGCAATACCGCTACATGGATCGGGAATGGTGTAAGAAGAAACTTGCGCGGCCGTTGGTACAATAGGTGACGTTGCATTTTGGAGATCAATACGGTAAATTTTCTGATCATATAAGTTCACCGTGAACAAATATTGACCGTCTTCCGAAATGTCTAAATCACCCAAAGAGGTCTTCGCGACTTGGTCGTATGCAAAAGCATCGGTACTGGGCGTATAATTGGGTTGAGCGATAAGATTTCGCGTGGGATTATTTCGGATCTGAAACGCTCCGGAAGCAGCGTGGGTTGGAAACCCTAAATCATCCAAGCTTGCAAACAACAAATTACCTGACAAATCTGGTGTCGTTGGGTTGATCATATAGATAGCCCCTGGCCCACCGGGTCCCATTCCAGCATGTCGTCTCAAAAAAGCAGAGACAAACAAACGACTTGCAGGCTTACTGTAAGAGATGCCCCAAAGTGTACCCGTTTGCCTGGCCAAAGCCAATGTTGTAACGCCTATCTGGCGCTGCGCATCGGTTACAGCGTACCAATTTTCCGAAGGTGTGAAGTTATACCCATCTGCCAAGTAATTCGTCGAAACAACGGAAGACTGGTTTGCGGTATAGGTATTATCCCCAACAGGTGCGGCAGGAGAAGGAATAGGATCACCCGCACGTTGGATTACATTGTAGAGTTTCGGCTCGAAAGAAGCCGTGCCACCATATTCTTCAGGATAGTAGATGGCAAAATTGGCCGTTCTGGTTGCTGCGGAAGTATTCGCAAGAAACTGAACGGAAGAACCGTAAGTACCGCCACCAAGTGCAGCATAGTCTTTTCCGTTATCCACAAAACAAGCGCCGGCTGGGATGCTAAACTCCACGCGCACTGCGCCTGTACAACCGCTGATACTGTAATTAGGTGCGGATGCATTGGTGGTGGTTTGGGTGGTTCCGCATTGCGTGCCTGCGGTGTCATAGGCTTTTACCTCTACGCCTGCAACCAATGGCTCGGCGCTCTCTTTGGTGCCATTCCCGTTAAAGTCCCGAAAAACAGTTCCGGATATTTGGCCATATGCTGGACTGACAAGCAGCACCAGCATACTTGCCAGTAGCCATGATTTTAATGTGGGCTGCCATAACGTATTTAAAGGCATATGGATGAATTGTTTTGCAGGAATCTGTGACATGACTGCGCAATAAAATTTTGTTAAGAGGTTGGTAATGATTTCAACAAAAACCATGCCCTGTTCAACCAAATGCAACCCAGCGCATTTTCTGGATGTGTATTCACCCTTAAAAGTCTCACTTTATTTCCTTCTTCCCGAGTACTGCAACCGCTTGTCTCATGTTGATAAAAGTTCACAAAAATCGCAGCACAACCTGTTCTAATAACAAGATGCAGGATAATTAAAGATGCCAACGATCCTTAGACGAATAAGGATCGTTGGCATGTGAAAGTAGGTTATCAAGATGCGTATTCAACCAATGGACGTGTGCCTTCCTATCACGACAGGCTTAAGTGAACAAACCTGCGCTAAAAGACAACTTTCCTTACCCCAGACCAGATTATTTGGGGTCTCCTAAAAAATCATCTAAAGAAGTATTCTCGAAGTGGTTTTCACCAAAGTAACGAAGGGTTTTGCCAAATTTATCCGAAGGCATAAAACCGGGCATGGCATATAGGTATTGCAACTTCTCGCGTCCTGGCGCCATAAAAACATGGGTGGGGAACCCCCTTACCTGTAGGGAACTTGCCAGCTCCGACTCTGTAAACGTCATTTTTTTAAAAGAGAGGGATTCTGTGCCCTCGGCATTTACACGGGTGATGACATAGGTTTCATTCAGGTATTGGCGCACCGCGGGATCGGTATAAACCTCGCGCTGAAACTTTCTACACCAGCCGCACCAGTCAGTATAGACAAAGATCAGGATTTTTTTATCGGTGGCCTCGGCCTCGGCCACAGCATCCGGAAAAGATTTCCACCGGAGGGTGGTATCCGCGACCACAGTACGTGTGGGGGATTGTGGTTCTGGCGGGTTTTGGGCACAAGCACGACCTACGGAGAGCAGGCCAAGAAACCACAAGGGGGCGACAAAATAAAAAATGGTTTGTTTCATGATGAGGGGGTAACGTTTAAGTGATCCATTAGACACCCAAAACCGTGCCTTGATCTTCGTAAGTGAACCGTAAAATGCTTCTATTTATTTTTTTCATGTACCTGACGGTTTGCCCAGATGAGGTATTGAACGGCTAAGTGATAACCAAACGTACCCAGACCTGCAATTTGTCCTACACAAACAGGTGCAAGCATGGAGGTATGGCGAAAAGACTCACGGGCATGAACGTTGGAGATATGTACTTCTACCACAGCCAGACGAATGGCGGCGATTGCATCGCGTAAGGCTACCGATGTATGGGTATAGCCTCCCGGATTAAAGACCACGCCTTCTAACTTCTCGCGGTGCGCCTGATGTAATCGGTCTATCAGTTCGCCTTCGTGATTACTCTGAAAAAAAGTAAAGGTTGCTTCTGGGAAATGTATCCTAAGTTCCGCCTCAATATCTTTTAAGGTGGTTTTACCATATTTCTCCGGCTCTCGCTCACCCAAAAGATTCAAGTTAGGACCATTTAAGACAAGAATGTGCATGGCGTTTCGGGAGTTTTAGGTTGTTTCCAGCATCAAGCCGTCAAACGCAAAGCGGATATGTGGCGGCAACAGGGCTTCTTCTCGCTCATGTAACACTTGATGTGTCATGTGAATAAAATATGTGCGCTGTGCACCAATCTGAGTAGCCGCTTCAATGGCTTGTGCAATCGAAAAGTGGGAATGGTGTTCCTGCGGTCTAAGGGCGTCCAAGACCAATAAATCCAGCCCTTTAAGCAAAGGAATAGATGTATCTGGAATGGCGCTGGTATCCGTCAGATACGCCATATTTCCAATTCGATAGCCATAAATCGGGAGTGTTCCGTGAAACAACGGAATGGGAGTAATGGTAACCTTCCGGTCGGTATTTTCTTGGTGTAAAGGCGAGCCATCCGGCAACGCCACATCAAAACTATACCGCCCAGAAATCTCGAAGGGCGCCGAAACGGGCCTAAGTGTCATTTTGGGGACACCGGGATAGGAGCCATCCTGAAAGATGTAACCAAACATCGTTTGTAATACCTGGCCTACATTGGGGGCAACATAACAGGGAATGGGATTGGGATTGTAAAAGAAATAGGGCCGCAAATCTTCCATCCCAAAAACATGGTCGTAGTGGTGATGTGTATAAAGCACGGCATCTATTTGTTTGATTTGTGCCCGCATGGCCTGATAGCGAAAGTCGGGGCCGGAATCTATGAGCAAATGGAGGCCACCCACCTCGATCAGGGCCGAGCACCGCAACCGCTTGTCGCGCGGATCGGTGGAGGTGCAAATTTCGCAGGTACAACCCAACACCGGAACGCCAGTGGAGGTACCGGTTCCGAGAAAGGTAATCTTGATTTTATGCGGGTTCGTCATGGAGTTCTAATTCAGGCGTATCGGCATTTCGAGCCTGCCAAAGTGCTTCAAGGGCTTTTCGCACGGCTGGTCGGACGGTTAGCGCTTCTTCGGGCACATTTCGGAGCCGTTCGGCCAATAGCCCTACATGCACTTCCGCCGGATGTCGTTTATTGAGCACAAGATACGGACTCTGTTTTACCTTGCAGGCGCCGCCTCGAAAGTTTCCGGCATCAAAAACCACACGTATTCCTAATTTTCCTGCCAATTGTGCCAATTCCCTCACGATTACTTCTGTCTTCATATCATGAACCCTATTAAAAACGGAGGCCCAACCGTGCCCCCATTTGTTTACCAGAATAGTGGGTTTGTTGTGGAGACGACTTGAATTGTAGGCCTGTGTACCGAACATCCCAGTCGAAACCGCGGAGATCGGCCCCGACAACCAATCCATAACGACCTATCAGACCCGAAAGGTGAAGTTCGGCAGTGGCATCGTATTGACGAGCAAGACCCAACCCACTATCTTGTGTCTGCAACGCCAGTCCACCACCCGCTATTGTCCGGAAAGCCAATGTCGTCTTGCGTCCAATTCGTAGGTTTCCCGCCAATCCGGCTGCTAATTGTGCAGCAGTTACCCCAAAATATGCACCGGGTGCATTAAATTGATCTTTCGGGCCACTCCGACGAAAATCCAGCATCAAGCCAATCGGGACAGAAAACTGATTACGTCCCTGACGATTGAGCGGGATACCATTAATAGAAGCGGCATGGAAATCCCTGATTTCGTATATACAACTGGCGCCGGTATCACAGACATTGACGCTTCCGAGTACACCAGACACCACGAGTCCGGGTGTCTGCAAAACCGCATAATAGAGCTGCATGGGGTCGAAGCGAAGCTCCTGAGCCCCTCCAGTCGCCAGATCTGCCCGGATTTGATAAGTTCCATTGAGACGGCCCACCGAAATCGCACGGTCCGAGGCTTCGGTTTTTTCTCGGCTGGGGACGGAAAACATCTGTGCATATAAGCCCATTGTCGAGCCAAGGGCAACCAAGACGATAGGGAACAGGTTTTTCAGAATAGGGTATTGGAAATAAAACATGGTACAACTCCAAAACAATGATCGAACATCTTTATTGCCGCCACATCACCTCTTCGCTGTAACGGGCTTTGATCTCGGAAAGGCTGTCTCCGCCAAATTTCTCCAAGAATGCATTCGCCAACACCACGGCCACCACCGATTCGGCCACCGTCGAAGCAGCAGGCACGCTGGTAACATCGCTGCGTTCGTATCGGGTGGGTTGGGGTTCGCCAGTATTCAAATCTGCCGTTTCGAGGGGTTTAATCAGGGTTGGAATGGGTTTCATATATCCACGAATAACAATTGGCATCCCATTCGTTACACCGCCTTCAATGCCTCCGGCTCGGTTGGTACGCCGTCGGAAAAGATCCCTCTCTTTGTAAATTTCGTCGTGTATCTGCGACCCCGGCAACATACTTCCTAAAAGCCCATCACCAATTTCTACGGCTTTTTGTGCCTGAATAGAGATAATGGCCTGTGCTAAAAGGGCATCCAATTTACGGTCCCATTGTACATAAGACCCCAGCCCCGGCGGCACTCCGGTAATTACCACCTCATAGGCCCCGCCAAGTGAGTCTCCACTTTTTTTGGTTGCTTTTATGTGCTCGATACAACGATCCGTCAGGTTGTGGTCTAACATCCGCACTTCGCTTTCATCTGCTGCACGGTATAAGGCGGCAGCGCCGCCTGTTTCGATTAGGGCGTGTACCCGGTCTTGCCAATCGGCAGGGCTTTCATACCCAACCGCACCAATCCGCACCACATGGCTCCCGATCTCAATACCAACTTGCCGCAGGAATTGCCGTGCCACCGAGCAACACGCCACACGCATGGCGGTTTCCCGTGCCGAAGATCGGTCTATAACAGGTCGAATATCATCTAAATGGTATTTCTGAACCCCCACCAAATCGGCATGGCCCGGACGCGGAAGGGTGATTTTTTCAATCCCTTCACCCGATCCATCCACCGACATTACTTGTGGCCAATTGGCTTTATCTTTCTGATACGAGGTGTTTTCTAACTTGATGGCAATCGGGCTGCCCATCGTTTGCGCAAACCGGACGCCGGAATAGAGGTGTACCTGGTCTGCTTCAATTTTGGCACGTCCGCCCCGGCCATATCCCTGCCAACGCCGCCGTGTATGTTCGTTCAGGTCATTAGGGTGTAGGGGGACACCAGCGGGAACGCCCTCCACAATGCCAATTAAGGCTTCTCCGTGCGATTCTCCTGCGGTAAAATATCGAATCATATAGGAAAAAGTGGTTGATATAAAAAAGACTGTACGGAAAAATCGTACCCTGTTTGGGGGGATTTGCTAACGCAACATCGGTATGAAGTTACATACTTTCCATTCATTGCAAACCACCAAGACTGTGTTTCATTTATTACTCAAACGATTGCGTCTTGGTTCTGTGTCACAAAATCCCAGAATCCCATGCCAAAAATGAGTCTTGAAGAAACGTTTTCCCACCGTTTCAAGTGTCCAAAATGTCACCATAAAGGCGCACATACCCACCGGATGCACACCACCCCCGAAACCGTAGAAGCCGAGGCAGAAACCGGATATTTAGCGGTTTCATGCCCGCTTTGTGGATTCACAGAGTTTTACAACATCCAAACCCTCACGCAGCAGTCTCATTGGCATACGGTCATAGACACGATATTTGGGCATTAAGGTGCTTTGCGCAATACCGAACGGATGGCTGCCAATTGACCATCATTGGGGGCTGGAGTTATCTCTAACAAATGGCAGAGCAAGGCATACAGATGTATATTATCGAACGGAGCAACGGTTTGCCCTTTCTTGAATGCCGGGCCATATGCTATAAACGTAGCCCGCATCGAAGCAAGGGCATTATCGTGGCCATGTGCGCCTTTGCTATAATTGACATTGGTTTGGGCACGTAAAAATTGTTCCGTAGTCATCTGCATCCACCCCTCGTCCGAAATACTTACGATGGGCGAAACACGGGGATGCGAGCCAAAATGGAAGCGTTTCGGCAATGCTTCTTTTTTATAAGTTTGTGCATGTGGCATTCGTTTCAGGGCCTGATACACAGAATCTGTCTTGCCCGTTTTTGGCCAATAATACCCGATTTCGGCGCCCATATAACGGGCCACTTGCCGCATATCCACGTATTGATCCACTTGTACCACGTGCGCCTTATCAATATTCATCATCCCATGATCCGACGTGATCACCAGATTTACTTTATTAGTGAGGCCGCGCTTTGCCAATCCGTTCAGTAGCCGCGCCAAATACCCATCTACTTCGCGGATTGCGACTTCGGTTTCGGGCGCATCCGGACCGTAGCGGTGTCCGGCATCATCGGTGGTGCTAAAATACAAGGTAAACAAGTGAGGCCTGCTGGTTTGGGGCAGGTCTAACCAAGCTAAGAGGGTATCTACACGGGCATTACCTGGCATTTCATGTTCATATACCTTCCAAAACGTGGGATGTATCCCTTTAATGGGCGCTTCGGAACCCGGCCAAAACATCACACCCGATCGTTTACCCTGTTTTTTGGCCGTCACCCAAATGGGTTCTCCGCCCCACCAGCGTGGGTCTATAACCGCTTTTCGGTTGCTCAGGGAAAACACCTCGGTCAGGGTGCTGTCATACATCGTATTGTTGATGATGCCATGATGATCGGGGTATAGTCCCGTGACCAATGTATAATGATTGGGGAAGGTTTTAGAAGGGAAGGAAGGCGTCATCCATTCCGCACGAACCCCAGAAGCAACCAATTGTCGCAGGGCTGGGGTCTCGGTCTTTTGCCAATAATCGCTCCGAAATCCATCTAAAGAAATCAGGATCAGTGGCGTGGGCGCGTCTGCCACAGGGCGTAGCGTGGCTGGGGTTTTACACCCACCCCATGCCAAAAGGGTAATCCATAAAATATGTCGCATGGTTCCTCCTAAAAAATACAGCCTGTTTTATCCTGCATTTTGATTCAAATGCGCGGTTGCGTACCTTTACACAAACCCCAATCTACGATGAAAAAAGCAATCTGCCTCTTGTTTTTTGGTCTATTGTCCATCTCTTTGCGGGCACAAGTGCCCCAGAGTGAACGTGTGGTGTCGTACCACATTAAAGTCCGGCTGGATCCGGAGCGTAAAACACTGATAGGCACCCAAACCATGACTTGGCGCAATACAGGCCCCACGCCTGTACAAGCATTACAATTCCACTTGTACCTGAATGCCTTTCGAGACGCCAAATCTACCTTCATGCGCGAAAGTGGTGGCGAGCATCGTGGCTTTAAGACAGGTGGAAAGGACACTTGGGGACGTATTGACCTTATAAACATTCGTCAGACCAACGGGCCAGATCTTCGTTCAAGGCTTTATTTTATCCGGCCAGATGATGGGAACCCAAATGATTTTACCGTAGCAGCCCTTTCTTTGCCTGAAGCGGTGGCGCCCGGCAAGACCGTTTCGTTAGAAGTGCAATTTCAGGCGAAGCTGCCCCGCATCTTTGCACGAACGGGTTGGGCCACCGATGAAGCCGGACATCCTTTTTTTATGGTGGCCCAGTGGTTCCCTAAATTTGGGGTTTATGAACCTCCGGGACGACGATACGTGCCCACAAATGCCCCAACTGGACGCTGGAATACCCATCAGTTTCACTCAAACTCGGAATTTTATGCAGACTTCGGTAGCTATAAAGTGGAAATGACCGTCCCGAATGGCTATTTGATAGGCGCTACGGGGCGAGAAACCACGCGCACCTCCGATGGCAACCAAACCACGTTTGTCTATGAAGCGCACGATGTACATGACTTTGCCTGGACAGCCTCGCGGTCTTTCCGAGAGTTTACCACAACTTGGAAACATGTAAAAATCCGCGCATTGGTACAGGAAGTTCATGCTGCACAAGGACAGCGCCACTTAGACGCTGCCATTACCGCCCTTTCGTACTTTGACCGCTGGTATGGCACCTATCCTTATGATACACTCACCCTCGTGGATGCGCTTTCTGGCGCCAATGGTATGGAATATCCGACGCTGATTACCTGTGGTACCTCGTATGGTATGCCCACTTGGTCGCGTTTTCTCGAAGCCGTAACCATTCATGAGTTTGGGCATCAGTTTTGGTATGGCTTGGTCGCGAGCAACGAATTCGAAGAATCTTGGTTAGATGAAGGAATCAACTCATATACCGAGCATAAGATTATGGATGCAGCGTATGGCAGTGGATCGGCCTTAGACCTTCCGGGGTTTCCACTCTCCGATGGTGTTTTGCAACGTTTGTCCTTTACCTTAGACCGCGCCAATCGCTGTGTGGTGGTCACCGACACATGGAAATTTACGTCGGATGATGCCTTTCGTACCTGCTCCTATTCCAAACCCGGAACGATACTCGCCGCACTCGAAGCATTACTCGGCACACGTACCATGCAAAATCTATTACGCACTTATGCTTCGCGATGGCGGTATAAACATCCTACTACCCACGATTTTATGGCGGTTGCAGAAGAAGTTGCTGGCCGTCCGCTCGGATGGTTTTTCCAGCAATACCTGTTTTCAGCTGCCACTAACGATTATGCCGTAGGCGATATTCGCGGCAAAACCGTTTGGCTCCAAAACCTGGGAGATGGTCATTTTCCGCAAAATATCCGTTTTGTTCTTGAAAATGGCGAAATCGTCTGGAGGTATTGGGAAGGCCGAGATCAGTGGAAAGCCTTTTCGTTCCCCAAAAACATCCGGGCTGTACACATTGATCCCTTATTTCAAAACCGTTTAGATTTGGATCGCTTAAATAACCAAAAGACCATTGCGCCCGATGACCACTTTTCTGGCCCTCTTAAACGCAGGTTGTTATTATGGATTCAACAATGGATTGCTTTGGCAGCAGGTATTTTTTAGTGAGTAAGACTTCTCCTAAAAAGCGAGAACAGTAGGTCCGATACATTGCTAAAAATCAGTGACAATACCGTTTTTCCATGCCCAAGCAACCACCTGTGCACGAGTACTAAGGCCAATTTTTTCGTAGAGGCTGTTTACATGCTTTTTGACCGTACTTTCCGAAATGAATAATTCTTCTCCGATTTCCTGATTTGAGAGGCCCCGTGCCAATGTCAATAGTACCTCATGCTCGCGGTCACTCAATCCCCTCAGTAGTTTTGCAATCGGCGATTGTTTTTTCTCCTGAATGCCGGAAGACAAGGCAGCAATCCTGCGACTCAACCAGCGGGTTTCCCCTTTGGCGACCTCCATAATTGCCTCAACGATGGTGTTGAGCGGTTCGTGTTTTGTAAGATAACCGACGGCCCCCAATTCCAACGCACCAAAAATATAGTCCTCATCTTCATACGCACTCAGGATTAAGATGTGTATTTCGGGATGGGTTTTGTGCAATGCTTCCGTAACTTCAAGCCCCGAAAGGCCTGGCATTTCCATATCCAACAATAGTACATCCGGCGTATGTTGTCGGGCAATTACGAGAGCCGAATGGCCATCCGAAGCTTCTCCAACCACCAAAAAGCCAGGTTCAAGGGTCAATCGAGAGCGCACTCCTTCCCTAAAAGCCGGATGGTCATCGGCCAACACAATTCGGATTGGTGTAGTTGTCATGATATTGGCTCCAAAGGGAAGGGTATTACACTTTGGAATGGAGAGATCAAATGGGCTATAAGGAAAGGTTAACAGCAACGAATATCCTACTTAAAATAATTTAAACACGATCACCTTGCAATGGCTCTAAAGTTCTATTTCTGCACTGCTGGGCCAACTGTTCCGGCATCCTTCAGGGCAAGAGGAATCTCAACTATGACCTTGGTGCCGTGGTGGGGGATAGACTGGACGTGAGCGGTTCCATTCAGGATTTCGGCACGTTCCACACACCCCAAAAGTCCATAATGATTGGCACGCGCCAAATCTACCAGTTTATCCGGAGGCGTAAACCCTTTGCCATTATCGGAAATGATAAATCGTACCTTGTCTTCGGTTTCCAATAATTGTATGTGGACTTCCGAAGCGCCTGCATGTTTAAGTACATTACTCATCACTTCTTGCAAAATCCGGTATAGCGCATGTTGCAGTTCTTCCGACCATGCCTTACCATCCGTTTCAAATTTCGTGGTGATCACCAAGTCCGGGGTGCGTTTTTCGATCCGTCGGATAAGGGCCTTCAAGGCAGGTTGCAACCCCAACAGCCGTAGCATAGCAGGCCTAAGTTCACCCACCACTTCTCGAAGTTCGGCTGCTACTTTATTTAGATTGGCCCGAACTATCTGGCTCTGAGGTGCGATTACAGCCAAACCATCCAATTGGTGGCCAATGGTATAAAGTTGTTGCATGGGGCCATCGTGCAATTCCTGTGCAATGCGCAACCGTTCGCGGTCACGGCTTTCGGCCAAGCGTTTTTTGATTTCACGTTCTTCGGCCAAGATTCGAGCGGCTTCATGTTGTTTATGTTTTTGATGCCTGACATACAAAAAGGCATATCCCATCACGACCAAGAACGCCAAGCCAAGTTGAAACCACCATGTTTGCCAAAACTCGGACTTAATGGTTATATATACCAATAACCTATTGTTTGGATTCATCCGCCCGTCACTGTTCGATCCCCTAACTTCAAATATATAATCACCCGGCGGAACATTCGTGTAATGGGCGGCAGGCCTTCTTCCTGATTGTGTCATCCAGTCAGTATCGAAACCTTCGAGTTTGTATTGGTATTGGTTTTTATATGGATCAGCATAGTCTAATGCAGCAAATTCAATCGAAAAATTATTTTCATTGTGCTGTATAACAATTCGGTCTCCTGATTTTCGTATGCTCCGTAAATGGTTATAACCAATCCGAAAGAGCGAGATCACCAATGGGGGCGAAAAGTCACTTTGCCCGATATTCATGGGTTCCAAGCGATTTAGCCCATTAGGGCCACCAAAGTACAGGCTCCCATTCCGTGCAGCCAGATACGACATCAGGTTGTACTCTAATCCCTGTAAGCCATCTTTTTCACGGTAACTAACCATGTTAGGGTTTTTCTGATTAGGATCGAAGTGGGCGATTCCTGCCGACGTACTCATCCATAAACGACCACTTTTATCCAACAATAGTCCATAGATCACATTACTGGGCAAGCCGTCTTCCGCACGGACATGGGTGCTTTTCCCAGTTCGGATATCGAACCGATTGAGTCCTCCACCAATAGTGCCGAGCCACAAGATATTCGGATGTTTTTGATCCGGCAGGATATTCCAGATATTGTTATTGCTGATTGTATCTTTTTTTTTCACATCTTGCCGATAGGCTACAATGCGCCGACGTTTCAGGTCAACATGGTTCAATCCTACGTCCGTCCCTACCCAGAGCGTTTCATCGGGGGCCTCATAAATGGCATTCACTCGGCCATCGGTCAGGGAAAACTCATTGTTGGGATCATAACCAATTTGTTCCATTTTGCCCTTATGCGGGTCAAAGAGGATTAGTCCACTCGCCGATCCGATCAACAATTTGCCGGATTTGCTTTCCTTAAGCACTCGTATGCCCGTTCCAAAGCAACGCAAGCGTTTTTCTTCGATAAATTTTCGACTCGTCCGATCGAGGCGCCAAAGACAGTTGGCTTTGGTTCCTAACCAAACGGCTCCATCCTGCGCTTCCAGAACATTCCAGATATTATTGAGGTTTGTATTGCCCTCATAGACGGGCTGAAGATACCGTTCGAACTGCTCGGTGTTCGGATCAAAGCGATTCAACCCGTCCGCTGTTGCAATCCAAATTTTACCATCTCGACCTTCAAACATTCCATTTACATCCGAACTACTCAACGAATTCGCATGACCCGGCTGGTTTCTAAATAAATAGAAAGAAGGTTTATTCAATCTTAAGCGGTAAACGCCACCAAAAGTCCCCAGCCACACGCTTTCTTGTTCATCAAAATAAAGTGCCAAAATATCGTGGTTGCCGAGACCATTTTTTTTATCGGATCGAAGGAAGGTACGCACCAATGCGTTTCGATGAAGGTCCACCACAAATAAACCAGAGTTTGTGGAAATGAACATATTCTGCCCCATTTTCCTGATCTGATAAGGCAGGGGTAACCGGACTTTCAGGGTGATGGTTTTTTTGATCTCGCCTTTCGCATTAAATAGTACCAGATCCGTATGTGCTTGTACATTGGGCTTTGTAGTGAATCCCCAAAAACCTTCCGAATCTTCGTGGTCTAAGGCAAGAATAGAAATGGTATTGGGTGTTCGGAGCAGTGGGTTGCAACTGAGATCTGTAACATTGAGCAGGCACATCATCCCAACACCTCCCACATAAATATGCCCCTGAAACGAGAGCATGGTCAATGCACCTGAAGAAAAAGAGACTCCTTTCCGGAATTTCCCCGTTTCTGAATTGAACTCAAGCACCTCGTTTCCAACAGAAACATTATAAAAATATTTTCCATGCCGTATAACACCAGAACGCATAGAGGTGGGCGCCGGACTACGGAACTGTTGAAAGTCTTCGGTCGCAGGGTTGTATCGGCTATACCCCTCTACAGAGGCTGCCCATAATCGGCCCTTTTCATCAAGGATCAGTTTATCTATTCCAGCACCGATAACAGTTCTTTCATTAAACGGGCTATTCCGGTAAACCCTGAAAGAATACCCATCCCAACGATTGAGACCATCACGGGTACCAAACCACATAAATCCATCTTGGTCTTTGATAATGCTACTCACAATAGATTGTGATAGCCCATCTTCCAGCCCGATGTGGCCGAAACTGGGTTCCTGTGGAATATTGAACGGCTGTGCATAAACCACATGTGCCCAAACCCATGCCATTGCAACAGCCCGCTTGAACCAAGACGGATACGAAAAAAGGGATATCGGGGAGTACGGTAACATCGGTAACGCCAAGGCCCTATCGCAGGTAGGTTAGACGGATCTTTTGCAGGCCCGTATCTGTTTGAAACGTAATAAAGTAAAGACCACTGGGGACATTTCTTGGCTGCCAGTTTAGCGTATGACTTCCGGCAACGACAGGCGCATCGTGTAATTTTTTTACTTCCCTTCCCAATATATCATATACCGATATTCTAAGGGAGGTGGCCTTGCTGACCAAGTAGCGGAAATGGGCAACGTCAGAAAAAGGATTCGGATATGCGGTTACAAGTAAATTTTCATGGGGAAGTGCCTCTGATTCAATGGGTACAATGGCTTCATCCAAGAGAAATGACAATACCCTTCTGAAGACTTCTCGTCGGTTGTCAAGGGTGTCTATGGTATCAAATGGAAAAGCGAAATACACCATTTTTCCTACCTTGGGGGCACTCCCAAACATTCCGCTATAAGCCACCCCTGCAATGCGGCCATTGCCATACTGCAATATAGTTTGTCCGCCATTGGCGGGATTGATAAAGTCTGGATAATCTTCGGTATAAGGAGAAGCGCCATATCGAAAAGCCAAGCCTTCGGCCAGTGTTCCGGCCATCCCCCGAACTTCGTAGTTTGCGGCATTGTCTCCGGCATAAGTAGCTTTGAGGAATTGTCCAAAAAAGACCTGATCGGTGGAGGTTCCCTTAGCGCCGAGGTCCCAGGCCACTTCCGAGCCGCTTACAAAAAGACGCCCACCATTTTCCAGATAGGCACGTACCAGCAACTGTTCCGCATCCGAAAACGTTTCATCGGTCGTGGACTCATCTCCCAAAACCCACATGACCGCATCGTACTGCTTAAGATCTACCAATCCGGAAGTCACTGCTTCGTTGGCAACGGTTTCAAAACCCAACCCATTTCTATCAATGGCCTGTCCATAAATTCCGGCAGAAACATGAAAAGGCTTTGCCCAACTCCCCGAAGCGCCAAAGCGGTCGAAACCATCCACCACCAAGATTTTTTTATTTCGCGTATAAGGACTACGTCCGTAAACATCACTTTGCACGCTCATATTAGGCGGATTGGCATTATCCACCGATGCCAAATAATAGTATTGGGCTTTTTTCGGGGGAGCAGAAAGGGTATGGGTTCTCGCCAAACTACTCAGTTCTTGTTCCGAAATCAGTTGCGTGCCTGTAGCGAAAGGGGTATCGGCAACAAACAGCCGAAAGCCCCCCAAATCGGGAACAGAAGTCTGTGTCCAACTCAACTTCGGTTCATCTTGTAGGCCCGTCAATAGCCAAACTGGTGCAGCCGGCGGAATAAGATCTCGTTGCAAGATACCCACCTCCACAAACACTATCGCTTCATTTCCTCTGGAATCACGTGTAAAAAGTCGTACCGTATAATCACCATCTGGTAGTTTCGTTGTATCCCAAGTACTGGCCGCAGTGGGCAAATTGGTGACAATATAGACATGGCTACTGTTAGAGGATTGGCTTTGGTCATAGACAAAATGTACGTAATCATCCGGCGGGATGCCATCGAATCGGAAGACCACCCCATCGGGCGTAGGGGAATGGACAACCGTTGTCCGATCACGCTTGCGGACATCGTAGCCCACGATATAGGCCCCGTTATTTTGGGTGGCAATGCTGCCTGTTGGCGGGCCGATAGGGTCTTGGACACGGAAGGTGATTTTAATTTTTCCGGTCAAGCTTGTCGGTTGTAATATTTGTCCGGCTTCGGCATGTTGAAAACGGATTTCGCTGATATTCGGCTTCCACGTGTCCACAAATGGCGAAAACCCACCCGTTGGTCGAATGGCATTGGTATAATTACCCGGTGGGCCTTCCGAAAAATGTACGTGCCCTTGCCCTGTAATAATGGTTCCGAGTACAGTTTCGCCTGCTTTTACGCTGCTCCCTATAGACAATGCCGGATTAGGGACAATGTGAACATAGACATAATTTCCAGCCCGGATGTAGGCATTCACACCTGTATCCGACCGACCTGTAACGGTGGCATCCAGCACGGCATAAACGGGCGAACCATCGGCCTCCGGAACATCTGTTCCATTGTGGAAATGGCCGTCTGTAGGGCCACGATATTCCCCAAAGGATCCTGTTACGGGATGTGGATCATTAAAAGGTTTTACCGGATACGGAAAGGTAATGTCGGCCACCTGTTGTGGGGCATTGGGCGTTATGTAACTGCTACGATCGGTATTCAATATCTGGCCAGACCAATCCACTTCTACCTCTTCGATCAATATGCTACCTCCTTGGTGGCCATATTGCCGGATTTTAAGAGATTTACCGTCTTCCGAGGGTTTTAAGGATTCGACGGCAGGGAGCAAAAGTGTATGCTCGGTCAAACGTTTGCCGTCTTTATTAAAGACAAAAAGCCGGAGGTTCCCTAAAGCAGCCACGTCATAGGTGGCTAATTGCATGGCGACAACGGCGATGCGTCCTGATGCGGAATCCATGACCACGTGGGCTGCTTTCTCCAATTCCGGTCGAGAAGCGTGGTCGTTGAAAAGGTATAGGCGCTCCAATACTTCTCCTGCCTCACTATAAAAAGTTACTTGCCCTGTTTCCGGACGCACCAAAACGGCCCGTCCTGCTCCGATGGCCACCGACGGAAAGTGTGCATCAGGGACATGGGGTATTGATACCACCCATTGCACTTCTCCTTGGGCATTTATCACCTGAAGTTGTAACGTATTTTGCCCCAGATCCGCTACATACGCCCCTTGGACAAGACCGGAAGAACGAATCACCTGTACAACACGTCCTTCATCAGTAGGCCGGAGTGATCCGGATTGTAAAAGCATTGTAGTCGCGCCTTCGCGGAAGGTTTGGCCAAATAATGCGGGGGTCGTTAAAACAAAAGCACACCAAATAACGAATTTGCGGATAAAATCTTTCATTAGGAGGGCGATAAACATTAAAGGAGACATTAAAAGTACGGAAAAAAACTTCTCTGAGAAAATTCTTTGAGCACAACCGAACCTAATTTCAGCCCATCCTGCAAAGAATGCCCTTCAAAACTTGTCAAAGTGTAGCGTGAATATGTCTTTCACTGGCCATTTAATCTGTGTTCATCGTATGCGTATCGGCATTTCCCTGTGCGACAGGACAGTGGCGTGCAATGTGGGGATGCATTAGCACCATTATAAATAGATAATGCCGCAATATCTTAACAAACCAAAAACACCCCGCAACTTTTGGCTACGGGGTGTGACTCGGAAGGAAGCGGCGGAAGGCGTTTTTAATTCACG
>ERZ761607.2170-NODE-2170-length-22119-cov-6.654913_pt1 | contig 22119 bp, 27 predicted proteins | sample MGYA00511164_ERZ761607 | MGnify/ENA primary metagenome ERZ761607 (study PRJEB28899, sample SAMN02445080) | bioreactor sludge metagenome | biome: EBPR sludge | place: Australia: Brisbane, Thorneside Wastewater Treatment Plant | collected 2011-06-22 ... | reverse complement strand
GCCGCCGCCAGGTCGACGAACCGCCGCGACTCCCTCTCAGTCATGACTCCGCCATGACAGCTCTCCCACGGGGAGAGCGACCATCACCGTTCGGCCTTCCCCGAACTCCCGCCCCATTGACGAACAAACCGCGAACATCGACAACAGCGGTATCGGAACCGGAGACCTTCCATGTCCGCCATCCAGACCTTCGCCGCCCTCCATGCCGCGCCGCGCGGGTTCGTCATGCCCAACGCCTGGGACGCGGGCAGCGCGATCATCCTCGCCGAGGCCGGCTTTCCGGCTATCGCCACGACCAGCGCGGGCATCGCCTTCTCGATGGGACGGCCGGACTACTCGGTCGCCGACAGCCGGCTGGCGGTCAGCCGCGAGGCGATGTTCGAACGCATGCGCGAGATCGTCGAGGCGGTCCGGGTCCCGGTGAACGGCGACCTTGAGGCCGGCTGGGGCGACACGCCCGACGCCGTCGCGCAGACCATCCGCATGGCCGTCGAAGCCGGGATGGCCGGCGGCAACATCGAGGATGCCGACGCGAAGTCCGGCGGCCTCTACGACGAAGGCCTGGCCGTCGAGCGGATCGCGGCGGCGGCGGAAGCGGCGAAGGTCAGCGGCTTCGTGCTCTGCGCCCGCACCGACGCCTTCATGACCGACGGCGGCAGCGTCGCGGCGGCGATCCATCGCGCCAACCGCTTCCGCGAGGCCGGGGCCGACTGCCTCTACGCCCCGGGCGTCACCGACCCGGCCGACATCGCCGCGCTGGTCGCCGGGATCGACGGCCCGATCAACGTCGTCATGGGGCTGGGCAACGCGGAAAACACCACTGCCGCCCTGCTCGATGCGGGGGTGCAGCGGATCAGCCTGGGCGGCTCGATCGCCCGCTCGGCCCTGGCCTTTGTCCGCCGCTGCGCCGAGGAGCTGCTTGGGCCTGGCACGATCGGCTTCGCGGCCGGCCAGATCCCGCAGGCCGAGCTCAACGCCCTGTTCTCGCGGGCGCGCGACGCAGGCTAGAACGGCCCGAAGGCGGATGATCCGCCGGGGAGGCCCGCCATGAGCGACATGACCTTCGTCTTCGGCCAGGTCGACGCGCTGACGGCCCAGCTGCGCCGGTTGTCGCGGCCCTGCGTGGACATGCTCAAGCCCGGCGTTTCGCCGTTCGATGTCGAGGACGCCATCGCTCCGGCCGGGACCGCGCCCGAGGACCTTGTGTCGATGTACGGCCGCCACGACGGCGTCGACCTGCCGGTCGGCCGCACGCTCGGCGACGGCCATCTGATCCCCGGCTACTATTGGCTGCCGCTGGTCGAAGCGGTGGAGCACTACCGCGGCTTCGATGGCCTGATCGAGCTCTGGCCGACCTGCTGGTTCCCGATCATGGCCGACGGCGGCGGCGGCTTTCTGGCGGTGATCTGCGACCCTGATCACGCCGACTGGGGCGCGGTGGTCGAGTATCTGCCCGGTGAAGCGGAGCAGGAGCTGGTCTTCGACAGCGTCTCGATGATGCTGGCCACGGCCATCCGCTGCTTCGAGAGCGGGGCCTATCGCGTGAAGTCCGGCTACCTCGACGAGGACTATGAGGCCGCCCAGGCGATCGCGGAGGCGCTCAACAGCGGCCGACGGGAGGTCGAGGCGGGGGAGTTCTAGACATGGCTTGGGCCGAGGGGGGGGGGAGGGTGCGGTGCGTCCGAACCTCTCGTCGAGGTCCAGCAAGGGGTAGTCCGGCAGGCGTGACGAAGGGGGTTCGCTCCGCGACGTCCATTCTTCGGAGGCCGGCAGCGCTGTTTGCGCCTAGCCGATCGGACTCCGGCGGGGCGTGAGACCCCGCGGACATCGGCCCCGCCGCCGCAAAGAGCACTCGCGATGCGCCCTCCCCGATGCGGCGGGGTTGAGACGAATCGTGCTGGAGGCCTGAGCGGAGGGGATCGAATTCCCCCTATCCTCCCATCTTTGCCGCGAGGATGAGCGGATCAGTTGGGGACTTTAGCGATCCTGCCGCCAACGCCAGACGGGCCCATCATCCGGGTCGACGATCTCCCCGTCGAAGCGGAAGCCAGCCTTGCGCAGCACGTTGGTCGAGGCATTCTCGTTCGGCAGGGTGTGGGCCAGCACGTGGTCGACGTCCGGCCGGGCGAAGGCGTGGGCGACCATGCCGCGGGCCGCTTCGGTCGCCAGCCCCAGCCCGCGCCGCGCGGGGGCGAACTCGTAGCCGATCTCCAGCCCACCGTCCGCCGGCGCGCCCTTGAAGCCGCCCAGGCCGATCAGCCTCCCGTCGGCGGCGTCGAAGAAGAAGTGCAGCCACCAGTCCGCCGCCTCGGGATGCGCGGCCAGGAAGCCGAGGCTGGCCCCCACGGCCTCAAGGGCGTCAGGACCTGCCCAGCCGGGCTCAAGCGTCACGCCGAGCGCGGCGGCCAGCGCCTGCTCGCCGCCCGCGCCAAAGGCCTGCAGCTCCGGAAGTCGCGCGGGCTCCAGCCGCAGTCGCGCCGTCCGGATGGTCACCGCTTCGCCGGCTTCGTGACCGTCATCATGTAGTTGACGTCGCTGTCGGACGACGGACCCCACTTCCCGGTGAGCGGACTGTAGGTCACGCCGAAAGGACCCTCGATGTCGTAGGGGTGCCCCTCGAGAAAGCCGCGCAGCTCCTCCGGCGTCAGGAATTTGCGCCAGTCGTGCGTGCCGGCCGGCACCCAGCGCAGCACGTACTCGGCGCCGATCTTGGCCAGGGCGAGCGCCTTCAACGTGCGATTGAGGGTGGCGACGATCATCAGGCCGCCGGGCGCCAGCAGCTTCGCCGTCGTGCGCAGGAATTCGCCGGGATCGGCGACGTGTTCGATGACCTCCATGTTCAACACCACGTCGAACGGGCCGCCTCCTTCGGCCAGCAGCTGTTCGGCGGTGGCGGCGCGGTAGTCGATGTCGAGGCCCTGCTCGGCCGCATGGGTCGAGGCCGTGCCGATATTGCGCTCCGACGCGTCGGCGCCGGTTACCTGGAAGCCCAGCCGGCACATCGGCTCGCTGAGCAGCCCGCCGCCGCAGCCGATGTCGAGCAGCCGCAGGCCCTCGAACGGCCGCCGCCCCTTCGGGTCTCGCCCGAACCGCGCCGCCGCCTGGTCGCGGATGAAGGCCAGGCGGGTTGGATTGAATTTGTGCAGCGGCGCGAACTTGCCGTGCGGGTTCCACCATTCGGCGGCGATGCGGGAGAAGCGTTCGACCTCTTCGGGGTCGATCGAGCTGGTCAGGGAAGCGGCTGTGGCCATGAACCTATCTAGTGCGGCCAGGCCTTGCCGTCGATAGAGGGGCCGTGCTGCATTGCGGTAGCGGTAGGACCCCGCTAGAAGGGCGCCTCTTGCCCCGCTGAGCGCCGTTTCGGGCGGGCTCGGGGCAGGAAAAACCGCCAAACCAAGGGGGCGAGCGGCCTGACGTGTCACGGCTGGTGATGAAATTCGGCGGCACCTCGGTGGCCGACCTGGAACGCATCCGGCGCGTCGGCCGGCTGGTCGCCGCCGAGGTCGCGACCGGGAAGCAGGTCGCCGTCGTCGTGTCCGCCATGGCCGGCAAGACCAACGAGCTGGTCGCCTGGACCGACGGGGCCGGCGCGGCCGCCCAGGGCCTGCCCCCCTCGGACGACGAGTACGACGTCGTCGTCGCCAGCGGCGAACAGGTGACCGCCGGCCTGCTGGCCATGACCCTGCGCAACATGGGCCTGAACGCCCGGTCGTGGATGGGTTGGCAGATCCCGATCATCACCGACGACGCCCACGGGCGGGCGCGCATCGACGACATTCCGCCCGACAATCTGTCGGCCGCGATGGGCCGAGGTGAGATCGCGGTGATCGCCGGCTTCCAGGGCGTCGATCGCCAGGGTCGCATCGCCACCCTCGGTCGCGGGGGCTCCGACACCAGCGCGGTGGCCATCGCCGGCGCGGTCGGCGGGGCCTGCGACATCTACACCGACGTCGACGGCGTCTACACCACCGACCCCCGTATCGAGAGCAAGGCCCGCAAGCTGGCCCGCATCAGCTACGAGGAAATGCTGGAAATGGCCTCGCTGGGGGCCAAGGTTCTGCAGACGCGCTCTGTCGAGCTCGCCATGGCGCACCATGTGCCGCTGCGCGTGCTGTCGAGCTTCGTGGAGCCCGGGGAAGCGCCGGGGCAGGGCACCATCGTCTGCGACGAGGAGGAGATCGTGGAAAAGCGCATCGTGAGCGGGGTCGCCTACAGCCGCGACGAGGCCAAGATCAGCCTGTTCGGCCTGCCCGACACCCCTGGCGTCTCCTCGAAGATCTTCGGCCGGCTGGCCGACGCCAACGTCAACGTCGACATGATCGTCCAGAGCCACGCCCGTAGCGAGGGCGCGGCCAACATGGAATTCACCGTCGGCAAGCGCGACGCCGCCCGCGCGGTGGAGATCCTCCACGCCGCTCAGTCCGAGATCGGCTTCGAGGACGTCCAGCTGAACGAGGACGTGGCTAAGGTCTCCGTCATCGGCGTCGGCATGCGCAGCCACGCGGGCGTCGCCAAGACGATGTTCACCGCCCTGGCCGAAAAGGGTGTGAACATCCAGGTCATCTCGACCAGCGAGATCAAGATCAGCGTACTGATCGACGCCGCCTATACCGAGCTGGCCGTACGCGCGCTGCACGCCGCCTATGAGCTGGACAAGGTCTGACGGACTGTTGACGCGCCCAACGAAAAGGCCGTCGCCCCCAGGGCGACGGCCTTTTCCGCATTCAGGGCCAGTCGGGTCAGCCGACCGAAAGGACGAAATTCCCCCAGTCCTGCTGCCAACCGAGCAGGTCGTCCAGCGCCCGGATCGCCCGGTCGCCGCGCGCCAGGCCGGTGTCGCCGAGTCCTTGCTCCGCCCCCGCGTCGATCGCGAGAGGACCGCCCTCCTGGGCCAGCAGCATGGTCAGCGTCACATCGCCGCCGAGCCCTTCGTCGCCAAGGGCGAACGGCGTGTCCACGATCAGGAAGGAACCATTGTCCGCGACATCGAACGGGCTGGGAGTCGCGCCGCCGTCGCCGAACAGCTCCAGGGTCTGGCGCCACTCGAAGCCCAGGTTTGAAAGGGTCGTGAAACGGCCATCGGCGTCGGAGAGCAGATCGCTCGGCAGAAACGAATGCGACACGCCAAAATCAAGCGTGTCGTGCGCAAGCTCGCCCCCGATGAACCAGTCGCCCCAAGCCATGCTCAGACTCCCAAGACAGCGGTTCGCAGCCTAAGGTCGAGCCCAACGGCGCGCAAGTGTGCGAATCCGGCGTGATCGACAGAAGGGCGTGCGCTCGATCACTGTTCCCCCACGTAAATCTGCTATAGGCGCCCGCAGGGAAGGAACATTCCACGACCATGGTCACGTCGAGCTTCGCCACCCGCGGCCCGCGCAGCCTGCTGAAGCAGATTCGCGAGGCCATGGCCGGGGACGCGCCGGCCCAGGCCAAGCTGAACATGGTCGTGCGGATCATCGCCGGTTCGATGGTCGCCGAGGTCTGTTCGATCTACCTGCGCCGCGCCGGCGGGGAGCTTGAACTGTTCGCCACCGAGGGTCTGTCGCCCGACGCCGTGCACGTCACGCGGCTGAAGGCCGGGGAGGGCCTGGTCGGCGAGATCGTGCGTCAGGGACGGCCCCTGAACCTCAGCGACGCGCCGCACCACCCGGCCTTCTCCTATCGTCCGGAAACCGGCGAAGATCCCTACCACTCCTTCCTCGGCGTGCCGCTGTTGCGCGGCGGCCGTCCGATCGGGGTGCTGGTCGTCCAGAACCGCACCGAGCGCAGCTATGGCGAGGAAGAGGTCGAGGACCTGCAGATCATCGCCATGGTGCTGGCCGAAATGGTCGGCGCCGGCGATCTGCTCAGCCAGGAAGCGCTCAAGGACGTCGAGATCGCGCCCCACCGGCCCGAACGGCTGAAGGGCGCGCGTTTCGCGGACGGCCTCGCCTACGGTCGGGTGGTCCTGCATGAACAACCGGTCGCGCCCGAGCAGCTGCTCAGCGACGATTCCGCCGCCGAGGAAGTCCGGCTGCGCGCCGCTGTCGAGGCGCTGCAGAAGCAGATCGACGAGATGCTGGAGGGCCATCACGGCCTCGTCGGCGCCCCCTACGAAGTGCTTGAGACGTACCGGATGTTCGCGCACGACCGCGGCTGGAACCGGTCCCTGGAAGAGGCCGTGCGCTCCGGCCTGACCGCCGAGGCCGCCGTGGAGCGCGTGCGCTCCGAACATCGCGCGCGGCTCGGGCAGGCGCGCGACCCCTACCTGCGCGAGCGACTGCACGACCTTGAAGACCTCAATGACCGGCTTCTGCGACACCTGTCGGGGGACGGCCAGGCGGCGCGCGAATTGCCCGACGACGCCATTCTGGTCGCGCGAAATCTCGGCCCGGCCGATCTGCTGGAATACGACCGCACCAAGCTGAAGGGGCTCCTGCTCGAGGAGGGGTCGCCCGCCAGCCACGCGGCGATCGTCGCCCGAGCCCTGGACATTCCCTGCGTCGGGCGACTGGCCGGATTGCGCGACCGGGTCAGCGAAGGCGATCCGGTGATCGTCGACGCCGAGACCGGCGAGGCGTTCTTGCGGCCCCGCGCCGATGTGGTGAAGGCTCTGGCCGCCCGGCTTGAGGTCCGCGCCCAGCGCAGGGCCGAGTTCGCCCGCCTGCGCGACACGCCGGCCTTCACCAAGGACGGCGCCAAGATCACCCTGCTGATGAACGCGGGCCTGGCCGTCGACCTCGACATCCTCGGCGAGACCGGCGCCGAGGGCATCGGCCTGTTCCGCACCGAGTTCCAGTTCATGGTCGCCGAGGACATGCCGCGCCTCGACGCCCAGCGCTCTCTCTACGAGAAGGTCCTCGATGTCGCGGACGGCCAGCCCGTGACCTTCCGCACGCTCGACCTGGGGGGCGACAAGCTGCTGCCCTACATGGAGCTGGAGCGGGAGGAGAACCCGGCCCTGGGTTGGCGCGCCGTCCGCATGGGCCTGGACCGGCCCGCCCTTCTGCGGCTCCAGTTGCGGGCGCTGATCTGGGCCGCTCGCGGCCGGCCGCTGCGCATCATGTTCCCACTGGTCGCCAGCGTCGACGAGTTCCGCGCCGCCCGCGCCTTCGTGGACGCCGAGTTGGCCTGGGCCCAGCGTCGCGGTCGTCCGGCGCCGTCGCGACTGGACGTCGGCGCGATGATCGAGGCGCCGTCGCTGCTGTGGCACCTGGACGCGCTGCTGCCAATGACGGACTTCGTGTCGATCGGCACCAACGACCTGATGCAGTATCTGTTCGCCGCCGATCGTGGCAATCCGCGGGTGGCGGACCGGTACGATCCGCTGTCGCCGCCGGCGTTGCGCGCCCTGCAGCAGATTCAGCGGGCCTGCGCCGACACTGGCACGCCGGTGTCCGTGTGCGGCGAGATGGCCGGCCGACCGCTGGAGGCCTTCGCCCTGGTGGCCCTCGGATTCGACCGTCTGTCGATGCCGCCCGCCGGCATCGGGCCGGTGAAGCAGATGGTTCTGTCCGTGGACAGAGAAGCCGCTCAACGCGGCGTCATGACCCTGCTCAAGGGCGCGTCAGGATCGGTGAGGAACGAGATCGAGACCCTGGCCCGGAAATTGTATGTGGCCGTCTGACGACAGCTTTGTGTGGCGGATTAGCACATTGAATTCCGGGCACTATTTTGATATCCACAAGACCACGTTAAGATTTCCCGGCGTAAGGGAAGCAGGGGGCGTCGCATTCGCGTGCGGCGCGAGTTCGTGGGGGCGTCGCTAGCCATGCCGCTCGATTCTGGCGGGGTTACGCAACTCTACCGCACCGGGGAGCACGACCCGGCGGATCAATTCGCGCCGACCGAGGAGCTTTCCCTGCACTACGGACCCGACATCGGCGCGGCCCTGAAGGCGGCGCGCGAGTTCCGCGGCCTGTCCCTGCAGGACGTCGCAGACCAGACCCGCATCCGTCGCACCTACCTCGCCGCTGTCGAGGACATGCGTCTGGATGAACTGCCGTCCCGGCCGTTCACCATCGGCTACATCAAGGCTTACGCCACCCTGCTGGGCATGGACCCCGACGAGGCCGTCGCCCGGTTCAAGGACACCTCGCCCGATCCGGACGAGCCGCTGCGCGCGCCGGTCGGCGTCCGCCGCGAGCGCGATCCCCGCATGGGCGCGATCATGGCCGTGGGCGCCTTCATCGTGTCGGCGATCATCCTGTGGAACATCGCCCAGCGGGCCATCAGCGAGGAAGCCCCGCTGTCGCAGGCTCCGCAGGAAGCGGTCGCGCAGGCCGCGCCAGATGTCGCCGGCCCGACCGGCCCGACCAGCATCGGCGCGCCGCTGCCCGCTCCCACCGAAGCCTCGACTCCGCCGGTCTACGAGACCCCTGGATTGGAAGCCGCCGCCGAAGCCGGCGGATCGGCGGACGCGGCCGCCGCCGCGGCCAAGGCCCGCAAGGCGGCCGAGCTCGCCGCCGGACCGGCCGAACCCGCCGTCGCCGTGGGCACGCCGTTCGCGCCGAAGGGCAAGATTTTCGGCGCGCCCGCCACGGCTTCGACCGTGACCTTGCAGGCCCGCCGCCAGACCTTCCTGACCGTGAGCGGCGCCGACGGCGCGATCTACTTCGGTGGTCCGCTCGCCGCCGGCGAAGCCTTCCGGCTGCCCAACATCAAGGGCGTGGCCGTCGAGGTGACCGATCCGTCCGCGGTCGACGTCTTCGTCTCCGGCGGTCTGAAGGGCGTGATGCCCGCGTCGAAGTCGACCGTGTCGGCCCTGGTCGGCTAGCGGGCTTCGGCGTTCTTCCATGGCGAAACTTCCGTGACGGGCTTGGGAATCCGGCCCGCCGGGCTTACCTTGGACGCCGCATGAGCCACGACGATCACACCCACGTTCGCCCCTGGCGCCGGATCGACCGGCGCAAGTCTCGCCAGATTCATGTCGGGTCGGTGCCGATCGGCGGCGACGCGCCGATCGCCGTGCAGTCGATGACCAATACGCTGACGGCCGACGCCGCCGCGACCATCGACCAGATCCGCCAGCTCGAAGAGGCGGGGGCCGACATCGTCCGCGTCTCCTGTCCCGACGAGGAGTCGACGGCGGCCTTCGGCGCGATCGTGAAGGCCGCCAAGGTTCCGCTCGTGGCCGACATTCACTTTCACTACAAGCGCGGCGTCGAAGCGGCCAAGGCGGGCGCGGCCTGCCTGCGCATCAACCCGGGCAACATCGGCAGCCCCGACCGCGTACGCGAGGTCATCCAGGCCGCCCGCGACCACGGCTGCTCGATGCGGATCGGCGTCAACGCCGGTTCGCTGGAGCGCGAGCTGCTCGAAAAGTACGGCGAGCCCTGTCCCGACGCGATGGTCGAGAGCGCGCTCAGCCACGCCCGCATCCTGCAGGACCACGACTTCCACGACTTCAAGATCAGTGTGAAGGCCTCGGACATCTTCATGACCGTGGCCGCCTACCAGCAACTGGCCGACGCCATCGACTGTCCGCTGCACCTGGGCATCACCGAGGCCGGCGCCCTGCGCACCGGCACCGTCAAGTCGTCGATCGGCATGGGCAGCCTGCTGTGGGCCGGCATCGGCGACACGATCCGCGTCAGCCTGGCCGCCGATCCTGTCGAGGAGATCAAGGTCGGCTTCGACATGCTGAAGTCGCTGGGCCTGCGGCACCGCGGCGTGAACATTATCGCCTGTCCGTCCTGCGCCCGGCAGGGCTTCAACGTCATCGCGACGGTCGAGAAGCTGGAAGAGCGCCTGGCGCATGTGTCGACGCCGCTGTCGCTGTCGATCATCGGCTGCGTCGTGAACGGACCGGGCGAGGCCCTAATGACCGACCTCGGCTTCACCGGCGGCGGCAAGGGTTCGGGCATGATCTATGTGGCCGGAAAGCCCGACCACAAGATGGACAACGACGGCATGGTCGACCACATCGTCGAGCTGGTCGAGAAGCGCGCCGCCGAGATCGAAGCGGCTCGCTCAGGCGAACTGCAGGCCGCGGAGTAGGTCTCCGCCTCGCGATCGACCGCTCGCGCCCCACATCCTGAACGCCAGCGTCTTAATGTCGCGGCCGTGGAAATTGTTGACCTCAATCAAATCCCCCTACCCAAAGTGGGGCGATATGGTCCGTGCATGGGCTAGTTACCCTGGCGTATGCAGAACGTTGATTTTCAACGCGCCTGGGGACTTGGCCTTGTCGACTGAACTGGAATCGAACCGCGGACGGCTCGCGCTGCGGGCGTCGACGCGCTTCTTCCTGAAATCGGTCGACCTGCTGGCGCGCGCGGTGGGGGATGGCGACATCCTGCGCGGCGTCATCTTCCTGGCCATCGTCGACGCCAATACCCGTCACCTCAAGCCCAGCGATCCCGTCGCCCAGGCCTATGCGGCGACGGAGGGCCAGGTGCCCGACGAAATCCGACGACCGATCAGCGTCCATGCCCTCGCGCTGGAGCTGGCGCTACCCTACGAGACCACGCGCCGGCATGTGAACGCGCTCATCAAGGAGGGGCTGTGCGTGCGCGCCGACACGGGAATCATCGCGCCGGCCGCGGTTCTGAGCCGCGACGCCATGGTGGCCACGCATCGGCGCAACCTGGAGAATCTCCGCGCGCTCTTCCGCGATCTGACCGACGGCGGCGTCGATCTCTCGACCGGAAACGTCTGAGCGAAGCGGTCCCCGACCCTGACGGGCCGGGGACGCCCACGGGCGGCCGCATCGGGGGGGGGCAGGCCGGCCGCCCGGACCCGCAACTCCCGGACGAACATACGCCTCCCCGCTCGCCATGGCGGGAACCATTACCCAACCTGAGGAATCCGGTTGCAATCCCCGCGCGACGCCACAAGGCTGGAGGCGGGTCAGGGAGGGGAGTCACACTCCCGCAAGAGCTTGAGCATCGAGGAACCCCAGATCGAAGCGGTCAATGAGTACGACGTCGCCGCACGGCTGGCGGGTGAGTTCTTCATCAGGGGCGTCGAGATCATCGCGCGAGCGCATGAGGGCGACCTCCTGAAAGGGATCATCTTCACCGCGATCGCCGTGGCGAACCGGGAGGGCGCAAGCGCTGGTCAGGCCGGACCTCGACCGGCCAGCGTGATGTCCGTCGCGAGCTCGATCGGCCTGCCCTACGAGACCACGCGGCGCTACGTGAACCTGCTGGTCGCGCAGGGGCTCTGCGAGCGCAAGGGGCGCAGCGGCGTGATCGTGACCGACGCCGGCCTCGCGGGGCCCAGGATGATCGCCGCCTATCAGGAGACCTTCACCAGCTTCAATCGACTGGTGGCCGCCCTGCGACGCCATGGCTATCAGGCCACGAAGGCTTGAAGGTCGCGCCGCTCATCCGGGCGGCCTGCCCGAACGAGCGGCTGCGGGGGTCTCTAGAGCCTGATGGGTTCAGATGGAACAATCTGAACCCTGAATCAGGCTCTACATCTTTGATTCTAGAGCACGATTCAGCCATCAGACGATTCCGTCTGATGCCATCGTGCTCTAGGCGTCGAAGGTGATCACCGAGCGGGCCAGCTCGCCCCGCTTCAGCTCCTCCAGAGCGTCGTTGACCTGCTCCAGCTTCAGGCGCTGGGAGATCATCTGGTCCAGGTGCAGCTTGCCCGACATGTAGAAGTCAACCAGGCGCGGCATGTCGACCGGGAAGCGGTTGGAGCCCATCAGCGAGCCCTGAATGCGCTTCTCGCCGAGGAAGTCGGCGCCGTGCAGCTCGATCATCGTGCCGACCGGGATCATGCCGATGACATTGGCGGTGCCGCCGCGGGCCAGCATCTTGAAGGCCTGTTCGGTGGTCTTCTTCAGGCCGATGGCCTCGAAGCTGTGCTGGACGCCGCCTCTGGTCAGCTCGATGACCGCGGCGACGGGGTCGACCTCGCTGGCGTTGATCACGTCCGTGGCCCCGAACGCCTTGGCCAGGTTCAGCTTCGAGCCCTGCATGTCGATGGCGATGATCCGGCCGGCGCCGGCGATCGCCGCGCCATTGACCGCGGCCAGGCCGACGCCGCCGCAGCCGATGACGGCCACGGTCTCGCCCGCGCGAACGCTGGAGGTCTGCACCACCGCGCCGACGCCGGTGGTCACCGAGCAGCCGATCAGGGCGGCGCGGTCGAGCGGCATGTCCTTGCGGATGGCTACGCAGGCGTGCTCGTGGATCAGCATCTGCTCGGCGAAGGAGGACAGGTTCAGGAACTGGTTCAGGCCGTTGCCGAGCCGCGGCGCGTCATCCTTGGCGCGGCGGACGTCGCCGCTGACGCAGCGCGCCATGTGCCCGGTGACGCAGTGGGCGCAGTGACCGCAGAAGGCCGACAGGCAGGTGATGACGTGGTCGCCCGGCTTCACGGTGCGGACCTCGGAACCGACCTGCTCGACCACGCCGGCGCTCTCGTGGCCCAGCACTGCGGGAAGCGGGTGAGGGTAGGAGCCTTCGACGAAGTGCAGGTCCGAATGGCAGACGCCGGCGGCGACGGTGCGGATCAGCACTTCATGCGGACCAGGCTTGCTGATCTGGACGTCCTCGATCTGCAGCGGCTTGCCGACTTCGCGCAGGACTGCGGCCTTCATGGCGGATCTCCCCTTCGTTTGTTGGCCGGACGTTATCGCCGTTCACCCGTGAAGCGAAAGGTCTGGCGAACAGCTGTTCGAAAGAATCTCGATTGACCCGCGCGATTGGGATACCGATGTTTCGAGACCGGAGGCGAGCGGGATGATGGACGAAGCGAACCTTTCACGGCGACGGCTGCTGGGTCTCGGCGCCGCGGGCGCGGCCTTCGGCGCCGCCGGTCCGGCGCTCGCCCGCCGGAAGCCTTCCCCGATCGTGACCACCGACAAGGGCCCGGTCCGCGGCCTGTGGTCCCCGACCGAGGCCTCGATCGCCTGGCTCGGCATTCCCTATGCCGCGCCGCCCGTTGGAGACCTGCGTTTCGCGCCGCCGCAGCCCGCCAAACCCTGGACCGAGGCCCGCGCTTCGGCGCTGGGGGCGCCCGCGATCCAGAACCCCTCGCCGTCCTCGGTGAACCCGACGTCCGACCTGGGCCGCGCGCTGCAGCAGGTCTTCCCAGTGGCGGCCGAGGTGGCCGCCCAGAGCGAGGACTGCCTGTACCTGAACGTCTGGGCCCCCGCGGCGCCCAGATCGCCCCGGCCGGTCATGGTCTGGTTCCACGGCGGCGGTTTCGCCTACGGCTCCGGCGGCTGGCCGATGTACGACGGGACCAACCTGGCGGAGCACCAGGACGTGGTCGTCGTGACCGTGAACCACCGGCTCAACGTGTTCGGCTATCTCGACCTGCCGGAGGTCGAGGGCTCGGGCAACGCCGGCATGCTGGATCTGTTGGCGGCGCTGGAATGGGTCCGCGACAACATCCGCCAGTTCGGCGGCGACCACTGCAACGTCACCATCTTCGGCGAATCCGGCGGCGGCGCGAAGGTCAGCTACCTGCTGGCCATGCGCAGGGCCGAGGGGCTGTTCCATCGCGCCATCATCCAGAGCGGACCTGGCGTGAAGGCCGTGCCGCGCGATCGGGCCGCCGCCCTGCGCGCCGACCTCTACAAGACGCTCGGCCTCGTCGAGGGCGACGTGAAGAGCCTACGCGCCGTGCCGGCGGAGCGCCTTCAGCAGGCCTGCGCCGCGGCGGAGGCCAGGCAGCCCGGCGCCGGCTTCGATCGCTCGGGATTCTCGCCGGTCGAGGACGACGCCATCCTGCCGGTCCACCCCTGGGATCCGGCGGGACCGCCGTCCGCCTGGCATGTGCCGGTGATGATCGGCGTCAACAAGGACGAGATGACCCTGTTCATGGCGTCGGCGCCCTGGTTCGGAAAGCTGGACGACGCCGGCCTGAACGCGATGGCGGCCGGGATCTACGGGCCGAAGGCGCCGCAGGTGTTGGCCGCGCTGCGCAAGGACTTCCCGGCGGACAGTCCGACCTATCTGGCGACCCACCTGGTCACCTACGGCCGAATGTTCGCCGGGTCGGTGCAGATCGCCGAGCGACATGCGGCGCAGGGCGGGGCCAAGACCTGGTTCTATGTGCTCGAGTGGGAGACTCCGGTCGGGCCGTTCCGGTCGCCTCACACGCTGGAGATGCCGCTGGTCTTCGACAACGTCGACAGCAGCCGCGTTCTGGTCGGCCCAGGGCCGGAGCCGCAGCTGATGGCCAAGCAGATGAGCAAGGCCTGGGCGACCTTCGCCAAGTACGGCGATCCCAACAGCGGCGACCTGCCCAGCTGGCCGCCCTACGAAGCCGGCAAGCGCTCGACGATGATGTTCAACACGACCTGCCGCGTGGTCGACGATCCCTACGCCGCCACGCGCAAGGCGGTGACCTGAGGCGGTGCGTGGTTCGACACGGCCCTTCGGGCCTGCTCGCCATGACAATGAGCGATGGCCTCCCAAGCCAGTCATCCTGAGCAGCGCCGGAGGCGCGTGTCGAAGGACGCACGGCTTTGACACGGCCGGCCGTCGCGCCTAACGCCAGACCATGACCACCGACCTCCTCTTCGCCACCCGCATCCACCGCGCCAGCCTGGCGGCGGACAAGGGCTTTCCCGCTCTTCACGCCGACCTGGAGGACGCCTGCCGGATGATGGAGGCCGAGGACGAGGCCGGTCGGGCCTGGAGCCGCCGCAACGGCTACCGCGGCTACACCTCCTACAGCTCGCCCGGTGAGCTGTGGACCCGGGCCACCGCGTTCGGCGACCTCAAGCGCAGGCTCGACCGCCACGCGGCCGCCTTCGCCCGAGAGCTCGGGCTCGATCTTGGCGGCGGCCGCCTGCGTATGGAGAGCTTCTGGGTGAACGTGCTGAAGCCTGGCGGCGGCCACAGCGGCCATATCCACCCGCACAGCGTGCTCAGCGGCACCTACTATGTCGCGCTGCCGCCGGGCGCGGCCGGCATCCGTTTCGAGGACCCCAGGCTGGCGATGATGATGGCGGCGCCGATGCGGTCGGCCGAGGCGCCCGCCGACCAGCGCGCCTTCGTCACGATCGAGCCGACGGCCGGGGACCTGCTGATGTGGGAAAGCTGGCTACGGCATGAGGTGCCGCCCTCGACAGCGAGGGCGGACCGCATCTCCATCAGCTTCAACTACGGCTGGCGCTGAGCCGGCCTAGTTGTCGCCGAACACCACGTCGCGCATGGGATCGCGTGACCGCTTCGAGCGCCGCGACAGCGCCCCGTCGATGGCCAGGCAGGCGAGGCCGATCCAGGGGATCATGGCCAGGCCGTAGCCCCGCTGCCAGAGGCCGACATTGGCCTTCCGCACCAGGTTCAGGTCGCCGACATTGAACATGATCAGGTTCAGGGCGATCATCGCCAGGAAGCTGATGATCAACAGGGCCTTGAGGCCGCCCATGTCCGACCGGCCGGCCAGGCCCAGGAACATGAACAGCGCCGCCGGCGTCGCCGCCAGGCCCAGGCCGAAGCCGCTGTGCATCGGATCCGGCATCGGATGCAGACCTCCGAGCACCATCGACACGCCCCAGGCGGCCAGACAGATCATCGTCAGCAGGGCCCACAGGATGTTCGAGCCGAGCGCTCGCATGCCCGCGAAGACGCCGAGCGAGCCGAGGATGGCGCAGACGCCCGCGGCCATGATGCCGTAGTTGAAGATCTGCGCGGCCGGCTTGCCGGCCATGCCCAGCTCACTCGCGTACTGGGTGAGGTGGTTGTAGCCCGGCGTCATGTAGCCGCCGACGATCAGCACGCCGTAGTAGAGAACCGGAACCAGAACGCCCAGTTTGAGCAACAGTGATGCGAGGCGCATCGCCTTCCCCCTGCGATTTCATTCCCGCAACGCTCGCGCGCACGAGACGCCGCGTCAACGCATGACCCCTAGGGGTTGCGCGGGGCGACGCACATCGGCCGCCCCTGGTAGAGATCGCCGACCAGCGAACCGTCCCGCGCGGCGGCCTTGCGGGCCAGCTCGAACGCACGATTCTCCGCTTGCGGATGATCGCCAGGGCCGCAGACCGGCGCCTCGACCCGCTGCGCCGAGCGGCACAGGCAGATGTCGTCGCGGCCGTCCAGGCGGCTGGCGGGCGATCGGCAGACAGCCGGGCGGCTCTGGCCGTCGACATCAAGACAGATGACCCGGGTCGCCGGCTTGGTCGGCGAGGCGCCGGGCTCGGCCGCGGCCGAGGTCGCCAAGGCCGCCGCGGCCATGGCGAGGAAGGTCATGATACGGCGCATCGATCGTCCTCCTGACGCAGCCTAACACGAAACGCCCATGTGCGGATTGTCGATCCGGCCGCTAGACTCCCAGGCTGGCGTAGGTCACCCCGCCGTCGACCGCGATGGTGATCCCGACCGCATAGTCGCCCGCGCGCGACGCCAGGTAGATGGCCACGCCCTGCATGTCCTCGTCCGTGCCGATACGGCGCGAGGGAATGCGCGCCGCGACGGCCTCGCTCTCGTCGCGGGCCGTAATGTTCATGTCCGAGGCGAAGGCGCCGGGGGAGATGGCGGTGACCACGATGTGGTCGGCGATGAGCTGGGCCGCCATGCGCCGGGTCAGGTGGATCAGGCCCGCCTTGCTGGCCTGGTAGCTGTAGGTCTCCTGCGGATTGGGCCGCATGCCGTCGATCGAGGCGATGTTGATCACCTTGGCCGGCTGTTCGCGGGTCGCCCGCTCGCGCAGGAACGGGGCCATGGCCTGGGTCAGGAAGAAGGGGGACTTGAGGTTCAGATCCACGACCTTGTCCCAGCCGTTTTCCGGGAAGCTGTCGAACTCGGCCAGCCAGGCGGCGCCGGCGTTGTTGACCAGGATGTCGACGCCGGTCTCGTACTGGCCGTAGGCGTTGGCCAGGGCGCGGCAGCCCTCCACGGTCGAAACGTCCTGCGGCAGGGAGATGCAGACTCCGCCGTCCGCCGACAGCTCAGCCGCCGTGGCGTCGCAGGCGCCGGCCTTGCGCGAGGAGATGTAGACGCGTGCGCCGGCGGCGATGAAGCCGGCGGCGATCATCCTGCCGATCCCGCGCGAACCGCCGGTGATCAGGGCGGTTCGCCCCTTCAGTGAAAACAGGTCGGTGGTCATGCGCGGGGCTCCCCTGATCGGTGTCTGCGCTGGACCGTAGCGGCCTCTGCACCGAATCCCAACCGGACGCTCAGGAACGGTTCAGAATTCCGGGCGCAGGATCGAGGGTGAAAGGTGAGTTGACCATGTCCTGTACCTCCGCCGCGGAGCGCCGCCTGATGGGAGTCTGGGTTTTCGATCTGGCCCCCGACGAGGCTCGCGCGCTGTACGCCGACCTGCCCGAGGCCCTGAAGGCCGAGACTGAGCTTCGCGTCTGCATGAATGAAGGCCACCTGCACGTGACCAGCGACGCGGCCGCGGACTGGCTGCGCGAGCGCCTCGCGGCCTGACGGCGCGCCGTTCACCACGTTCGTAGACCGGAGGTTAGGCTCGTCGTGGCAGGCTGCGGGCTCCGATCCCCGGAGACGCCGCCATGGAGGCTCTGCCCATCGCCGCCGCCGGCCTCAACGACGCGGCCGCCCGCTTCGACGCCAGCGCCCGCCGTACAGCCGTCGCCCCGCTCGACAATCTGGTCGAGGAAACGGTCCGGCGTGTCCAGGCCAAGATCGAGGTCCAGGCCAACACCGCCGTCATCCGCGCCGCCGACGAGCTGACCGGAAAGCTGCTGGACATCCTGGCCTGAGCGCTTGATCCGCTCATCCCGGCGAATGCCGTGATGAGCGGTGTTTGGGCCTAGACCGCGGACGCTTCCTCTCGCCCCAGGACGCGCCGGATCCAGGGCCAGGCCTTGGCCGCCGCCGAGATGAAGCCCACGAAGCCGGCGAACAGCTGCATCAGCTGCCAGACAGTCTCGAACAGCGCCCCGCTGAACACCGACTGGACCAGCGGATAGACCAGGTCGCCGACCGTGATTCGGAAACGGGCGTAGGCGGTCGAGTACTCGATCGAACGATCGAAGGCCCAGGCCCCCGTGACCGCCGCCAGCACCGGCGACCAGAGCAGCGGCAGCGCCAGGATCACCGTCAGCAGGAGGATGGCCAGCTTGGTTCCCAGCGTCTCGCCTGAAATCAGCGCCAGGCTCAGGAAGACGACCAGACCCAGGCCGATGACCGTGAAGGCGACGGGAAGAACGGCGTCGGCCAGCGCGATGACGTCCCAGCCCATGAGCCAGGGACCGGCCAGGAACACGACCGCGCAGGTCGCGAACGCGATCAGCCAGGCCGCGCCATACTGGCTCAGGCGGGTCTTCAACTGTTCGGAATTCAGCATCCAGCTCCTCCACCCCGTCCCGCTTAACCATGACCGGGCGGGGTGAGGGAGTCGAGGGTGGCCCGCCAAATCTCCCTTCCTCCTCGATGGAGGAAGGGCCGGGGATGGTGGTGAGGGCAGTGCTGTTCGGAAAGGGGCCTGCCGGGCTCTGAGCCCTCGTCGCCATTCCCCCGAATGCAGCGGCCACACCACCACCCAACCCTCCTCCATCGAGGAGGAGGGCTTCTGGTCGAGGCTTTCCCAGCTCTGGACGCACGACCTCAGGCCGGGGTCTCGTACGACTCGATCGTCCGATCGGCCTGCGGAATCCGGACGCGCACCCGCCCCTCCAGCTCCGCCGCCAACGCCTCAAGCAGTTCGCGCGTGCCCTCCTCGCGCCCGGCGACCTGGCCGGGATCGTCGAAATAGGCGCCTTGCTCGGTGAAGATGATCCGCGTCCCGGCGCCCTGCGGCCGGAACTCGACCGTCGCCAGCGACGCCGAGATCGGCTTGCCGGCCACCGTCATCTGGTAGGCGAACACCAGCCGCTGGTTCTCGATGACATCCATATAGAGGCTGTCGTTGGTGATCACGACGTCCGCGCCCGGCGGCGAGAAGGCGCTCGACTCCGCCTCGCCCACGCCCAGCGCGCCGCCCGAGTGTCGATGCAGCGTCCAGGCGCCGACCTGGAAGAACCAGCGGCTGCGCGCCTCCTTGTCGGTGAAGGCGTGGAACACACGGGCCGGGGCGGCATCGTAGACGCGCTCGAGGCAGAAGGTGGCGTGGGTGACGGCGGTCATGGGAGCGTCCTTTCGGGTTCAGGCCGCCGCGTCGCGCTCGGCGCGCAGCAGCTGTTCAAGATTATCGAGGCCGACGCCTGAGCCCGCCTCGCGCTCGACGGGATCGGCGTGGCCGTCGAGGTAGGCGCCCTGGTCAGTGAAGCGCAGCACGCAGCCGCGCGCATGTGGCGCGACCAGCCAAGTGATGATCGAGGCGGATACCGGAACCCCGTCCCGGCGCATCGTGTAGGCGACGACGAACCGCTGCTCGGGCACGATATCGAGATAGGTCCCGTCGAACGCCCAGTACGGTCCGCCCGGATCGGAGCCGCCCGAAATCTCGCGGCCGCCCACGGCGAAGGTCATCTCCTTCATCGTCCAGGTCTCGTGGCAGGCCCACGCCGCCTTCTGGGCGGGATCGGAAAAGGCCCGCCACAGCCGCGCCGGCGTGCAGTCGAACACCCGGTCGATGTGCAAGGTGGCGTGGGTGACGGAGCGGATCACGCCTCGTCCTCCGGCTTGGTCTCGGCCAGATAGGCGCCGAGCCGGTCGAAGCTCTTCTCCCAGAAGGTCCGGCGCTGGTTGATCCAGACCTCGGCCTGGGTCAGCACCGACGTATCCAGCGTGCAGGTTCGCACCCGCCCGACCTTCTCGCTCTTCACGAGGCCCGATTTCTCAAGGACGGCCAGGTGCTGGACCACGGCCGGCAGGGTCATGGCGAACGGTTCGGCCAGCTGGCTGACCGACGCCGGTCCCCGCGACAGACGGTCGACCATGCCCCGGCGGGCGGGATCGGCCAGGGCGTGGAATAGCGCGTCGAGCGTGGCGGGCGATTGGTTAAGCATGGACTTAAGTGTCATCGCCGCAGGATCGCCGTCAAGCGAAAACTTCAGCAACTGCTGAAGTGTTGGCGGCGTGGGCCGGCTGTCTTCCTCGGCCTTCGCCAGCGGCGCCGGCGCGACGCGAAGCGGGGACCGATCGCGGCGCTCCGTCCGCAACCGCGCCCTCATCGAGGCCAGCTCGGCTTCGATTTCAGTCAGTAGTGCAAGGGCTTTCGGGTTCGGCGGCTTGCTCATCCGCCAAGTCTACGGCCGCCCGCGAGGGGGTGGATCGAGCGCTCGGCCGCGCTGTCGGGGAAAGGGGTCGATTGGGGCCGAATGTCCCGCCTTGTCCCGGAAGTATATGTCTCGGGAGTCTCGCTTTTTCCTTGCGCCGGCGCGGGACCCGTCGCCTCCTGCGGCGATCGCAGCAAAGGCCCTCGCCCATGAGAACGCCGCCCAAGCCGCCGACCTATGCGCCGCCGGCGCCGAAGGTGTCGCGGCGGCGGATGGCCAAGGTGCTCACCCCGGTCGAGCGGGCGGCCTTCCTGGCTTCGCGGCCGGATCTGATGGGCGACTAGCCGGAAGGAGACCGCCATGGCCTATATCGACGCAACCGTGCTCGCCGTGCCGACGCAGAACAAGGAGGCCTACCTGGCGTTCGCGTGCCGGGTCGATCCGCTGTTCATCGAGGCCGGAGCGCTAAGGATCATCGAGGCCTGGGGCGACGACGTGCCCGAGGGCAAGGTCACCGACTACCGGCGCGCGGTGCAGGCGACGGCCGGGGAGACCGTCGTGCTCGGCTGGATCACCTGGCCCGACCGGGCCGCCCGCGACGCCGGCTGGGCGAAGATCGAGCAGGACGACCGCATGCGGGCGCTCGACATGCCCTTCGATGGCAAGCGCATGATCTTCGGCGGCTTCGAGGTGCTGCTGGAGGTGTAGGCGGCGGCGTCTTCGACTACCCGTCGTCGTCGTCGCCATCCAGACCTTGGCCGGCGCGCTGGGAAAGCCGTTGCGCGGCATCGGTGCGGTAGATGTCCCGCAGATGGCCGTACATCAGGGTCCGCGCCTGAGTCGCGCGCTGAGCCTCCTTCAGGCCCAGCAACCCACCCAGGCCGCCGATCACGTTGTTCAGGATGTCGAGCAGCGCCTGCATCCATTTGGGCAGATCGATTCCGAAGGCCTCGAGGATCAACCGGATGATCTTCTTGATCGGCTCGATCATGTCGACGATGCCGATGCGGGCCGTCTGCGAGCCGGCGGTGAAGCGCTTGGCGGCTTCGACCAGCGCGACCCCGCCGCTGTCGACGGCGCGGGCATTGACCGTCTCGCGTTCCTCCTTCGAGGCGGACCGCATCAGGACGGCCACGCCCTGGGTCAGGCCTGAGGCCTGGGCCTTGAGGCTGTCGCGGAGGCCGGCCGCGACTTCGGCGTCGTCGGATCGTCCGCTGCGATTGAGGGTTTCGATTACGGTGTCGGCGAACCGCACCGCGGCCTCGCCAAGTCCATCCACGACCAGCTGAAACGAACCGCGGTCGGCATCAGGTTTTTCGGGCATCGCGTGTCTCCTCGTGTGAGTCCAGAACGCCACTGACGTCTGGTTATCACAACTCAGAGAGACTTGATATGCGAGACACAACTTTTGACTGTCAGACTTGGCCGTCCCGGCAGCGATCGGAGCAGTAGCGGACGCTCTCCCAGTCGCGGGCCCATTTGCGGCGCCAGGTGAAGGGGCGGCCGCAAGCCTGGCAGGTCTTGCTCGGCAGATCGCCCTTCGCCGGGGCGGCGCCGAGGTTGACGTGCTTGCGGGCCATGTCCGGAGCGGCGGTGCGGATCGGGACAGACACCGCGGGCGTCTGTCCCCGAACCCTAGCTGTCGAGGAACGAGCGCAGCTTCCGGCTCCGCGACGGGTGCTTCAGCTTGCGCAGGGCCTTGGCCTCGATCTGGCGGATGCGTTCGCGGGTGACGCTGAACTGCTGGCCGACCTCCTCGAGGGTGTGGTCGGTGTTCATGCCGATGCCGAAACGCATGCGCAGCACGCGTTCCTCGCGCGGCGTCAGCGACGCCAGCACGCGGGTGGTGGTCTCGCGCAGGTTACTCTGAATGGCGGCGTCGATCGGCAGGACGGCGTTCTTGTCCTCGATGAAGTCGCCCAGGTGGCTGTCTTCCTCGTCGCCGATCGGCGTCTCGAGGCTGATCGGCTCCTTGGCGATCTTCAGGACCTTGCGCACCTTCTCCAGCGGCATGGCCAGCTTCTCGGCCAGCTCTTCGGGGGTCGGCTCGCGGCCGATCTCGTGCAGCATCTGGCGGCTGGTGCGGACGATCT
>ERZ761607.2169-NODE-2169-length-22124-cov-4.886039_pt1 | contig 22124 bp, 19 predicted proteins | sample MGYA00511164_ERZ761607 | MGnify/ENA primary metagenome ERZ761607 (study PRJEB28899, sample SAMN02445080) | bioreactor sludge metagenome | biome: EBPR sludge | place: Australia: Brisbane, Thorneside Wastewater Treatment Plant | collected 2011-06-22 ... | reverse complement strand
GCGCGCGCGTCAATCCGAGGATCGCGCGCCCCGGCTCGCCGCGGTGGAAGCCTTCGCGCGCGTAGGCGAGCGCGAGCACGCTCGGATCCGACTGCCACTTGCGCAGCAGCTCGGTCATCTTCGGCCATTGATCGCGGTTGAAGACGAGCTCGAGCGCGCGCTGACGCACGAAGGTCGCTTCTTCGAGGCGGCCGACGTCGAGGAAGGTATCCGCGAGACGCAGGCGCGCGAGGCAGAGATCGGGCTCCGCGCCGCCGAAGCGCCCGCGCTGCTGGAGCTCGCCGAGGAGCGCGAGCCGTTGCTGCACGTCCGCGAGCGCGCGACCGTCGCGTCCGAGATCACGCACCGTGTCCATCGCGGCGAGGTGCGCATCGACGTAGGCCGGGAACAGGCGCGCGGCCTTCGACGCCCAACGATGAGCTTCTTCGAAGCGCCCCCACTTCTGCAGCGCCCACGCGTACTTCGAGAGCGTGATGCCGTTGCTGCAGAGCAGCGTGGCCGCGATCGACGCGTGGTAGCGCTCCTCGTCGAGCGGCACGTCGTCGCCCCACATCAGCCCGTGCAGCTTGCCCCAGCAGGGCGCGATGCCGATCGCACGCCGGATGTCGTCGCGCGAAGCCCCCGCGCGCATTCCGCCCTTCCCATCCGGGACGCGCTGATGCCAGCGTCGCAGGTGGTCGTCGCGCAGGCCCCACACGCAGCTCGGGTCGGCGCCGAGCATCACGTGTGCGAGGTCGTAGCCGAGCTCGACGCCCGCGAAGTGACAGAAGGGGATCACGAGCTTGCTCGGCGCCGAGAGGCCGCCACGCTGTCCCTCCGGACGCGCGCGATCCGTCGCGACCTCGCGCGCCGCGTGCTCAGCCACCGCACGCAGCGTCTCGACGTCGAAGGGCTCGAGCGGATGCGGCATCGCGCCGAGCCCTCGCGCACGCAGCCATCGCGTGAGCGCCTCGTCGATCGCGATCGCCGCGATCGCGCCCGCGCCTTCGAAGGTGTCGCTCGGCTTGCCGTGTCGGTGCGAGGTGAGCCGCGCGGTCTTGCCGTCGGTCGAGAGCTCGATCGCGAGCACCTCGTCGCGACGGTTCTCGTAGAGCTCGTACGCGATCACGCCGCGCACGTCCGGGTGACCCGCGTCGACCAGGCGTCCCTGCTCGTCGAGCAGGTGGAAGTCGTCGCGGTCCGTCGTCGCGACGTGCGGGTGCCGCACGAGGCTCTCGAAGATCGCCGCGTTGACGAGGAACGACGCGGGGTACCGCAGCGCGTCGGGCACGAAAGGCGCCACGGTCGGCAGGAACGTCACGCGGTGCGGCACACGACGAAAGAACGACATCTCCACCCCTCCGGTTCGGCGCGGTCATGCGCGCGGCACGTCCCCCGCGGCGCGGACGCTACTCGTTCGTTCGCAGCTCGCCAACGGCCTCGCGTCGTCGTCGGTCGCACGCTGCGTTCGTTCGTCCGGCGCCGCTCGTTCGAGTGACCGCGAGCCCGTCGTCGCACACGGCTCGTCGCACACGGCTCGTCGCACACGGCTCGTCGCACGCGGCTCGTCGCGCGGGATCGTCCGCGTATACTCGGCGGCGTGACGTCGTCCCGACAGCTCACGATCCTCGAGGCCGCGCTGCGGCTGTTTCACCACTACGGTCCCTCGAAGACCACGGTGGCGGACATCGCGCGCGAGGCGCGCGTCGGCGTGGGCAGCGTGTACCTCGAGTTCCGCTCCAAAGACGACATCCTCGGCGCGCTCTCGCGGCACGCCCACCAGCGCGTCCTCCAGCGCGAGGAAGAGGCGCTCCGAGACTCGGCCCGCCCGATCGGCGATCGCCTGCGCGCCGCGCTCGACGCGCGCTTCGAGTCGTTTCTCACCATCGCGAGCGGACCGCACGGGCCCGAGCTCTTCCACTGCGCGCGTTGCGCCGCGATCCGCGACGCCAACGAGCGCTTTCACGACACGGAGCGCGACCTCTTCGCGCGCGCCCTCGACGCGGCCCGAGACGCCGTGGTGGTCGACGACGATCCACGCCGGACCGCGGTCACGTTGTTGAGGGCCTACGCCGCCTTCGCACCTCCGCATCTCGCCCCGTCGCGCGCGCAAGAGCTCCGCGCCGAGCTCCCACGCCTGCACCGCCTCGTCCTCGAAGGCCTCCTCCGACGAGCCTGATCGGGGCACCGACTGGGACGAGGCGACGCGGTCTCCGTCTCGGTCTCCGTCTCGGTCTCCGTCTCGGTCTCCGTCTCGGTCTCGGTTTCCGTCTCGGTCTCCGTGTCGGCCACCGTCGCGCCTCTGGCGCCCCCGCCCGATCGACTCCACACCTTCACCACGCATGACCACGAACGTCGACGAGCTCGTCGCGCTGCTCCGCGGTCGCCGCGTCGGCGTGCTCACCGGCGCCGGCATCAGCACCGAGAGCGGCATCCCCGACTACCGCGGCCCCGAGACGCGTCGCCGAGCGCGCAACCCGATCCAATGGCGCGAGTTCGTGAGCAGCGAGGCGGCGCGCCGACGCTATTGGGCGCGCGCGCTCGTCGGATGGTCGCGCTTCGCGAACAAGGCCCCCGCGGCGGGGCACCTCGCGCTCGCCGAGCTCGAGCGGTCCGGCATCGCGACCGGCGTGGTCACGCAGAACGTCGACCGCCTGCACCACGCGGCGGGCAGCGCGCGGGTGGTCGAGCTCCACGGCACGCTCTACGAGGTGATCTGCCTCGGGTGCGGCGACGTGACCTCACGCGAAGCCTTCCAAGCCGAGCTCGCGCGCCGCAACCCCGGCTGGCTCGAACGAACGGCCGACGTCGCGCCCGACGGCGACGCCGAGCTCGACGACGTGACGGGCTTCGACGTCGCACCCTGCGCTCGCTGCGGCGGCGCGCTCAAACCGCACGTCGTGTTCTTCGGTGAGGGCGTGCCCAAGCCGCGCGTCGACGCCGCGTGGGCGATCGTCGACGAGGCCGACGTGTTGCTCGTGATCGGCAGCTCGCTCGCAGTGTTCTCGGGCTACCGCTTCGTGCGCGGCGCATCCAAGCGCGGCCAGCCGATCGCGATCGTGAACCTCGGCGAGACGCGCGGCGATCCGCACGCGACCACGAAGCTCGACGCGCGCGCGGGCGACGTGCTGCCGCGTTTGGTCGACGCGCTGCGCGTGTGAGGCCCGTCAGCCTGGAGCCGGTCGGGTCCACTCGCGGGCGCCGCGCACCACCAGCGCGACGACCACGAGCTCGACGCCGATCAGCACCACGCCTTCGAGCCACGCGAGCGCCTTCAACAAGCCGACGAAGGCCGCGACGCGCAACGCCGCAAAGCCGAGGAACACGATCGCGGCGAGCCGAAACGACCTCGGCCATCCCCCGACCCGCCGCGCGAGCCGTCGCAACGCGAGCAAACCGACCACACCGACCGCGAGCACGAGCCCGACCCCGACGAGCTGAAGCAAACGCTTGTGGTCGTCCCATCCGAGCGAGCGCACCGCCTCACGCGCGGCCACGAACGCCGCCTCGTGGAGGTCGAGCTGCTTGTTGAGCCCGAGCGCGAACAGCGAGAACGCGAGCAGAACGAGCACGTGCCGACGAGCTCCCGTCGCGCGCGAGCTGCGGGTCGCGACGTATCCCGCGGCGGCAACGTATGCGGCCGCCACCAACCAACCGCCGATCGTGGGATCACCACCGAAGCTCATCGAAGATGCGCACTACTCCAACGAGGGGTCGAAGCAAACTCGTCTTGGCCGCCGACGGGTCGCGTCCGCCTCTACGGGCGCGCTGCCGCGAGCCCCCGGAACCGGCCGCCTCGTCGGCTGGCGTTCCTGCGCGCGTCGACGTCGACGAAGGAGCCGACGAGACCGACCCCCGAGCTGCCGACCGAAGCACGCCCTTTCGACAATCTCCTTCCACGACGCGACGCGGTTCGAGTGGGCAGCTCGGCTGCGCTCCCCTACCCTACGGGACGCAGAAGATCGGGCCCAGGAATCACGAAAGAAGAACCATGAAAGCTTCGCGCGAGTCGAGCCACGATCGTGCACGGACCGAGACGCGTGATTTCTCGAAGCAGGTAGCCGCGGCGTCTGGTGACCGTGCAGACGAGTGACCGCGTGCCCATGGGTCGCGGCGGCACGCGAGTACCTGCGTGTGAAGTACGTACAGACAGCCCTCCCCTGCGACTTCGGCCGATGTCACGCTTCGAGCGTGCCGACCTTCGCGACCACCGACGAGCTCTTCGCGTGGATGGAGAGCGAGTACCTCTCCGAGCTGAGGCTGCTGTCGTGCTCCCCGCAGCCGAAGGCGACCACGAAGAAGCCGCCGGCGCGCGTCGACCTGGTGCTCGGTCTACCGGACCTCGAGTACCAGGGCGCGAAGGATCGCTACTTCACGTTCTCGCTGCGCGCGTCGGGCGTCGCGCGCTGGGAAGGAGCGATCGAGGGCGACGGCGAGCTGACGGTGGAGGCCGCCGGTGACGCCGACGCGCCGATCGCGATCCGCCTGCAGACCGGGAGCAGCGCGCTCCTCACGTGCGCGAGCGTGGACGTCGCGAAGGGGAAGCCGAAGCTCCTCGCGCCGCGGCCGCGCCCATGGCAGTCCAGCTTCCACCTGGAGTGCTCGTCCGACGACGTCACCGTCGCCACGCTGCACGAGCTGCTCGAGATGCCTGCGCTGACGATGGTGCACTACGACGACCCCTCGGCCGTGACGCCGCGCGAGTGGACGCTGGCGTCGCTGACGAAGCAGCGCCTCCGCCCAGTCTTCGCGTTCCTGGTCGACGGTCGCCACGTCGGAACGGCGGCGTTCGGCTTCTGGCGCGGCCCAGGCTTCTCGCTCCACGTGCAGCGCACACCCGACACGACGGACCCCGAGTGGGATCGCCTCTGGACCCTGCCCACGAAGCTCGGCGCGACCCGCGCGAGCTCGCGGACGCTGGCGACGGATGGTGCGGCGTGGGCGAGCGTCGACTGGCGGACAGGCGCGCCGAGCCAGATCTTCGCGGGCCTCACGCGCTGAAGGGCGCACGAAGGCTCGACGCGCAGTGCGGTGCGGCGCGCGGTGAGGCGAGCTGCACGCCGGGCCCTCGAGCCCAGCGCCGCCCTCAACGCCGACGCCGACGCCGCATCACCAGCCACGCCCCGAGGATCGCCAGGAACGAGCCCGACGCGTCGCCCGTCGTCGCGCAGCCGCACCCTCCGCCGCCGCCACCTTCGTCGACGCCGCCGTCGACCATCACGCCCGCGTCGCTCGTGCACTCCGCGCACAGGCGCTCGTCGAGCGGCGCGCCGCCGCCCGGATCGCACGTCTCGCCGTCGTCGCGGACGCCGTCGCCGCAGAACGCCGGTTCGCAGCGCTCCGGACGACACGCGTTCGGCCGCGTCGCGCTGTTGCTCTCGCCGTCGTCGCAGACCTCGCCGGAGTCGATCACTCCGTCGCCGCAATGCGCCTCGCGGCAATCCGTGCGGCAACCGTCGACCTCGGTGTCGGAGTTGTTCTCCTCGCCGCGATCGCACTCCTCGTTCGGGTGGATCACGCCGTCGCCGCACGTGCGCAGACACGTGCTCGGTCCGTCCACCGTCCAACACGTGAAGCCCGGTTCGACGGTGCAGGTTCCGTCGCAACCGTCGCCATCCTCCGTGTTGTTGTCGTCGCACTCCTCGCCCGGCGTGCGCGCGCCGTCGCCGCAGGTACGCACACACTCGCCCGACTCCGGATCGCGAACGAACCCACGCGCGCACGCGCACTCGTACGGCATGCCGATTCGGTTCACACACGTCTCGCCCGGCTCGCAGCGCGCGGTTCCGTTCGTGCACTCGTCGATGTCCCGGCACGTCACGCCGCTGCCCTCGTAGCCCTCCGTGCACGCGCACGAGAAGCTGCCGACCGCGTTCGTACACGTCGCGACCGGGCTGCAGTCGTTCATCCCCGTCGCGCACTCGTCGAGATCGAGGCACGTGTAGCCGTCGCCCGTGTAGCCCTCGTTGCACGCGCACACCCAGCTCCCCGGCGTGTTCGTGCAGCTCGCGTCCGTCGCGCAGAGCGCGATCTCGGGCGACGCGCACTCGTCGATGTCGCGACAGGTGCCGCCCGTGAACTGGTAACCCGTGTTGCACGAGCACGTGAACCCACCGGGCGGAGCGACGCTCTGGAAACACGTGCCGTTCGCGCCGCACGGGTTGCCCGCGCACTCGTCGACGTCGACGCAGGTGCCGCCCTGGAAGCGGAAGCCCGACGCGCACGTGCACGTGTAGCTGCCCGCCGTGTTCATGCACGCGGTGCCACCGAACCCACACGGATCGGCGAGACACTCGTTGACGTCTTGGCAGGTCCCGCCCGCGAACACGTAGCCGCTCGGGCACGTGCACGCGTACGAACCGGCGCTGTTCCGACACGTGCCGACGCCGCAGATGCCCGCCATCTCGGTGCACTCGTTGATGTCGGCGCAGAGGTCACCCGTGCCGTTCGTCGCGCTGCCGACGCCGCGCCATCCGTTGCGGCAGGTGCAGTTCCAGCCGCTCATCCCGACTGGGGTGCAGTCCGCGTTGGCGTCGCAGTCGTCGGTGTTCGCGAGGCACGCGTTCAAGAGCACGCACGTCGCGCCGTTGAACCCGTAGCCCATCGGGCACGAGCACGTGAAGCTGCCGACGGTGTTCATGCACGTCCCGACGCCACAACGACCGGGCGTCGAACACTCGTTCACGTCGGCGCACGTGGTACCGTTGAACGAGTAGCCCGCGATGCACGAGCACGAATCCCCCGCTGCGGGATCGAGCTCCGAGCAGGTCCCGATGCCCGCCCCGCACGGGTTGCCGGAGCACTCGTTGACGTCGGTGCACCCGACGTCGGGGAAGAGCTGCACGACGTAGCGCCGCGTCCCCGCGCCTCCGCCCCAGTTGTGGCTCCCGGTGCGGCGGTACCCGTCCCCCGACGATCCCGTCCCACAGCCGCAGGTCCAGCGGCCCGAGCCGCTGAAGGAATCCGAACACGTCCCCCGCGTCGTCCCGCCCGCGCTCGCGCAGTCGTTGTACGCGGCGACGCCGCACAGGTTGAAGTCCCCTGGCTCGTTGTTCGAGAAGCCGGGCCGTGCGCGGAACACCGAAGGCGGCGCGCCACCGCCCGGCGTCCAATCGCCGAAGGGATCCCCGAGCTCTTGGCCGTTGGTCCACCCGTCACCGTCCGAGTCGAGCTCGGCGAGGTTTCGGTTCCACACGTAGCCGTTGTTCATGAAGGCGATCCCGAACGCGTTGCGCGCGTCGCCTCCCGCATCGCTGGAATGGCAGATGATGCAGCGCCCGTTACCCATCGAATCGCGCCCGTTGGGCACGTTGTCCGGATAGTTGGAAAACGCCGACGCGCTCGACGCACCGAGCAGCACGCCGAACGTGGCCAAGAAAGCGAGTCTCCCCATCGCGGCGTCAGCCTACCACCGAACGCGACGGCTCACCCGCGGTCGTCTGACGGTTCGCGCGGTGGGCTCAAGCCGTCGGCTCGGCGTCCAGCTCGGCCTCGAGCGTGCGCAGCGACGGGAGCGCGGGCTCGTTCGCCATCGCCTCTCCAACCAGCGCTCGGGCGAGCAACACCACCCCGAGCGCTTGAAAGAGCAGCGTCAGCGGCGTCGACGGCGAGAACCCACCCGCCGCCAAGAAGAGCAACGCCGCCCCCGCGAAGCGTCGACCGGCATCGCCCGAGGCGAGCCCCGCGAGCCCGAAGGGCAAGCTCGCCAGCACGAGCGCGGGATAGGCGACGGGCATCGAGTCGAGCGCGAGCTCGAGGTGCGTCGCACCGTAGACGAGGTCCGCGTAGAGCTCGACGGACGCGCGACGAAAGAGCGCCGCGAGCGCCACCACCGCGCCACCGCTCGCCAGCGCGACCGCGACCGCCGTGCCCGCCTGCACGCGCCGTGATCGATCGATCGGCCACGCGACGAGCGCCGACGTCACGAGCGTCGCGAGCCACGCGACCTCGCCGACGCGCCGCAGCGTCATCCCGACCGAATACCCCGTGTCCCAGAGCAGCAAGCGCGCGAGCACGAGGAAGACCGTCGACGCGAAACCGAAGAAGGCCGCCATCGCGAGCCCACCGACCGCCGCGCGCAGCAGCACCGGCCCACGCCAGCGCACCGCGCCGAGCGCGAAGAGGATCGCGAGGAAGCTGCTCGCGCCGCACGCGACGAGCACCACGATCGGCGTGGTGCGCTCTACCGGCAGCACGGCGGAGAGAAAGATCGTGGGGAGGAACACGCCCGCAAAGCCCGCGAGGCCCACGCGCTGCGGCGTCGGCACGGGCGCGCGCGGATGCAGGAACCCGCCGAGCGCGGAGGCGAGCGCGACGAGCCCCGCGAACGCGGCGAGATTCCGGACGAACTGCGTCCCGCGCCCGAGATCGACGAGCACGTCGTGCGAGAGCGTCGCGAGGCTGCGGTCGGAGAGCACACGCACGACGAGGCGCCGCCCGATCAGATCGAAGAGCGCGCACGCGAGCGTGAGGACACCGAGCGTCGGCAACGCGCGCAGCGGTGCTTCGTCGGGAGGCTGCGAGACGCGCGCGCGCAAAGTGGTCCGAACCTACCACAACGACACGATCGGCAAAGCGATCGACGTCACGCCGCGGGGCCCCACCGCGGCCGCACGGGCACACTTCGCGCTCACTTCACAGGCTCGCTCCGCAGGCGAGCTCGACACATTCACTTCGCAGGCTCACTGCGCACGCGAATGGCACGTGTAGCAACTGAACCCTTCGCCGGTCGCGGGGTCGAGCTCCGGCTGCCCGAGCATCGTGCGCATCGCGGGCACCACGTGGTTGAACATGAAGCGTGTCATCCGCGGTTGTTCCGCCACCACCGCGCGCTGCTCGTCGGAGCCGCTCGGATGCAGCGCGAGCAAGCCCGTGCTCGGCATCGCGAACTCGCGCGCGCTCATGTCGGGCCCGTGGCAGGTCTGGCAGCCGAAGCTCGCGTACGCCTCGGGATCGTATTCGCGGAAGAGCTCGCGCATGTACGGCACCACCGCCTCCGCCATGAAGCGCCCCTTCTCGTCGTGACTCATCTCCTCCCAAACGCCGGGCGCGTGCGGGATCTCGTGCGGCTCGCGCGCGCGCACGCCCGAGCTGGTGACCTCACCACCGGTCGAGGCTCCCATCGGCTCCTGGGGAGGCGCGTCGCTCGATCCACCACACGAGACGAAGAGCACGCACACGACGGCGACGAGGATCCGCATCGCGCGAGCGTCCCCGAGCGCGACGCGCCTGCCAAGCCCGTTCACGCGTTCGTCGCCGTACGCACGAACGCCGCCACCTTTGCGAGCTCCTTCTTCCCCGGCGCGCTCTCCACCCCGCTCGCGACGTCCACCCGCCACGGCCGCACTCGCGCGATCGCTTCGGCCACGTTCCCCGCATGAAGCCCGCCCGCGAGGATCAGACGCCGCCGTCGCGCGACCTCGAGCGCGAGCTCCCACTCGAACGCATGGCCAGTCCCGCCCGGCATCGCCCCCGGCACCCGCGCGTCGAGCAGCAGCTTCTCTCCGGGGAACGCGAGCGCGGCCTCGACGTCGCTCGCGTCCACCACCCCGACCGCCTTGTAGGCGTCCGGCCCGAGCGCCGCGACGAAGTCCGGCGACTCGCCGCCGTGAAGCTGCACCGCGCGGATCCCCGTGATCTCCCGCACGCGATCGATCTCGGCGCGCTCGGCATCCACGAAGACCGCCACCAGCTCGACCCGGTCGCGGAGCTGCTCCGCAACGACGCGCGCGACCTCGAGCTCGACCCGCCGCGGGGTGCCCGGCCAGAAGTTCAGGCCGAGCGCGGCGACCCCGAGGTCCACGCAGGCGCGGGCGTCTTCGAGGGTCGTGATTCCACAAACTTTCACGCCACCCGAGAGAAGATCTCGATTCATGACGTCCCCATCCGCGCCGCAGAGCTCATCGGCTCCGCGCCCGCGCAACATACCCGACTTTTCCGCTAGGGATAGTCGTCAATTTCTCCTGGCGCGCACGCGAACGCCCGTCCACGATGCACTTCGCCGCGCCCCGATACGGCGCGACCGGCACCTGTGACGGACGGCTCGCTTCCGGTGGAAGCGGCGAAGAACACCCCCTATACGAAGGCCCGCCATGCAGACCTCCTCGAAGGACGTGAAGCGCGAGCTCTTGGACAGCGTCGTCATCCGCTTTTGCGGCGACTCCGGCGACGGCATGCAGCTCACGGGCACGCAGTTCTCGTCCGCCACCGCGCTCATGGGGAACGACCTCGCGACGTTCCCGGACTTTCCCGCCGAGATCCGTGCCCCGACCGGCACCCTCTACGGCGTCAGCGGGTTCCAGGTTCACTTCGCCGACCACGACATCCTCACGCCCGGCGACGAGCCCGACGTGCTCGTGGCGATGAACCCCGCCGCGCTGAAGGTCAACCTCCCCGCGCTCAAGCAGGGCGGGCAGCTCATCGTGAACACCGGCGCGTTCACCAGCGCGAACCTCGACAAGGCGGGCTACACGTCCAACCCGCTCGAGGACGGGACGTTCGAGCCGTACCGCGTGCTCGCGATCGACATCAGCGCGCTCACGCTCCAGTCGGTCGCGGCGTTCAACCTCGGCGCGAAGGCGGCCGGTCGCTGCAAGAACCTCTGGACTCTCGGCCTCATGTTCTGGCTCTTCGGCCGAGAGCGCGACTCGACGATCGAATGGATCCGCAAGAAGTTCGCGAAAGATCCGAACCTCGCGGAGGCCAACGTCGCGGCATTGAACGCGGGCCACGTCTACGGCGAAACCGCGGAGCTCCCGCAGGGCATCGGCATCTACCAGGTGCCCAAGGCCCAGCTCGCCCCCGGCACCTACCGCACCATCAGCGGCAACGACGCGCTCGCGTGGGGCCTCGTCGCGGGCGCCAAGCTCGCCGAGCTCCCGCTCTTCTACGGCAGCTACCCCATCACGCCCGCCTCGACCCTCCTGCACGCCCTCGCGCGCCTCAAGGCGTTCGACGTCGTGACCTTCCAGGCGGAGGACGAGATCGCGGCCGTTGCGTCCGCCATCGGCGCGAGCTTCGGCGGCGCGATCGGCGTCACGGGCACCAGCGGCCCGGGTGTGGCGCTCAAGACGGAGGCCATCGGCCTCGCGATCGCGACCGAGCTCCCACTCGTGATCTGCGACGTGCAGCGCGGCGGCCCGTCGACGGGTCTACCGACGAAGACCGAACAGTCCGACCTGTTCCAGGCGGTCTGGGGCCGCAACGGCGACGCCCCGCTCGTCGTCCTCGCAGCGGCGACGCCCGGCGACTGCTTCTACATGGGCATCGAGGCGGTGCGTCTCGCGACCAAGTACATGACGCCCGTCATGGTGCTCACCGACGGCTACCTCGCGAACGGCGCGGAGCCTTGGAAGATCCCGAGCATGAAGGACTTCGCGCCCTTCCCCGCGAAGCATCTGACGGAGAAGCCGGAGGGCTTCCATCCCTTCATGCGCGATCCGGAGACGCTCGCGCGCGTGTGGGTCAAACCCGGAACCCCGGAGCTCATGCACCGCATCGGTGGCCTCGAGAAGGGCCAACACAGCGGCAACATCAGCTACGACCCCGCGAACCACGAGGCGATGACGAAGCTGCGCGCGGAGAAGATCGCGCGCATCGCGAACGACGTGCCCGAAGCGACGCTCGACACCGGTGAGCCGGGCGGAGAGCTCGTGGTGGTCGGCTGGGGCTCGACCTACGGCGCGATCAAGCAGGCGGTCGCGCAGGTCCGCGCCAAGGGCCGCAAGGTCGCGCACCTCCACCTCCGGAACCTCTGGCCGCTCCCGCGCGGGCTCGGCTCGCTGCTCTCGAGCTTCGGCCAGGTGATGGTCCCCGAGATGAACAACGGGCAGCTCGTGAAGCTGCTGCGCGCCGAGCTCCTCGTCGACGCGCAGCCCTTCGACAAGATCACCGGCCAGCCCTTCCGCATCGCGGAGCTCGTCAGCGAGATCGAGCGCCGCCTCGGCGCGCCGACCACCGAGCGCCCCGGCGTCCAGTTGCAGGCTTGATCGCCCGCGCGTCGCCTTTCGTTTCCGCGTTTCCTCCTGTGCTCGTTCCGAGAGAACCACGATGACCGAGAATCCCCGCGTCCTGACGAAGAAGGACTTCTCTTCCGACCAAGAGGTCCGCTGGTGCCCCGGCTGCGGCGACTACGCGATCCTCGCCGCGATGCAGCGTGCGCTCCCCGAGATCGGCGCGACCCCGGAGAGCACGGTGTTCGTGTCGGGCATCGGCTGCTCGAGCCGCTTCCCGTACTACATGAGCACGTACGGCTTCCACACCATCCACGGCCGCGCGCCGGCGATCGCGACGGGCCTGAAGATCGCGCGCCCCGAGCTCGACGTGTGGGTGATCACCGGCGACGGCGACGCGCTCTCCATCGGAGGAAACCACTTCCTCCACCTGCTGCGCCGCAACGTCAATCTGCAGATCATCCTGTTCAACAATCAGATCTACGGGCTCACCAAGGGCCAGTTCTCGCCGACGAGCGCGGTCGGCACGGTCACGCCGAGCTCGCCCGTCGGCTCGATCGATCAGCCGGTGTGCCCGGCGCGCGTGGCCCTCGGCGCGAACGCGAAGTTCGTCGCGCGCGGCTACGACGTGAGCCGCGAGCTGCCCGAGCTGTTCAAGGAAGCGCACGCCTTCCCCGGCACCGCGTTCGTCGAGGTCCTCCAGAACTGCCCCGTGTTCAACGACGGCGTCTTCGACCTCATCACCGACCGCAAGAGCGGCCCGCAGCACCAGCTCTGGCTCAAGCACGGCGAGCCGATGATCACGGCGGACAAGAAGAAGGGCCTGCGCCTGAACCCGAAGACCCTCCAGGTCGACGTGGTGACGCTCGGCGAAGGCGTGAGCGAGAGCGAGCTGCTCGTACACGACGAGACGAACTCCACCCTCGCGTGGCTCATCAGCGATCTGCCGGACGTGAAGGCGCTCGGCGTGCTCTACCGCGACCCCAGCGCGCCCGTGTACGACGACGCGGTGCAGGCGCAGGTGAAGATGGCCAAGAAGGCCGGCGCGAGCGCAGACGTCGACGCGCTCCTCCACGGCGGCCACACTTGGAAGGTGAGTTGAGCGTTTACTGTTCGCTGCGGCTTCGGCCTTCGCTCACCGAGCAGGCGAGCGAAGGCCGTCGCGAACGGACACCGTTCTACTCGATCGAGAGCAGCTCCTTCACCTTCGCGATCACCTGCGGAGCCTGGATCGGCTTCGTGATGTAGGCGGTCGCGCCGAGCGCCATCGCGCGCTGTCGGTCCTCCTGCGAGCCCTCGGTCGTGATGATGATGATGGGCACGTCCTTGTGGGCTTCGTCGCTGCGGATGCGTTTGACGAGCTTCAGGCCGTCCATGATCGGCATGTTGATGTCGGTGATGATCAGGTCGTACTTGCCCTGCGCCAGCTTGCGCAGTCCGTCGACCCCGTCTTCGGCCTCCGTGACGTGGAGGCGCTTGATCCGCGCGAGCGCGAAGACCAACAACTGCCGCATCATCGGCGAGTCTTCGACTACCAGACAGGAGAGCTCGGCCATGCGTTCTTCTCGATCGATTCGGAATCGGCGGGCGATTCGGAGAGGGAAGCTCAGAGCTTCGAGGTGAGGTGACGGAGGGCGCCGAGGGGGCCTCCCGCTTGTTCGTAGAGGTTGGCGGCGATGAGCGCTGCGCCGGCGTGGGCGGCGAGCAGCTCGAAGAGCTCGTGGTCGACCGACGCCCAGCCGCTCTTCTGCTCGAGCAGCCGGACGATCTCCACCGCGCCGACCGGCTTGCCGTCGGCGAGCAGCGGGATGACCGCGACGGGATCCGAACGATCGACGCGGTGCACGTCCAGCTCGCGCAGACGCCGCAGGCCCGTCATGCACGCCTCGCCGACCGGCCCCTCGCCGAGCTCCAGCGCGCGCACCTCGCTCGGCTCGACGTGCTCGTGGGCGATCGGGACGATGCGCCCCGCCGCGTCGTCGATCACGTAGATCACGAACGCGTCGGCGCCCACGAGCTGACCGACCATGTCTTGGAGGTGGCGCACCACGCGACGCACCGAGAGCGACCCGTGGAGCTGGAAGCTCGCGACGTAGAGGTTCGCGAGGTCGTTCATCTCTTGTTCGATCTGCGCCTGACGGTGCTCGTGCTCCGCTTCGAAGCGCTCGAGCTGCTTGGAGCGATCGAGCAGCGCGCGTCGCTCCGCCTCCAGGCGCTCCACCGTGCGGAGCAGATCGCGGATCGCGTCGTCACTCGCGACCTGCGAGCGCAGGCGTGCGTTCTCGTTGCGAACCTCGTCGAGCTCCTCGCGCAGCTCGCGGTTCTCGCGCAAGAGCAGCTCGGTGTACTCGACGCCTTTCTTCAGGAACGAGCGCACGAACGCTTCGCGCTCCTTCAGGAGGTCCATCGGCACGTCGCTCGCGCGGCGGCCTCCGTCGCGGGGTTCGTCCTCGTCGCTCACGACGCGTGACGTTATCAGAGCCCACGACCCGCGATCGACACGAATCGGCGCGCGACTCGCCACGAGCGCATCCCCCAAGTGGGTGACTCGCCACGGACACGAGCATGCGGCGCCGACGCGCTCGACGACGTGCGTGATGGCGACGCACGACGGGAACCTCAGACCGACGTCCAGACCAACGTCCAGACCATGCCGAGCGAACGAGCGAACGACGGGTGACGCCGCCGATCTTCAGACCGTGCCGAGCAAGGTCGCGACGTGGTCGCCCAGCTCGTCGAGCGGCATCGCGCGCTGCACCGAGCCGGTCGCGATCGCCGCCTGCGGCATGCCGAAGATCACCGCGCTCTGCGCCGACTCCGCGAACACCCGCCCACCGTTCGCAGCGATCGCCGTGGTGCCGCGCGCGCCGTCGTCGCCCATGCCCGTGAGCACCACGCCGACGACCCGCTCGCGCAGCTTGCGCGCGGCCGACTCGAAGAGCCGATCCACGCTCGGCACGTAGCGATCGTCCGCGCGGGGCTCCACCACCGCGACGAGGCCGTCCGCGCCGATCTCCAAGCATCGACCGCCCGGGCAGACCCACGCTTCGCCCGCGACGAGCGGGTGATGATCCACCGCCTGCCGCACCTTCACGCCGCCGAGGCGATCCAGTCGCTCCGCGAACGTCTGCGTGAAGCGCGGCGGCATGTGCTGCGCGACCAGCACCGTGGCGTCGAGCGCGGGAGGGAAACGCCGGAAGAGCTCCACGAGCGCGGTCGGTCCCCCGGTCGACGCGCCCACCACGAGCACGTGCCGCGGCGACGCGTCCACTCGCCGGCCCGGTGACGTGGGCAGCGCCGCGCGCGTCGTGGTCACGGGCCGCGCCAGGTGCGAGAGGCTGCGCACCAGCGAGACCTTCTCGAGCAGCTCTGCCCGAATCGACGCGAGGTCCGTGGTGATCGAGCGGGTCGGCTTCGCGACGAAGTCGAGCGCGCCGAGCTCCAGCGCGCGGAAGACGTTCTCCTTGTTCGCGTAGCCGCTCACCACGATCACCGGCGTCGGTGTGCTCGCCATCAGCAGCCGCAAGAACGTGAAGCCGTCCATGCGCGGCATCTCGAGGTCGAGCGTGATCACGTCGGGCTTGAGCTCACGCACCAGCCGCAGCGCCTCGTCGCCGTCGGTCGCCTTCCCCACGACCTCCAGCCCCGGAAGCGTGTTCAGGATCTCGGTGATCGTCCGACGGTTGAACGCCGAGTCGTCGACCACCAGCGCGCGCAGCACGCGCTTGTCGTCCGGAGGGCTCATCGAGCCTCCGGGGTCGCGGGTCGTCGGTAGACCATGTCGGTGCGCAAGTGGACGAGCTCGAAGTCGGTGGTCGTGCGGAGGAGCGACTCGCTGTGCCCGAGCAGGAGGTACCCGCCGGGCACCAGGCGGTCGAAGAAGGTTCGCACGACGCGCGCCCGAGATTCAGCGTCGAAATAGATCAGCACGTTCCGGCAGAAGATGACGTCGACCGCGCCGACGATCGCGGTACGTCCGTGCTCGAGGAGGTTCAGATGACCGAAGTGGCACATCGCGCGGATCTCCGAGCGCACCGAGCGGCCTTCGGAGGTCTCCTCGAAGAAACGTAGATGTTCGGGCGGCATCGCGCGGAAGCTCGCCTCGCGATAAACGCCCTTTCGCGCTTGTTGGAGCACGCGTCGGCTGATGTCACTCCCGAAGATGCGCACGTCCCAGCCGGCGAAGCGCGGCATCGACGCGAGGATCATCGCGATCGTGTAGACCTCTTCGCCGGTCGAGCAGCCCGCGCTCCAGATCGTCAGCCGCTTGCGGGCCGCGTTTCGCTCGGCGATCTCCGGAAGAAGCTCGCGCTCGAAGGCGTGGAGCTGGTAGCTCTCACGGAAGAAGTACGTCTCGTTCGTGGTGAGCAGATCGACCGCGCGCTCGAGCTCCGCGTCCCCGTCGACGTGGAAGCGCAGGTGCCGGTAGTACTCGCCGAAGTCGGCGAGCCCGAGCGCCTGCAGTCGCTCGCGCAGGCGGCGCTCGACCACGTACTTCGCGTCTTCTCCGAACGCGATGCCACAGAAACGATTGACGAGGTCCCGCATCAAGCGGAACTCCTCGTCGCTCATCCCGGGACCGCGATCGAAAAGCAACGACATCAGCGCGTCTGCTCCGGGTCGTCGCCGATCGCCTCGAGCAGCGCCTCGCGCACCATCGGATCCTCGTCGGACGCGAGCGCCGCCCGCAGCGAAGCGCGCGCGACGGAATCGTCGGCGAGCGCGCGCACTGCCGCGCGACGCACGTGCCACGCGGGGTGGGCGAGCGCGCGCTGGCGAAGAGGACGCGCGACGTCGACCGGCAGCCGCGCCGACACCGCGACCGCCGCGTGCGCGACCTCCGGATCGGGGTGCCCGAGCGCACGTGAGACGTCGTCCGCGAGCTCGCTCGAGCCGAGCGCTCCGAGCGCTTCGATCGCCGCCGCCGCGACCGGCGCCGCCGACTCGAGCAGCGCGCGCAGCGGCCCGACCGCGTCTTCGGCGCCGAGCCGCGCGAGCGCGCGTGCCATCGCGGCCTGCACGGGCGCCGACGCGGCGCCGAGCCCTTCGAGCAAGACCGGAGCGACGGTGGGATCCGGGAATCGCGCGAGGGACTCGACCGCGGCGAGCCGGACGCGCTCGTCCTCGTCCGCGAGCGCGAACGCGAGATCGTCTCGCGCGCGACCGTCCGCGAGCGTGCCGAGCGCCTGCGCCGCCGCCACCCGCAGCTCGACCCGCGGCGCCGAGAGCTGCGCGCGCAGCGCGTCCATCGAGGCCTCGCCCCGAAGGTGCGCGTAGAGCGCGATCGCGGCGGGTGATCGCAGCGTGCTCTCGTGCAGCGCCGCGTCGACCGCGTCCGGCGCGCGCGTCGCGATCGTACGCAGCGCCTCGGCCGCGAGCTCGGAGAGCTCTCCCGGATCGTCCGCCAGCACCGCCACGAGCGCCGGAACGTCCGACGCGTTGCCGTAGCGCGCGAGCCCGCGAATCGCCGCCGCGCGCAAGCTCGGCGCGCCTTCGTCGAGCGCCTCGCGCAGCTCCACCGAGAGCTCGGGCGAGTCGGCGACCTCCGCGTGCCCGAGCAGCTCCGCCGCGAGGCCGAGCGCGAGGGAGCGGCCGAGTCCGACACAACGACGCGAGGCGTGGAGCACCGGCGTCACCGCATCCGTGCCCCAACGCCGCAGGGCCGCCGCGCCGAGATCCGTGAGCACGTCGTCGGCCGCCGCGTCGAGCGCCTCCGCGAGCAGCGACTCGTCGCGCATCGCGAAGACGATCGCGGCCGCGTCGCGCCGCGCGCTCCGATCGCCGTCCCGCATCGTGCTCGCGAGCGAGGGCAGCGTGGAGCGCGGCAGCGCACGCAACGACGACGGCCCGACGGCGTCCGCAAGCTCCGCGAGCGCGGCGATCGCGACGTTCGCGGAGCGACCTCCCTCCGAGAGCGCGTCCGCCAAGACGCCGAGCGCGCGCGTGTCGCCGCAGCGCCCGAAGAGCGGCAACGCCGCGCGACGCAGCACCCGATCTTCGACCAACGGAGCGAGCTCTTCCCACGTCAGCCGCGCCCGCAGCCGCACCAATCCATCGAGCGCGGCGACGCGCTCGAACGGCAACGTGCGCGCGAGGCGCTCGCGCAGCACGCGCTCCGCATGCGGCCCGCCGAGCGCGACGAGCGCCTCGAGCGCCGCCGCCGCCACGTTCGCATCCGCATCCGAGGTGAGCTCCGCGAGCTCCGGCGCGCTCGACACGTCGCCCGCCGCCCCGAGCGCCTCCGCGAAGAACTTCCGCACGCCCGAGCGCTCCTCGCGCAGCGCGCGCCGCAGCCGCTCGACCGCGACCGGACCGAGCGACGACGCGACCTCGAGCGCGGCGTTGCGACGCCCGACGTTCTCGGCCTGCGCGATCGCGGCGACGAGACGATCGAGCAGCCCTTCGCTGGGTGACGCACGACGAAGCAGCTCCACCGCCTCCTGCCGCACCCGCCAGTCCGCGTCCCCGAGCGCCTCGACCGCGACGTCCTCGCGGGTCTCCGCCGGGGCCTCGCGCAGCGCTCGTCGGCGAGCTTCCGCCGCGTCGTCCTCCGGAGAGGGTCGCAAGCTCAGGCGGCTCTCGGTCATGACGGAATCTCCGACAAGCTCGGGACGTCGAGCGCCTGCGCGGGCGCGGCGACGCGGTCGACGTCGATCACGAACCAGAGCCCTTCGCTCGTCGCGAAGACCGCCGCGATGCCACGCGCTTCGTCGCCCGAGCCGAGCCGCGGCACGTCGCGCCGCTGATCGACGCCCGCGCCGAAGACCTCCGTCACCGCGTCGACCACGAGCCCGACCGCGCGTCCGTCGCTCTCGACGATGATCCACTTCGTGCGCCGCGTGGGCGCCTCGGGGGCGAGCCCGAAGCGACGCCGCAGATCGAGCACCGGCACCACGAGCCCGCGGTGATCGGCGACCCCGAGCACGCTCGACGGCGCGTGGGGAAGCGGCACGATGGAGAGCGGGTTGATGATCTCGCGCACGCGCAAGATCTCGACCGCGTAGCGCACGTCGCCGACCACGAACCCCACGAGGTTCTTCGCCCGATCGCTGCGGTGTCTCGACGCCTGCCCCATCGCTCACCCTCGCTCGAGCCGCGCGAAGAGCGGCTCCGGATCCAAGAGGACGATCAGCTCGCGCCCCGCCTGGTCTTGATCGCGCCGCGCGCGCGGACGTCCCACGCCGATCACGTGATCGGAGAGGTCGCCACCCACCACCCCCGCGAGCTCGACCTCGTCCTCCGCGAGGCGATGCACCTGCAACACCTCGTCGACCAGCGCACCGAGCACCTCGCCGCCCACGTCGACGAGGAGGATGCGCGCGTGCTTTTCGGGCGGGCGCTCCTCGACGCGCATCAGGCGTCGCAGATCCACCACCGTCGTGATCACGCCGCGCACCGAGACGATGCCCAGCACGTGGCGCGGCGCGCGCGGCACTGGCGTGATCGGCGGGAGCTTCAGGATCTCGCGCACCCGCGCGAGCGGGAAGCCGTAGGCCTCGTCCGCGAGCGCGAACGCGAGCACCTCGCGCAGGCTGGCCGCCCGCGACTCGGCACTCGTGGGACGCGCGGGGACGAGCGTCGGTCGCTTCACGAGCTCACTCATCGACGCCCCTCGTGCAGCGCGCGCTCCGGTGACGAGAGCACCTCGTCGAGCAGCCCCGGCGCGTCGAGCACGAGCGCCACGCGCTGATCGCCGAGATCCGTCGCACCCGAGATGCCTCGCACGCGCGAGAGGCTCTTGCCGAGCGCCTTGATCACGATGTCCTGCTGGCCCTCGAGCCCGTCCACCACGAGGCCCATGCGCTTCTGACCGACCGCGACCACCACCAGGTAGCGTCGCCCGCGCGCCTTGCTCTGCACGCGGAAGAGCTCGTCGAGTCGACAGATCGTGAGCGTCTCGCCGCGCAACGTGACGACCTCGCGCCCCTCCACGCGCCGCACGCGTTTGGGGTCGAAGACGATCGCCTCCTGCACCGCCGTGATCGGCAGCGCGTACTCGCGCTCCGCCACCCGCACGAGCAGCGCGCTGATGATCGCGAGCGTGACCGGCAGCGTGATGGTCAGCTTCGTGCCGGTGCCCACCTCGGACTGCACGTCGATCACGCCGCCGAGCCGCCCGATGTTCGTCTTCACGACGTCCATCCCGACGCCGCGTCCGCTCAGATCCGACGCGCGGAGCCGCGTGCTGAATCCGGGCAAGAAGATGAGCTGGAGCGCCTCGTCGCGGCCCATGTCCGCCGCGGCTTCCTCGGAGACGATGCCGCGTCGGATCGCGGTCTCGATGAGCACCTGCGGGTTGATGCCCGCGCCGTCGTCCTCGATCTCGATGACGACGTGGTTGCCCTTCTGGTAGGCGTTGAGCACCAGCGTCCCGCCGGGCGGCTTGCCCGCGAGCTCGCGCGTCTTCGGCGGCTCGATGCCGTGGTCGATCGCGTTGCGGATGAGGTGCATCAGCGGATCGGAGAGCTCCTCCACGATCAGCTTGTCGATCTCGGTCTCCGCGCCCGTGACCACGAGCGCGACCTCCTTGTCGTGCTCGCGCGCGACCTGCCGCACGATGCGCGCGAGCCGATCGAAGGTCTGCCCGAGCGGCACCATGCGGACGTCGAGGATTCCGTCTTGGAGCTCCTCGAGGTGACGCTCGAAACCACGATTGATCCGGTGCAGATCGATCGCGAGCTGACGCAGCTCGGGGCGCCCGCGCAGCTTCTCCGTCAGGCGCATCACCGCGGTGCGCACGATCGCCAGCTCGCCCACCACGTTCATCAGGTGATCGAGCTTGCGGATGTCGACTCGCACCGTATGCGCGACCGATCGCAGCGAGAGCTGATCGGCCGTGACCTCGCGCTTGGCGAGCGGAGGCTCCGACGGCATGCGCGGCGCGGGCGGGGCCGAGGTCGGTCGCGGGGGCGTTCGCACCGGCGGCGGAGGAACCAACGCGTGGTGCTCGGTCGCCCGCACGGGCGCGACGGGGCTCGTCCCGCGCGTGAGCCGCTCGAGCACCGCGCCCTCGCCTCCGAGCACGTCCTCCAGCGTCGCCGGCGTCGCGCTGCTCGCGAGCAGGACGTCGAGATCGATCGCGTCGCCGTCGCCACCGCTCGCGCTCGGCAGGTACGTGATGATCTCCGCGATCGACTTCGCGCGCGCCTTCAGGTCCTCGAGCTGCGTGTCGATCGTCGCGAGCGAGAAGCGCACCTTGAGGCGGTAGAGCCCGACGCCCTTCGCGACGTTCGTGCGCAGCCGATGCTCCTCGTATTCCGTGAGCACCGCGAGCACCGACGCGTCGATCGCATACGCCGCGAGCGCGTCCTCGACCGGCGGGCGCGAGGCGCCGACGCTCGTGAGCTGCTCGAGGAAGGCGACGATGTCGACCTCCGAGACCTCCGCGTCCGGCGACTCGGCGAGCAGCCGCTGGAAGACCTCGACGCCCTCGAAGAGCACGTCGAGCAGCTCGGTGGTGAGGTTCTGCCGACCGAGCCGCAGGTCGTCGAGCAGGTCTTCGAGCGCGTGCGCGACCTCGCCGAGGCGCGCGTAGCCGAACATGCCCGCGATGCCCTTGAGCGTGTGGACCGCGCGGAAGACCTCGTTGACCAGGTCCTGGGACGAAGAACCGTCTTTGTGCGCCTGATCGAGGAGCAGGAGATCCCGCGAGAGCGACTCGACGATCTCCTGAGCTTCCGAGAGGAACTCGTCCCGAAGATCGCTCACGGCTCCACTCCGAGCACGCGCCGCGCGAGCGCCGCGAGGTCCGCCGTCCCGAAGGGTTTGGCGAGGAACGCGTCCGCGCCGAGCTCGAGGCCGCGCCGCCGATCGGTCGCGCTCGCCTCGGTGCTGATGAGGATCACCGGCGTCGCGCGGTGCACGTCGCTCTTGCGCAGGAACGACACGAGCTCGAGCCCGTTGATGTCGGGCATGTTCACGTCGACCACCACGAGCCCCCACGCCTCGCGCGGAAGCAGCCTCAGCGCTTCGAAGCCGCTCTTGGCCTCCGCGACGTCCGCGCCCAGCTCGGCCTCCAGCGACGCGCGCACGAAGGCCCGCATCGCGCTGCTGTCGTCGACCACGAGAACCCGAAGCACGACGCCATGCTATCGGATGCGCGCGCCGTGACATAGAAGCGTGCGCACCCCGACGGCTTTGCAGCCCGTTGAAGAACCTCGTTCTTCAACGGAGCCGCGTGTTTTGGGGGAGGCT
>ERZ761607.2167-NODE-2167-length-22135-cov-8.020562_pt1 | contig 22135 bp, 20 predicted proteins | sample MGYA00511164_ERZ761607 | MGnify/ENA primary metagenome ERZ761607 (study PRJEB28899, sample SAMN02445080) | bioreactor sludge metagenome | biome: EBPR sludge | place: Australia: Brisbane, Thorneside Wastewater Treatment Plant | collected 2011-06-22 ... | reverse complement strand
GTGGAGGAAACCCTGCCAAAGAAAGGGTTGTTCGGTTGGCTATCGGGGGAATAATTTGTTCGCGCATTGCCCCATTACTGTTGTTGAAAACAAAAACATCCCGCGATTGGGGTGTTTTTGTTTTGCGACTCCGGAACATGTGATCATTATGCTACCTGGTTCCTCGATACCATTTTCGTTCTTTCATTGTTAACCTTCGGTGGCAGTTGGCGCATAAAACTGTGCATTTATCTATTTCCGCCTGGATCTTGGCAACCGGGTATCCTCCGGAGGCCATTACGCCAACGGCTCTTTCCTTTCCACCATTATGGTGGAATTCCAGTACAACAGGGTCAGCCTCGCCGCATTCTTGACAAGGATGAGATGAAAGGTAGTTCCAAACATATTCTCTTGCCACTTTACGAGCCGCTTGTTTTCTTTCCTTGACGTTTTTCAGATGTCTCTGTTTGGCATCGCCCTCATACCAGCTCTTGGTGAAATATTTCCGGCACTCTCTGCAAGTTTTCTGCCTGATCCCAAGAGATTTCCATCTCCAGGCAAAAGCTTCCTCATCTTTATATCGTTTACAGTGATCGCATTTTTTCATCTTAACCTTCAAACTACATCACAACACGCTAATTTTAAATCATAATGACCAGACTATTATGTCTGGTCATTACCTTGGTGAGTCCGCTCAGGGTCGAACTGAGAACCTAACGCTTAAGAGGCGCTTGCTCTGCCATTGAGCTACGGACCCATTTCGTGCGGGCGGTATTATACCGCAAAGGGATATTGTGTCAATAAATACAACTCAGCTTTCCTTGCGCTGGACGTCATATAAACTCACCAGCCTCGCCACAAGAATCGCAACATACAGAACGCCAATGGTGACTTCGATTCCAGCCAACATGCGCGCCCACATGTTGGCTGGGAGAATGTCGCCATAACCTGCTGTGCTGAGAGTGATGAGGCTGTAATAGACAAATTGCTGCCATGACACGGGGTTGCCAGTTGTGTTATCCACATACGAGCCGGGGAGAGCTGTTTCCAACATTCCGTATACCGGGACAAAAAAGAACGATAACAGGAAATAGACCGCGCAGGCGGCGTAAATCACATCCGCGGTGACTTTTTCGGCGGTGAAAATGTAACGCATCAAGGTCCAGATGATGTTGATGTGGAAGATGAGGAGGATGGCGTAGGTGGTCTGTGTTTTCCAAAAATTAGTTGGGTCAAGCGAGTAGATTACGGCGGCGATCAACCAAATGACTGCAATGGAGACCGAGATAGCAATGTGGGTGCGGTTTTCGCTTGTAACAAAAATCCCCACAAGGAACAAGCCTGCATACAGCACCTGATACAGGATCAGAGCGGCGATATCATTTCCGCTGGTGATGGGATAGAGCATGTTGAGCAGGACGATCACGATCAGGACATAAACGGCGCGACCTTTGATGGCATCTTTTTTCATGGTGGCGATTTTACCAAACCTGCATGACCAATATCCCATTTCCGCCTGAAGGGGGAAAATTACAATGAAAGAAACTCCAATATTTGAGAGGTAAAGATGAAATCATTCCTTGGTTTCAGCGGCTTTGTCCTTTTCTTTACAACGGTGCTCCTACTGTCGGTGACTTTCGCTTGTGTTGCCACAGTTGCCGTCCCCTTGATCGACCGGGATAATATGCAGGAGATCGCCTGCCCGCCCGGCACGACTCTGGTCACAGGGTGGGAGGAAACCACTTACACCCGCCCCGGCGAGAAAGTCCTGTACGGGTATTGTGAAGACGCGGACGGAAATCGCCACCCCACCCAAGACCTTGGATATGGCGCTTTGAAATTCTTTCCGAAGTATTTCCTTTATTCGCTTGGCATATCATTTGTTCTCGTACTATTTATCGTCATTCCGCTCTACTTCCTCATTCAATTCGTAAGAAGAAGGTTCTTTTCCAAAGAGAATGCCGCCATCCCCTGAGAGAGACTGCCATATCGTATAATGCCATAAATGCTGGCGGTGTTTACGCACCCGTCACCGAAAGGGCGATATGTCAATCATCATCGTCGTTGTAGGAATCGTCGCCATCCTGATCCTTACATGGCTGCTGATCGGCGAGTTGGGCAAAGAAGCACCCAAAAAAGTATCCGCTTTGCCCTTCGAACATGGCAAAGGCAGCAGAATTGAGAATTCTTCCTGGGTTGAAACCTTCAGGTTGTGGGCAGGGAAACGACTTCCACTATCAGTCGAACGGATCGGATTTACGGCTATGTGGGGTATCTTTCTAATTTCCCTGATCAACCACCTGTATTCCCGCTCTGGTTTCACCGGGACATTAATTTACTTCCTCGTGTTCCTGCCGCATGAAGCCGGGCATTTCCTCTGCTCCCCGTTTGGCTGGTTCTTGAGCATTGCAGGAGGGTCGATCTGGCAGATCCTTTTATTCGTCATCTTTGGCGCTGTTGCCCTTCTACGCAAAAGGCGGAATGAAGCGTTGGGTTGGTGGACAATTTGCGGACACAGCCTGATCAGCCTCTCCACCTACATTGCAGATGCCAGCGCCCGCAGCCTAACCCTCATCCCCATCCCCGACCCATCACGGCATGATTGGGGGAATATGCTCGAACATCTTGGGTTGTTGGGATTCGATTGGTTGATCGCAGACATCGCGATCGTTCTTGGAGGCGCCATCGTTCTATCCTGTACTGCAGGCGGTCTGTTCTTCACCTGGTACAGCCCAGATACCCTATTCAGTTCGCCGACATTGGATAAATAAAAAGCGGAGGATTGTGCCCTCCGCTTTTTATTTATCTGCCGAAACTAGCGCATCACTGCGGTGTACGCCAACAGGAAAAGGTATTGAGGAACAAAACTGACAACAACTGTGACGATGGCTGTCAGCCCGGTGGTGAACCCAAGCCACGGCTCGCGCTCGACAACTGGATCGCCTTCCTTCATGTACATGTTGACAACCACACGCAGGTAGTAATAAGCGGAGAGCAAAGATGTCACCACACCGATCAGGGCGAGTCCAGGGAATCCGCCCGCCAAGGCAGAGCGGAAGAGGTAGAACTTGCCCACCATGCCAAGGGTCGGAGGGAATCCGATGAGAGAGAGTAGAAAGATGGTCATCGCAACAGCCAGAGCGGGATATTTCTTCGCCAAGCCAGCGTAATCTTCGATCTCAAGTCCCTTGCCTTCGGCTTTTTCAAGAGCGATGACAACACTCCACGAACCAAAGTTACTGATGGCATATGCCACAAGGTAGAACATGCCTGCCGCAATTGCAGTGGATGCGACTTTCTCATTCCCATAAGGTACAAACGCCATGAGGATATAACCTGCATGGGCAATCGCGGAGTACGCCAGCATGCGTTTGATATTCGTCTGCGAAATTGCAACGAGGTTACCCACGATCATGGTCAAGGCAGAGAGCGCCCAGAGGATATCGGTCAGGTCGGAGGCGATGGCAGGGAAAGCAGTGACAAACACGCGGAACAAGGCGACAAAACCGGCGATCTTCGCACCGGCTGCCATGAAGGCAGTGACGGAAGTTGGCGCGCCTTGATACACATCAGGAGTCCACATATGGAAGGGAACAGCGGCGACCTTGAAGCCGAAACCCACCAGCAAGAGCGCAGCCCCAATGGTGAGGAGCAAGCCCGAGGTCTCACCTGAGGCGGCCTGGGCGAAGATGCTGACCAAGTGGGTGGACCCCGTCGCACCAAAGATCAAGGCCGTTCCATAGACAACAAATCCGCTGGCAAAGGCTCCGAGCAGGAAGTACTTCACGCCGGATTCTTCGGATTGCAGCTTGCGGGAAATGGCAGAAAGGACATAGAGCGGGATGGAGAGCAATTCAAGCGCGAGGAAGACCATGATGAGGTCGCCTGCTTGCGCCATGAGCATCATGCCGGTCAGGCTGAACAGGAGCAACGTATAATATTCGCCGCGTTCGATGCCCATGCGTTTGTTGTATCCATAGGCGAGGGCAATGGCAAAGAGACCGCTGAAGAGCAGAAGGATGTTAGCAAAGGTCGAGAAACCATCGAGAGTCACCATGCCGCTAAAGCCGGTGCTTTCAATGCCGGTTTGTGTGATCGCATATCCAAGCGAGATGGCAATGCCCAATGACGCGAGGAACGCTGTAGTGCCTTTGCGTCCCTTCGGTATGAAAAGGTCCACAAGCAGCAATACACATGCCCAAACGGTCAGGATGAGATAAGGGATGAGTGTGTAATAGTCGGTATAGGTTGGTTGCGTCATGAACGCTCCGAGTCTCCGTCATTGCGAGGAGGATGTTCTCCCTGACGAAGCAATCTCATAATCGAGTTGAGGATTGCTTCGGGCAAAGGGCAAAAGCGCCCCGCAATGACGATGGTAGATTACAAAGGTAAAGCGGACAGCAACTTCTCAACCGCGGGGGCGAGGATGTCAAAGAAGGGCTTGGGATACAGACCGATCCAGAACATGAAGATGACCAATGGGATGACCGTGACGAGCTCGCGCCAGTTGAGGTCTTTAAGATCGTGGTGGTGGGTGATCTCGCCAGCAGGTCCGAGGAAGACCTTCTGGAACATGTAGAGGATATAGACCGCTGCCATGATGACGCCGAGGGCGGATAGACCGGCGTACCAGGGGTTGCCGATGGCTTTCGAGCCGAAAGCCCCAAGCAGGATGGTGAACTCACCCACAAACCCGTTGAGACCGGGCAAGCCCATCGAGGAGAGCGAGGCGATGAGCATGATGGTGCCGAAGATCGGGGTGATCTTCCACAAACCGCCGTAGACTTTGATCTCACGGGTATGAGTCTGTTCATAGATCATACCGATCAAAAGGAACAATGCGCCAGTGCTCAGACCGTGGTTTACCATTTGCAAAATCGCGCCAGCCACGCCTTCGGGGTTGAGCGCGAAAAGACCAAGCATGACGAAACCGAGGTGGCTCACCGAGGAATAAGCGACCAGTTTCTTCACGTCCGCCTGGGCGTAGGAGACGGCAGCACCGTAGATAATACCGATGGTAGCGAGAAGCGCAATCACTGGCGCAGCTTTCACTGTGGCATCCGGGAAGAGCTGGATGTTGAAGCGCAGGAAACCATAGGTACCCATCTTCAGCAAAACACCGGCAAGGATGACGGAACCGGCGGTGGGCGCTTCCACGTGGGCATCAGGCAGCCACGAATGGAGAGGCCACATCGGGACCTTGATGGCAAAGGCCGCCGTAAAAGCGATGAAGAGCAGCATCTGAGTGCCAGCAGGGATCTTGCCCGTGGCATAAAGGTCCGGCAGGCGGACGAGCAGGTCCGGCAAGTTAAATGTGTTCTGCGCCTGAATGCCGAGGTAGATGATCGCCAAAAGCATCAGGATGGAGCCTGCCATCGTATAAAGGAAGAACTTGACGGCAGCATAGACGCGGCGCGGTCCGCCCCAGATACCGATCAGGAAGTACATCGGCACAAGCGTGAATTCCCAGAAGATATAGAACAGGAACAGGTCCTGCGCAAGGAAGACGCCCATCATGCCGATCTCAAGCAGAAGGAAGAAGATCATGAAATCCTTCACGCGTTCATCAACGGCTTTCCAGGTGGAAAGGATGGAAATGGGTGTAAGGAAGGCTGTGAGCATCACAAGCAAAACGCTCAGACCATCCACAGCGAGGTAGTAGTAGATGTTCCAGCCCGCAACGTGGATCCACGCATATTTGGCTTCGAGCTGCAGGTCCGGGTTCGATTTGTCGAACATCGAGAAGACCCACAACGAAACAACGAACGTGACCAGTGATGTGACCAATGCCGTCCAGCGAATGGCGGCTTTCTGCTCGGCATTGATGAACAAAAGCACGAGCACACCCACCAGCGGAAGGAAGGTCAGGAGTGTAAGAGGTTGCAAAAGAAATTCCATGTTCTATCCTCGAATTAGAGATCGTCGCGGGTCAAAGGTCGAAAGTCCGACTTTTGACTTTGGACCTTTGACTATTTAAGTATGAGATAACCCAGGATCAACACCACGCCCAATAAAACTGAGAGCGCGTAAGAACGGACAAATCCATTTTGGATTCGACGGACATTGCCGGAGAGCCATTGCGTGAACGAACCCCAGCTATTGAAGAAGGTATCGATACCCTTCTGGTCTGCGTAGCGGCTGAGGACCACTTCGCTCAGCCAGTTATAGGTCCCGGCAATGACAGTATCATGCACGAAGTCATGCCAGAAGCGCCAGTCGATCACATCCGCAAGAAATTGCGATAGCTTCTTGAATGGGGTCAAAATAAGCACGCCGTAGCCTTCGTCTACGAACCATTTGTTTTCCATGCCGGTGAAGACAAAGCCAAGCGGTTTCTTGAGCGGGTCAATCTGACCTGCCTTGAGCGGATTGCGCCCATAGATAAGCCAGGAGATGAAGATGGCAAGCAACGCCAGTGCAGTGGAGATACCGGCAACTTGCAAATTCAACGGCAGACCTTCGACTTCACCCAGGGTATGTCCAAGCCAGTGACCAAGATTATGGAAACCTTCGAACGGAAGGTTCAACGCGCCTCCGGCCACGCTCAAAGCTGCCAACACCATCAGAGGGACAGTCATCACTTTGGGGCTTTCCTGCGCATGCTTCGCCGCATCTGTGCGGGCTTCGCCGAAGAAGACCATCCAAATCTGGCGTCCCATGTAGAAGGCGGTGAAGAAGGCTGCAACCGTCAACTGCCCGTAAACACTGGTGAAGTGCAGGCTGGCATCGAGCAAAATTTCATCCTTGGACCAAAAACCAGCAAATGGGAAGATGCCCGCCAATGCAAGCGTGCCGATCATATAGAGCCAGAACGTCACGGGCATGGTCTTGCGAAGTCCGCCCATGTTGCGCATATCGCCGGGGTCGAAGACTTCTTCGTGGTCATCGTGACCACCGTGTGAACCATGTCCACTTTCCACTTTCTTCTTTCCCTTAGGTTTCTCTTCATGGTGTGCATGATGCGCATGCGCGTGATGTCCACGCTCCAAGCCGAGAATGACCGAACCAGCAGAGAGGAAGAGCAACGCCTTGAAGAAAGCGTGGGTAATCAGGTGAAACATCCCCGCCACATAAGCACCCATCCCCACCGCTGCAACCATGAAGCCGAGCTGTGAAATGGTGGAGTACGCGAGAACTTTCTTGATATCGTATTGTCCGACCGCAATGGTGGCGGCAAAGAGAGCCGTACAAGCACCGACCATCGCAACAATGTATTGCGCCTGCGGGACGAGGGTGTAAATGGAAGCCGAACGTGTGATAAGGTACACACCCGCGGTCACCATCGTTGCGGCATGGATGAGGGCAGAGACAGGGGTTGGACCTGCCATCGCATCCGGCAACCAGATGTAGAGCGGGATCTGCGCCGATTTACCGGCCACACCGACCAGCATGAAGAGTGTGATGGCGACGATGATCCACGGGGATTCATGCGCAATGGCGGGAGCGGCGGCGAAGACTTCATCGAATTGGAAGGAACCGAGATGCCAGAACATCAGGAAGCCCGCCATGAGGAAGCCAAAGTCGCCGACGCGGTTGGTGATGAAAGCTTTCTTGGCGGCGTTGGAATTTGCCCAGGAGGGACGGGCAAGCGTGTCCATCTCGTACCAGAAGCCGATCAGCAGGAAGGAGCACAAGCCCACGCCTTCCCAGCCGACAAAGAGCATTAGGTAGGAGTCGCCTGAGACGAGGATCATCATCGCAGCGATGAACAGGTTCAAGTAAATGAAGAAGCGGGTAAAACGTCCCTCTTCATGTTTGAAGCGCACATCCTCGTGCATGTAGCCGATGGCGTAGATATGGATGAGAGTCCCTACGCCGGAGACGACCAGCATCATAGTGGTGGAAAGCGAGTCGACGCGGAAGGTCCAGTCGAGCTTGAGATCCCCGATATGGATCCATTCAGCGAAGGGCACGCTCACTGCATGGCCGTGGTTGACAGCCACCGAATATGCCAGCAATACCGAGATCACGAAGGCCGTACCCGATGCAAGGCTTGCCACCGTGCCAACCACCTTTTCGGAAAAATTCCTGCCGAAGATGGCGTTGATGAGCAGACCGAGAACCGGTACCAGCACCAACCCGGGGGCTAGAAAATAAAAACCTGATGTTACTGTTTCGCTTAAGTGCATGGTTTCTCCGTAATTGGTAATTGGAGATTGGTAATTACAAATTACCAATTACCTTTTACTTCTATCCCTTCATGGAATTCATTTCATCGATGTTGATATTCTTCTTCGCCTTGAAGATCTCCACGATCAACGCGAGGCCGACCGCCACTTCGGCAGCAGCCACGGCGATGACGAAGAAGACGAAGATCTGCCCGCTGAAGGTTTTATAAACGCTGGCGAAAGCCACAAAAGCAAGGTTCGCAGAGTTGAGCATCAACTCAATGGACATGAAGATGATGAGCGGGTTGCGGCGCGAGAGCACTCCGAGTGCACCAATGGTAAAAAGGATCGCCGATAAGATGACGTAATAATTTACAGGGACCATTATTTCGCTTCCTTTTCCCGATGTGCCAGGACAATGGCGCCCATCAAGGCGACCAACAGCAAAATGGATGTGACTTCGAAAGGCAGGAGGAAACTATTGAACAACGCCATCGCCATCTCGCGCAAACTGTCCATACTGTTTAGCGAGGCATCTGGCATACTGACAACTAAATTGGAGCTGGCGCGGGTGAGCAAAAGATATGCCGCCTCCACCGCGAGAACCACCGAAAGCAGTCTCGCCAGCGGTTTCTGCCAGGGCAGGCTGTCCGTGGGCGCGAGACTCTCCGCACCCAGAAGCATGATGACGAAGAGGAACAACACCATGATCGCGCCCGCATAGACCGTGATCTGCGCCATGGCAATGAAGGGCGCGCCCAGCAACAGGTAGAAGATCGCCACGGTTACGAAATTCAACACCAGGAACAGCGCAGAATATACGGCGTTCTTGCTTAACAACATCCCCATTGCAGTCGCGATTGCGACAAGGGAAAGGACGAGGAAAACGATTAAGTCAGAGGACATAGAACTCCATTTTCGATCTGCGATTGCCGATTTACGATTGATGATTGCAGACCAATCGAAAATCCAAAATCGCCAATCGTCAATCGGCAGGGTCTTTCATTTCCGGCACTGAGCGGGTGAACACACCGGCATCCACCTTGCGCGGGGTCAGCATGGATTCAGATGCGACCGGCTCAAGCAGCATATCCTTGCCATAGATCGCTTGTTCGCGGCTGGTAAACGAGAGCTCATAATTATCACCCAGCACGATCGCCTCGGTCGGACAGGCATCCTCGCAGAAGCCGCAATAGATACAGCGCAACATATTGATCTCATAAGTGGAGGCATATCGTTCTCCGGGCGAGAAGCGTTTCTCGTCGGTATTTTCAGACGCTTCCACAAAGATCGCATCTGCGGGGCAGGCGGCGGCGCACAATGAACAACCGATGCACTTCTCCAGCCCGTTGTCGTAGCGTTTCAAAACATGACGACCGCGGAAGCGCGGACGGACCGGGCGCTTCTCTTCGGGGTATTGATAGGTCACGGTGGGTTCGCGCCAGAAGGAGCGCAGGGTCTCACCAAGACCCCTTGAAAGTTCGATAATGGGATCAAACACGCCCATGAGATTTTCTCCTCAGATCGCGATAGATAAATGCGCCAGCCGCTAAAACACAGACGATGGAAAGGATGGGGATTCCCCAGATCATGATCGGGTTCAATTCCTGGGCAAGCAGAATACCCGTCGCGGTGATGAACGCCAGCGCGAGTGAAACCGGCAGCAGGACCTTCCAGCCGAATGCCATCAACCGGTCATAGCGGATGCGGGGCCAGGTGGCGCGGATCCAGATCATGAAAAACAACAGGACGACCACCTTCAACAACATGTAAATCGGACCAAGGAACCAGGCCTTCGTCTGCCAGGAACCGATCACCCAGGTGGAGTCCACGCTGAAGATGGTGTCTTTCAGGAACCAGAACTCACGATACCCGCCAAAATACAGCGTTATCGCGATCATCGAAATGACGATCATCTTCTGGTATTCCGCCATGAAGAACAGCGCGAACTTCATGCCCGAATACTCCGCGTGATACCCGGCCGTCAATTCCTGCTCGGCTTCCGGCATATCGAACGGGGCGCGGTTCACCTCGGCAAGCGTCACGACCAGGAAGACCAGCGCGCCGGCAGGCTGTATCACCGCAAACCATATATCCTTTTGGGCATTCACGAGCTCGTTCAAGTTCATCGAATTGCCCATGATGATGGCAATGACAAAACACAAGCCCAATGACAATTCATACGAGATCATCTGGGCCGACGAACGAATGCCGCCCAGCATGGCATACTTGTTATTGCTCGACCAGCCCGCCAGCACGATGCCGTACACCGCGATGGAGGCAATCGATGTCAGGTAAAGCACACCCACATTCAGGTCGGCGACATACAACGTGATCGTGCGTCCGAACAAATTGAACGAAGACCCAAGCGGGATGACCGCCGCAATGATCAGAGATGGCACCACCGTTAATACGGGAGCTAACAGAAAAACCGCCTTATACACATGACCCGGCGTCAGCTCTTCCTTGAAGATCAGCTTGACCGCATCCGCAATGGGTTGGAGCAGACCCTGGGGTCCCGCGCGATTTGGTCCCACGCGCACCTGAATGCGAGCCAGCGCGCGGCGCTCATATAACGTCAAATAGGCAAAGCCCGTTAAAAGGATCAGGCATAGCACAAACCCCTTGACGATCCATTCGACCCACATCGTCCAATCCATCATGATTTCACCTTCCCGCCGAGCTTCGCGATCACCGGTTCGCGAATGGCAATCCCCATCCCGCGCGGGATCATCACCACACCCGTCGCTATTGTCTCATCGATCTTCACAGCGGCTTCCGCGCCTACGCCTTCGAAACTGATCTTCACGGTTTGTCCTGCATCCACACCGAATTTCTTCGCCGTTGCAGGATGCATCGAAATCTGCGTTTCGCCGATCCTCCCTTCAAGGAACCCGGCAGTCCGGACCGTCACACCGTTGTCGTACAGTTTATTGGATGGGACGGCCAGCAGTTCTTTTTCCTTGGGACGAAGAGCCGCCTCTTTCCTTACCTTTTGAATTTTCACCGATCCCCCAGCCTGAGCCAAAGGGACGAGTTGGACTCCCATCCCCTTGGTATTTTCGTAAGTTGTACCGCCGTAATACAAGTCACTGCGACCTACGAGCGGCCATTGGTCCCTGACCTGAGCCAGGGCTTCATAACTCAATTCGTTGAATGCTTCAACGGAGTTCGCAAGAATTTCGAATACCACCGCAGCAGACGTTCCCTGCAGGATCACGCCCATCTGCTTGGCAAGCATGGAAGTGATGGCATAGTCCGGTTTGCTGTCTCCCTTCACGGCAACCGCGGCATGGAAGCGCTGTAAACGCCGCTCGCCGGAGACGAAAGTACCATCGCGTTCAGTGAACGCCTGCGCCGGGAAGACCACATCCGCGATCTCAGTCGTCGCGGTTTCGCGCAATTCCTGTGCTGCCACGAACTTGGCGCTCTTCAATGCCTTGGCAAGGGTCGGGTCATCCCCGGCAGGGTCTGCGCCGACGATATACACCGCCTTCCCCTTCAACGCTTTTTCGAGATCTGCGACAGGGCGGAAACCGACTTCAAACGCACCTTGATCGTTGGCTCGCTGCCATACACCGACCAACCCGTTGTTGGCGCTGCCGATATGACCGCTCTCCTTCAACAGGTCGGCGCAAGCTGAAGCAAGCGCGGAGGTCCCGTTCACGCCGAGTCCGTCACTGCCGTAAAAGATCACCGCATTCTTCGCCTTCGCAAATTCATCGGAGATCTTGCTCTTCCTCTCAAAATCATGAATGGTCTTGACCTCATCGCCGTATGCATAGCGGATGGTGTATCTGGCAAAGCGGTCGAGCTTGGTCTGGCGCGGGTTGGCAACGATCAAAGTCGCGCCGCGGTCCGCCGCCTGTTTCACACGCAACCACCAGATGGGAGCTTCTTCATATAAATCGGAAGCGATCACAAGGATGGCATCGCCTTTGCCCATCTTGCCGAGGTTGGTTCCCGCGCCGACGCCCACCAACTGGGTCAGCTCGCCGCCGCCCATATCGGAATACAGAATGGCTTCGCCGCCGGTCGTATCCGCAAGGGATTTGAGGTTGAACAAGTCTTCGGTCGAGAGACGTCCCGAAGCCAGCACCACGAAATCCTTCTTGTTCGCCGTAAATTTCTCTGCGGCAGTCTTGATGGCGTTATCCCACGAAACACGGGCAAGTTTTCCATCCTTGCGGACCATCGGCTTGGTCAGGCGTTCCCGGCCTTCGGTGTAGTGATAAGCGAAACGTCCCTTATCGCACAGCCAGATCTCGTTCACTTCCTCGTTCTGGCGCGGCATGATGCGCTTTACCACCACTTCCCCATCCGCTTTGGCTTCGCGGCGTGTGTTGAGCGTGGTATTACATCCGACAGGGCATTGAGTACAGATCGAAGCTTCCGCCTTGAGTTCCCACGGACGCGCCCCAAAGCGGAAGTCCACAGTGGTCAACGCGCCGACGGGGCAGATATCAGTTGTATTTCCGGAGAAGACCGAGTCAAATCCCGGCTCAGAAACCGAAATGATCTGGGTATGGCGTCCGCGCTCGTCGAAGCCGAGAACCGCCTCGCCCGCCACTTCATCCTGAAAGCGGATGCAGCGCGCGCACTGGATACAGCGTTCACGGTCGAGATAGATCAACTCGCCCAATGGGACCATCTTATCCATGTGCTGCTTCTCGTTGTAATTGAAGCGGCTCTTGCCGGGGCCATGCGCCATCGTCAGGTTCTGAAGCGGACACTCCCCGCCCTTGTCACAGATCGGGCAATCGAGCGGGTGCGAGGTCAGTAATAATTCGACCGTGCCGCGCTGACCTTCCGTCGCCTTTTCAGTCTGGGTAAGAACCACCATACCGTCGGAAATGCGGTTCGTGCAGGCGGTTTCGAGTTTGGGCATGAATTGGATCTTCGGCTGACCGTTCTCCATCACTGGCTGCCCGGTGGCGCGGTCCATCACAGGACGCCCAATTTCCACAAGGCACATGCGGCACATGCCGACTGGCTCTAGTTTGGGGTGATGGCAGAAGACCGGAATGTCTATGCCCGCCAGCTTTGCCGCATCTGCGACCGTCAGCCCCTCTGGCGCGATGACTTGCTTTCCATTGATTGTAAGAGTGACTTGTTTGCTCATTAAGTCTCCGAGAAACGATATTCGTTATTCGAATTTCGAAAATCGAGTATCGAATATCTAATATCGCTTTATGCCTTCACTGCTTTCTTGAAATCGTCGGGGAAACGCTCGATGCCCGTTACCACCGCCATGGTGGAGAATTCGCCCAATGCGCACAGGCATTTGCCCTGCATCTGCTTCGCCACGTTCAAGAGCAGTTTCACATCCTCGCCTGAACCCTTGCCGTGATGAATGCGTTCCGTCAGGTTGCGCATCCAGTGATTGCCTTCGCGGCAGGTGGTGCATTTACCGCAGGACTCGTGCTTGAAGAAGTGGATGGTCTTGTTAATGACCCAGTCCATATCGACGGTATCGTCCAGCACGATCACAGACGCAGAACCAAGGTCCCCGCCCAGGGTGCGGACAGATGCGTAATCCATCGGCGTATCCAGTACTTTTTCATCAACAGGGATCAAAGAGGAGGATGCACCCGCCGGCATGATCGCCTTGATGGGACGCCCTTCCTGGATGCCCATGCCGTGTTCGTAGATCAACTGGCGGAAGGTGGTTCCAAAGGGCAGTTCATAATTCCCCGGCTTGCGCACGCGCCCCGAAAGCGAGAAGACCTTCACACCTGCGCTATCAGCTGTGCCGATGGTTTTGTACCAGTCCGCGCCATTAGCAAGGATCATTGGGACGTTGGTAAATGTTTCGACGTTATTGATGATGGTGGGCTTGCCGTATAAACCATACGAGGGCGGAAAGGGCGGGCGCACGCGCGGCTGCCCGCGTTTGCCTTCGAGCGATTCAAGCAGGGCTGTTTCCTCACCGCAGATGTACGCGCCTGCACCCAAATGAGTGTAGATGCGCAGCGAGTAATCCTTGCCGAAAAGGTTGTCGCCGAGGTAACCGGCTTCTTCCATCTCGGCGATCTTTTCATCGAGGAAAGCCGCCACCTGCCAGAACTCGCCGCGCAGGTAGATGTATGCGGCATTCGCACCGACGGCATAACTCGCAATCGCCAATCCTTCGAGGAATTGGAAAGGATTACTTTCCATGATCTCGCGGTCTTTGAACGTACCCGGTTCAGACTCATCCGCATTTGCCACAACGTAATGCGGAAAAACATTTTTATCGATGAACGACCACTTCATGCCGGTCGGGAAACCCGCCCCGCCGCGTCCGCGCAGACCGGAGTTTTTGACCACATCGGTCACTTCGTTCGGCTTCATTTTTGTAACCGCTTTTTTGAATGCCTCGAAGCCGCCGTTCTTTTTATAGTTGTTCAGTTTGTTTAAATCCGGAATATCCCGGTGGCGTAAAAGGATGTGTGCCATTATTCCCTGCCTCCCTTCAGCGCTTCGATCAACTCCATGGTGCGGTCCACGGTCATGTATTCATGATATTTGATGCCGTCCGGGCCCTGCGTCTGGAACATGGGAGCGCGGTCGCAGGCGGCAAGGCACATCACGGATTCGAGCGTCACCACCCCGTCTTCGGTGGTCTCGCCGACCTTGATGCCGAGGTTCCCGCACAGGTTGTTGAGGAATTCATCCGCACCGCGCAGGGCACAGGGCAGATCGGTGCAGACCTGCATGCGGTATTTGCCCGCTTTCTTGTCGTGATAGAGCGAGTAGAAACCGATGATCGAAGCCACTTCGGTCTCGGTGATCTCAAGCAGCCCGGCGATGTCTTTCATGGCTTCCTTATTAACGTAGCCTTCTTCACGCTGGGCAAGGTAAAGAAGCGGCATAACCGCCGAGCGTTTGTGCTCCGGCGGGTACTTGGAAAGGATATGTTTGACTTCCTTGGCGTATTTCTTTTCAAGACTCATCGGTCAATATCTCCGAGGACGATGTCGATGGAAGAGAGGATGGCGACCAGGTCGGCAACCAAATGTCCCTTGACGATCTCCGGCAGGACAGACAGGTTGTCGAACGAAGGGGTGCGCATGTGAACGCGGCGCGGTTTGGGTCCGCCGTCGCCCGCCAGCAAAACACCAAGTTCGCCGCGGGGCGACTCGACGGCGCTGTAAATGGACGCATCCGGGGCGGGGAAGCCTTCCGTCCACAGCTTGAAGTGGTGGATGAGCGCCTCCATGCTCACGCCGATCTCCGACCGCGGCGGCGGGACGAATTTGCGGTTATCCGAGCGGACAGGTCCCATTGGCAATTTGTTCAACGCCTGTTCGACGATCTTGAGCGACTCGCGCAGTTCTTGAATACGTACGAGGTACCGCGCATAGGTATCGCCTTCGGTCAGTACGGGCACATTGAAATCATATTGCTCGTAACCGAGGTAGGGGCGTTTCTTGCGCAAGTCCCAGTCGACGCCCGAGGCTCGAAGCGTAGGACCAGTCACCCCGTAGGCAAGAGCCGTCTCTTTGCTCAGATGACCGATTTCCACCATACGATCAATGAAAAGCGGATTCTTCGTCAACAACCTCTCGTATTCATCGATGCGTTTGGGGAAGATCTTGATGAAATCGCGCACGGCTTTCTCGAACTCGACCGGCACATCACGCCAGACGCCGCCGGGGCGCAGATAGGTCGTCATCATGCGCTGACCGGAGACCAGTTCGAATATATCGAGGATCTGTTCGCGTTCGCGGAAACAGTAAAGGAACATCGACATCGCTGCCAGGTCCAGGCCCGAGGTGCCGAGCCAGACCAAATGCGAGGCGATGCGCTGGAGTTCCACGAGGATGACGCGCAAAGACTGCGCGCGCGGCGGCACATCCAAATCCACCAGTTTTTCAACTGCCATCACGTAGGCAAGGTTATTGCCCATCGTATTCATGTAATCGAGGCGGTCGGTCATCACCTCGGCTTTTTGATAGGTCTTGGCTTCCATATTCTTTTCGACGCCGGTATGCAGGAAACCTATGTCGGGGATGCAATTGATGACGACCTCGCCGTCGAGTTCCAGCAGCAGACGCAGAACCCCGTGCGTGGACGGATGCTGCGGACCCATGTTCAACAGCATTGTCTCGCCGGTCAGAGCGCGCTCCGAAACGAGATGTTTATATTGATCTATGGTGACTTCTTCGATCTGGGTCATGGCTATTCCTTTGCGTACGGCTTGCGCAAGTCGATCTCTTTGTAATTGAAGGTAAACTGCGGCTCTTCATAGCCAAGCGGGAAATCTTTTCTAAGAGGATGCCCCTCCGTCCCTTCGGGCATCAGGATGCGGCGCGGATCGGGATGCCCCTCGAACTCGATGCCGAACATGTCGAGGAGTTCGCGCTCGCGCCAGACTGCGGTTTTGTATACATTCGCCGCAGTCGGGAGTCTGGGTTGATCGCCATTTACCGGCACTCTTAACTGCATCGACAGGTTCTTCTCGATGGAGGTGAGTTGGTACACAACATGGAAGCGCGGCGAGGTCTGCGGATAATAATCCACCGCCGTTTGCGACGAGAGCAGTTCGAAATGATGCGTGTCGCGCAGGAGCGTCAGCGCTGCAAGGATATGTTCCGCCTTGACGATACATTGCGCTTCGCCGCGGAATTCTTCATGCGCCGCGCCGAATTTTTCATGCAAATCTTTTATGATGGGTTCGAGGGATTTTTCCATAATGACACCTAAGACCTGACAGTCGCACTGCAAGTGTGATTGTCAGGTCTATTCGTCTATTTCTTTTCCACCAGTTTCATCGCGTTGACTTTTTCGTGGAGAGTTAACACCCCATGGATCAACGCCTCCGGGCGCGGCGGGCAGCCTGCCACGAACACATCCACCGGTACGACTTCGTCCACACCCTGATAGATGGCATAGTTATTGAAAACGCCGCCGCAGGAGGCGCAATCGCCCATGGCGATCACCCACTTCGGCTCGGGCATCTGGTCGTACAAACGACGCAGGACGGGTCCCATCTTCTTCGAGACACGTCCCGCAACGATCATCAGATCCGACTGGCGCGGGCTGGCGCGCATCAGTTCCATACCGAAGCGGCTCATATCGTAATGCGCCGCCTGCGCCGCCATCATTTCAATGGCGCAGCAAGCCAGACCGAACAGCATGGGCCACATCGCATTGGTGCGCGACCAGTTGACGACATTCTCAAGCGTGGTGGTGACCACGCCCATGTTTCCAAGTTTTTGCTCTACTCCCATTCCAGGGCTCCTTTTTTCCAGGCATAGATATAACCGATAAGCAGGATCACGATAAAGACCGCCATTTCGACCAAACCGAACAGACCCAACTGGCGGAAGGCAATTGCCCAGGGCAGGAAGAACACGACTTCAATGTCAAAGAGAATGAAGAGGACCGCGATTAAATAGAAGCGGACCGGCATACGCCGCGTCCCCTCCCCGTAGGGATTCATCCCCGACTCATAGGGCGTATCCTTCTCCGCCGACTTTTTCTTTGGACCGAACAACTCCCCCAAACCTATGGCAATAAAGGCGATCAGGGTGGCGACCGCGATCATCACCCCAATGGCAATATATTCCAACAACATAGACACCTCGATGGATGTGTGAAATCTTGCACAGTTCCGCGGTAGTATATCACAAGGTTTTTTTAACGACTAGAAAATGTGCCCCTTTTCACAAAAATGATGATATTTGTCATGTTGGGTTAATTAGTCCCCCAGATAATCCCTCAACTCCCTGCTCTTGCTCGGATGCCTCAACTTCCGTAACGCCTTTGCCTCGATCTGGCGCACACGCTCACGCGTCACATCAAAGTAGCGGCTGACTTCTTCGAGCGTATGCTCGCGCCCATCCTTGAGTCCGAAGCGCAGTTCAAGCACATCCCTCTCGCGGTCGGAAAGCGAAGCGAGGGCATGGACGATCTGTTCTCTCAGCATCTCGCGTGCAGCAGCATCCATCGGCGAGGGAGCGTCTTCATCCTCGATGAAATCTCCCAGCGCGCTGGATTCGTCATCCCCCACCGGGCCTTCGAGCGAGATCGTCTCTTCGGCGGAGCGCAGGGCGCGGTTCACCTTTTGCGTGGCGGTCTCGAGCTTGCGCTGTAATTCCGGATTGATCGGTTTGCTTTCGGCATGAGCCCGCAAAATGGACTGCACATCCACCGCCGAAAGATAACCGACCTCAAGCGCGATGTCTTCATTGGTCGGCTCGCGGCCCAACACCTGCGTCAGGTGACGCTGTGCCCGCAGGATGCGTGAAATGGATTCAAATAAATGGACCGGGATGCGGATCGTCCGCGCCTGCTCGGCGATGGATCGGTTGATCGACTGGCGGATCCACCACGTGGCATAGGTGCTGAATTTGAATCCGCGCCGTGGATCGAATTTGCCGATGGCACGCAGCAACCCCATATTGCCTTCCTGAATAAGGTCGAGCAATGGAATTCCCCGCCCTAAATACCGCTTGGCAACGCTCACCACCAAACGCAGATTCGCGCGGACGAGCGCCTGTTGCCCATCCCGGGCGCGGCTGGAGATGGAATCCATCTCGCCTTGCAGTTCTTCCTCCGGCGGTAAATTCCGGTACAACGTGCGCTGTGCAGGGAATCCCGGATGGGCGCGGAGATGAGTCAACAGCCATTGCGCGTAATTGAAGGGCAACAGGTAAAGGCTCAAGAACACACTGTAGGCATGACGCGCCAGGTTATCCCATAAATGATTGCTCCCCCACTGACCGTTATCAAGGTAGGCGCGCAGATAAGATGGAGAATCAAACTCCCACCCGGCATGAAGCGACTGCGCCTCCGCCAGCAGGAGCGGCAGGTTCGGCAGGTCATGCTCGAGGCGTTCGGTGTCCTCGATCAACCGGTCCCAGGATGTCAACATCTCGGACAGAATGGAATGATACATGGAGGCGGTCTGCGATACCCCCTTGCGCTGTTTGACCTTCTTCCACGTTTCGACCATCCGCGCCGCCTCGATCAGGGTGGCAAGCCGGAACTCGCTGTCTGCGCCGAGCAGTTTCACCTGCCCGATCTCGCGCAGGTATAAACGCACCGGGTCTTCGCCCGTCTCAGCAGGGAAATGCCCGTGAAGATTGAGCGAGCCGTCCGGCTCTTCCTCCTGCTGGCTCAGGATGGAATCATCCGGCTCCATAAAATCATCGGCAGAATCTTCCGGGATCGAAATCCCGCCATCCAACGCCCCCAACACAGCATGGACCGCAAGCGCGTCATGCGTTTTTGCGTTATTTGTCTTTGCGTTTTGATTTTTCCCCTTCGCAGCCTTCTTCGGCATTTTTTTCTGCGTTGACTTCTTTCCCGATTTTTTGGGAGACATATGTCTTCCTTTCATGGGAATCCGCCGACCCTTGGATCACGTCAGCTGAAAAGATTCAAACCTGCCGTTTCGATAATTTCAATTTCGCCTGGTCAAGCCCGCGCAGCAGGCGGGTAAACTGAATGGTCTGCTCCTGGTACAGTTTCATATTTTCCCCGCCTGTCTGCTGTTCGTCCTCCTGCATAAAACGCAACTGATTAACGTTCGTCATGGCATGAGTACGGCGCAGGTCCAAAAAGCGGGCAAGCAGGTCTTCCAACACCTTATCGTCAAGCGAGTCCAACTTCTCCGTTTGCGAAAGAAGTTCGTTCATCAGCGGCGCCAGTGCTTCAGGCATTTGCGCAAGGACGAATTGTCCGTGGTCCTTTTCATCCTGCCCCATTGCCTGACGCAAAACACCGTACAACAACTGATGGTCAGTATACTCGAAATCCTCGACCGCCAAAGCGCTCAAACCGAACTCTTCGAACTTGCGGTCGAGCCGGTAGAGAAGTTCGGGTCTGCGAAGCAGAAGGCTCAAACAATAAGACTCGATATTCTTTCTGGGATGCGCCGCCACAGAAACCGATTCGACACTGCGGCTTGACTCTGCCCCCCTCGGCTTGCGCCTCATCACCGGTCCCCGGGGCTGGGACGCCATCAATGAACTTTCATTCACCCGCAGCATTCTCGCCAATGCCTGCCGGTACGTATCGCGCTCGAGCGGACTCCCCAGATCATCGATCAACGGCAAGACCTGCGCCGCGATCTGATCCTTCACCTTCGGGTCGTTGAGGTTTTGCCCGGCGGTCAGGGTCTCCATCACATGCGTAACGATGGGTTTGGCGTTCTGGATCAGCCTGCCCCATTCATCTTTATCGCGCGCCACGATCTCATCCGGGTCGAGGTCGTCGGGCATGGTCGCCACCCGCAGATCGGCTTGAAGACGCGACTCATTCCGCAGCAGACCGCGCGCATCGAACCCAAGTTCCCCTTCCTTATCCATCGCGGATCGCGCCGCATCGAGTCCGCGCAACACTGCCTTCTGACCTGCCGTGTCCGGGTCCAATGCCAGGACGATTCTTCGCGTCAGGCGCTTTAGCAAACGAAGCTGGTCCTCGGTCAAGGCTGTGCCCATCGGCGAGACGACATTCTCGAACCCCGCCTGGTGCAAAGCGATCACGTCGAGATAGCCTTCGACGATCACTGCCTGGTCTGCGGCACGGATTGGCTTCCTCGCCCGGTCCAACCCGTAGAGGATATGTCCCTTTGTGAAAATGGCAGTCTCAGGTGAATTCAAAAACTTCGGAATATCGTTCGGGTCGACGATGCGTGCACCGAAGCCAGCCATGCGCCCCTGCTCGTCGCGGATGGGGATCATGATGCGGTTGCGAAAACGGTCAAAGAGCCCACCGCTGTCACGTTCCGAAAGCATCCCGGCATCCACCATGTCCTGCGGCAGGTACTTGCCAGAAAAATACTTTAGCAGATTGTCATATCCCGAGGGCGCATACCCCAAACCGAATGTTTCAATGGTAGCGTCGGTTAATCCGCGTTTTTGACGAAGGTAGTTTAATATCTCGCTGTTGGCGAACAACTGGGTGCGGTAATAAACGAGAGCATCTTCCAATAAGGCGCGCAGGTGATCATACGCCTCCCGTTGCTGGGGCGTCTCGCGTTGGTACTCCTTGACCTCCACCCCGGCGCGAAGCGCAAGTTTATTCAACGCTTCCTTGAAGTCCACCCCTTCGCGCTTCATCACGAACTTGAAAATGTCGCCGCCTTCATTGCACGCGCCGAAACAGCGCCACGTCCCCGATTCGGGCCAGACCACGAAGGCGGGCGTATGCTTGTTATCGTGGAACGGACAAAAACCGGTCATGTTCCGACCGGCTTTGCGCAGTTTGACCCCCGCCTCAGAAACGAGGTCGACGATATCTATTTTGGCTTTGATCTCATCGATGGTGGACATAAGGTGAATGAATTATACCCAGCGCGGTCACAAATTGCGTTGCGAAAAGCGCCACGGGATAGCGCAACTTGCCTGGACCGAACTCAGGGGGCATTATATAGACTTGGTCCGGTGGAATGGCAAATCAAATCCATTAACAGATGCACTAAAAAGCTGTTAATCACGGAGTCCAAAGTCTCCCGACTTTGGCGGCAAAATCTGGAGATTTTGCACTCCACCCAACAACAATTGAGCGGTTCCCCATCAACTGATGTTAAGCAATACCATAAGGTTTACTTTGCGGCGCGCTGACAAAGTAAACTTTGTCTTACGAGACAACCGCGTAAGGTGAACAATAAAAAAACAGGGCAGTTCACTTGAACTGCCCTGCCCGTGTTCGACAAGTTTACAAGTCGCTCGAATCTCCCTTGGATTCGCAGTCATGCCCCCCGTTGCCGGGGTCCTGATAGGGTTCCACTTGCGGAGCCGATTCATCTGTGGACTGGTCCGTGAATGGATTCGACAGGTTGCTGCCAAGCATGTACATGCCTACACTGTCGCCGCTGGATGCAGCAGACAAGGCTTTTACGCTCATATAGGTCCCGGCAATGATCACGAGGGCTAATGCCGCGACGAGAACAATACGAATAGCGATCCTGGACATGTTTTTTCTCCTTCTCTCACGTCTTCGCTTTGCCATGAGCGAAGCACAATTTGAAAACGGCGCTTCCCCACTGGAATGAGAAAATTATACCCAAGTTAGTCCGAATTCGAGAAAAGCTTATTTACTCTTAATTTACAGAT
>ERZ761607.2165-NODE-2165-length-22152-cov-18.204145_pt1 | contig 22152 bp, 21 predicted proteins | sample MGYA00511164_ERZ761607 | MGnify/ENA primary metagenome ERZ761607 (study PRJEB28899, sample SAMN02445080) | bioreactor sludge metagenome | biome: EBPR sludge | place: Australia: Brisbane, Thorneside Wastewater Treatment Plant | collected 2011-06-22 ... | reverse complement strand
GGTATCGGTTTACGAAGCGCGCTTGCGGATGGGTGAGCACCTGGCCGACAAGCTGGTCAAGCATATTCCCGTCGACGAGATCGACGTGGTGATCCCGATCCCCGATTCGAGCCGTCCGTCGGCGATGCAGTTGGCGCAGCGCATCGGCGTCCCGTATCGCGAGGGTTTCGTCAAGAACCGCTATATTGGTCGGACCTTCATCATGCCGGGGCAGGCGACCCGCAAGCGGTCGGTTCGCCAGAAGCTCAACACCGTTGCGCAGGAATTCAAGGGCAAGCGCGTCCTGCTGGTCGACGATTCGATCGTCCGCGGCACGACCAGCCGTGAGATCGTTGAAATGGCGCGTGCCGCAGGTGCGCTGAAGGTCTATTTCGCTTCCGCGTCGCCGCCGGTACGCTACCCCAACGTGTATGGAATCGACATGCCGACCCGCAGCGAGCTGATCGCGACCGGCCGCACGGGCGAGGAGATTGCCCGTGAAATCGGTGCCGATGCGCTGGTCTACCAGGATCTGGACGCGCTGAAAGCGTCGATTCGTGAGTTGAAGCCGTCCTTGTGCCGTTTTGACACCTCGTGTTTCGATGGCACCTACGTCACCGGCGACGTCAGCCCGGAGTATCTGCGGGCGATCGAACTGGCTCGCGAAGGGTACGGTGCAGCGGCCAAGGACGATCCCTGGATGTCCAATCAGTTGCAGCTCAACCTGATGTCTGTGGAATGAAGCGGATGGAGCCGATCGTGCAGCCGATGGTGGATCTGACTGGCAACTATGCGCTCGAAACACTGGCAGTGCGCGCGGGCCACCAGCGTAGCCAGTTCAACGAGCACAGCGAGGCGCTGTATCTGACCTCGAGCTTCGTCTTCAACAGTGCCGCACAGGCCGCCGCGCGCTTTGCCGGCGAGGAGGAAGGCAATGTGTACTCGCGGTTCACCAATCCGACGGTGTCCACCTTCGAAGCGCGCCTGGCGGCTCTCGAAGGCGCCGAGGCCTGTGTCGCGACCGCTTCGGGGATGTCGGCAATTCTCTCGCTGGTGATGGCATTGTGCAGCAGTGGCGACCACATCGTTTCGTCGTCTGGCCTTTTCGGCGCGACCCAGCAGTTGCTCGGCACGATCATGCCGCGCTTCGGAATCCAGACCAGCTTTGTCGCGCAGACCGATGTCGCCGCGTGGCAAGCCGCCATACGGCCGGAAACCAAGCTGTTCTTTCTTGAGACGCCGTCGAATCCCTTGACCGCGATCGCCGACATCGCTGCGCTGGTCACTATCGCGCACCGTCACGGTGTCCTGGTGGTGGTCGATAACTGCTTCTGTACGCCGATCCTGCAGCGCCCGCTGGACCTCGGCGCGGACCTGGTGCTGCATTCGGCGACCAAATTCCTCGACGGTCAGGGACGCGTGCTCGGCGGCGCCGTCGCCGGACCCAAAAGACTGACCGACGAAGTGTTCCGCTTTCTGCGCACCGCCGGCCCGACGCTCTCCGCCTTCAACGCCTGGGTCTTGCTGAAAGGCCTGGAGACGCTGCAGATTCGCCTGCAGGCGCAGTCCGCCACAGCATTGCAGCTGGCGCAGTGGCTGGAGCAGCACCCGAGCGTGACGCGGGTCTACTATCCGGGCCTGAGCTCGCATCCACAGTACGACCTGGCGCGCCGGCAGCAGAAAAGCGGTGGGGCGATCGTCTCCTTTACGGTCAAGGGCGCGCGCGCAGAAGCCTGGAAGGTCGTGGACAGTTGTCGCTTGCTGTCGATCACCGCCAACCTCGGCGATACCAAGACGACCCTGACGCACCCGGCGTCGACGACGCACGGCCGAATCACGCCGGAGCAGCGGGCGGCGGCAGGGGTGAGCGAGGACTTGCTGCGGATTGCCGTCGGTCTCGAAGCCGTCGTCGACCTGCAGAACGACCTCGACACCGGTTTGTCCGCGATCTAGCGGCCACCCACGCCGGGTTCCCGGCGTTTCGGCCGGGCCAGGTCTTCGCGCTCGCCGGCCGCTTTCTTGAGCGCCTCCTTGGCCTGGTTCGGCATCATCAGGTAGGTCATCAGGCTCGATCCGATGCAGACCAGCCAGAAAAGCAGAAAGCCGGTCGAGTAGGTGGCCGTCACCGACCACTCGACGCGTTGCCCGAAGAGGTACAGCTGCTCGGGATCGATCATCGTGAAGAAGATCGTTTCGGCGATCCCGGCCGCGATGAACGCCGGCCACATCACCCAGATCACGTATTTCATGTTCTCTCCCATTTGCTGGCGGTGGGGCCAGGTACTATTGCCGAACTGCGGTGCGGCGAGTGAAGACCCGGCCGCAGGTGGCTGATGGCGCCAGCGGGCCGCGCTGCCGGAACGTCGGTTAATCTTGAGCAGCGACGGCGCGCCCCCAAACCGGACGATCGGTGATCAGCGGTCGGACCGAACCGGCGCGCAGAACGCAGGAAATGTCGCACAGACAGCGCTGGCGTTCAAGCGGAAACTGCCACCAGCGTGGAGCAGCGTGGCACTGGCGGCGGTGCCGATGCCCGCGTCGATGTTCCCGGCGGTGACGATTGGCTCAGCGGGTGCCAGGCAACTCGACACCTTTCTGCCTTGGGTAGCAGCGCGCTAGGCTTCGTCGTGCGGCGCTGCGCCTTTGGCTTCATCTCCCCCTTTGGCTTTAGCTGCGTCACTGGCATCCTGATCACGTGTTGCCTGCTCGGCGCGCGTCGCCAAGTAATCGGCAAACTGCAGATCGTGCGTCAGGATGTGGCTGACCAGCCAGTTGCGCAGAAAGCTGTGCGTGTCCATGGTAATCGACGAAGAGTCGGCGGCCAGTTCCTCGCTCAGGCGAAAGATCGCCAGATAGAGCTTCTCGTGCATGCCGCAGTGTGCGGACAGCCCTGGATATTCGTTCTCCAGCATGGTTTCTTCTTCGTGGCGAAAATGCTCTTCCGAGTATTGCACCAGATCGTTGAGCATTCTCTGGAGTTCGCGGGGCTCGGCGCCGCCGCGGTGACCATCGTGGAACCTGTTGATCAGGTCGAAGAGATAGCGGTGCTCCCGGTCTATACGTTCGAGTCCGACACGATACTGGTCTCGCCAGGTCAGAAAGGCCATTGTTGCTCCCGCTCAAGTGGCTTCCCGGCGCTGCCGGGCGGTGAATCGGTCTGCTGCGGTCATTCTTGCAGAGCTTGATCCTGCCACAATATCGGGCGCCTGGGTCGGCGAGTTCCTCTGGCGTGCACCCAAGCCGCTCACAGCGATCGATGATCCGCCCGTACTGGGAGCGGACAGGCCCGTTCTTTCTGCGGTTGGCGCCGACAGCGCGTCCCTTCGATGCGTCAGCACCTTCCGGCTCAGGCACGGGGCGAAGGCGCAAGGTCGGCCGTTCGCCCGCCTAAGAGCGGTGAGGGGTTGCGCGCTTGCGACACTCGCCGCATGAGCAGTGCAGGAGAAAGGCGAGAAGACTTGTCAAGTTCGCCCGCGATGTGTTTGAGTGCACCGCTGCAGTCAGAAAGCAAACCTGTGAAATCACAACAGAGGAGACCGACGATGACCAACACCGCAGAAATTTCGTTGCCGAACGATGCACGGTCTGAGACCGTTCCCACTGTGTTGTCGACCGAGTCGCTGGAAGCGCCGGCGACCGGCGTTCCGGTCATTGAACCGGAGATGGCTCGCCTGCTGGAACTGACGCGAGCAAACGATTCCAGTCTGACGCCCAAGGAGATCAACGCGCAGCTTGACCGTGTGCTGCGCAACTACGACGAGCTGACAGCACTGTACGCCGAAAACAATCGTCGTATTGACGGTGAGTTGGCCGAAATCCGCCAGTCGGGTGGCGCGGTGTCGAGCCAGGTGCACCGGCTCGGCGCTGACCTGCAGCAGCAGAGCCGGTCATTGGCCGCGCATGCCGCCACTGCCGAACAACGGCTCGCTGCGGTGCGGGGCGAAGCCCGCGGTTGGCTGGCCGACACAGAGCAGCGCTGGGACACCCGGCTCGCGAGCAACAACGCCCGCATCGGTGCGGAGGTGGCGCGGCTCGATACGGGGATCGCTTCGCTGGAAGGCCTGTTCAAGGCCCAGGAGCAGATCATCGCCGAGCAACGCCTCCGTCTTGATCAGTTTGACATCGCCCACGAGCTGTTGGAAACCGCGACGCGCGGCAACAAGAGCCGTATCGAGGCGGTGCGTGAGCAGGCGGAGAAGCAGCAGTTGCTCGTCGAGGCGCGGATCGACGGTCTGAGCGCCTTGCAGCGCGAGCACTATGCCGAGTTTCAGACTTTGCAGGGTCTGGTCGGCGTGCTGCGGTCGGAGACGCAGCGCCTGGAGGTGGCAATCGCCGAGCTTGCCGCCGCGCTGGTGGACCACCAGGGTGCTACCCGCGAGAAGTTCAAGCGGACGCATCTGGCCATTGCCGGCTTGCTGCTGCTGACCGTGCTGGGGTTCGCCCTGGTCAAGTGGGTGCCTGCCTTTGCCCCCGCAAGCACCGAGTCGATGATTGCGCGAAGCGAGACCCGGATCGCCGAAGTCAGCGGTCGGGTCGCGGCACTCTCCGCAGGCGAAGCGGCCCGAGAGAAGAGCGCTGTACTGCAGCAAGAGCGAATTGACGAAGTCTCCGGCAAGGTTTCAGTTTTGGAGAAAAGCCTCGGCGACTTGCGCGCTGCGCTGCGGAAGGTGCGCGTACAAAGCGCGGGAGTCGGGGTGGTGCATGACAGCCAATGGTTGCTTCGGCAAAATCCGAAGGCTTATACCGTGCAGTTGGTGGAGTCGCCGAGCCAGGGCGACATGGCACGTTTCATCGACCGCCACGTCGAGCAGTTGGCGCTGAATTCCCTGGCCTTTTCCGTTACCGAGCGCGGTCAGCGCGAGCGCTACAACCTGTTCTTCGGCGTATTCAATACGGTAACCCAGGCGCGCGACGCCATTGCCGCGCTGCCGCCTGAGTTGCATGCGAACCGGCCGTGGGTGCGCCAGTTCCAGTCGGTACAGGATTCCTTGCGCTAGCAACGCGAAGAGCGCGGCGGGGCGGCCAATTCTTTCCGTCGAGTGAAATACCGGCAGGCCTTGCCCCGCCGGTTTACGGGCAGCATGGCGCATGCTGCCCCGATCTTGCTGAAAGGCGCAGTCGGCCCGGATCAGCCGCGACTGCCGCCAGGTACGGTTCCAAGGCCGGAGGGTCAGCCGATTGACTCGGTTTGCCGGGGCTTTCTCTCGAGACGGTCCGTGGGTATCGGCGCTTGACCTGGGTTGGATTCGGATAGGTGTTTTCTATGGTGGCGCGACGGCGCTCAATCGGTTCCCGCCATCCACACCATCCACAGTGCGCTGGGCCTCGGCATCAGCTTCCTCGATACCTCCGACATCTACGGCCCGCACACTAACGAGGAACTCATCGGGGCGGCGATGGTGGCGGACTCGGGCCCAGGGTTTGCGGGTGGCCGGAAAGGCCGCCACCGAAATCCAGTTCCGGGCCGTTGGCAACCATCTTGAAGGGAGTGTGGCAGCCCACGTAGCCGCCGACGCCGACCAGAAAGGCGCTGCGCTTGATGCTTGCCTGGTCCGCGGCCACTGCCGGAACAGCGGCCGCCAAGGCGAGCGTGAGGAGCGTAGCGACAGGCAGGATCAGGCCGGTCGTGGTTTTCTTGACTGGCCCTCCATTGCGTGCGGGATGACCCGCCGCCGACGGGGTAGCGTGAACCCGAGCGCTGGCGTTCAGGCGCAGATACTCCTTGCGGCCGCGCAGATGGCCTCTGCGCCGGGCGCGTAGGCCTGTTCGAGCGGGTGGCTGGCCGCCGCCGGGGCATCGGGACCGCCTAGGCGGATGATCGGGGCGCGCAGGTCGGCAAAGGCGCGTTCCGCTACCTGGGCGGCTATCTCTGCGCCGACGCCGGCCATCTTCGCCGCTTCATGCGCCACTACCAGCCGGCCGGTCTTGTGGACCGAGGCCATGATCGCCTCTTCGTCCAGGGGCTTCAGGCTTCTCAGGTCGATCACTTCGGCGGATATGGCGGCTTCGGCGAGTTGTTGCGCGGCCGCCAGGCAGGCGTGTACGGTCTTGCCATAGGAAACCAGAGTGACGTCGCTGCCAGTCCGCAGGACGCTGGCTTTACCCAGAGGCAGCAGATGTTCGCCTTCCGGCACCTCGCCAGCTTGATAGAGCAGTCCCAGGTCGATAAAGAATAGCACCGGGTTGTTGTCGCGGATCGCTGCCTTGAGCAGGCTCTTGAAGTCGGCTGCGGACGACGGCATCACCACTTTCAGCCCCGGGCTGTGGACAAACCACGCTTCGTTGTTGTGATTGTGCTGCGCGCCGACACCCCAGCCGCCACCGGTCATCGCCAGGGTGACCATGGGAAAGGCGAACTGGCCGCCGGAGATGAAACGCAGCTTGCCGGCGCTGTTAACCAGCTGGTCCATGGCGTAGCACAGGAATGGCGCGAACAGCAGGTCGATCACCGGCCGCAATCCGGTGGCCGCGGCGCCGACCGCCGTCCCGGCGATGATTCCCTCGGCCAGTGGTGTGTTGCGCACCCGGGCTGGGCCGAATTCGTCGAGCAGATCGTGGCGCTTGGTGGCGACGCCTTCGCCGAAGATCAGCACTCTCGGGTCGCGGCGCATTTCCTCGGTGAGCGCGGCGCCGATGGCTTCAAAAGGGGTGATCACGGGCATGGCGGCAGCCTCAGGCGTAAACATCGGTGGTCAACTGGTCCAGCGACGGGAAGGGCGACGCCTCGGCGAAAGCCATCGCGCTGGCGATGCGCTGACGCGCCCGCGTTGCCAGCGCTGCCGCGTCCTCGCTGGTCAAGCGACCGCCGCCGATCAAGCGCTGGCGGGAGATCTCGATCGGATCCCGGGTCAGCCACGCGGCGTGTTCGGCGGGGTCCACGTAAGCCTGGTCGTCTGGTTCGAAGTGACCGCGGCTGCGGTAGGTCCAGGTTTCCAGCAGGAACGGGCGGCTGCTGCCGCGGACCCGCTCGGCAGCCTCCGACGCCGCGCGCTGAACCGCCACTACGTCGTTGCCGTCGACCGTCGCGCTGTCGATCCCGTAGGGCGCTGCCCGGTCGGCAATGTGCTCGCTCCTCATGGTTTCCCGGCGATGCACGAAAGCCTGCCACTGGTTGTTCTCGCAGACGTAGAGTATCGGCAGTTCCCAGACTGCGGCCAGGTTCAGCGATTCGTGGAAGACGCCCTCGCAGGCTGCTCCGTCGCCGAAAAAACAAGTGACGATTCCGGGCCGGCCGAGCATCTTCTGGGAAAGCGCAACGCCGGTTGCCAGGGACAGCTCGCCGCCGACGATGGTCGAAGTCAGCACCACGCCGAGTTCGCGAACCGAGATGTGCAAGGATCCACTCTTTCCCCGGCAGTAGCCGCCACTGCGCCCCATTACCTCGGCCAGCAGACGGTCCGGGTCGGCACCGCGGGCCAGCAGGTGGGCGGCGCTGCGGTGGTTGGTGAGGATCAGGTCGTCGCCACCGAGCGCACTGACGACGCCAACTCCGGCCGCTTCCTGGCCGACCGAGGTGCAGGTTCCCGGCACCGTGCCGGCGACATGGCCGGCGACAAGCGCTTCCTCGTACGAGCGGACCAGCAGCATCCGTTCGAACAGCGGCGTTTCATCGATAGCTTGCCATCCTGGATTCATCGCTTCTTCCTGTGTGGGCCGTAGTAGTGCCGGTGTAGAAGGTCGGAGAATTGGCGCAAGAGGGCCGCCGTGCGCCAACCAAGAGTTTAAGAAGCCTTGAGGAAAGATTCAAGAAAGCGTCGGCGCCGCAGGCAGCGAGGTTGATCGCCACCCCGGTCTGAATGAAGGCGGCGTTGTCGCCATCGATCATGGGTGCTATCACCGATACAGGTGACGGCGATTTTGCCGGCTCATGGTCATTGCTGGCGAGGGCTTTATTCTGCGCTGGGAGTCGCATGCCTCGGGGGCGCTGGTGCGCGCGGCGAACAGCGTCGTTGCGCACGGACGAGAAGATTGACACACTGGCGTCGCGGCCGCTTCGATCAATCGCCGACGCCACTTGGAGCTTGAATGGACCCCTTGACTCATGCGCTACTCGGCGCCAGCGCCGCGCAAGTCGCCTTTGGCCCGCGCCTCGGTCGGCAGGCCTGGCTGCTTGGTGCCGTTGGTGGCGTCCTGCCTGATGCCGACATCCTGATCAGGAGTTCCGCGGACCCGCTGCTGGCAATTCAGTACCACCGCCACTTCACGCACGCCCTGGCGTTCATCCCGGTCGGCGGAATCGTGGCCGCCACGCCGTGGCTGGCGCAGCAACGCTATCGCCCGAACTGGCGGCCGATCGTCGCGGCGACCACCATCGGCTACGCGACGCACGCGCTGCTCGACGCCTGCACCAACTACGGAACCCATCTGCTATGGCCGTTCTCGCCGCTGCGGGTGGCCTGGCACTGGATCACGACCATCGGTCCGCTGCTCACTCTGATGCTGCTGATCGGCCTGGTTTTCGCCGTGCGTCGGCGCTCGCGCTTTCCGGCGGCGCTGGCGCTGCTGCTGAGCCTGGTTTACATCGGCACCGCCGCCTGGCAGCGCGAGCGTGCGTTCGAGGTGCAACTGCGGATCGCTGCCGCGCGTGGCCATCCGGTGGACCGCGCCGAGATGTTCCCGACGGTGGGTAATCCGCTGCTCTGGCGATCGGTCTACCAGTCGGGCCAAACGCTATACACCGACCGCCTGCGGGTGGTCGGCGGCGACCGCACGCGCTGGCAGCCGGGCAGCACGGTCGACGTGCTCGTCGAGCACGACCTGTCGCCGCAGGCCCTGGCCGACGACCGCGTGCGCCGCGATTTTGCGCGCTTCAGCTATTTCTCAGCCGGCTGGGTCGCGCGTGCCGGCGCCGACCCGACGGTCATCGGCGATGCCCGCTATTCGCTGCGTACCGACGGCTTCGAGCCGATCTGGGGCGTTCGTTTTCATCCGGGCACGGCAGCACCGACCGAGTGGGTCGATCGCACCGCCAGCAACCGCGTTCCGATCAGCGAACTGTGGCGCGAGATCAGCGGCAGCGCTGTTTCTTACCGGCCAGTTCCCGACCGATGACGATTCTCGGTCAGCAAAGCGACATGACGATGGCGCTCGTTCGGGGCATCTCGCGGGGGACAACGGAATTTCCCGTTGGTCGGTCTCCGTGCGGGCTGCGGATTGAAGTGAGGGGCTGGTGCCAGGGTAGCCTGGCCTGTCACCTGTTCATCCCGGAACGAGTCTGCGACTGAGTAAGAAACAAGGCGGGAATTACCCGCCTTGTGGTCATGCACGGTACGCTACGCGCCCTCGATGTTGAAGCCTGTCATCGCTAAAAGGTACCGCGTCTGCGCCTGGTGGCCCCCCCGAGTACTGCCAGGCTCAATCCCATCAGGGCAAGAGTCGTCGGTTCGGGCACTTCGATTCTGAGACTATTCCAAGCATTCCAGGCCGGACCCGCGCCCGTCGGGTTGATGGGGAACGGTTGGCTCACCATCCCGGATTCGTCGAAGCGTACGGCTACGACCTGGGTGATGTCGAAGAGCGGGTCGCTCCAATAGAACGAGAACGGGTTCTGCAAGCCCAGATTCGGGCTGATCCAAAAAGTATCCCACACATTCGCGGGCCCAAACCGGAACCAACCGCGGGAACGCCCATTGCTATCAATCAGTTCGAGCGACAAGTCCCATACCCCGGGCGGGGGGTAAACGGAGAAATGGATCATGCTGCTGCCCGTCTCCATGTTCAGCGGTGTGTTGAACCGATAGTCCCACCAGGCGATGGCAAGGGCATTGCTCGTTGGTAGATCCCACGACATCACTAACGTGTTGTCAATCGTTGTCTGGCCGTCGCTCACACCATTAACACCCGGCGTCAGCGTCGCCCCGACGACTTCCAGGGGAACGTTCTGGGGAACGTAGAATTCCAGAGCCGCCTGCGTCAGGTTGTCGCCGTTGGCAGAAGGGACGATGTTGCCGGCCGTGATGGCCTGCTGCCAGGAGGGGCTGGCGGGGATGTCAACCACCACCGTGGCGACAGCCGTTGCTGACCATAGCATGGCCAGGCCAGCTACGAGAAAGCCAAACCCTCTCTTGGTGTACGTCTGCTTGTGAGTCATTGGTTCACCTCCACTGAGTTAGACACCAACACCGTTAGCGGATTGACTTGCCGGCCAACGAGAAATGACGCAGTCAAGTCTGCCAATGAAAACATTCCGCTAATGGAAGGTCCGCCTGTGCGTTCGCTAACCGCGCTTCAGGCACCGGTTAGCGTGCTGGCCTCCTTGACGGAGATCGGCTCCGCATGCTAACCGTAGCTACACGAAGCAAGAATCAAACCGAACAAGGAAAAGTTGTTACAAATCAATTGCAGTCTGTTTGCGGGTGGAAGTTGACGGCTGCAGATCCGGGGCAAGTGTAAAAAAAACCGACACTTCTCCTGGGAAATCCTAGTTATATCAGTGTCTGGCGCGGACGCCGCGAGTGCGCGCGGCGAGCCTGTCGTCAGGTCCGGGCGGGGGCGATGGCTCATCTCTCGGGCTCCGTTGCGGCCCGCCGGAGGAGCTTTTCGCCGCCTGCCGAATGGTTGGCGGGTGGTGGCTCGGCGGCACCGTCGCGGCGTGTATGAAACCGAGGCTCCCGTCGTACGGCGCCGCCTCTGGTCAGTCCAGGTGCTCCTCCAGACGGCCGGTCAGCGCCAGCTCGCCCTGCCGCGGCGGCGCATGATCTTCCGTGGCGCGCCGTGTCGACAGCGTGCTGACGCGGACGCCGAGCAGCCGCAGCCTGCGATCGAGCACGATCCGGCGCAGGCATTCGCCGGCGGCGCGGCGGATGGCTTGCGGGTCGCCGGTCGCCCCGGGCAGCGTCAGGTCGCGGGTGACGGTCTGGAAGTCGGCAAAGCGCAGCTTGATGCCGATCGTCCGGCCCAGATAGTCCTTGCGTCGCAGATCGTCGGCGACGCGCGTGCACAGCGTCGTGAAGATCTCGCTCAACAGCGCGCGGTCGTGGCGCGGATGCAGGTCGCGGTCGAAGGTTGTTTCGCGGCTGATCGATTTCGGTTCGGACGAAGTGATCAGCGGTCGGTCGTCGATGCCGTGCGCCGCCGCGTGCAGCCAGCTGCTGTAGCCGTCGCCGAAGTGCTGGCGCAGGGTGGTCGCTTCGGCATGCGCCAGTTCGCCGATCGTGCGGATGCCCAGCTTGCACAGGCGGTCGCTTGCCTTGGGGCCGATGCCGTTGATCTTGCGCACCGGTAGCGGCCAGATCCGCTGCGCGACATCGGCGGCATCGAGGATCGTCAGGCCGTCCGGTTTGTCGAGATCCGAGCCGATCTTGGCGAGCAGCTTGTTGGCCGCCACGCCGATCGAGCACGACAGTCCGGTGGCCTCGCGGACGGCGTCCTTGATACGTTGGGCGAGCGCCCGGGTGTCGTCGGCGAGTGCGCTGAGGTCGAGGTAGATTTCATCGATTCCGCGGTCTTCGATCAGCGGCGCCAGGCGCGCGACAGCGGCCTTGAACAGCCGCGAGTAGTGGCGGTAGGCGGCGAAGTCGACCGGCAGCAGAATCGCCTCGGGTGCCAGTCGGGCCGCTTTCATGATCCCCGTCGCGGAGAAGACGCCGAGCGCACGCGCTTCGTAGGTGGCGGTGGTGATCACCCCGCGGCCCACATAGTCGCGCAGGCGAGCGAAACGGCGGCTGCCGTCGGCGAGTTCTACCGGCTGCTGCTCGCGGCTGCCGGCAATGACCACCGGCAGGCCACGCAGTTCCGGATAACGCAGCAGTTCGACCGACGCGTAGAAAGCGTCCATGTCGAGATGGGCGATGCGCCGCTGTGGCGGCGAGTTCACCGCTGGCGCTGCCAGGCGGTCCGCAGGCGTCAATACAGGAGGAACTCCTGCCGCTCCTCTTCCCAGGCGTCTTCGTCGGCCCGGCTCAAGGCGTCGAGGTCGGCCGGCGTCGCCTGCGGCTCGTCGACCCACTCGCGCAGCAGCGGTGAGCCGTTGATCAGGTCGATCGCCAGCCGCTGGTGTTCGTACTCGTAAGCGAATTCGCGCCACAGCGGGTAGTCCGGTTGCAGCTGCCGTAGGGCTTTGAAAGCCAGGCTCTGCAGACGCCACGGGCGAAACCAGGGATGTTGGTAGCGGCCGTCGTCGACATGGATCTGCACCCCCTGGCACAGCGTGCCGGCGTGCTTGTGGAAGGTCGGCTCGAAGTAGCAGGGGCGCAGCCGGCAGCCGAGCAGCCAGTCCGGGGCGAGCGCGTCCATGGTCGCGATCAGCCGGCCGGCTTCGATGTCGGGCGCGCCAAGAAGCTCCAGCGGCCGGGTCGTGCCGCGCCCCTCGGAGAGCGTGCTGCCTTCGAGCATCACCGTGCCGGCGTAGCAGCGCGCCATCGACAGGTTCGGTGCGTTCGGGCTGGGGTTGATCCAGCACCGCTCACCGAGCGGCCAGCCGTAGCCAGGGCCCGCGCCGGGGTTCCAGCCGCGCATGCTGATCACCGTGCAGTCGACGTCGAGGGCGAGCGTGCTGACGAACCAGCACGCCAGTTCACCCATCGTCAGACCGTGGCGCATCGGCAGCGCGCCGGCGCCGACGAAACTCTCCCAGCCCGGGCGCAGGCGCAATCCCTCGACCGGGCGTCCGACCGGGTTGGGACGGTCGAGGATCCACACCGCCTTGCCGGTCGCGGCGGCGGCTTCGAGCAGATAGCGCAGGGTGGTGATGAAGGTGTAGATCCGGCAGCCGAGATCCTGCAGGTCGACCAGCAGCACGTCGAAGCTGTCGATCATCGGCGGCGTCGGGCGGCGCACGGCGCCGTACAGGCTGAACACCGGGATGCCGTGCAGCGGGTCGACGAAGTCCGGCGATTCGACCATGTTGTCCTGCTTGTCGCCGCGCAGGCCATGCTGCGGGCCGAAAGCCGCCGTCAGCTGCAGATCGGGCAGGGCGGCCAGCGCGTCAATGGCGTGCGTCAGATCGGCGTCCACCGACGCCGGGTGTGCGACCAGCGCCAGGCGGCGACCTTGCAGCGGCTTGCGCAGCTGCGGATCCTTGAGCAGGCGGTCGAGGCCGAATTCGATGGCGGGCATCTGCGTTTCCTTCAAGCAGCCGCTTGCGGCGCCGCCAGTTCGAAGGCGAAACCGTCGCGATGGTGAAAATCGGGCAGCGCCGCCGGATGGCGCAGCGCCCAGTAGCTGTGGCTGCCATCGATGGTGTCGGCGGCTTCGACCACCGCCGCCAGACCGAGCTGCAACGTCTTGCCGGCCGGCGCTGTCGGCAGGACGGCGGGCGCGATCGTCGCCTCGAGTTCGAGCCGGCCGGCCGACAGCCTGGCGCTGATCTTCGGCGGCGCGAGCAGCACCCGCGTTTCGTCGCGCTGGCGATAGCCGGAGAAGGCATACGCGGCCCATTGGCCAGACGGCGAAAGGTTGAACTCGCGGTAGGCCGGGTCGCCAGCAACGCCGATGAAGACCTCGAAACAGGTATGTTCCCACAGGTCATCGACGCGGCCCGGCGGGCGTGTCTCCGGGATCAGCAAGCGCGCCATGTCGCCGCGCAGACACCAGGCGAGTTCGAGATCACCGTCGGCGCCGAGCCCGGCGTGAACTTCGAGCAGGCGTACCACCGGTGCGGGCGTTGCCGGATGGCGTAGCAGGGTCAAGGTGAAGGAGGTCGGGAACATCGGTCGTGGACAGGGCGCAGGGGCAGGTGGGGATTCTAGCTGCTTCGACGGCGTTCCCGCTGGGCTTTGCGCATGGCCTTGCCAGTGCACAGCTCCTGCTTCCAGGATCAGATGGGCGAGTCTGGCGTCAGCACGCCGCGAGACCGTGCGACTGGCAAAGGACCCGCTTGACGTAGGCAAGCAGGATCCACAGCCAGAACATCAGGAAGCATGCCACAAAGGGCAGGTGTCGATCGACGATGAGCGTCGGCGTCAGCCGGCGAGTCAGCCGGATCGCCGGCCGGGTGACGATCTGGAACAGGCGGTAGATCGGATTGCTCGTCCGCCTGGCGCCGGCCAGCAGGCCGACCACGCCCTGGCCGAGCAGGCTGAGGAGCGCTACTTCGACCAGCGCGCGCAGCGTCGAGACGATGAACAGGTCGGGGTGGCTCATGGTATCTTGGCGCTATCCTTCTTGCCTGGAAGCCGTGGGGCTGTCGATGAATTTCGAGTACTGGCGTCATTATGCCCGGGCCTCGCTGTGGCGCTTCGTCGGCAGTGAGGAAAAAGCTTTTGCCGCGTATCTGATCGCGTTTCGCTGCCGGCCGGATGACGCGCAGTCGGCCCGGCATCTGGCGTGTATCGCTGCCGATGGACAGCGCTACGAGGTCGCCGCGAGGTGGTTCGGCGAAAGCCTGCGTCTGGCCCCCGAAGACGCCGACACGCACTACAACCATGGCTTCGTCCTCGAACAGGCGGGCCGTCCACAGGCGGCGCTCAGCGCGTTCGCCGAGGCGCTTCGCCGCAAACCGGCGCTCGACCGCGCGTGGTACGGCATGGGCCTGGCGCACGCACGGCTGGGCGAGCATGCGGCGGCGGCAGCAGCATTTGCCAGCGCCGTCGCGTTGCAGCCGCTGCACGGCGAAGCGTACTACCTGTGGGGTATGGCCTGTCATCGGGCGGACCAGCGTGCGCAGCTTGCGGAAGTCGTCGAGCGGCTGGCCAGCTTCGACCCGCGACTGGCCAACAGGCTGGTGCGCGAGGCAGGGCGGCAAGACGATCTGGGGCCATTGATTCCCGAGTTGCCGTTCTGATCGCCTCGGCGTTGGGGATGGGGGGTTTGCTCGATCGGAGCCGACAGCAGCAGCGTCAGGCGCGGCTGGTCTATACTGGTTTTGTCACGGCCCCCGCTCGGCCGATCCCGGGCGCAGCATGCGTGGCTGACCGTTCGGCGCCGCTTTGCCGATGAATGGCAGCCCGGGCTCTCGCCGGTGGCGTCTTCATGGCACGCGGGCCGGCGACGAGGAGATCAACGATGGAGCGCTTGACAATCAATGTCGATGCACCAAGGGGAGTTCTTTGGCTAGCCCGACTGCTTGCCTGCGGGTTGCTGGCGCTCGCCAGCACCGCGCAGCCTGCGGCGCTGACCGGGATCCAGGACTACCGTTATCTGGTCAATGGCCTGCCGTCTCCAGAGCGGGAATTCCCGGCGCTGGTCCATGAATTCGAAGGCCTGGCATTCACCGAGGACGGAAGTCTCTGGGCCTCGATCGCTGCCGATCCGCTGGGCACCCGGAGAGACTTCTGGCGGCTGGACGTGCGCGACAATGTCGTTTACCAGGTCATTGCCGACACGCGTTTCGAACCAACCGCAAGGTTTGCCAACCCGGTCGCGCTGGCTGGCGAGGGTTCGCGACTGATTGTCGGCGAGAACTTCGCCGCCTTGCGAGCGAGCGGCCTGGCCATCAATGACGTCCTCTGGGCATTCACCCCGGGCGTCAGCAGCCCTGAATTGCCCGACTGGACCTTCTCGCTCCCGGCGACCGAATGCGATGAAGTGGAAGGTGCTGCCACGGCCGGGGGCAAGCTCTACGTGAGCTGTCAGACCGACGGGACGATTATCGAGATAGACCCGCAGAGCGGTCAGATCGGCAAGAAATTCCCGCTCGATGCGCAATTGCTCGGCCTCGAAGCGCTCGATGACGGTCGCCTCCTGGTCGGCGACTACAGCAACCACCGCTTGCTGGTCTTCGATCTGGCGCTGCAGCAGGTCACCGACTCGATCGACCTGGCAAGCCTCTTCACAGGGCCAGACAGCGACTATTTCCGCCTTGTCGGCGAGGAGTACCTGGTGCAGGTGGTCCCGTCGGAGGGTTTCAGGAGAGTTCCGGATCCGGATGGCCTCGCCTATCGGGACGGCACGATCTACATGGCCTTTGATGGCGACTTGCGGATTTTCGCCATCGCCTTGCGTGTGCCCGAGCCGACGACAGTGGTGCTCCTGGGCCTGGCATTGCTCTGCCTGGCCTGGGTGTTTCGCCGCCGCTAGGCCGCACCAGGCCGACCGCCTGGCCGTTACGCAGCCTTGGCGTGTGTCATATGCCTTATACATGGTTCGTCTACGGGGTGCGGGTGCAGCCCGGCAAGCCGCCAGTCGTCCGGACGCTAACGACTTTCATGCCGACAGCCTTGCCGTGTTGAGCGATCTGCGGCATGATCTGGCTCAACGCCGACGACGGCGGTCTCCTCGACCAATCTTCCGAAGAGCCAATGACCCTCCCGCGCCCACGCCTTTCAGCCGTGCCGAGCCCCGCCTTGCGGGCAGCAGCAGACGTCTAGGGCGCGCGTGGGTTCGCTGCTGCGCCTGATCCGGGAACTCCTGCACGACGCTGCGCGAGACCTGGCGCCGACGCTGATCGTGGTCGCGATCTTCCAGGCTTTTTTCATCCAGCGCATGCCGGACAGCCCGGGCGCGCTGATCGGCGGGTTTGCCGCCGTGCTCATCGGCCTGGCCTTGTTCGTCAAGGGGCTGGACGCGGCGATCTTTCCGGCCGGCGAGACGATGGCCTTCGATTTCGCGCGCCGCGGTTCCTTTCTGTGGTTGATGCTTTTTGCCTTCTGCATCAGCTTCGCCTCGGTCGCCGCCGAACCGGCGCTGATGGCCGTGGCCTACAAGGCGGAGGCCGTTTCCGGCGGCAGCATGGGCGCGATGACCCTGCGCATGGTCGCCGCCCTGGCTGTTGGGCTGGCGGTGATGGTCGGCGTCTGGCGCATCGTGCTGGGGCATCCGATCGCCCACTACCTGATTCCGGGATACCTGATTGTCGTCGCACTGACGGCCGTGTCGCCGCCGGAACTCGTCGGCCTGGCCTTCGATTCGGGCGGGGTCGTCGCTTCGACGGTCACCGCGCCGCTCCTGACGGCGATGGGTGTCGGCCTGGCGGCGACCATCCGAGGCCGCAATCCGATGCTCGACGGTTTCGGCCTGATCGCCTTCGGTGCTCTGGCGCCGATGATCGTCATCCAGCTCTACGGAATTCTCTTCTTTGTGGCCGTCGATCCGGGTGTCGCGGTGGTGATGATGCCCACCGATGACCAGCACCACCTGGGGGCGATGGCGATGCTCGGCAACTTCATGGGAATGGTCAAAAACCTGTTGCCGATCATCGCCGTGGTCCTGTTCTCGAGTTTCGTGATCCTGCGGCGGCCGCTCGCCGACCCCAAGGGTCTGGCCGTCGGCATGCTCTTCGTTGCCGTCGGCCTCTACCTTTTCGACGAAGGCTTGCAGGTCGGACTTTTTCCGCTCGGCGACGAGATGACCAGTGGGTTGATGCAGGACGGCGTGGCCATGTGGGTGCTCTATCTCTATGGTTTCCTGATCGGATTCGCGACGACGATGGCCGAACCGGCGCTGATTGCGCTGTCGATCAAGGCCGACGAAGTGAGTCTGGGCCAGCTCAAGGGCTTCTGGCTGCGCTCGCTGGTTTCGGTTGGGGTCGGCGTTGGCCTGGTGATTGGTTGCGCGCGAATCGTTGACGGTACGCCGATCGCTTACTGGCTGATTCCCGGCTACCTGCTGGTGATCGCCATGACCAAGCTGGCGCCGCGATTCATCATCCCGATCGCCTTCGACTGCGGTGGCGTGACCACTTCGACGGTGACCGTCCCGCTGGTGACGGCACTTGGCGTGGGGCTCGCCGAGCGCACGCCTGGCCGGGACCCGATGATCGACGGATTCGGCCTGATCGCCTTCGCCTCGCTGCTGCCGATGATTATTGTGATGTCCTATGGCATCGTCGCCACCTTGCTGCGGACGCCAAGGAAACAGATCAAGGAGAAAGCACCATGAAATTTTCCGCTGTCGTGCTGATCGTCCCCGACGAGGACGAGAACCGTGCCGTCGAGCTTCTCAAACAGGCTGGCGCTGCCGGCATCACCATTCTCAAGGGCAAGGGTTTGCGGCACAACGAGCGCAAGACCTTTCTCGGTCTTGGTCTGGAGCGCAAGGAGTCATTGTTGCTGTGCGTCACCGAGCAACAAATGGCGATGCGCATCCTGAAGGCAGTGAAGCTGCAGATGAAGCTCGAACTCCCGGGGGGAGGACTGGCTTTCTCGATAGCGCTGGGCAGCGTCGTCGGGATCGGTCTGGAGCAAATGAAGCTCTTTCGCCGCGAAGTGGAAGAGGGCATGTGAGCCGCGCCGGACATCGGCGGCGTACCGTGCCGATTGCTGAGGATGATCATTGAGTGAAGGAGTACTAGCCATGTTGGTTGCCGCAATCATGAAGAGAAACGTCATCACCATCAACCCGCTGGCGACCGTGCGTGAAGCGCTGATGGTGATGAAGGAGCGTGGCGTCAAGTCGCTGGTCGTGGAAAAGCGCCATTCAGGCGACGCGCACGGCTTGATCGCCTATCGTGACGTGGCCCGGGCGGTTATCGCCGACGATGGCGACATCGACCTGCTCAACGTCTATGACATCGCGCAGAAACCGGCGCTGCAGGTCTCCCAGCATCTCGAGGTCCGCTATCTGGCTCGCCTGATGATCCAGTATTCGGTGAAAAGCGTGCTGGTGATCGACAACAACGATCTGCAGGGCTTCGTTTCGGATACCGACGTGGTCGCCAGTCTGATCGACCGGGCAGCGCAGGAAAAATAGAACTGACTGGCCATGGAAAAAAACGTTCGCCGTTATTCTGCCTACATTCCCCGCTGGTGCCAGGCATTTGGTGACCACGCACCCGACCCTGGTGGTGAAGGCCGCGCCGTCGAGTGGTTGGTGGGCGCCGACGCCGTCGGTGTCGTGGTCTTGCCGGATGTTCGACGCCTGCTGACGCACGAATTGCTCGGTGCGAGCAGACCCGAACTGGAGTTTGGCAGGCAGTCGGTGCGGCTCAACCAGCGAACCTTCGACCAGATGAACATCCTCGGGCATCCGGGTTACGCGGCCTTGCGCGAACTGCTGCTCGGCGCCGAAGACGCGCACATGTACCTGACCTACCACCTGATCCACCCGCCGGGGACGCGGATCATCACCATTTCGCGCAAAGCCCCGTTGCCGCTGCTGTACAAGGAGATGGCGCCGCTGCGGATCACGGTCTGCGAGTGAGTAACCGCGGCGTCACCGGAGTGATCGCCATGGCGGTCTTCCGCGCGACGCCCCCGTGCGTGGCCGCAGCCGACTCATGGTCCGACGCCAGCGGCGGAACACGCGCCACTGAGCGGCGTACCGGGGACACGAACGGGCCGGTGTGCGTTATCGCCATCGGGCCTGCCTGGCGCCGGCGAGCGGCGGGGAGCAGGGGCGGTGCTATAATCGCCGCTCATTTCCGCGCGTTTTTTCGATGCTAATCACCCGCCGTCTCGAGTTTGACGCAGGTCACCGTATTCCCGACCACAATAGCCAGTGTCGTCATCTGCATGGCCATCGCTATGTCATCGAGATCACGCTTGGCGGCGACATCATCCGCCGGGCTGGCGATCCGGCCAATGGCATGGTGATGGATTTTTCCGAGGTCAGGGATCTGGCCAGGCAACATCTGGTCGATGCCTGGGATCACGCTTTTCTCGCCTGGGTCGGCGACGAACCGGTGGTGGACTTCCTGCAATCGCTGCCGGAACACAAGACGGTGTTGCTCGATTGCGTGCCGACCGCCGAGAACCTTGCCCAGAAAGCGTTCTCGATTCTCGATGAGGTCTATCGCGATAGCTACGGGAACCACCTGCAGCTGGAACGTGTGCGTCTCTACGAAACGCCGAACTGCTGGGCTGAGGCGATACGCGGATAGCCGGCGCGATCATGCCGCTCAAGTGTTGAAAAGATGCGGCAACGGGGGCCTGAAGTGACCCGGCGTACGGATGATGAAAGGCGGTTGCGCCACAGGGTGGAGCGGCCGGGCCGGCGCAAGGCGAAAGCAAGTCCCGGAATGCGCCACCCCGCCGGTGCGCACGTGCGGGGAAGATGGTCATGACCGACGCGCATGGGCCGCTAAAGCGGGCCAGAGGATCGGACGGCGATCCGCCCGAACTCGAGGTGATGATCGAGGTGCCGCGCGGCAGCTTTCTGAAACGCGGATCGCTTGGCCATATCGATTTCGTCTCGCCCTTTCCGTGCCCGTTCAACTACGGATCGGTCCCGACTCTTCTGGGACTCGAAGGCGACCTGCTGGATGCGCTGGTACTCGGCCCGCGCCTGCACCTGGGCGCGCGGATACGGGTCAGGGCGTGGGGCGCGGTGACGCAGACCGACCGCGGCATGGTTGACGACAAACTGGTGTGCAGCCTTTACCCGCCGAGCCCCGCGGAGCAAGCGGCGGTGCTCCGTTTCTTCCATTTCTATGCGAAGTGCAAGGGCTTGCTGAACGTGGTGCGCGGTCGACCTGGGCGCAACGCGTGCGATGGCTGGTGTTCCGCCGCGCAAGCGATGGCCAGAGCGAGGCCGCGGCCGGAGTCGTGGAAGGGGTCGGCGGTCAGGTACTGACCTTGCGTGGCGAACAGGACTAGGAAAGGCGTTCGGATTCTGGACTGCGTCGGGGCCCGCGCGCAGCGACCCAGGTGTGGCACGAGATTCATTCTTCTGTGGTAGATTCCCGCAAGGAGAAAAAGCATTGGTAGAACGCAAGGTTCGTTACGGCATCTATCTTGGCGCCATCCAGCGCCATAAGCGACAGATCAGCTTTGCTGCGCTTCTGGAGGCCGAGCGACTGCGGCCCAAGCGTCCCGCACTCCGGCCCATCGATCTGCACCGCCTGCTGACTCCGTACGTTTCCATCCGCTTTGCCGAGCAGTTGCGTGCGGTTCTGCCGCTGGCGTTGATGCTGATCGGCTTTCAGGCGCTCGCCCTGCGCACGTCGCTGCTCGACGCCCAATCGGTCACTTTGGGCATCGTCGCGGTGATGGTCGGCCTGATGTGTTTCATGGAAGGCGTCAAGATCGGCTTGATGCCCTTCGCCGAGAATGTCGGCTTCCAGATGCCGGGCAAGACACACCCGACCGTGCTGCTCTCCTTCAGTGTGCTTCTGGGCGCCGCGGCGACCTTTGCCGAACCGGCGATCGGGGCGCTGCAGGCCGCCGCCAGTGCCATATCGCCGGAGCGCTCGCCCTGGCTGCGTCAACTGCTCGGCCCATATTCCCATTGGCTGGTCCTGGCGGTCGCCGGCGGGGTTGGCCTGGCGGTCAGCCTGGGGATGCTGCGCACGATGTTCGGCTGGCAACTCAAGACGATGGTCCTGCTGATTATGCCACCGACCCTTGGCCTGACCGCGTGGTGTGCGCAGCAGCCAGAACTGGCGCCGATCATCGGTCTCGCCTGGGACTGCGGCGCGGTCACCACTGGTCCGGTCACGGTGCCGCTGGTGCTGGCGGTCGGCGTCGGCGTGGCGGCTTCGACTGGGCGCAGCGACAACCCGTTGTCGGGCTTCGGGATCGTCACCCTGGCGTCGATCTTCCCGATTCTTGCGGTGCTCAGTACGGCAATCTATCTGACCAGCCAGGGTGCCGGGGCGATGCTGCCAGTGCTGCCGCCAAGCCTTGACGGCTGGTACAACCAGACGCCTTTTGCCGAGATTCTCGGCGCCTTGCGTGCCATCGTGCCGTTGGTCCTGCTGCTGGTGCTGGTCCAGACCGTGCTGCTGGGCCAGAAGATCCGACAGCGCAACATCTTCGTCTACGGCGTGTCGATGGCGCTGGTCGGTATGTTGCTCTTCAATCTTGGTCTCACCGCCGGCCTGGTGGCGCTCGGTGAGCAGGCGGGCAACAACGTTCCGTGGGCCTTCTCGCCGCACCGGGAAACCGGCGCGCCGCCGCTCTATCCGTTCGCGCTGGGAATCGGTTTGACCCTCGCCTTCGCCTTTGCCATCGGCTTTGGCGCGACCATTGCCGAACCGGCGCTCAACGCGATGGGCATGACTGTCGAGAATCTAACCGACGGTGCCTTCCGCAAGCGCATGCTGATCCATGCCGTCGCAGCTGGCGTTGGCATCGGCGCTGCGCTGGGAGTTGCGCGCATCCTGTTTCACCTGCCGGTATGGACGCTGCTGCTGGGCGGCTACACGATAGCGCTGGCCTTGACCGTCGTCTCGCGCGAAGAGATCGTCAACCTCGCCTGGGACAGCGCCGGCGTCACCACTGGTCCGGTTACCGTGCCGCTGCTGCTGGCGCTGGGCATTGGCCTTGGCGAAGTGGTCGGCGCCGCCGAAGGCTTCGGCATTCTCGCGATGTGTTCGGTCGGCCCGATCATCTCGGTGCTGGGCACCGGCCTGTGGAT
>ERZ761607.2163-NODE-2163-length-22155-cov-94.197195_pt1 | contig 22155 bp, 12 predicted proteins | sample MGYA00511164_ERZ761607 | MGnify/ENA primary metagenome ERZ761607 (study PRJEB28899, sample SAMN02445080) | bioreactor sludge metagenome | biome: EBPR sludge | place: Australia: Brisbane, Thorneside Wastewater Treatment Plant | collected 2011-06-22 ... | reverse complement strand
CTCCTACCTTTGTGTACCGGTTTACGTCAAACTCGGGTCACACCCCATCGGGATTATCATTTGTACTGTCTATTGGGCAGTATAAATACTGTTCATATTGCAAGAATATAATTACAAAAAGTGGAAAAACAGGGTGCGGAATGAGAGATAATAATATGCAAGCGCAAGATATGTTGGAGATATTTTAATTTTTATTAAAAAGATGCCCCGACTTTTCGTACAGCCTCTAATAAAAAGCAAAGTTTTATTTTGAACACTTACTTGTATGATTCGCAAAAAAAGCCCCTGCGTAATACAGGAGCTTAATTATAAGGAAAATGTAACGAGGGAAGATGAAATTTGTTAAGGGGTGTGTGCAAGATGGGCAAATCCTCTGTTGGTTCAGAATTTAGCAACCAATTGTGTGCGTTTTATTTAGACTCAATTACCACACAGCCGGTAATTAGGTCATGAAGGGCTTGTCTCTTTTCGGTAAAAAATGCCATTAGAAAACCAATCATCAGCGTCATCCAGCTAAGTAGTTTGGCAAAATACCTGCCGGTGGCTTTTCCAAAACTGAGGCGTTTGCCACGCAAATCGGTTACTTTTAAACCCATAAGCATTTTGCCTAAGGTAGCTTGGCTTTCGGAGCTTTCCATCAGGGCAAAATATAGCCACCAAATAATAAAACTATAACTTTTCATACCTAATAAACTGAGCAGCACTAACAAAATAACCCAGTCAATAATAAAGGCTGCCATGCGTTTACCTGCATCGGCATATTCAAAAATACGAGGACCTTTGCCTCCCGAAGCAGGGGCTGCTGCTGCGCTTTCTGCCATGGTTTCGGCATTTCGGGCAGATTGACTTTCCGATTGAGTTCTATAATCAGTATATACTTCGCGGCGGTGATTCGCATTTTTGGAATCGGTGCCGATAGTTATTTTAAAAGCCGGTTTTACGTAATTCCAGTAAAATGTATCTATATCTTTGTCAATAAAGTCAGCAATAATTTGCCATGTTTGTACCGGCTCGGGCTCTTTGGTTTGGGGGTTGATAACGCTCAAATTCCAATCTCCTTCAAACAAGCCCGTTGAGAGTCGTTTGGCGGACTGTATTACGTCTTCTACTGTATTGTTGGTAACGCTTACAATGTGCACCTCTTTGTTTTTTGATTTGTCGATGAGCACAATAGGCTCCATAGGCAGTTTTACTTCGTCCATAGTTGGTTTGCTTGGTTGAATATTTTGGTGGTAAAATTTTAGGTATTAACTAACAGCACATAAAGTAAGTACAAAAATGGGGTAAAAAGTTTCAGCCGGAGGTAAAATTATTTTGTTTTGCTACAAAGTACAGGAATGGCAGGAGTGGTTCTGTTTCACTCTCCTAAAATATCAGATAAGTAGTGGAGTTTAGGGCTTTTATCGGCAATGAGTTTTAAGATGCTAACCATCGGGATAAACAATATCATACCTGCAGCACCCCACAACATTCCGCCCAAAATTATGACCACAAAAACTACTAAGGTATTGAGCTTTAACCGTTTACCTACCGCGAGCGGAAAAATAAGATAAGCCTCTAAAAATTGCACAAAAGCAAATACCCCAATAACAGCAACAGGATACCATATAGAGTTATACGTTACCCACGCAACAGTAATGGGTAGCAGTGAGGCGGTCATAATGCCAATGTATGGAATAAAGGTAAGAACTGAGGCAATAAAACCAAATAAAACAGGGTGTGGTACGCCAATAACTGCCAAACCGATACTGTTAAGTATGCCTACTGTTAAATAAACCAATAGCATACCCTTGATAAAATTGTAATAATTTTGAATGGTATCGGTTAGTATTTCATAAATGGTGGAGCGATTTTCGGCGGGGAAAAGTTGGTAAAGGGCATTGGCTAATTTATGGCGATAAAGCAAAATGAGAAAAGAAAAAATGGGCACCATGATGAGTAGAAAAAGTCCTTCGGAAAAAGATGAAACAGTATTTCCTAAACTTTTAAAGACGCTGCTGCCGGCATTATTAACCACATTTTCTAATATTTCTACCTGTCTTGCAGCGCTCAACCCCAATTTTTCTGCCAAGAACACGCTAAAATTTTGTGCGGTGGCGAGCAATTTTGTTTTAACATTTGCCCACTCAAACGAAAATTCTAACAGCTGTGCAATGAGCAAATAACCCATGCCTACAACAAAACAAAGCAACAGCAATACCGGAATGGCAATGGCAATGACCCGATAAATTCCTTTGTCTTCTAACCAACGACAAATGGGGTATAATAGAAAACTGACCAACAACGCAAAACTAAGGGGTATAAACAGCGTTTTACCAACATATAAAATGAGGGTAGTTAATACAATGTATTGTAAAACAGTTAAACTTTGTCGGGATTTTTCAGCAGGCATTGGTATAAATTTAATGGGCTGATGCTTTACCGCGGATAGCAAGTAAAACTAACCCCCGTTATATTTGGGTATAGACCTTAACACAGGAGCAGGCTACAAAAGGCAACAAAAGTAAGTAATCAATTGCAACTTCGTTTCTGATAAGCAGTACTTTTTATAAATTCCAAAGGGAGTATTGATTAAGCAACAGTAGAGGCTGTTATTTATGCCTTTAGAGCATAGAGTTTTAAAAAAAAAGAGCCAACGTTTGTCAATATGCTAATTTTGGTTGTATATTGCCTTGCAAACAGACAAATCTATAGCATTAACAAAAACTCATTCACACATGATGTTATTTTTAAACACCGTACTCCGGTATTTTTACATGGTGTTGGTATGCTTAATAACCCTGCCTGCTTTGTTGCAGGCGCAGCCATGCCCGGTAAGCGGGGTGAACACCACCGCCGAAACCTGCGCCGGACAAAACAACGGCTCGGCTACTATTTTAATTAACTCGCCGGGCACTTACACTTATACTTGGCTGCCCAATGTAAGCACTACCAACAGCGCCTCCGGTTTAGCGCCGGGTAATTACGCTGTAACAGTTACATCGGGCAGCGGTGGACCCGGCGGCACGCCCGTTACCTTGTTTTCTGATAATTTTAACGGCGCTAATACCCAGTGGATACTCAACACAGGCAGCGGCACTAACCAATGGTTTATTGATAACAATTATACGGGTGGTGCCTGTTCTTTTTTGGGTACACCATTGTTTACCGTGCCCAATGTGCCCTCGCAACCTGTGGCTATAACAGGCGCTCCTTTTAGTAATTACCTGCATGTACGGGCTACCAGTACCGGCGGTGGGTTATGCTCGCCGCCCTGGCCCCCGCTAAATGCCAATTACGAAGGTGGACAAACCAGTACGCAATGTACCGAAATGACCCTGCCCATAAGCACTGCCGGGTATGGTAATGTAACGCTTAGTTTTTACTGGCTTTGTGTAGGAGGCAGCGATTCTTATGGTTATGTGCAGTACAGTACCGGTGGCGGTTGGACATCGGTGGGCGGTAATTTTGGCGGAACTGCTAACTGGACACAGGCAAATCTTACCAATGCCGCTTTTGACAACCAAGCCAATATACGCTACCGATTTTGTTGGACAAATGGCTCTGCCGGCAATGACCCTGCTTTTTCGGTTGATGAGGTGCGCATTACCGGGCAACCACTAACGCCCGGCTGCACATCGGTAGTGAATTTTACCATTGCTCCGGGGGCGGCGGTAAACGCAAGTTTTAACACCCTCAGTTCTACCTACTGCACTAATGACCCCGATGTTATCTTAACGCCTGCCACCGGCGGCGGTACATTTACCGGCAATGGCGTAGCAGGTAATGTGTTTGGACCCAAAGATGTTACCATTTTTGGTACGCCCCTACCCATTACCTACACAGTTACACAAAATGGCTGCACAGTTACTACCACGCAAAACGTTATAGTATATGCCACTCCTAATGCCACTTTTACCCCACTCAATACCACCTATCTTACTACCGATGCCCCCATAGTGCTTACGCCCGCAACATCGGGCGGCACATTTAGCGGCGCTTGTATTGTGAGCAATGTGTTTTTACCATCGCAGGCAACCCCGGGTGTTCCTTGCACCATTACTTACACAATAGCCCAAAACGGCTGCACAAGTACTGCCTCGCAAACGGTGGTGGTAAATCCGCCTGCTCCCAGCGGTACGCCTGCCGAGCTTAGGGTACTGCTGCAAGGCGCTTACGACCCACCGCTGGGGGTAATGGCTACCAATTTGCTCAATGCCAATTACCTGCCGCTTGCCCAACCCTTTAACCAACCGCCCTGGAACTACCCGGGCAGTGAGAGTGTTGCCGGCGCCGGCGCTTTTCCGCCTAATACTACCGACTGGGTGCTGGTAGAAGCTCGCTCTGCCGCCAACCCTGCTGTGTTGCTTGACCGCCGCGCCGGCTTTTTGCTCAACAGTGGCGTGGTGGTTAATACCGGAGGCACTCAAGGTATTACCTTTGGCAGCCTTGCCGCAGGTAGTTATTACTTGGTAGTGCGCCACAGAAACCACATGGCAGTAATGAGCAGCGTGCCTGTAACCCTGCCCAATACCGGAAACCCTTACGATTTTACCACCGCCCTTGCCAAAGCCTTTGGTACTAACCAAATGGTGCAACTTGGCACTAATGTGTGGGGGCTTTATGCCGGCGATATGAACGCCAACGGGGTGATTACTTATGCCGATTTTAATGTGTACATCAACCAATTACAATCGGGGCAGTTTTCTTTTGGTTATTACAAACCCGATTTAAATTTAGACGGCAGTGTTACTGTTTTTGATTTTAATCTTTTCCGACCCAATGCCTCTGTAATAGGTATTTCGCTTATACGATACTAACACATTACACTGGATAAAACAACATCGGGAAAAAGACAACCAAAACCGGCTTGCTTTTTCCCGATTGTTTATGGGTGGCAGTTTTATGCGGGTGTGACCCGAGTTTGATGTAAAATGACGTGCTGCCGGTAAGTGCGCAAAACCAACATCAATTAGCACACGGATAACACGGATGGAGCTGATTAACGCCATTTTTTTAAAAATAAAGGCTCAATTAGGTAAATGATTCTCTTTTACCCGAGTTTATCCGTTTAATCTGCCTTATCTGTGTGCCCTTTTTGCTGAAAACAGGGGTGAATAGCTCAATTTATACATCAAACCGAGCTGCACCTGTTTTATGCCCTACCAACCAATGGTGTATTAAGCCAACGCTTCGCCTACTTGCATTTGTTTGTATTTATTTATTTGGCGGTGCATAACGGCAAACCAAAGTGGCGGAATGAGCGCTAAAATCATCATGCCCGGATAGCCGGTAGGCATTTGCGGGCTTTGGTCAAAGTGGCGAAGAATTTGGTATTTGCGGCTTGCCATATAATGGTGGTCGGAGTGGCGCGACAGCTCCAGCAATGCCAGTCTGCCAATGGGGTGGTTAGAGTTCCATGAGTGTACGGGCAGCACCCGCTCATATATATCGCCTTTCTTTTTGCGGCGCAAGCCGTAATGTTCTATGTAATTAACCGTTTCTAACAGTAAAAAACCAATGGTGGCTGCCGCTAAAAAACACAGCAGGGTAAGTAAGCCAAACCCTATACCTATGCCGGCAATGAGGAGCAACTGAATAATCTGAAACCGCAGCATTTGGTTATGAACACTCCAAAAAGGCAGCCCTTTTTTGGCTAATCTTTTAGCTTCTAAACGCCATGCCGATATCCAACTGCCCCATATAGACCGAAAGTAAAAAGCATATACCGTTTCGCCGTAGCGGCTCGATGCGGGGTCAGCATCGGTAGATACATTTTTATGGTGTCCGCGGTTGTGTTCTATAAAAAAGTGCATATACAAGGTAGTTAGCAGCAGCATTTTGCTCATTGTTTGTTCATATGAGGTAGAGCGATGCCCTAATTCATGAGCGGCGTTGATGCCCAAAATGCCGCAAGCCATGCCAAAGGCGCTAATTTTCCCGATGAGCAGATACAATGGGAGGTTTTGGCTTTGCCTGATTTCAAAAAGAAAAAACAGCAAAAGAGCATACTGCGCCGGCACCAGCAGGTAAAGCAGCCAGTCATATAATTGGTCGTTTTTGGCTATTTCTTCCTCAATTTCGGTTAGGTTGTAGGTAGAGGCATGGGTAAAAAGCTCAATGGCAGGAATGATGCCAAAAACAAAAAAAACGGCAAAATAAGTCCATAAGCTATCTGCCCATATAGAAAGGCTAACTACTATAGGAACGAGGTAAACAAACGTGTACTTTAACGCCCGAAATTTCATAATACAATTAGGTTTTGGTTGGATTAACAATTTGACAAAGCAAAATTAACCCTACGCACCACAATTTTTTAGACGGAGGCGTACAAAAATGCGTATATAGGGGGAGAACTAAACGGGTAAATGGAAAAGATATAGGTGTTAACCGCATGGTTGCCCAATAAAGATAGCGTTACCCCAATTTGTGCCAAGTGATACCAACAGGCAGGATTAGCGCAAATACATGTAGCGTTCCGAATCTAATTTGATGAGGATAAACAGCAAAATAGAAAAATTAATTAACCCCGAACCGCCATAACTGATATAGGGCAACGGAATACCAATAACCGGCATTAGCCCGATGGTCATACCTATATTGATGATAAAGTGAAACAAGATAATGCACACTACCCCATAGGCATAAATGCGGGTAAAGCGCGAGTTTTGGCGCTCTGCAACACTAATGATGCGGAGCATTAACAAAACAAATAGCCCTATTAGTGCGGCACTGCCTACAAAACCAAACTCCTCTCCAATGGTACAAAAAATAAAATCGGTACTTAGTTCGGGTACAAAATTGCCTTTATTTTGTGTGCCATCTAAATAACCTTTACCATACAAACCGCCCGAACCTATAGCAATTTTAGATTGGTTTACATTATAGCCCACGCCGCGTTTGTCTTCTATGGTGCCCAGCAGTACCCCTATGCGGTTTTGTTGGTGGCGCTGAAGTACGTTATTGTAAATGTAATCTACACCTTTTACATAAATGAAGCAGGCAAAAAATAAAGCTATTAAGGCGTAGGTGCTGCGTTGTAGGTATATGGAAATGAGTATAAAAATGAGAGCTAAAATGGGTAAAATTACCATGAGTACTATTTCATCTAAAAGTGGAGCTGTAGTTATGGTAAGAACCGTAACAGTTAGGTAAATAACCAATTTCTGTGGCAGTTTTGCCCTGCCCCGTAGTAAGATTACTAACAGCAATACCATCATAACGCCTAACATGGCATACTGAACAGGCATCATTAAACTTGCTAAAAACAGCATAATGGCAAGCACTCCTATTAGCAGCACACTTCCGGGTAAGATACCTTCGCGGTATAATACAAAAGACAAAGCGCCGAATACTAAGGCTGAGCCGGTTTCTTCCTGCAAACGAATGAGCACCATAGGTATTAAGATGAGCGCTATGGCAATAAACCGCTCTCGGAGTGTATAAAAATTAGTATTGAAGCTGCCAATGTATTTTGCCAGTACCAAACAAGTGGCAAATTTGGCTGCTTCGGCGGGTTGCATATTGAAAAATCCAAATTTAATCCATGATTTTGAGCCCGAAATGGTAGAACCGAAAATAAATACCATGATCAAAGCTAACAAGGCTACGCCGTATATGATGTAAGCAAATGCGGTATAAAATCGGGTATCTAAAATTTGAATACAAAACCCTAAGCATAATGAAACCCCTATCCAAAGCAGTTGTTTACCATAATTCCTGCCCATGTAATAAATTTCGGGATGTTGCTCGCTGTAATCTGCTGTGTAAATTGCTAACCAGCCAACGGTAACCAGCAGCAGGTAAATTAAAACCAGAATCCAGTCTATATGTGTATTTTGTGATGACATAAATGCCGAGGGTGTTGTGTAATAGGGGGGTACAAACAAGAAAAGGATAGGAGGCAGGCAGGGTTAGTTGTTATCGGGAGGCGGGTTAATGGGCTGTGGTTTAAGCGCCGGCGGCGGCGAGGGCGTTTTTATTTGTATGGGCAAGGGTGCAGAGGGCGTATTACCCGGCTGCACTGAAATTTGTTCGGTGGTTTTAGTGCTAAGGGGCTCCGGCACGGTAAGGGTGGGTGTAGTTGGGGTAGTATAGGGCATTAAAATGGTGGTCATGATGTTATCATCATCGTCATCTTCGCCATTAGAAGCATACGAAATGGTTTTAGGGCGTTGCGAGAGCAGGTTGGCATTAGTCATTCTTTCCAGCAGATACTTTCGGTAGGGTGCTATGCTGTCATTGAGGTATTTTTCTATAACCAAACTGGCAATAGGCGCTGCATATTTTTTACCCTGTCCACCGTTTTCTACCATTACGGCAACGGCTATTTTGGGGTTATCTTTTGGGGCAAAGGCAATAAACAAGGAGTGGTCTTCGCCATGAGGGTTTTGGGCGGTACCGGTTTTGCCGCATATATTTAAGCCGGGCATGTAGGCGCTTTTTCCGGTTCCGTAAAGTACTACCTGCTCCATGCCTTCTATTATAGCGTTAAAATGTTTGGGGTTAATGCTTACTTTATGCTTTTTATTGTACTTGCTGTTTGGGTTTTGGGGGTTGGGTCGCACTACGTGGGGGTAAACAAAAGTTCCTTTATTGGCAATAACAGCGGTAGAGTGTGCCATTTGGAGCGGAGTAACACCCAGTTCTCCTTGTCCTATGCCTAAGGAGATAATACTAACGGCTTTCCACCGGTTTTTACCGTACATTTTGTCGTATTTATTGCCATCGGGCACAAATCCTGTAAGGGCAGGTAAATCAAGGTAATCGGTACGTCCCAGCCCAAATTCCATTAGGTATTCTTTCCACTTGTAGAGCCCTTGCGATACATTGTTAAATTTATAGTTTTCAACAAACAGTTTAAATAAGTGGCAAAAATAAGCATTGCAGGAATGCTGAATAGCAGCCTGTATATTAAAACAAGATGCGTGATAGTGGCAGCCCACGGTGCGTCTGCCCAAACGGTAAGCGCCATTGCACCCATAATAGTAATTAGCGCCTATACCGGTTTCTTGCATGGCTACCAAACCCATAAGTGGCTTAAAGGTAGAGCCGGGCGGGTAATAAGCCATGAGGGCGCGGTTAAACATGGGTTTGAGCGAGTCGGCAAGTAACATACGCATACCGGCAGCTCTGTTGGGTCCGGTGAGCAGGTTTGGGTTATAGGAAGGGGCAGTAACAAGGGCTAAAATTTCGCCGGTTTCGGGTTCAATGGCTACTATACTGCCGCGTTTGTTTTGCATGATAGATTCTGCAAAAGCCTGAAGCTCCATATCAATGGTAAGGCGGAGGTCTTGCCCGGCGCTGGCTTCTATATCTTCTTCGCCATCTTTATACCTGCCCACTTCGCGGTTATGCACATCAACAATTACATACCGAATGCCGCGCTCACCCCTGAGCTCTTCTTCGTAGCTTTTTTCTACACCGCTTATGCCCACATAGTCGCCCATGCGGTAAAAATTGGAGGTATCTATTTGTTTTTGGTTTACCTCGCCTATGTAACCTAATATATGAGCAGCATTGTTGCAGTTGTATTGCCTTACGGTTCTTATTTGGGTGTAGAAGCCCTGAAACTGGTAAAGGTACTCCTGCATACGGTCGTAAATATGTGCGGGCACTTGTTTTATGAATACCTGCGGCTTGTAAATAGTGTAACCTGCTGCGTTTTTCATGCGCTCTGCATTGCGGTTAAACTCTTCTTGTGTAATGCTCAGCAGGGCACAAAATTTAGTGGTATCCAAGTTTTCTACCTGCCTTGGAATAACCATAAGGTCATACACAGCAAGGTTGTTTACTATGAGGTTGCCTTTGCGGTCAAAAATTAAACCGCGCGAAGGGTATATAGTAATTTCTCTTACAACATTGTCTTTTGCCAGTGTTTTATAGGTAGTATCTACTATTTGCATGGCATATAACCTTGCCAGCAGCATGGCCGCCGCCAGTAATACCACCAATTGCAGAATAATTTGCTTGTTATTTACGGGTTCCAAGGTTTAGGTTTCGCGGTTGTTTTAATAACAGCCTACAAAGGTACAAAAAAAATCTGTACTCCCTGCCTACGGACGAAAGGGTGCGTTGTTTATATCATATTTAACACTTTAGGTTTATGGGTTTACAACTTACCTATTCTAAACCCGATGCCTATGTTTATGAACAGGTTTAAAAAATTGGCTTGGAGTTCTGCTAACTCTTTTCGGTAAATAGATTTTACGCTACTGCTTAGCCTTACTGTGCCATTTAAGCGTTTGTTGTTGTGCAGGCGCAAACCGGCAGCCATACCTATATCCCACGGTTGTAAGTGCCCGGCTAAATTAGCAGTGGTATCTTCAAAAACGGTAAGGGGGTAATCTACGTTAACACCCACATAAATATCTTGGGTAATTTTACTTTTGCCGGCTGCCAGATACGCTACCTGCGGACCTGCATAAAAGGAAACCCTGCTGCCTGCCCGATAGTGTAACAATACGGGCATTTCTATATAGTGCAGTTCCATGTTGCCTTTTAGGTTATAGGAGGTGTAGGGAGCCGGAAAGTCTTTCCAGCCCATTTCGGGAATATCAAAATGGGAGGTGCCGGTTTTGGAACTTTGGGTAAAATCAGCGCCTTTGCGGGAGTAATTGATTTCGGGTTGAATAAGCCATCGGGAATGTAGGGGGATTAAAAAGTAGCCGCCCGCATGAGCGCCAACCACTAATTTTCCCGATGCGTTTTTGTCTATAGGTCCAATGACGCTGCCATAGTTAAAACCAACTTTTATGCCGTACTCGGTTTGGTTTTGGGCAACTAACGGGGTGTGGTTATGCACCAACAACCATGTTAATAAAAGCAATAAACAATTTAGTGGAGCAAAATTTTGCATACAAATGGGCATTTAGCTCCTAAATATACGGCAGTTTATTTGGTTGGCTACTTTTAATGCCTTTTTTTTGTTACGCCATCCAAAATTCTTTGTTTTCTTTGTGATAGAAATATTTGCTATCGCATTTAAGAATAGGGCAAACGCCGTCGTTTTCGGTTACTGAGTAGTTGAGCATGTAATTTTTACAGGCGGCACACCGCCAAATGAGGTTAATATCTTGTTGGTCAAGGGGTTGCTGGGTTATGGGGTCAATGCGCCCGGAGTAAGGCAATTTTTGGGTATAATAAACCAAATGTTTAGGTAAAGAAGTGTAAAGAAACCGATAAGTGGGGTGGAAACAAGAGAGGCTGTTTAGTCCTTCGGTCAGTTCTATTTTTTCAAAGGTAAATATGCCTTGTTCATTGGTGGTGGCGCTAAGGGGGGGCTCTTTGTTAATTTGGAGCAGCACCTTGCTGCCTGTAATAGAAACACCCTGAACGGTAATGACCTTAAACTGGGTAGTGCTGCCGGCAGGGGGGTGGGTAATGCCGGTAGTTGGTATAAGCCTGCTCATTTGCGTTAGTAGCGAGCTGATAGCGGGGTGGTTATTTTGTTTTAGGGCTTCTTTAAGGTTGGGTAAGAAGGGGCTGAAGAGGTAATTTTTTTTTCGGAAGAGGTGTTCCAATTCTTCTGCTTTGAGTTTGAAAAAGCCTTGTGCAATTTGGCTCAGCCGATGACGGGTAAATAAACCGCCCGATGACGGGTTGGGCAAGCTCTGTTGCAGGTACTGCTCTAAGCTGGGGGCAGCAGTGCCGGCAGTTGCCCTGAGTGGTTCAAAAATGGGCAGCAGGTGTAGGGGTGTTGCCGGTGCAGGTATAACATTGGCAAGTTGCCGGTTTTGGAGTTGTGTAAACCGGTTAATATTGGCTGCCAGCAAAGCTATATCGGTATAGATATCTGCGTAAAAGCCGTTGCCTTGTTTAAAGCGGGCAAAGAGGTTGCGGGCAAGGTTTTGAATAGTGGCGTAAAGCAGTTGATCTGTTATGCTAATGGGGGTAAAACTGCGGGGATAGGTGGTAAAAAAAGGTTTAACCAACTTTGTGTAACGGTCAAAACCAATTAAAAAACGCTCCATGCGGTTAAGATAGGCTTGGAGGTGGTTGTGGTGCAGGGCAGAGGGTTGTGCAGGTAAGGTATGAACAACATGCTGTAACCGAAGCCAGCCGGCAGCAAATACAATGCCGTTGGGGTCGGTTTGCCGGCGTAATTGCAGTAGTTGTGTGTATTGTGTTTGGAGCTGTGCAGATTGGTAGGGCAGGGTTACAGGTGGCATGGTTGTGTTTTTAAAACACAAGGTAGTGAAAAAAGCAAACGGTTTACCGGTAATGGGGTAAAAGGGTAGGTTATTAGGCGGGTCCGGTAGTGCCGGAGCCAAGGTTTACCCCGCCGCCAAAGCCCAGTTTTTTTCTGCCGCCTTTTATGGCTCGTTGTTCGTCAAAACCTTTGAGGTCATCGGCGGTAATAACGTGGAGCAGTTCCGGTGTACGGTCGGGGGCGGGTATGGCGGCAAGGCGCAGGTTTTGGCGTTTAATGATTTCTTCTACTGTTTTAAGCACAGTTCTGCCGTTTCCAAAGAATTTATCTTTCATATCGTATAAAATGGCAAGATAGTTTTGGAGTCTTTGTTCGGCTTCTTCGTTTAAGCGGTAGCCCTCTTTTTGGAGTGCAAAACGGGCAATGGTCATTAGTTCGGGCACGGAGTAATCTTCAAACTGTAGGGTGCGGTCAAATCGGGATTTAAGACCCGGGTTGGTTTCTAAAAACAGTTTCATATTATCGGGATAACCGGCTACCACTACGGCAAATTCGCCCTTTTGGTCTTCCATTCGTTTAATGAGGGTTTCAATGGCTTCGGAGCCGTAATCCATACCGCCGCCGCGCTGGGTAAGGGCGTAGGCTTCATCTATAAAAAGGGTGCCGCCAATGGCTTGGTCTATTTTTTCGGCAGTTTTAATGGCGGTTTGCCCTACATAACCGGCAACTAAACTCTCGCGGTCGCATTCTACTAAATGCCCACGCTCTAAGATGCCCAATGCCTTAAAAATTTTAGACAAAATGCGGGCAACGGTGGTTTTACCTGTGCCGGGGTTGCCCACAAAAGCGGAGTGCATAGAAAAGCGGTTGAGTACGCTTTTATTCATTTCGCGGTGAAAGCGCACTAAATGTACCAGTTCGGTAATTTCTTGTTTCACCCCTGCCAGTCCGGTAAGGTTATTAAGTTCTGTAAGCGCTTCTTCTAAGGCTTTTTCGTCAATGGGTATATCGGCAATGCGGCGTTCTTTTTTTCTGAAAACAGGCTCAAGGTCTGCTACGGTAACTTCCGATAGTTGTTCTTTGTTTAGTTTTCGGGGGTTTTCGGATTTCATTACCCTGAGCCCCAGGTTAATTTTAGATTGGTCTATAATGCCATACACAAATCGGGCATTGCCAAAGTAGCGGTCGCGGGTGCGGTAGGCTTCAATAATTTTATCGTAGAGGTAGGCGCGGGCTTGTGTAGAGAGCGCCACTTTGCGTTTGTTGGCGGCATACTCTGCAATGAGGATAAGTTCATCGGGCTGGTAATCAGGGAACTCAAAGCGTTGGCTAAATCTGGATTTTAACCCCGGATTGGTATCTACAAAGGTGTGCATTTCTTGCGGATAACCGGCTGCAATAACGGCAAGGTCGCCTTCGCCGTCCGACATTTCTTTGATGAGTATTTCCAGCACCTCGCGCCCAAAGTCTTTGGCATCGTCTTTGGCGCGGGCTAAACTGTAGGCTTCGTCTATAAACAGAATGCCGCCGCGTGCTTGTTTAATGGCTTCTTTTACCTTGGGTGCGGTTTGTCCTATATACTCGCCCACTAAATCGGCACGATCTACTATGTGTACATGACCTTTGGTAAGCAAGCCCAAGTTTTTATAAATAAGCCCCAGCATTTTAGCAACGGTGGTTTTACCGGTGCCCGGGTTGCCGGTAAAAATGGTATGCAGGTTTATATTATGCCCGTCTTCTATTCCTTTTTCTAAGCGAATTTTAATGTATTTAAGGTACTCGGCGTATTCTTTAATGCGGGTTTTAATGCTGTTAAGTCCTATCAATCCGTCTAACTCCTGCATTACCTCTTCTAAGGTTTGGGGCGAGCTATTGGGTAAATTTAGCCCTATGGGGGTGTTGGTGCCGGGTAAAATAACCTCGTTAAAACCGGGTTCCATGGTATCTGCCACCTCAAAAGGCAAAATGGCTACCAGATTATCCATAAAGGTAACTTCTAAGGTGTAACGGTCTATAAACCAAGTGCCCGGGTCATTGCTGCCCCAGCCCGATGTAACGGTGATAAGGTTATTGGCTTCGGTGGCAGTTACCATAACTAAGTCGTTGGTTTCGCCTTTAAGCTGGTGGGCATCGTTGTAAAATTTAAAATTCAGCTCACAGTTCCACGGATTGGGGGCTATGTTTTCAAAGGTAAACTCGGTAAAAATATAGCGGGTTCGGGCGTGGTCAAACACCTTAAAGTACTGGCGTTGCTCAGAAGGTATATGTTCGTTGGGGCCTTCATAAAGTTTGAGCGACCGGATAATGAAATAGGGGTTTTCATCATCGGTAACTAAGCCGGCATCTTCTACCCAAAATTTTTGTGCCCCCACATATACGCCATTGATGTAGGCAGACCATTCATACTCGCCTTTTTTCCAGAAAACTCCCGGCGCTTTATTGCCCCAAGCCTGATATACATATACCACCGGCGATTCTTTGCTTATGTGCTTGTTTAGTTTAAGATTGCAAAGCTCTTTTCGGGTTTTGTCTTTAATGGCGGTGGCTTTTAGCACTACCTCTGCTTCCCAGTCTTGCTCGTCAAAATGTTTGTTGTAAAAAGAAAGCTCCACATGTATAAACGTGGTTTCGGCATTGTCAAAAACGCGGCGGTATTTACGCTTGCCGTTTGCCAGCCATTCGGTGGAGGCATATACTTTAAGGTCTTTATACTTAAAGTCTTTTGATTTAATGGCGTTTGGGGTATCCATAAGGTTTAGCTTGGTTTTGTTGGGTTAGGCTTTTGTGGCGGTGGTGTTATTTTTATGAGCCAACCAAGTATAACGCTAAACCGTGTTTGCAAGTTCAATTTGATTAATAATTTTGTTTGGGGCTTAGGTTTTAAGGGAGGAAGGTTTTGCTGCACATTAAATTATTTATATTAAGCAATGGTAACTACTTGCGCTGTGTCTTAGTCTTAACTAACTCCCTTTCTTTCTTTGCATTTTTGCATAAAATCTTACCCATTAGCCTGCAAATACGCCATGAACTTGCAGGGTGGGCAAGTGCCTGAGTAGTTACTATTTTTACGTGAGGTTGGGGTTGTGAGCTTGTGCAAAGGCTTACCTCAAAAGGATTTCAGACAGGTGGGGTGATTTATTTCGGTGCGCTGCACCTTGTTAATCGGGCATTTAACTTGGTTACTACCTATATTTTGGTGCGCTGCACCTATCCAAATCCAAACGCGCCATTTTATAGCTGTTGGTGAGTAACACACAAGGGGCAGCGCCCTGTAATCTTGGTAAAACACCTACAAACCTTGTTACAGGTGCAGCGCACCGTAATCTGTTGCCGGTTTTAACCGAGTGCAGGCAAATCTTACGCAGGCATTATCTCTATCGGGCGTTCATTTTAATTCCAACCTCACATTATTTTTAAAAAATCTGTGCCAATCAGCCGCATCTGTGTTATCCGTGTGCTAATTGCTGCCCTAAATCTTACCCATTAGCCTGCAAATACGCCATGAACTTGCAGGGTGGGCAAGTGCCTGAGTAGTTACAAACAATTTTTAGTAAAAGAGTTTGTGTTTTTCAGCGCTAATCACAAACAATCTGCCTTCTTAACAGCTATTGGTGGGCAGGCTCATTATGCAAAGCTGCATGTTGGTTGCCATTTCTGGTTTTAAAAATCGGGCAGCATTGCTTCCATTTCGGCAAGTAGGGTAGTAGCATTATTTGGGGTATAGCAGCACAAAAATCGGTTTAAAATTTTGCTGTTTTGTTAAAGTAGTCGGGCTAATGTTAAGCCAGTGTTAAGCGGGTTTTATGATTAGGTGATATTGAAAAGTGGCAGATTTAGGGGTGAAAATACTGCCGTAAATTTGCACCGAAAATCAAAAACACGTTAAAGTATGCGAAACTTAGCCATTATTTTTTTCTTACTATGGGCTGCTTGTATGCCCAATTTGCTTGCTCAGGTAGTAAGCGGTTCTGTAATTGACCCTGCCGGCAACGAAACGTTGGTGGGCGTAAATGTGGTTGTAGAAGGTGTTGGTATAGGCACTATTACCGACCTTGACGGTAACTTTACCCTAAAACTGCCCGAAGAAAACACGCCTTATGTGCTGTTATTTAGCTATATTGGTTACGATTCTAAACGCATTGAGGGTGTAAGTGCAACCAAATCAAGTCCTAATAAATTAAACATTACTTTGTCGGTAGCGGCTGCCGAGTTGCAGGAGGTAATTGTAACGGCTACGGTGCGCCGAGAATCGGTGGCAGCTATGTTGTCGTTGCAAAAAAATAATGTAACCATTGCCGATGTAATGCCGGGCGATGTTATCAGAAAAACGCCCGACCGCAATACAGGCGAGGTGCTGCGCAGAGTAAGCGGTACAACGGTGCAAGATGGCAGGTTTGCCATTATTCGCGGGTTAAGCGACCGCTATAATGCTGCCATGATTAACAATACGCTTATGCCCAGTACCGAACCCGACCGCCGCGCCTTTGCCTTTGATATGATTCCCAGTTCTATGGTGGATAATATGGTTATTTTTAAAACTGCCGGCGCCGACCTCCCCTCTGAGTTTGCAGGCGGAGTTATTCAGGTGCAAACCCGCGATGTGCCCGATAAATCGTTCTTTAACGTGCAGTTTGGTACCAGCTACAACACGGTTACCACTTTTAAACCCTATAACGACTATGACCAAAAAATGCCATTTTTGGGCTTAAACAACAGCAGCCGCCAGTTGCCTGCCAATTTTCCGGCAAATCTGAGCGGTGTAACCCGTGCCGAAAGGGTTGAAGCTACCCAAAAACTACCCCAAATATGGTCTTTAAATGAGTATGAATCGGCTCTACCGGCGCATAGCTTTCAGTTTTCGGGCGGCACCAACAAATCTTTTGGCAATGGCAGCCAGTTTGGTTTTATAGCCGCTACTACCTACAATAAATCGTTCAGAAATGTGCAGATAGAGCGCAATGATTTTGACTTTGAGGGTAAAATTTACCAAGCTACCGACCGGCAGTTTACCGAAAACCTGTCGTGGGGCAACCTGCTCAATATGCGCTACCTGCACCGCCGATACCATAAATTTAACTACCAGTTTAGTTTTACTTCTAATGTGGACGATGTGGCAGTTTCAAGAGACGGTTACAATATAGCCCAATCTAACAACTTAGAGCGCGGTAATTTTATGTCGTACACTGCCACACACATGCAAACCCACCAATTAACGGGCGAGCATTTGCTTCCTAAATCGCAAATTAAAATACTGTGGAATGGCAATTTTACAAAAATAGACCGCACTGTTCCCGATATGCGCAGCATTACCTACCTCACACCCGCCGATTTACCTGCTGAGGAGCAAGTATTTACCGCTGAGGTTCCGCTGGGTTCGCCCTCTTTTAAATATGGTGGCAGGTTCTTCTCTAATCTAAACGACCAAGCCTTTGGCGGCAGGTTAGATGTGAACATTCCGTTTAAACTTTTGCAACAAGGGCAATTGGTTAAAGTGGGCGTTTTTTACCAAAACAAAAGCCGCGAGTTTGGCGCCCGAATTATGGGTATGGTGCGCGCAGCAGGCACACCCATTGCCATACGTCAATTGCCTGCCGACCAGATTTTTGCCTTGGAAAACATCAGCGAAACCCGTTTCCGATTGGAAGAAGCCACCAACTTTTCTGATAAATACGAAGCACAGCGCAGTGTAACCGCCGCCTACGCCATGTGGGACGGTAAACTTACCCAAAAACTCCGTACTGTATTGGGCGTGCGTTTTGAACAAGCCGTGCAAGACCTTACCACCTACACCTTTGAGGGTAGCTCTACCACCAGCCAGCCTTTTGCCAGTATATTGCCCTCTTTAAATATCGCTTACGCCCTTACGCCCAAAAGCAACCTGCGTTTTTCGGCATCGCAAACCATGTCGCGCCCCGAGTTTAGAGAGTTAGCGCCTTTTGGGTTTTACGATTTTGAGCGTAGGGTAGTTATTACCGGTAATCCTAACCTGAAAGAAGCGCAAATTATTAACCTTGACCTCCGCTATGAGCTTTTCCCCGAAAATGCCCAACTTTTTTCGGTGAGCGCTTTTTACAAAAAATTCACCAACCCCATTGAGCAAACGGTTAACAGCGCCGGTATAGGTACTTTTATCATTACCTATGTAAATGCTACCAGCGCCCAAAACATGGGAGCCGAGTTAGAAATGCGCAAAAATTTTGGGTTTTTGGGCAGCAAGTTTGAGCCCTTAGTATTTTTCTCCAACTTTGCCTACATCTACTCAAAGGTAGAAACCCAAGACGATGCTAACCCCATAGACCGACCCCTGCAAGGGCAATCGCCTTATGTGGTTAATGCGGGGCTTACCTATCAGTTTGAAAACTTAGGTATCAGCACCACGATATTATACAACCGCATTGGCGCTCGCATTGTGGAAGTGGGCGATAAGGGCGAAGGTTTGCCCGATATTATGGAAGCCCCCCGAAACCTGCTCGATTTTCAAATTAGTAAAGACTTCCTTAAAAAAGGTAATATCCGCTTAAACGTAAGCGATATTTTAAATGCCCCCTTTCTGTTTTACCAAGTTCCCTTTGGCACTGAACACACCGCTTTTGTTCCCGATAACGACAGCACCATTTCTTTCAGAAACGGCACCACGGTGGGTATTACCATAGGGTACAAATTTTAACACAGCCGGTGAACAGGAAAACGCGGCAATACAGTTGCTGCATTTTCCTGCCCACTATGAGCAGCGCAAGGGTGGGTGTATTTGAAGCATTTTCTCATTTTATTCATAAATTTTTAGTTATGAAATCTGTTTTACTTGCTTTCTTGTTGAGCATTGTGGTAATGTTGGGCGCTGTGGCGCAAAATCCGGTAGTAACCGTATCGGGCAGTATTACCACCAATACCACTTGGACCCCCAACAACGTGTATTTGTTGCAAGGGTTTGTGTATGTAAAAAGTGGCGCTACCCTTACCATTGAGCCCGGCACCATTATTAAGGGCGATAAACTCACCAAAGGCTCTTTAATTATTACCCGTGGCGGTAAAATTATTGCCGATGGTACAGCCTCTATGCCCATTGTTTTTACCTCTAACGAACCCGCCGGAGAGCGTACTTATGGTGATTGGGGTGGACTCATTATCCTTGGCCGTGCGCCCGTAAACAAACCCGGAAACGAAGCCGAAATTGAAGGCGGCGTAAACAACGCCAGCGGCGATGGCTTATACGGCGGCACCGACCCCAACGATAACTCGGGCATACTTCGTTATGTGCGTGTAGAGTTTTCGGGTATTGCTTTTACCGACAACAACGAAATCAACGGTATTACCATGGGCTCCGTAGGTTCGGGTACTATTATTGACCACGTACAGGTAAGCTACTGCGGCGATGACTCATTTGAGTGGTTTGGTGGTACGGTAAATGCCAAACACCTTATTTCTTACCGCGCATGGGACGATGACCTTGATACCGATTTTGGTTTTAATGGCAACGTTCAGTTTGCCGTAGTACTGCGCGACCCCGATATTGCCGACCAGTCTTCCTCTAATGCCTTTGAAAGCGACAACGATGGCTCAGGCACTGCCAACACGCCTCTTACTGCTCCTACCTTTTCTAACGTTACCGTAGTTGGTCCGGTTTTAGATGCCGGTAATACCATTAACCCACTCTTTCGCCGCGCCGCCCACATTCGCCGCAACAGCCGTTGTTCTATTTACAATTCCGCTTTAATGGGCTTCCCCACCGGTTTGTTGTTAGATGGCTCTGCTACACAGGCAGCAGCCACTGCCGGCGATATGCAAATTCGCAATACCACCATTGTTTGCACCAATGCCAACAACTTGCTCACCGTAGAAAGTGGGGGTACTTATGACGTAGCCGGTTGGTACAATACGCCTGCCTTTGGCAATCAAACTGCCACTACCATTGCCTCACAAATGATTACCGACCCCCAAAACTTAGATACGCCCAACTTTTTGCCCATGACCGGCTCGCCCCTTTTGAGCGGCGCCGATTTTAGCAGCCCGCGTTTATCGGGCAATTTCTTTACCCCTACCACCTACCGCGGCGCTTTTGGCAATACCGACTGGACAGCAGGCTGGGCTAACTGGGACCCCCAAAATACTGCCTACGATACCAACACCGGCGTAGAAAACATCTTGAACATTGTAAACAACCAATCTATTCAACTTGCCCCCAACCCCGCCCAGGGCAATACCACCTTGCAGTTTGACGTAGTGCGCAGCGCCAACATCAGCATCACCATCAGCGACCTCAGCGGACGCACGGTTAAAAACGTGTTCTCCGGCGCTATCCAAACAGGCAACCATGCCTTTAACATTGATACCCATGAACTTAACCCGGGCATGTACCTCCTGCAAATTATTAATGGTGGCAGCGCTACCGCCGCTAAATTAGTGGTAAAATAATTTAGCCCACAACCGTTTTTACTTATACTTAGGTAAGCATAAGTTTCCATACTTTACATAACCCCGCCAGTTACAATTTGGCGGGGTTTTTTTTGTTTAGACTTTGGACTAAATTTTTTAGATAGTGCGTAAAAGAGGCAATCCAAGTGTTAGGTATTGATGCAAGCAAAATACGCAAAAACACGCATATTCTGCCTCCAAATCTTACTGTCGGACACCTCCCGTGCCCGTTCGTTGGTAAACCATTTGATGAGTTTAGCAAGCGGGCAGAAAGTAAAATTTAGAGGCATTTCTTTTTTAAGAAACGGTAGAAAGTAAAACTTTGAGGTGGTTCTTTTTGAAAGTAACTACTCACCCTGTGTTTTGGTCTTAACTAAATGCCTTGTGATAACCGCCAAGAACGCAAAGTTCACTGTAGAGGTAGTAAAGACTTTGGGCTCTTTGCAGGAAATGTTACCAATTAGCCTGCAAATGCGCCATAAATAAAAATCCGTGCCAATCGGCCGTTTCCGTTTTATCCGTGTGCTAAGTGTTGCCGGTTTTGCTTTCATACCTTGGCAATATCTTTGTTTGCCAAATGTCTCCCCATATCAAGATTCTTTATTGTTTTTCAGATGCCGATTAACTCCAACCTCAGGTTAAAACAGCAGCCCGATAGCATCTTTGCAGGGAGCAACGGTACTTGTACTGTTGTAAGACTACGCCACATTATCCATTGTCAATTATCCATTATCAAACCCCCCACTTCAGCCTCAAAAAAACGCCGTTCAGCCTCAAACCGGTGAAAAAATTAGGTAACCCCGCAAGCCCGATAGTTTCTTTGCAGGGAGCAACGGTACTTGTACCGTTGTCAATTATCAAACCCCCACTTCAGCCTCAAAAAAACGCCGTTCAGCCTCAAACCGGTGAAAAAATTAGGTAACCCCGCAAGCCCGATAGTTTCTTTGCAGGGAGCAACGGTACTTGTACCGTTGTCAATTATCAAACCCCCACTTCAGCCTCAAAAAAACGCCGTTCAGCTTCAAAATTTGCAGAAAAATTTGCAAAACAATGTGCTCAATGCCTGTTTGAGGAGTATAGGTGTAAGCTATTAAAACAAACAACATTTTTACCGCTGCTCACCACCCGTAGGCACCGGCACAAAAAAAGGGGTAAGACTTGGTAGGTCTTACCCCTTTGTTTTTGCCGGTAGCAAGGTTAAATAATTACAAGCAGATGAGCAGATTAAAGCATGGGACTAACCAAAATGGAAACGGGCAATGAAAACTGCCCTACTTGGGCTAACGTGGGCAGGGTAGTGCTATAAGTATCGCCTTGTTTGCCACGCAGATGAACGCGCTTAAAAATGCAACTTGATGTTGCTTTATTTGCTTAATATAGTTTTTTTTTACTCCTTTTAAAAAAGCGCATTCTAACTATGGTCATAATTGCCGGCGGTTGATGTGTTTAAAATGTTTCCATGCGCCATTGCAACGTTTCCATGCGCCATTGCAACGTTTCCATGCGCCATTGCAACGTTTCCATGCGCCATTGCAACGTTTCCATGCGCCATTGCAACGTTTCCATGCGCCATTGCAACGTTTCCATGCGCCATTGCAACGTTTCCATGCGCC
>ERZ761607.2162-NODE-2162-length-22163-cov-4.620726_pt1 | contig 22163 bp, 16 predicted proteins | sample MGYA00511164_ERZ761607 | MGnify/ENA primary metagenome ERZ761607 (study PRJEB28899, sample SAMN02445080) | bioreactor sludge metagenome | biome: EBPR sludge | place: Australia: Brisbane, Thorneside Wastewater Treatment Plant | collected 2011-06-22 ... | reverse complement strand
GGCGTGCGGGCCGCCCGCGACTGGCGATGCGCCGTGAACTGCGCCCGCATGCGGCCGGCGGCGGGCGCGAGGGCGATTCCTAGAATCGGCCTGGCCGTCAGAAGACGCGGCGCCCGACCGCGAACGGTCGGGTCGCCCCGCCCAGGCGGCCGACCCGCGACCTGCCGTGCCCCCGATCTCGACGGACCGACCGACTGCTCCGCCCGCGGCGGTGCCGCCCGCTGCGCCCGGCGCCGCGGCGGCCCATTGGCAGGTGCAATTGCTGGGGCGGGTGCAGGCCGTCTCGTCGCAACGCACGGTCGAGCGCTGGCCAACGCGTGCCGTGGCCTGCCTGCTGGCCCGTCTGGCCATGGCACCGCAGCGTGCGCACCCGCGCGAAGAGCTGATCGACCTGCTGTGGCCCGACGCGCCGCCGCAGGCCGGCCGCTCGCGGCTTCGCCAGGCCCTGTCGCAGCTGCGCAGCCTGCTCGAGCCGCCCGACGCGACCTGGCCGCCGCTGCTGCTGGCCGACCGGCAGGCGGTGCGCATCGCCGCCGGCGCACTGGCCTGCGACGTGCTGCAGTTCGAGCAGGCGATGGCAGCCGGCGACGCGGGCCGGGCGTGCAGCCTGTATGTCGGCGACTTCATGCCCGGCCACTACGACGACTGGGTGCTCGCCGAGCGGCGCCGGCTCGAAGAGCTGTCCGCCCGCCTGGCCCGCCGCGGCGCCGCGCCCGGCGCCCGGCAGGCCCTGGCCGGGGCCGCGGCGGGCCGGCCGCACACGGCGCCAGTGGCCGCCCCGGCGGACCGTCCCCCGGACGGGAGCACCCATGCTTCGCCCGTCGCGCCTCCCGCGCCGCCCGGCAGACCGCGCGCCATCGGCAGCCTGCCGGACTACTGGACACGCGCCTTCGGCACTTCGCAGCCGCTGGCGCGGCTGCGCGGAACTGTCGTGACGGAACGTCTGGTGACGCTGCTCGGGCCGGGCGGCAGCGGCAAGACGCGGCTGGCCTGCGAGCTGGCGCATGCGCTGCTCGAGCCGGCCGCGCCGGCCGGTCCCCAGGCCGCGGCGTCGGCGCCGCCGCACGCGCCCTTCGAGCACGTGCTCTTCGCGCCGCTGGCCGACTGCCGCGATGCCGCCACCGTGGTCGACGCGCTGCTGCGCCTGCTGCGCCCGGCCGGGTCGGGCGACCCCGTCGTGCGGCTGGCCGACGCGCTGGGCGCGGCGCCGACGCTGGCGGTCTTCGACAACGTCGAGCAGCTCGACGACGCCGCCGCGGCGCTGGTGGAGTCACTGCTGCACGCCGCGCCCTCGCTGCACGTGCTGCTGACCTCGCGCCGCCGCCTGCACCTGGACGGCGAGCGGATCGTCGAACTGCCCGGGCTGGCGCTGGCCGCGCCCGAGGCGGACATCGAGACCGCGATGACCAGCCCGGCGGTGGCCCTGTTCGTCGATCGGGCGCGCGCCTCGCGACCGGACTTCCACCTCACGGCCGGCAACGTCGGGCCGGTGGTCAGCCTGACGCGAATACTCGGCGGCATGCCGCTGGCCATCGAGCTCGCGGCCTCGCGTCTGCGCGCGCTTCAGCCGGCCGAGCTGCTGGACCGGCTGCGCGCCGGCGCGGGCTCGCCGATGCTGGACCTGCTGGCGCGGCCCTCGGTGCGCGCCGGCGCCCGCTCGCGCCACGCGTCGATGCGCCATGTCGTCGCCTGGAGCTGGGAGCAGCTGCGCCCCGAGGCGGCGCAGCTGCTGCGGGCCCTGTCGGTGCTGCCGGCCCCGGCCAGCGCCGAGACCGCGGCCTGCGCCTTCGCGGCGCTCGGCCCGCCGGCCGGCGGCTCGGACACCGGGCTTGCATTGACGCGCGTGCAGGCCCTGCTGGCCGAGGCGCTGGAGACCTCGCTGCTGCGCGCCGTGCCGGACGGGTCAGGCGGCACGCTGTACAGCCTGCTGCCGCCGGTGCGCGAGTATGCGGCCGAGCAGTGCGGCGCCGACGAGCCGCGCCGGGTGCGCGCGGCGCTGCGCCTGGCGCCCGCGGCGCGGGCACGCAGCGCCGCCGGCCAGCGGGGCCGGCGCTTCGAGTCGGAGACGCCGCAGGTGGCGGCGCTGATCGAGACCGCCCCTGGCGACGATGCGCTCGAGCAGGCGCTGGACCTGGCGGTCGCCCTGCGCCGCCACTGGAACCAGCAGCCGCTGTCGGCGGCGGTGCTGGCGGTGTTGGAGCAGGCCGTCGGCGCGACCGGCGATCCCGCGCGCGCGAGCAGCGGCAGCCAGGTGCTCGCCGGCCTGTGGCTGCTGTCAGGCCGCCCCGAGCGGGCACGCGCGCTGGCCGAGCGTGCCCTCGCGCTGGCGCCCGACCCGGCGCAGCGCGCCTTCGCGCAGGTCGCGCGCGTCACCGCCGCCATGTACCTGGCGCAGGACATCGGCGCGATCGACGGCTGGCTGGCCGAGGCCCTCGTCGACGCCGAGTCCAGCGGCGACGACATGGCCCTGCTGGACGTGCTGCGCGCGCAGGCCATGGTGGCCGTCAACCTGCACGAGGACTACGCCAGGGCCGAAGGCCTGGTCGAGCGCTGCATGCGGCTGCACGAGCGCCACGGCGACCTGCCGCGCCTGCGCCTGCGCCAGCTCGACCTGGCCGCCTGCCTGGGCTGGACGGGGCGCGAGTCCGCGGCGGCGGCGCTGCTGGAGGCCTGCATCGCCGACGCCCGGCGCGCGGAGGAAACCCTCACGACGCTGGGCGGGCTGGTGCAGCTCGGCCGCGTGCGCCTGCGCCTGCGCCGCAGCGCCGACGCGGCGGCGGCACTCGAGGCTGCCGTGCGCCTGGCAACCCGGTCGCATCAGCATACGATGCTGCTGTGGGCGCTGCTGCACCTGCCCGAGGCCTGGGCGACGAGCGGCCGCGCCGAGCCCGCTGCCCTGCTGCACGGCTACATCACCGCCGCCTGGGCGCGGCAGATGGGACCGGTCAACCGCATCGAGGCGCGGGAGGTCCGGCGCGCGCGGCGCCTCATCGTCCATCTGCTGGGCGCCGCGCGCGCGGCCGCGTTGCAGGAGGCCGGTCGTGCGCTCGCGCCTTCGCAGGTGCTGGGGATGCTGCCGCCCGAGCCGGCCGAGGCCGGACCCGCACCAGCCGCGTGACCAGCCGCCGCCGGTCGGCGGCATGGTAAGTTCAGCAGGCTCGGGACTGCCCGTTCAACGCAGGCCGCTCCGCGGCGGCCCACCGCCCCACGAAAGGAAACCCATGGACATCTCAGGCAAGGTCTTCATCGTCACCGGCGGCGCGTCCGGTCTCGGCCATGGCGCGGCGGCCGCGCTGGCCGCGCGCGGCGCGCAGGTGGTCATCGCCGACGTGCAGGCCGACAAGGGCGAGGCCGCGGCGACCGAGCTGCGCGGCGCCTTCGTCAAGTGCGACGTCACCTCGGAGGCCGACGGCCAGGCGGTGGTCGCCAAGGCCGCCTCGATGGGCAAGCTGATGGGTCTGGTCAACTGTGCCGGCATCGCGATCGGCGTCAAGACCGTCGGCAAGGACGGCCCCCACCCGCTGGCGCAGTTCCAGCGCGTGATCAACATCAACCTGGTCGGCAGCTTCAACATGATCCGCCTGGCGGCCGACGCGATGGCGAAGAATGCGCCCGAGCCCACCGGCGAGCGCGGCGTGCTGATCAGCACCGCCAGCGTGGCCGCCTACGACGGCCAGATCGGCCAGGCCGCCTACAGCGCCAGCAAGGGCGGCGTGGTCGGCATGACGCTGCCGATCGCGCGCGACCTGGCGCGCAGCGGCATCCGCAACATGACCATCGCGCCGGGCATCTTCGGCACGCCGATGCTCTTCGGCATGCCCAAGGAGGTGCAGGACGCGCTGGCCGCCAGCGTGCCCTTCCCCAGCCGCCTGGGCACGCCCGAGGACTACGGCAAGCTGGTCGTGCACATCTGCGAGAACGACATGCTCAACGGCGAGGTGATCCGCCTGGACGGCGCGATCCGGCTGGCGCCGAAGTGACGATCCGGCGGCGAGCCGGCGCGCGGCCGCCGGCCCGTCGTCAGGGCGTCACGCCGAGCGCGCGCACGAACGCCTCGGCATCCGGCAGGTAGCGCCGCCAGGCGCCGACGGCGTCGCGGTTCACGGGCCGGCGCACCTGCGCTTCGCTGAAAGTGGCGCTCTGCTCGTCGCGCTGCCAGAAGTCCAGCATCGAGGACTCCCACTGAAGGCCGGTCCGCGAAAGCAGCGGCTCCAGGGCCCGCGCCGGGTCGTCCAGCAGGTCCTCGTAGCGCAGGTGCAGCACGCGCTCGGGGGCGCGTTCGCGCCACCCTTGCAGGTGCCGGTACAGCAGGCCGGCGTAGGCGGCCAGGTCGTGCACGTCGTCGGCGTAGCGCAGGCCGGCCTCGAAGTCGTGCAGGTGGATCGACATCGCGCAGTCGGCCAGGTCGCGCTCCAGCCAGAGCACCAGCGCGTCGGCGAAGGTCGCCAGGATCAGCCCGACATGCTCGGCATTGGCCGGCAGCTTGTCGACCACGACCTGCGCGCCACCGGCGAGGTCGTGCAGCGCCGCCTTGTACCAGGCCGCTGCATAGGCCGCGCCGGGGGTCGCGGCCGTGCCCATCGCGGCCCGCCGGGCGGCCCAGCTCGCCAGCAGCGGCTGCTCGCCGACACCCGCGATGCAGGAGTGCGAGCCCAGCATGCGCTCGAGCAGCGTCGTGCCGCTGCGCGGCAGGCCGACCACGAAGACCGGCCGTGGCCCCGGGGCCGGGCCGACATCCTGCGGCGTGCAGGCCCGGTCGGCGGCCAGGCGCGACTCGAGCTCGCCGCGGCTCCAGGCCCCCTGCCGTTGCCGCTTGAGCGCATGCGCCGCGGTCGCCAGTCGAAAGGCCTGCGGCGGGTCCGTCCCCTTGGTCGCGGCCGCGAGGGCGAAGGCGGCCTTTTCGCGGACATAAGGGTCGGCGTCGCCCGCCAGCATCGTCCGGACCCGCGCGATCGCGTCAGGCTGCAGGCGCTCGGCGGACTCGAACTCGAAGTACTTCTGCCAGGCGTCGATCATGTCCGGGCACGCGGCCAGCAGCGCCTGGTAGCGCCTGCGGGCCTCATCGCGCTCGCCCATCGTCTGCGCGACCTGCGCGGCGATCAGCCGCCACGGCGGCGCCGGCCCGCGATCCGCCGGCCAGTGACGGGTGATCGCATGCACCGGTGCCGGTCGGTTCGTCATCAGCATCGCCGGTATCCAGGTCGCCAGCAGGTTCGCGTCGCCCGGCCGCAGCGCGCGCAGCCGGTCGAACAGAAGCAGCTGCGCGAACGGATCGACGCCGACACGAGGCGTCCGCAGCGCCTCGAGCAGGGCGTGCTCGGCGCCCGTGCGGACGAGCTGTTCGATCTCGGGGTCGGGATGGGCTCCCCACTCGATGAACATGACGCGGTGTTCTCTGGGGCTGGTCCGGGGCAACGGGCCGGACGATCTTAAGCGGGGCCGCGGCGCCGGGTCCGTGGAGCCGTGGACCCGGCGACCTCGCGTGCATCGCCTGGCCGGGCCGCACCCGGCCCCCGCGGCGGGGGTGCGCCGTGCCCGGCCGGGCCGCTGCCCCTCGGCAGCGCGGTCAGGGGTCCGGCACGACGTCGAAGGCCATGCTGATGCGCGGGCCGGCCCCCTGGAAGGGCGTCGTGTGGTGGAAGAAGTAGGACGGAAAGGTGACGATCTGCCCGGCCACCGGGTGGTGCGTGCGGTCCTGCACCGGCCGTCGCAGCGGAATGTCCGCCGGCGCATGGCCGAAGACCAGGTTGCCGGCGTCGGCGGTGAGCTGGCGGCCCGCGTCGACGTAAACGACGCCGCTCAGCCAGCCGGCCGGGTGGATGTGCGGCGTCTGCTGCCCGCCCTGCTCCAGCACGGTGATCCACGACTGCAGATGCCAGCGTCGCGGCATCGCCGCCAGCCACGGGTGTCCGGCCAGCCGCGGGTCGCTGGCCAGGTCGCGCATGCGCTGCTGGACATGGCGCACGATGCGCTCGTGGTAACCGGAGAAACGGCTGCCGGGCGCCAGGTCCAGCAGCGAGCTCTGGCGACCGGCCCGCGTCGAGCGGCCGGCGGGCTCCCAGACCAGTCGTTCGTGGGCCAGAGCCTGCTCGCGCAGCGCCTGGAGGTCGAGTGCATCGGCGCCGCGCGGCACGCTGCAGTCCAGCAGCGACTCGTAGTCCATCAGCGCCGCGCCTGCCCCGCCGGCGCCAGGCGCCTCGCCCGCCAGGACCAGGCCGGCCAGCGCCGTCTGGTCGCCGGGATCGAGGGCCAGCGCGCGCCGGTACAGGTCGCGCGCCGTCTCGTGACGATCCAGCGACAGAAGGCACAGCGCGCAGTCGGTCAGCGCGGCGGGATCGGCCGGCGTCGCCTGCAGCACACGCTGGTGCAGCAGCAGCGCATCGTGCGGGCGGCCTGCGTCGCGCAGCGCATTGCCCAGCGTGCGCATCACGACCGGCGAGGCCGGCGCCAGGCGGTGGGCCGCCTCCAGGCTGGTGATGGCCTCGCCGATGCGGCCCTGACGCAGCTGGATGATGCCGATGTTGGTCCAGGCGTCGGCATGGCCCGGCTGGATGCGCACGAGATGCTCGAAGTCGGCCAGCGCCTCCGGCAGGAACTCCAGCCGGAACAGCACCAGCCCCCGGTTGAACCGCAGCGGCGGCACGTCGGGGGCCAGCCGCAGCGCGGCATCGAAGTCGGCCAGCGCCCGCCGATCGGCCCCGGTTTCGGCATGCAGCATGCCGCGCAGGTAGCGAAGCTCCGGCTGGTCCGGCGCCGCGGTCAGCGCCGCGTCCAGCAACGTGCGCGCCGCGTCCCGGCGGCCCAGGCGGATCAGCTCGCGGACCTGGTCCGTGATCGTGCGGGGGTCGTGCATGGCGCGGTGGCGGGGGCTTCGGTTGGTGCCGGTCGTGAAGGCGCGCCCCCGGGGCTCAGGCGACGAGCCTCAGGACCGCCTGTTCGATCGCGGCGGCCGCGCGCCGTGCCTCGAACAGGCCACGCTGCACGGCCTGCACGCGCAGGCGATCGCGCACGGCCTGCACCTGCGCGGAATCGCTGCACAGCGCGACTGCGCGATCCACGTAGCTGCCGGCGTCCGGACAGACCAGATCGTCCAGGCCCAGAAACCGGTTCAGGCTCACGCCCAGCCGCTGCAGTGGCGTGACGCCACCACCCCAGGTCAGCACCGGCAGGCCGCTGGCCACGGCCTGCATCGAGGTCGCGCCGCCCTGGTAGCGGAAGGCATCGAGCAGCAGGTCGCAGCTGGCGCAGCGGTCCGCGTGCTGGTCGCCGGGCAGCTTGTCGACGAGGTGCAGGCGGTCGCCGGCACCGCCCTGGGCCGACCACAGCTGCAGGAAGTCTTCGCGCGCAGCGGCCGGCAGGTAGACCACGAGGATCGCCCGCGGCGCGCGACGCAGGATCTCGGCCCAGGCGGCGAGCAGCGGCGGGCCGAGCTTGTAGGCATTGTTGAAGCTGGCCAGCACGACGACGTCCTCGGGCCAGCCGAAGCGGGCGCGATCGCGCCGGCCGGCCGGGAACGGCGATCCCGGCAGCAGCGTGCCCGGCAGGTCGACGACACGGTCGTCGTAGGGCCAGGACAGGCCGGCTGGGCGCACATGTTCGTCCAGCAGCAGCGCGTCCAGCCAGGGCGCCTGGTGGCCGTGCACGAAACCCAGCCAGCCCAGCTGCAGCGGCGCCGGACGCATTGCCAGGATGCGCGGCCGGGCGCCGTGGGTGAAACCGGTCATGTCGATCAGCACGTCGATGCCGTCGGCGCGTATCGCCTCGGCCACGGCACGGTCGCTCAGGCCGTCGCAGTCGACGAAGGCATCGAAGCCGCGACGGATCTCCTCGGCGACCGGGCCCTGGTGGGCCCGCAGCGAATAGCCCGTGACCTGGAAGCGGCTGCGGTCGTGCGCCGCGAAATGCCCGCGCACGAGTTCGCCGACGGCGTGCGGGCCGAAGTCGGCCGACAGGTAGCCCAGGCGCAGCGGGCCCCCGCCACGCGGGTCGCGCGCGGCCGGCGGCAGCGGCGTCACCGCCGTCTCGATGCGGCGGGCGTGGCGGCGCAGCGTTGCGGCCCGGACCGCCGGATCCAGGTCCAGCCAGGACAGGATGAAGGGCTCCGGCGCATCGTCGGCCGCCAGCGGACGCCCCAGCGCCTGCGCCAGCGCGGCCGTCGACGCGGCCTCCGCCTCGAAGCGGCACTGCATCGCCTGCACCTGGGCCAGCCGGGCCAGCAGGTCGGCGCGGCCGGGCATCAGGCGCAGCATGTCGCGGTAGCCCGCCTCGGCGGTGGCCAGGCGTCCGGCGAGCTCGTGGCACACCGCGACGTTGATGCCGTCGGCGGGCTGGCGGCGGGCGGCCACGCCGTAGGCCGCGATCGCCTCGTCCCAGCGCCCCTGCTGCTGCAGCGATTCGCCGAGGTAGTGCCAGGCCTCGGCCAGCGCGGGCTCGATCGCCACGCAGCGGCGCAGCGCCGCCTCGCCGGGAGCGGCCGCGCCCAGCAGCACCTGCAGGCTGCCCAGTAGCAGCCAGCCCAGCGACGCGCCGGCGTCAACAGTCACCAGCTGCTGCGCCACCTGCAGCGCGCGCTCGTGCCGGCCGCTGGCGCGCAGGCACAGCGCCAGGACCGTCAGCAGGTCGGCGTCGGCGCGCGCGAGCAGTTCCGGCCGGTCGAGCAGCGCCGCCGCCTCCGCCTCGCGCCGCGCCTGCATCAGCAGCACGGCCAGGTCGCGGGTCAGCCCGAGGTCCTGCGGCTCGGCCTGCAGCGCCGCACGGTACAGCGGCTCGGCCGCCGCGAGCTGGCCGCCGCCGTGCAGTTCGCGAGCGCGGTCAGCCGCGCTGGTGCCCGACATCGATCGTCCACCCCATCGCGACCGAGCCGCCGTAGACCAGCCGGCCGGACTGCACCGGCAGCCCGGTCGCGCCGAACAGGCCCACGACATGCTCCAGCGCCGAACGGTCCAGCATCGCCGCCTGCATCAGCGCCAGCCGCGCCTGTTCGTCCTCGATCCAGCGCCGCAGGCCGGCCACCTTCGCCGCCGCCTCGTCGCGCGTGCGCGCCGGCTCCGCCAGCAGCTTCGCGATGCGCTGCGCCGTCTGCTGCAGCACCTGGGCCGCAGGCTGCGCCTCGATGCGGTCCATCAGCGTGGTCGCCTCGGCGTTGAAGGCATGGCGCGCGGCTTCCGCAGCCGGGTCGCGTGCGAGTGCGGCGCGCAGCGCAGGCGCGGTGGCCCCGGCCATCGCGGTCGCCAGCGCGGTCGTCGCCGGCAGCACGCCGCTCGTCTGCAGCAGCCAGCCGCAGGCGTCGAGCTGCGCCCGGCCGACCTCGGCAATCACCGATTCGGCGCTGTGCACGATGAACGCCGCTCGGCCCTGCGGGCCGATGACGCGCAGGATCTCGGCGGCCGCCTCGGCGTGCGGCGCATACTCAAAGGAGAACTGCGAGCACAGCAAGGCCACGGCACCGTCGGCGAAGGGCATGTGCGTCATGGCCGTGCGCGGGTGAAAGCGTATGCCCTCGTAGAGCGCCGCGCCCCCCGGCACGTCGCGCGGCGGGTCGATGTCGGCCAGGTCCACGCCGTGGATCTGCAGCGCGATGCCGCGCTCGCGCGCCGCCTGCCGCGCCAGCAGCGCGATGGCCCCGTTGCCGGTGCCCACGTCGACCAGCACCTGCCCGTCGGCCATGCCGGCGAAGCGCTGTCGCCAGAAGGCGAGGATCTCCTGGTCGTAGTTGCCGCGGATGCCGATGGCGCAGGAATGCAGCACGCCGCTGCGCCACAGGGCCTCCCAGGGCGCCGCCGCGGGCGGCTGGCTGGCTTCGACGGGCACGATGGCAGCCGCCCTCAGGCCGGCAGGGTGCGCCATTGCGCCCAGGCATTCAGCGCCACGACGATGCGCGGCCGCTGGCCGGTATACGGGAAGACCTCGTGCAGGACGTAGGACGGGAAGACGATCAGTTGCCCCGGCCGGTGCGTCAGCTGCCAGGCGCCCAGCAGGTAGGGCGGCTGCAGCCGCGCGTTGCCCGGGTCGCGGTACATCAGGCTGTCGTTCTTGGGGTCGTGAAAGCGCACGATGCCGCTGCTCGGGTCGGCACCGTCGCCGGGGTCCACGCAGTAGATCGCGGACCAGCTGGCATTGGGGTGGTTGTGCACGCTCTGGAAGCCGCCACGGCGCGTGACGTGGAACCAGCTGTGCATGTCGAGGTGGATGTTGGCCATCTCGGCGTCGGAATACTGGTTGATGCCCTGGACGAAGCCGTACAGCGCCTGCCCGATGTGGCCGAACAGCTGCGTGATGCAGGGGTCGCTGCGCCGGTGCAGCGCGAAGTGGCTCTCGAAGATGCCGACCTGCGTGTCGCGGCGCTCGCGGTCGCGGTGGCGGTCGCCCTCGGCTTCCATGGCCAGGAACAGCCGCGCCAGCTCGGCGTTCAGCGACTCGTGCGCCGGCAGCTGGCAGTGCATCAGCGGTACCGCCCACATCGGCGTGACGGTCGCGTTGAGGGCGGTCATCGTGGAAGTCCCGTGTCGTGATCGACACCGATCTTAGGCCCGAAAAAGCGGCGACCCGCCGAAGCGGGTCGCCGCGCACACCTGATGAAACGCTCAGAGCATCAGAAGTTCTGCTCGTAACGCACGTACGGGGTGCGCCCGTAGATGTTGTACAGGGTGTTGTCGTAGTACGGGAAGCCCCACAGCGCGCTCCTGAACGGCGGCAGCTTGTCCGTCAGGTTACGAACGCCGGCCGTCAGGCGGCCCTTCCACGGCGTGGCGTAGCTGACCTGCAGGTCGTAGGTCACGTGCTCGGGCACGGTCGTCGCCGCGGTGCCGTTGCTGTGCTTGGAGATGTAGTTGGTGTTCAGAACGGCATTGAAGCCGCCCATACCCCACGACAGGCCCAGCAGCGCACGGTCCTCCGGGTAGTTGGCCCGGCCGGCCCGTTCCTGCATGCCCCCGATCTTGGGCGTGAAGTTGAACTCCAGCGTGTGCGCCCAGTTCAGCTGCACGCCGAACTGGCCGATCGACGCCGTCCGCAGGCGGTAGTTCACCTCGAGGTCCAGACCCTTGGAGGTCTGCACGGCGCCGTTGTCGACCGGCAGCAGGATGCTCTGCGGGACGCCCGGCAGCTGGGTATTCGCCGGCGTGACGATCGGGGCCGAACGGGTCACGCCGTAGCCTGCGAGACCCTGGTCGCCGTAGCGGAAGGCCAGCGCACGCGGCACGGACGTGATGATGTTCGTGACCTCGATGTCGAAGTAGTCCAGCGAGACCGAGAAGTCCGGCGTCGGGCTGAACACCAGGCCGATGTTGTAGTTGCGCGACTCCTCCGGCTTCAGGAAGCGGTTGGACGAGATCACCCACTGGTACTGGCCGTTGGTGGCGCAGGGATCGACCGGGTACGGCTGGTAGGTCGGGTCGTTGTTCGCGGTGCGGTAGGTGCGCAGCGCGTTGCACGCCAGTTCGTCGCCACCCTGGTGCGGGATCGACGCATCCGGCGGCGAGTTCAGGTTGGTGGTCGACGGCGCCTGGTAGAGGTCGGCCAGGCTGGGGGCACGGAAGCCCTTGCCGGCCGAGCCGCGCAGGATCAGCGAATCGATCGGGCGGAACTCCAGCGACACGCGCGGCGAGAACTTCGAGCCCACGTCGTCGTAGTCGTCCTGGCGGCCGGCGATCGTGAGGTTCAGCTTGTCCATCAGCGGGAACAGCATCTCCGCGTAGACCGCGTTGTACTCGCGGCGGCCGATCGAGCCTGCACCGGCCGAGCCGAACACGTTGCCCGCGGCGCTCTGCGCGTCGTAGGTCTGGTTCAGCATGTCCTTGCGGGCCTCGAAGCCGGCGACGAAGCCGACCGAACGCGAACCGATCTTGAACGGCTGGAACGAGACGCTGCCGTCGATGCCGCTGGTCGAGGTCGTGGACTCGACGAACACCGTGTGCCCGACGCTGGGCGCCGCCGCGGCGACGCTCGGGTGGGTCGGATCGAACGGGTTGTACTGGTTCGCGTCGATCAGCGCCTGCAGCGTGGTGCCGATGCCGTAGTTGTAGTTGATACTGGCCTGCGCGCTCTTGCCGCCGCCGACCGCCAGTTCCCAGTCCAGGCCGCCCAGCACGTTGGCCGAGCCGCGCACGCCGAGCGTGTAGTCGCGGATCGTGTCCTTGCGGTGCGAGTCGCGCGTGCCCAGCGGCGTGAAGCGGTAGTACAGCGTGCCGTCGACACCGAAGGGGTTGAACGGGTTGTTCGCCGAGATGGTCGGGAAGGTGTCGACCGGCGCGGCGGCATAGACGCCCATGCTCTGCGTCTCCGAGTTCAGGCCCCGGAAGAACAGCGAGATGTCGTCGGTGAGGTTGTAGTTGCCGTTGACGAGCAGCGCATTGCGGCGCAGCGAGGCCTCGTTGGCCGAGGTGTTGCCGTGCACGAAGCGGCAGAGCCCGCCGTCCTGTTCGCTGTTCGGGTACTGGTTGCAGCCCGCGACGCCGACCAAGCCCGTCTGCGGCGAGAAGAAGTTGGCCGACGAGTTGAAGGCGCTGGCCCAGGACGAGCGCGGCGCGGCGGCACGCCACAGGTCACCGATCTCGCGGTTGTACATCATCCCGCGGTCCTGGTGGTCCCAGACGAACGTCAGGTTGCCCTTGTCGGAGTTGATGCCGAACGACACGCCGGCAGTCTTGCCCTCGGGGCCGGTCTTCGGATCCTCGAAGCCGATCGTGATGCTGCCGCCCTGCTGGTCCTTCTTCGTGATGATGTTGATCACGCCGGCGATCGCGTCGGAGCCGTAGATGGCGGCGGCGCCTTCACGCAGGATCTCGATGCGCTCGATGGCCGAGGTCGGGATCATGTTGATGTTCGCCGAGGCACCCGACAGCGCGCCCGAGGGCGTGATGCGACGGCCGTCCAGCAGCACCAGCGTGTACTCCGAGCCCAGGCCGCGCATGCTGACCGTGGCCTGCGAGCCGGTGGCCGAGCCCGAGGCCTCGCGCGCCGAGCCGAAGGAGTTGTAGACGTTGTTGCGCAGGAAGTCGGCCACCGAGATCTCGCCGGCGGCGTCCAGTTCGGCGCGCGAGACGACCGAGATCGGGCTCGGGCCTTCGACGTCGGTGCGCTTGATGCGGGAACCGGTGATTTCGACGCGGTCCTGCGCAAACGTGGGCAGCGATGTCGCTGCCACGGCACCGCCCAGCGCTACGAGCGCCGCGGTACAGACCTTGGTTCGCTTGAACATGTGAAGAACACTCCTGAGATGAAGGGTTGCCCGAAGGGAAACACAACTCGCGCGCCCGGCAGACGAGGGCGTACCGACACTGCCGACCCCATGCGCGCGACGTGTAAGCAGATTGTCACTGTGCCCACGGGCGCCCCGGCCACGGTGATTGCCCACCCCAGTCGGCCGGCGCCCGCGCCGGCCTGCCCGGCATCCCCGGTCGCCATCGAAAAGTCGTTTCGCGTCAGGGACTTGCGCGGGCCGCGCGGGGCGCCCCCCTGGCTCCGGGGGGCGTGCAAACTAGGGCTAGTCCCTAGCGACCTGTTACGGCCCGCGTTGGCACGATGCAACATCACGAGGTGTCAGAGCGAGGTGTCCGCGCAAGCCGGCCGACACCCCAGCGGCGCCGCTTCCGCTGCCGTCCGGCTGCGGCACCGCCCCCAGCAGTCGCTGGCGGCACATCAGCTGGCGGATCCGGGCCTGCCCCGGAACCTCCGGCGCCGAGGTCCGCGCGTCGCAGACGGCCGTCCTTGCCCGCAGCGCAAGCGGGCCGCGCGGCACGCCGCCTACCAGCCCAGCAGCACTTCGCGGCCGTCGACCAGCAGTTCGACGCGGCGGCCGACCGGCAGCGTCAGCTTCGGATGCACGTGGCCGAAAGGCAGCCCGGTCAGCACCGGCGTCGGTGTCAGCGCGCGCAAGGTCGCGATGACCTGCTTCAAGCCGTAGCCGTGGTCGTTCGGCGCCGCGCGGAACTCGCTGAAGGCGCCCAGCAGCAGCGCCTTCTGCGCCGCCAGCACGCCGGCCTGGTGCAGCTGCAGCAGCATGCGCTCGATGCGGTACGGGTGCTCGCCGACGTCCTCCAGGAACAGCACGCCGCCCTTCACCTTGGGCCAGTGCCGGGTGCCGAGCAGCGACAGCAGCACCGTCAGGTTGCCGCCCCACAGCGTGCCGCGCACCGCGAGGCCGTCGAAGCCGGCCGCGGTGCGGAAGCCCAGCGCGTGCAGCCGCCCGTCCATCGCCTCCAGGAAGACGTCGCGCGTCACCTCGTCGACGCCGCCAGCGTTGTCCGGGCGGCCGAAGTCGGCCAGCGCCATCGGCCCGGCCCAGCTCGGCGCGCGGGTGGCGGCCAGCAGCCCCAGCTGCAGCGCCGTCAGGTCGCTGTGGCCGACCCAGCGCGTGCCGCGCTCGACGCTGCGGGCCAGGCGCGGCCAGTCGATGGCGTCGAGCAGCGGCGTCAGCCCGTAGCCGCCGCGCGTGGCCATCGCGATCGCCGGCGCGGCATCGGCCAGGCGGTGCAGCGCAGCCAGGCGCGTCGCGTCGTCGCCGGCGAACCGCTGCACGCGCGCCAGCGCGGCCGCGTCGCAAGCGACCTCGAAGCCCAGGCCACGCAGGCGACGCTCGGCGCGCCGCAGCGCGTCGGCACGCGGCACGGCGCCGGAGGGCGAGAACAGCTGCAGCGTGCTCATGCGGTCGTCAGGTCTCGGGCGGCGGCTGATCCAGTTCGACCGCCTCGCCGGCCGGGTTGCCGTCGGGGGTGGCCACGCCCTCCCCGTCCCGCTCCGGCGCCGGCGCACGCGCCGCCCGCTGCTGCGCGCGGCGCTCAGCGAAGAAGTCGCGCAGCAGCGCACCGCAGGGCTCGGCGAGCACGCCCCCCAGCACCTCGGTGTGGTGGTTCAGCCGCCGTTCGGCGAAGAGATCCAGCACCGAGCCGGCGGCGCCGGTCTTGGGATCCGGCGCACCGAAGACGACACGCGGCAGCCGGGCATGCATCAGCGCCATCGCGCACATCGCGCAGGGCTCCAGCGTCACGTACAGCGTGCAGTCGGGCAGCCGGTAGTTCTCGAGAAGCGTCGCGGCATGGCGCAGCGCGACGATCTCGGCATGCGCCGTCGGGTCGTGCGTCGTGATCGGCCGGTTGTAGCCGGTGGCGACGACCTGCAGGCCGTCGGCCGAGGGCCGCACGATGACCGCGCCCACCGGCACCTCACCGACCAGCCAGGCGTTCTGGGCCTGGTCCAGCGCCAGGCGCATGCCGATCTCGTCGGCCGTCCCGGTGTCCATCACCCGGCGCGGGGTGCGGGCGCGCCGGGCGCCTGCCGCTGCTCGTGGGCGCGGCGACGCGCCGCGCGCCGGGCGGCGTGCTCGGCGCGGCAGGCGTCCACGAAGGCCGCGCCGTCCAGGCCGGCGAGCGAGCGGCCCCGCGCCTGCGCCGGGCCCGGCAGCGCCGCGACGTCGGCGCGCCGGTATTCGCGCCCGAAACCGTCGCGCGTCAGCCAGCCGGCGTCGACCAGCCAGCGGCGCAGCTCGACATGGTCGGTGTCCAGGCATCGCGCCGGGCCGGCGAGCTGCGCGAGCAGCGCCTCGTTGACTGCACGTTCGCTCTGCGCGCCGGCGGGCAGCCCGGCCCACACCAGGGCCAGCGCGAGGCGGCGCGGCCCTTCGGCCAGGCCGCCGATGGCGACGCCGTCCTTGACGACCAGCGCCGCCAGGTCGGCCAGGACGGGCGCTGCCGGGGCCTCGGAGATCTGCGCGTGCATCGCGCGAGTATGCCGCGCCGGCGCGGCGGCCCGCGCCTGGCTGCCGGTCAGCCGGGCGCGCTCAGAGACCGGCGCACTGGTCCTCCTTGCTCGCGGCGCGGTTGCCGTAGCCGGTCGGCGGCGGCGCGTTCTCCTTGCACTGCAGGTTGCCGTTGATGCGGTTGTCGATGACCGTCACCCCGCCCTGGTTGGCGAAGAGCTGGATGTCGCCGGTGACGCGGTTGCGCAGCACCGACACCGGGCCGGTGTTCTCGTCGACCAGGATCGTGCCGCCGACGGTGGCCGCGGTGACGCTGGCGGCATAACCCTGCACGATCTGCACCGAGCCGCCGATCATCGACCGGCCCTCGATCGTCACCGCCTGCGCGCCTTCGGCCTGCACGTTGCCGTTGACGCTGACGCTGCGCGCCGTCAGCGTGGCGCCGGTGCCGACGACGACATTGCCCTTCAGCCGCGTCTGCGCCAGCACGCAGGAGCGGCCGTCCGGCACGAAGACGTTGTCCAGCGAGACGGCACCGATGCGGCCGGTGCAGATGCGTTCCTCCGCCAGCGCGGGCGTGGCGGCGAGCAGGCCGGCGCCCAGGGCGAGCGCGGCGGACAGGGGGTGGAGTTTCATCGCGGTTCCTCGGTGGTGGATGGAGGGCGCGGAAGTCGGCTTCCGCATGCCACAGAGCCGCAGCGGGGACACCAGATACATCGTCCGCATCGCTTGCCATGACCCAGTTGGCCAGCCCTGGGCGTGCGCCGAGCGCAGCGCACAGCGTGCCCCTTGGGGCGCAGCCAGGTGCACGGGGCGCTGACGCTCTACGGACCCCACGGGGGCCGTGCCGGGCTGGCCCGGCCGCGAGGCCTCAGAGGCAGCTCGTCGGCCCCGGGTTCTCGTCCAGCAGCGCGCCGCGCGCGTCGATGCGGCGCAGCCAGCTGCCGCACAGGCGGGCGCTGCGGTCCTGCAGGCGCTTGGTCACGTCGACCGACTTCCAGTCGGGCTGCTGCGCACGCAGCAGCGCGGCCACGCCGGCCGCCAGCGGGGCGGCCATCGAGGTGCCGCTCCAGACGCCGTAGCCGCCGCCGGGCACGGTGCTCGTGAGGCCCTCGCCCGGGGCGGCGATCATGACCCAGCTGCCGCGGTTGGAGAACGTGGCCACGCGCGACAGCTCGGTGCTGGCCGCCACCGACAGCGCGCCCTCGGCCCGTTCGGCCGCCGGGTACTGCCGCTCGCGCACATTGCCGCCGTTGCCGGCCGCGGCGGTGACCACCGAGCCGTAGTGCAGGTCGCAGCGTTCGCGGTCGCCGTTGAAGCCGGGGTCGCTGTAGTCGTCGTCGTCCTCGTCGTCGTCGTCGTCGCTGCAGGTCACCAGCTCGACCACCTTGTCGAGCAGCCGCGTCGGCGTGGTCGTGCCCAGGCTCAGGTTGATGACCTGCGCGTGGTCGGCCGTGGCCGGGTTGCCGTCGGGGTCGGCGGCGTACAGCAGCGCCTCGGCGACGTTCCAGATCGTGCCGCGCCCGGCCGGGTCGAGCACGCGCAGCGGCAGGATGGTGGCGCCGGGGGCGGCCAGTGCCACGAGGCCGGCGACATGGGTGCCGTGGCCGAAGGCCGGGTCGGCGGTGCTGCCGCGCTCCGAGGGGTCGTGGTCGTTGTCCACGTAGTCGAAGCCGGGCCGCAAGCGCCCGGCCAGTGCCGGATGCGAGAAGTCCACGCCGGTGTCGATGACGGCCACCGTGATGCCGCTGCCGTCGTTGACCGCGTGCGCGGCCGCCAGGCCCAGTTGCGCCGGCGCCCATTGCGCCTGGTAGTCGGACTGCCGGCCGATCGCCCACACGCTGCGCTTGCGCGCCTCTGGGTCGCGCACGCGCACGTTCGGCTCGGCGAAGGCCACCCGCGGGTCGGCGTTCAGCTCGGCGATCTTGGCCGCGGTGTCGTCGGTGAGCTTCGTGCGCAGCAGGTACAGCGGGCGCGGGCCCAGGCGGCGCGCCAGCGTCAGGCCGTGCGCCGACAGCACCGCGGGCAGGCTGTCGCCGCGCAGGAGCTTGACGACGATCTGCCGCGGCACCGTGGGGTCGGCCGCCTGCGCGGCGCCCGCGCCCAGCAGCCCGGCGCCGGCCAGCGCCGCCATCAGCAGGCCGCGCCGGAACGTTGAGGAAGGAGTCTGGGCACGGCAGGGTTGGTTCATCGCGGGACTCTCGGACAGCGGGCGGATGCTACAGAGCGCCGGTCCCGCCGCCGGATACATGCGCCCCCGGCGGCGACACGGTCATCAGGCGCCGCCGTGCAGCACGAACGGCGCCCATTGGAACGGGTGGGCCCCTTCCGCGATGAATCGGCGCTGCGCCCCGGCCAGCGCCTGGGCCGGGGGCTGGCCGAGCGCCAGCCGTTCATGGAATGCGGCCATCCAGCGCGCCGTCGCCTCGTCGTCGATGGCCCACAGCCCGCCCAGCACGCGGCTCGCGCCGGCGACCAGGAAGGCGCGCACGAGGCCGATCGCCTCGTCGCCGGGCGTCGCGTCGGCGCGCGCCGACTCGCAGGCCCCCAGCACGACCAGGGGCCCGGCCAGCGCCAGGCCCTCGGCGTCGAGCGCGGTCAGGGCGCCGTCGTGCAGATGCAGCGTGGAAAACAGCGGGCTGTCGGCACGGAATTCGCCGTGGCAGGCCAGGTGCAGGACGGCAGCCATGGGCGCGTCGCGGCGCAGCGCCGCCCGCGTGGCCGCTGGGCCGGCATGGACGCGCGCCTGCGGCCAGCACGCCGCCAGCGCCGCCGCCTCGGCCGCGGCACCGGGCAGGCGCAGCGTGTCGGCCCTCACCAGCACCTCGCCGCCCGCGGGCAGCACGCCGCCCGGCGCGCCGGCCGTCGCAGCGGCCGCCGGGGCCGCGGCCGGCGGCGCCTGCCCGCGCAGCAGCAACTCCGCACTGGCCAGGAGCCCCAGCTGCAGGTCCTCGACGAGGTGGCGCCGGCCGTCCCACAGCGCGGCGAACGGCAGCGACGCCAGCGCCGCGCCCGGCACCAGCAGCACCGTGTGCACGCCCTGCAGCGCCGGCGCCAGCGGGCGCCAGACCAGCCCGTGCAGTTGCTGCAGGCAGCGCCGCGTGCGCGCCGCGAGCTGCGCGGCATGGCGCTGCAGCACGGCGTGGCCCAGGCGCAGCGTCGCCAGCTGCGCGTGCAGCGCCCGCAACGCGGACCGCAGGTCGGCGATCGGCGCCAGCGGGTGGTGCACGGCGACCTGCCCCGCAACCACGCTGACGGCCAGCAGTTCGCCGTCGATCTCGCCGTAGGCCACCAGCGCACGGCCGTCGCCGAGTGCGGCCGCCAGCGCCGACGCGTCGATGCCGGTGGCCGCGGCGCCCGAGGACTGCGCCGCGCTGGGGCCGGCGGCGGCCAGACGCCAGCGCCGCGCGCGCTCCAGCCAGGCCTGCTCGAGCGCCCGGCACTCCTGCTGCAGGGCAGCCGGCGCCTCCGGCTCCCCGTCCTCTTGCAGGAAGCGGTTGAGCCGGCGGTACAGCCAGTCCAGCCGCTCGCGCGCCGCCCGTTCGTCGCGGTCCTCGGTGCGGCCCGCGGGGGCATTCGAAGCGGCGCGTTCCGCGGCCGCGGGGCCGAGCCGGTCGCGCAGCGTGCGCGCCCGCCAGCGCTCCAGCGCCTGCAGCACCGCCCAGGCCGCGGCCTCGCCGGGGGCCCGGGCATGGTCCTCCAGCGCCAGCCGCAGCAATTCCTCGTAGGCGCCGACATGGCGCTGCAGATGGCCGCGCTGCAGGTCGTCGCCCGGCAGCGCGGCGCGACCCGCTTCGGACAGCGCCACCGCCTGTTCGAAGGTCTCGCGTGCGGCGTCGCGCCGGCCGGCGGCGCGGTGGGCACGGCCGCGCAGCAGCCAGGCGCGCCGCCGCGGCGGGCCGGCCGGCGGCGACCTCGGCCTCGGCGAGCGCCAGTCGCGCCGCGGCAGCCGGCAGGCCCTGCGCCCGGTAGGCCTCCAGGGCGGCCTGCGCGGCGTCGATCGCGGCGCCGGTGTCGCCGGCGGCGAGCAGCAGTTCCGCGCGCGCGAGCGCGGCCGCGGCGCGGCCGACGGTGTTGTCCGCCGCCTCGAACCGCATCGCCACGCCGTCCAGCACTGCCATCGCCGCCGCCTGCTCGCCGCGCGCCGCGGCCACGCGCGCGCGCTGCAGCCCGACCCAGGGCTTGGTCGCCGCGCCGTCGTCCAGCGCCGCGTCGACCGCGGCATACAGTGCCTCGGCCTCCGGCAGCAGCCGCAGCTCGAGGTAGGCATCGGCCAGCGACTTCTCGGCCTCCACGCGCAGCAGCGGCAGCCCGAGGCGCGCAAAGTCGTCGGACGCCGCCGCCAGCCCGGCCAGCGCCTCGCGGTAGCGGCCGCCGGCCAGCGCCAGTTCGGCCTGCGCCTGCGCGGCCGCGCTGGCGATCACCGGCAGCCGGTGCGCCTGCGCCCGTCGCAGCGCGCGCCGGTACAGCGCCGCCGCCTCGTCGACGTCGCCGAGGTAGCTGCAGGCATCGGCCCGGCCGACGTCGGCCAGCACCGAGTGCTCGCGGTCGCCGATGCGCGCGAACAGCACCGCCGCTTCGCGGTAGTGGCGCGCGGCCTCGTGATAACGGTCCTGCTGCATGCACAGGCTGCCGGTATTCAGCACCACCTTGGCCGCCGCGGCGCGGTCGCCCAGCGCCAGCAGTTCGGCGCGGGCGCGTTCGGCACAGTCCAGCGCCTCGTCGAAGCGGCCGAGCAGCGCCAGCCCCATCAGCCGGGGCACCTGGGTCTGCGCGGCATCGGCCGCCAGGCCCAGCGACCGGAAGGTGGCCGCGGCCTCGTCCAGGCGCGCCACCGCCGAGGCGAGGCGGCCGCCGGCCAGGTCGGCGATGGCGGCCGTCCACGCCGCCAGCGCGCGCAGTTCGGCGCCCTCCTCGCTGCCGGCGCCCGCGGCGGCCAGTGCCGCCAGCGCCTCGGCGCAGCGCCCGGCCTCGGCGGGGTCGCTGTGCCAGGCCGCGTAGCAGCGCTCCTTGAGCGCGCGCGCCGCGGCGCGGCGCTCAGCCATCCGCGGCGGCGTCCGGGCCGACGTCGACGGGCGGCAGCTCGATCACCCGGTCGGCCAGCTGCAGCTCGAGCCGGTAGCGCCCGGCGGCCAGGCCGTCGATGTGGAAGCCGCCCAGCTCGTCCAGCGGCTGCGCCGGCCGGGCCACGCCGTCCGGTCCGGTGAGCAGCACCTGCGCCGCGTCGTCCGGGCCCAGCACCTGGCCGGCGATCGACCAGGCCTGCCCCGCCGGCGCGATGCGCAGGTCGACGTCGTACTCCGCGGCGCTGAACAGCAGCTGGCGCGTGCCGGCGGCGCCGCGCAGCACGGGCACGGCGCCGGCCCAGCTGTCGACGCTCAGCGCAGCCTGCACGCGGCGCAGCAGCGAAGGCGCCGCGGCCGGCGCCGCGCGCGGCGCGCCCAGCGCCTCGGCGCGCAGGATCATCCACTCGGGCGCGTCGGGCAGTTCGCGCAGCGCGCGGCGGCCGGCGGCCAGCAGGTCGTCGTCCTCAGCCGGGGGAAAGTCGGGGCTCATCGTCGCCTTCCAGGCCGCACGGGGTGGCCGGTTGCCGCAACCGAGCAGCGACGGGCGCGCCAGATACATCCGGATGCACGCGCGGCGGCACGGCGGGCGTTCATCGGAGCTGCTCGCACAGCCGGCGCAGCTTCTGCAGGCAGCGCGCCCGCGTCGGGCCCAGGCTGCCCACCGGCACGCCCAGGCGCTGCGCGATCTCGGCGTAGGGCAGCTGCGCGTCCTCGTCCTCGAAGACCATCTGCAGCAGCGTGCGGCAGCGGGTCTCCAGACGGTCCAGCGCCTGGCGCAGGCGGTGCAGCTGCTGCACGTCCGACAGCAGCGCCTCCGGCAGCGGGTCGTCGGCCGGCGGGTCCCAGGCCGGGCCCTCCTCGCCTTCGCCGTCGGCCAGCCCATGCAACGACTCGAGCGACAGCTCGCGCCGGCTGCGGCGCAGCAGCGCCAGCGATTCGCGCTTGGCGGTGGTCACGACCCAGGCCTGCAGGCGTTCCGGCTGGCGCAGCCGCGGCAGGTGCTGGTGCAGGCGCTCGAAGACCGCCTGGAAAACGTCGGCGACGCTGGCGTCGTCGAGCCCGGCACGACGCGCCACCGCATGCACCAGGCGCTGGTAGCGGCGCACCAGCGCCCGCCAGGCCGCCTGCTCGCCCTCGAGGCAGCGGCGCACCAGCGAAAGGTCGTCGTCCTCGAGGGCGGCCATGGCGAGCGGCACGATAGCAGAGGCCTGCCGGCGGCGTGCTCGCCGCGGCCTTGGCGGGCCGGCGCGCGGCCGTCCGGCTTCCCCGCCCTGGCGGGCGGGCCGTGCGCCCCGGCCCTCGGGGCGCTCAGTGGCCTGGCCGGTCCTTCTGTTCGAGCCAGCGCTGCGCGTCCAGCGCCGCCATGCAGCCGGTGCCGGCGCTGGTGATGGCCTGGCGGTAGA
>ERZ761607.2161-NODE-2161-length-22165-cov-7.747671_pt1 | contig 22165 bp, 15 predicted proteins | sample MGYA00511164_ERZ761607 | MGnify/ENA primary metagenome ERZ761607 (study PRJEB28899, sample SAMN02445080) | bioreactor sludge metagenome | biome: EBPR sludge | place: Australia: Brisbane, Thorneside Wastewater Treatment Plant | collected 2011-06-22 ... | reverse complement strand
CCGTGGCGGGAGAACATGCCCCACCCACTTGACAAACCCTAACGCTATCTCTCCTTCGCCGAGGTCGGTCTGGGCTGAGAACGGCAGCCGGGCGAAGGCGAGGGGAGTCCGGAATCTCAGTGTTCAGGTTTCAGGGTTCAGTTTTCAGGGCTGAGGGTTCGGGGTTGCTCTTTCGGAGCACACCCGACGAGGTCGGTCTGGGCTGAGAACGGCAGCCGGGCGAAGGCGAGGGGAGTCCAGAGGAGTCCTTGGCGGGCCCACGTGCAACGTCTGGCGCCTCTGGCGGCGTCGACTTCGTTGACGCGCGGCTCGTCCCCGATCGACGTTTCCACCCGGCGCTCCCTGACCCAGTGAGAGCGTCGGCAGGTTGTCCCCCTATTCCGACTTCCGTCTTCCTTTCTATCAAATCCGGGGGATGTGAATCGTGAATCGTGAATGCAAACCCAATCGTCCGCCCGCCCGCCGACTCGACGAAGCGAGGGCCGGCGAGCCCTAACCCGCAGTTCACACACGGGCGGGTATGGTCGGAGATCATGCGCGCGAAGTGGATTCTCGCATCGCTGGCCGCCGTCGTCGCCAGCGCTCTGGTCGCCTCACCGTGGAACCGCGAACCCAGGAACATTGGCCGGACGGAGTCGGCGGACCTCTCGCTTGCCCAGACGGCCCCGATGGCCGAGGGCGTCGTCTTCGAAGACCGAAACCGAAATGGAAGACGCGATCCGGGCGAACGCGGGATCGCCGGAGTGCGCGTTTCGAACCAGCGAGTCTTCGACACCACCGACTCGCAGGGCCGATGGAAGCTGCCCTACGACGACGACACCATCTTCTTTGTGGTGAAGCCCGCCGGATACATGACCCCGGTGGACGAGGTCCAACTGCCCGAGTTCTACTATGTTCACAAGCCGAGCGGCTCGCCCAAGACGCGCTTCGGCGGCGTGGAGCCCACGGGGCCGCTGCCGAAGAGCGTCGACTTCGCCTTGTACAAGACCAAGGAGCCCGAGAAGTTCCAGGCGTTGTTCTTCGGCGACACGCAGTCGCGCAACCTTCGCGAGATCGACTACCTCACGCGGACGATCATCGAACCGCTTCGGGGTTCGGATGCGGCCTTCGGCGTGACGCTTGGCGACATCCTGTTCGACGATCTTTCGATCTTCCAGCAGCACAACGAAGCGATCGCCCTCATCGGCATTCCTTGGTACAACGTGCTCGGAAACCACGACATCAACTACGACGCCGTCCACGACCACGAGTCGGACGAGACCTTCCACCGGTTCTACGGCCCCAACTACTACTCGTTCGAATACGGCAAGGCGCACTTCGTGGTGCTCGACAACGTGTGGTGGATGCACGGCACGACCCAATCGGACGGGCGCGGCCGCTACAAAGGCTCGATCGGCGTCCGTCAATTGGAGTGGCTCAAGAAGGACCTGGCCTTGGTGCCGCAGGACAGGTTGGTCGTGCTCACCATGCACATCCCCCTGATGGACACCGAGGAGAAGAAGGAGATTCTCGAACTTCTCTCCCAGCGTCCGTATACGCTGTCCGTGGCGGCCCACACGCACTTCCAACAGCACCACTTCCTCGGCGAGGAGCACGGCCACAAGGGCAAGAAACCGCACCATCACTTGGTGAACGTGACCACGTGCGGCAGTTGGTGGCAGGGCTCGCCGGACAACTACGGCATCCCCCACAGCACGATGCGCGATGGCGCACCGAGGGGCTATTCGATCTTCACGTTCGACGGCAATCAATACTCGATCGAGTTCCGCGCCGCTGGCAAGCCCGCCGCTCACCAGATGAACATCTACGCCCCGGACGAGGTGAGGACCGCCGAAGTGGCCAACACCGAGATCGTGGTCAATGTGTTTGGCGGGAGCGAAAAGTCGAAGGTCGAAATGCGCTTTGGCGAGAAGGGCCAATGGGTCGAGATGACGCGGACGCCATCCAAGGATCCGGCCTACGAGGCGATGGTCGAGAAGGACAAAGCGCTGACGACGCCGTTCCGACCCTTGCCGGGCGCGATCGACTCGCCCCACATCTGGCGAGCCAAGCTCCCCGCGTTCGCCGGCACGGGGGTGCAGCCCGTCCACATCAGGACCACAGACATGTTTGGGCAGGTGTACTTGGCGACGCGCGGCATCCGGGTCGTGCCTTAGCTTCCCGAGCGACCGAAGTTCTTGCGGACGATCAGGAAGTCCTGAACGCCGACAGTGCCGTCGCCGTTGAGGTCGGCGCTGGCGTTCCAGTTGCCGTCGCCGGATCGGCTGCCGAACGCGGCGCGGACCTTGAGGAAGTCGGCGGTGTTCACGGTGTTGTCGCCGTTCACGTCGCCGTTCATCAGGTCGAACGCATGGCCGATCGAGGTGCCCGAAGTCAGCCGCACGCGGACGGTCTTGGAGAGCCATCGCGAAGCCTTGACCCGCACATCGAAGTCGCCTAGCAGCCCGGTGGCCACCTGCAGCGCCCCGCCTTGCAGCAATCGAACCGACTGCGTCTCGAACAACGCGCCATCCGAGACGCGACGGAACTGCACCGAGACGATGTTGTCCTTGGGGTCGCGTTGGTAGTCCTGCAGCGTGACGGTGCCGCTCAGGCGGATCGAAGACGTCGGCCTAGACACCAGCAGGATCTGGTTGGTGATCATCGAGGAGAACACGAAGTCGCCCGTCACCGGGTCGACCGTGCCCCCCTGAACGCCCAGAAAGTCGCGAAGGAACGGCCTTCGCGTGGAGACGATGGGGTCGCCCTCGGCGTTGACCTCGAACGCCGAAACGCTGCGAAAGTCGAACTCGGACATCAGGATGCTTGGCCGATCGAACCTCGGAAGCGCTCGGTCCACATAGAAGAAACTGCCTGCGCCGCCCGTGATCGTCGAAGCCGTCACTTCTTGAGACCCGACAAAGTCCCAGGTGCCGGCATTCGTCCCGTCGCGCTGCGTTTGAACGTCGTACCACTGGCCCGAGGTGTACGAAACCAGTTTCATGCGCCCTGCGCCTGGGAAACCGGGCGGAACGAAACGAATCGCGCCGATGGAGTCGTCAATGCCCACTGCGCCGAGTCGCGACGTCTTCAAGGGACCGACGCTTTGGGGCGTGATCTGGCCGATCTCGTTGGTGGGATAGCACGCGTAGAACAGCACGCCGTTCGGCGCGACGCACAGGCCCCCGTCGATCTGCGGGGCGATGCTGCGCTGAACGGAACGACCGCTGAAGCCGACGATTCGCCCTGTGGCATCGCGTGCGACTTGGATGCGGTGAAGCGCGCCTTCGGGCAGGTTCGAGTTGACGCCGACGAACAGAAAGTCTGGGTTCTGTGGGTCGAAGATGAGTCCGGACAGGCTGCCCGGGGTGCCAGGAACACCGCCAAGGTTGGCCAGCGTGTATTGGCCGCTGAAGTAGGGATCGAGGGTTTGGCCCGACAACGCCCCGGCCAGAAGGAGGCCGCCTACACTGGTCAGGGTTTTGATTCGCGCCATCACCAGTAACCATATCGGAGGACTTCCAGGTTCAGAACATCTGATGGAATTGCCGGTTGGTCCGCAATGGGGTATGCCTTGCGTTGATGAGTCTCATCGTCGCGGAAGCCTGGGGCCCGGAAGGATTCGGGGTCTACTCCATGCGGGTGGAGCCCGACCATTGGGAGTTCGTCTCGCGAACAGACGGCCCCGCGCGGCACGTGGCGTCCACCGGGTTTGTGGACGTTCACATCCACGGGGCCTTCGGCATTGACTTCATGAGCGCCAGCCCCGAAGCGATGCTCGAGCTCAACCACCGCCTATGGGAGTTGGGCTACGAGGCCTGGTTGCCCACCACGGTGACGGCCTCCTGCGGTGACGTCCTTCGCGCGCTCAAGTCGCTGCCGAGTTTGCCGATGGTGCGGGGGTTTCATCTGGAAGGGCCGTTCATCAGCAAGGTGTTCCCTGGTGCGCAGCCACCCGAGTGGATCGTGGACCAATGGCCTTTGACCGGCGCGGCGTGGGAGTGGAATCAGGTCTTGGAGGACCCTCGCCTAAGGCTGATCACGTTGGCGCCAGAGAATCGGGGGGCGCTCCCATGGGTCGAGAAGTTGTCGCGGTCCGGCGTGATCGTCAGCATGGGACACACGAACGCGACATTCCAGGAGGCTTCGGCCGCCGTCGCCGCAGGTGCTCGGCACGCCACCCACACGTTCAACGCCATGCGCGGGTTGCACCATCGCGAGGCAGGGATGCTCGGATCGGCACTGGTGGACGACCGGGTCAACACCGAGCTGATTTACGATCGGCTCCACGTTTCGACTCCGGCGGCGAGGCTGCTTGTCCAGACCAAACCGTTGGCGACCTTGATCGCGGTCAGCGACAGCACCAAGGCAACGGGATTGCCCGAGGGCACCACGCTCGATATGTGGGGCCATCCGTGTTTAGTCGGTAAGGGCGACGTGAGGCTCCAGTCGAATGGCGCGTTGGCGGGTTCGTGCATCACGCTCGCCGATGCCTTTCGAAACCTCTTGGCCGACTTCGGCCCGGAAATCGCGATCGCCATGTGCAGCCGCAATCCGGCCCGCATTCTGGGTGTCGGGCCACGGCGCATGCTGGTGTTCGACCGAGAAGGCACGTTGGAAGCCACCTCGATGCGCGCTTCCTGAACCTAGCCTACGGCATGGGGCCGACGAGGCGGTCGACGTTGTGGTGACCGGGTAGCCGGCCGCCGACGCTCTTGTTCCACTTCATGAACTTGGCGTGCGTGTCGAGGAACGTGAAGTTCGACCCGTCGTTCCAGGCTGCCGTCTCCAAACGCTCGACGAACCAATCCTCCTCCTCGCCATCGTGGATGCCGAAGTAACGGTCCAGATCGTCCCAGTCGGGGGTGTCGGGGTCGGCGTAGGCCGCCCAGGGCCAGGGGTGGTAGTCGGGTTCGGCAGCATAGCGGTTGCGCAGGCTCACTATGATCTGCTCGGAGGGCGACGATCCCGATGTCATGGACGCGCCGTGAGAGAACAGCCCGTTGATCGAGTAGTCCGACTCGGGCATCTCCCACTCTCCATCCTCGTGCTGCACTTCGACCCTGGTGTAGGCCGGGGTCCGGAACAGGTCGGCGCTCTTCACGTACGGGTAGAGCGCCTGATACCAGGAGACCTCGGCCTCGTGGTCGGTCACCATGGTCCGATCGTCGTTGTCGTTGGCATAGAGCATGATCGCCACGCCGATCTGCTTGAAGTTCGAGAGGTCCGTGGACTTCTTGGCCGCCAGCTTCGCCTGAGCGTAGACAGGGAACAGCATGGCCGCGAGGATGGCGATGATGGCGATGACCACGAGCAGTTCGATGAGGGTGAAGCCACGGCGTTGGCACGACATGATTGCAGTATGGTTGCAATTGCAATGTTATGTCAATAGGAGGACTCGGATTCCGTCGTGTCGTAAGATGGGTCCTATGAACCGTCCGCTCGGTCTGGCCGCCGCCTTGCTTGCCACGTGTGCCTGTGTCCACGCGCAGCGCACAGGCGATCCGGGATCTCGCCGGGAGGCCGTCAAACAGACCACCGCCGACGAATCGCACTCGGCCATGGGCATGGCGTTCAATCATGGCCCGCGATTTCCCGGACCCCTGCTCGATGGACTTGGGCCCGTGGACTTCAAGATCACCACCAAGGTGCCGACGGCGCAACGCTACTTCAACCAAGGGCTCGCTTACCTGTATTCGTTCGACTGGGTGGAGGCGGAGCGGGCGTTCCGAACGGGCCTCACCCACGACCCAGACGCCGCGATGCTCTACTGGGGCTTGTCGCTTACGGACAGCGGTCGAGCAAAGGAGTTCCTGGCCCTGGCCGTCGAGCGGGTCGGTTCGGTTTCAGATCGCGAGGCGCGTTACATCCGCGCCTTCGACCGTCTGCTCAACGGTTCGGGAGAGCGACGGGAACGCGTGGACGCCAACTGCGGCGAGTTCCGAGAGATCATCCGGGAGTACCCGAGCGACGTGGACGCCAAGGCGTTTCTGGTCTGGCAGCTGATCGGCGTGGACCGACGGGGCGAGCGGCACTATGGCGAGATCGAACGCCTGTTCGAGGAGATTTTCGCCCAGAACCCCGACCACCCCGGCGCGCACCATTACCGCATCCACATGTACGACGAGCGTTCCGACGCCAAGAAGGCCTTGGTGAACGCGGACCGCTACCTGGCCGGAACGCTGAACATCGGGCATGCCCAACACATGCCGGGCCACATTTACGCTTCGACGGGGCAATGGAGCAAGGCCGTTGTCGCCCAGGACCGGGCCACCCGAGTGGAGCGCAAGACGTTCCGCGACATGCCACGTCTCCCGTTCGAGTCGTGGAACTTCACCCACAACCAGGACTATCTGATTTCGAATCTTGGCTATCTGGGGCGGGTGACCGAGGGCATTCGGCTGGCCGAGGAATTGATCGCCATGCCGCGCGACCCCCGCTTGAACACTGGTGCCGGGTTCTCGATGGCGGGTACAGGCTCCATGAACCTGCTTCGCATGATGCTGCGCGGCGAGATGTGGGAGGAGTTGATCGCCGAGTACGCCAAGGACCCCTCGCGGATGCCAGCCAGCGCCATCTGGAAGGCCTTCGCCTTGGGCTCGGCCCACTTGGGACTGGGCAACCTGCCGGCCGCCAAGGAGCAACTGGCCGTCTTGCAGGAGAAGGGCGGTAGCGGCACGCTGGCGACCAACCTCAATGACGACCTGAGCGGCCGTATCATGCTGGCAGAGGGAATGCGCGACGAGGGGTACACCAAGCTCGAACGGGCGGTCAAGCAGGAGCGCGAGCGGTTCTTGTGGGGCGACCCACCGAGCTATCTACGACCGACATACGAGGCACTCGGCGAAGCGTATCTCGCCGACGGCAAGCCGACGCTGGCCGAATCGCTCATGCGCAAGTCGCTCGAACTGCAACCCGAGAACGCGTTTGCTATGGCGATCCTGGTGCGTTCGCTGCTGGCGCAGGGCAACGCCGACGAAGCGGCCCTGCTGAACGCTCAGCTCCAAGGCTTGGACCCATTCGACGCCCCGATCCGCCCGTTCCTGCGCTTGCGCGATGCGTGGAGGCAGGCCGGGCGCAGCCTTTGGGCGGCAGCCAAGCCCAAAGTTCCTGCAACGGGTTTGGATTCGTTCGGGCCAAACGCTTGGGCGCCGAACGCCGCGCCCAAGGTCTCGCTGGTGACTCATGAGGGGAAGCGGGTCGGACTCGACGGTCACAAAGGCAAGTTCGTTGTGATGGTGTTCTATCTCGGGGGGATGTGCACCCACTGCATGAGCCAGATCGAGGGCTTGGGCAAGGTCAAGCAGGCAATCGAAACTCGTGGCGCGGTCATTCTGGCCGCATCGCCCGACCAGCCGGAGTCTTTGGCGAAGTGGATGGACGACCCTCGCTACCCGATCGCCTTGCACCACGACCCCAAGTCGGCGGCGGCCAAGGCTTTCCACGCGTTCGACGAGTTCGAAGACAAACCATTGCACGCCACCATCCTGCTGGACAAGCAGGGCCGCGTTTGGTGGTACGAGGTGGGCTCCGAGCCTTTCATGAACTTTGAGTTTCTCATCCGCGAGATGGACCGATTGAACCTCACGAAATCGCCAGGGTAGTTCTGCTTGGATTGGCGAATCCTGCGTGAATTGCCTGTGGACACTTCGTCAGCGGGTTCCGATGATTGTCTTGCCGGAAGGGCGCTGCCCTGCGGCGTCAGCAGTCGCCAGAGGTCACCGACACATGAAACGGCCACAACATCACCGCCGGGCAGGCGCCTTGGTCAGCACTCTGGTGTTTGCCGCGATCAGCGTCACCATGGTCAGTGCCGTGGGCATGATCATGGTCTCCCACGTTTCGCGTTCGCGAGCCGAGGCTCAGTATGTTGGCGCTTTGTACCTTGCCGAGCAAGCCCTCAGCCACGAACTCAAGTGGATCGAGGGTGATCCTTTCAACCCAAACCGGGCACACCAAAAGCACCCTGAAGCCGGACAACCCGGTCCGCTGGAAGTGCAACTTCCTCACGGGTCGTTCAAGGTGGCTGTGACGAATCTCGATGGAACGGGTCCGTGGGTTGCGGGACATCCGATCCGCCTTGAGGCTACGGGGATCAGCCGAGGCATATCAAGAACGATCGAGGCCAAGGCCTACCCCGACTCGGTCATCGGATCGAGCCTTGCCGTGGACCAATTCACGATCTTCGCGCGCAAGTCGGTCACGATCAGTGGGTCGGGCTCCAAAGCGGTTGGAGTCGTGGGGACCAATGGGACTTACACAGCGACGCAAGGCGCAAGCGCAGTCGATGGCGCGGTGTTGTTCTGCGGTGTCAACCCATCGGTGACTGGTGCGAACGTCTACAGGGAGTCCGGCAAGCGGTCATTCCCCACCGTAGACGACATCGTCACCGAAGAATTCGGCTCCTGGGCTTGGATCAAGGCGAACAACGACAACGACAAGATCAAACGGTTCAAGCTAAGTCTCGGTGTTCTGAACAACACCGTGCTGGCGGGGTTCAAGAAGACGAGCTACACGATGACGAACGCGACATTCCACGTCACGGGTGAGTTGTACAACATGAACACCCTTGACAAGCCCAAGTCGCAGGGTGGAACCCGCTATGCCACCCAGAACCAGGGACTCTATAACAAACTTGTGCTCATTTTCCCTCCCGGAGACTATTACTTTGAGAACTGGGGTTTGACGTACGACTACAAGGCCATCCTGGTGGACAATGCAAATGGGCCAGTGCGGATCTGGATCGGGGGCAACGGTTCGTCGAACGATAGCTGGCAGAGCCCGACGTTTCTGACCAATCCAAACGACCCAGGCTCATTTCGGGTCTATTATGGCAAGAACAAGACTTTGACCGTAAGCGGAACCGCCGCGATGCCTGGATTGTTCTATGGCGTGAACAACAGTGCGAACAGTGCCATCGTCGCCAGCGGAGGAACGGTGATCACGGGAGCCATCTTCGGAGAGAGAGTCACCATTTCCAGCGGAACGAAAGAGAAGACAACGGTGGGATATCCCGCTGAAGTGACCCTCGGCTTGACCTCAGATCCAGGCAACCGGTTCGTGATGCGAGGCGGATGGCGCGAGATCGGTAGCGTCGGTTCCGCGTTCACGGACGGAACATCGTATTAGGGAAGAGGGAAGAAGGAAGGAGGAAGAAGGAAGATGGGATGTCGTGCCCATTCTTTCTTCAACTTTCCCATTTCCATCTTCCTGAACACTGAACACCGAACACCGAACACCGAACATCACTCCTCCGTATTCGCCTTCTGTCGTCTCCAGTAGCGTTCGACATCTTCTCTCGTCAGCGAGACCCAGCGCGCGAGGCTCGGCTGGAAGCCAAGCACCACTGTCCCAACGGGTCCGTTGCGGTGCTTCGCGATGATCACTTCGGCTTCTTCGGCGGCAAGCGGGTCGCCAGCGTCGCTAAAGACGTCGCCCCGCGACCTCTGATAGTACGCATCGCGATACAACATCATGACCAAGTCGGCTTCGGCTTCGATCGAGCCGGATTCGCGGATGTCGCTCAGGACGGGGCGCTTGTTCTCGCGGGTCTCCACGCCGCGGTTCAACTGCGCCAAGGCGATGACGGGGACGTCGAGGTCTTTGGCGGTCGCCTTGAGGGCACGCGCGATCTCGCTGATCTCCTGCACGCGGTTGTCGTTCCGCCGGTCTGTACGCATGAGCTGCAAGTAGTCCACCACGACGAGCGAGAGGCCATGGCTCGCCTTCAATCGGCGGCACTTCGCCTTGAGTTCCAGGGGCTTGATGTCCGACGAGTCGTCGATGAAGATCGGGAGATCGTAGAGTCGCTCCGCGCCATCCACCAGTCGTTCGTAGTCGCGAGTCGAAAGGTCGGGCCGTTTCAGCATTTGGGCCGGCACCTGGCTCTCCATCGAGATCATGCGCCGCACGACTTCCTTGTCGCTCATTTCCAGCGAGAAAACGGCCACCGCACCCTTGCCTTGTCGCGCGATGTGCGAAACCATGCTGAGCGCGAACGACGTCTTGCCCATCGCGGGGCGTGCGGCGACGATGATCAGGTTTCCGCCGTAGTAGCCCGTGGTCACCTCGTCAAGGTCGCTGAAGCCACAAGCCGTGCCCATCTGCGGCTCGCCCGTCTCGTACAGCCGGTCGATGTCGACGAAATACTCCTTCGCGAGTTCGACCACCGTGGTGAACTGTTTGCCCAGCTTGTCGGCGCTGACCAAGAACAGTTTCTGCTCGGCGGCATCCACCTTCTCCTTGACCGAGCCGTCCTCTTCGCGTGCGATGTGGACGATCTCCCGTCCGGCGTCTTCCAAGGCGCGCAGGGTGGCCATGTCCAGCACGATCGTCGCGTAGTGGACGGCGTTGGCGGCACTGGGCACCATTTCGGCGATTTGGTACAGGTAGTCCACCCCGCCCACATCGCCAAGCTTGCCCCTCGCCTGGAGTTCGGCGCGAAGCGTGAGCAGGTCAATGGCCTTCGAGTCGATGACAAGTTGCCGCATGGCGCGATAGATTTCGCGGTGCGCCGGCCGATAGAAGTGCTCGTCCTTGAGCATCGGCAGGATTTCTTCCGCCGCACGCTCAGAGAGCAACATCGAACCCAGAACGCTCATTTCGGCGTCGAGGTCGTGCAAGGGAACCGCGGCTTCCGGGGACGTCATCGGGACCTAAGAGTATGGGCCACGCACGGCCCACGCGGCACCCGAAATGTGGACTTCCGAAGGTTGTTCACCGCTTTTGCACAGGTTCGCTGTACACTACTCGCTCAACGATGGCTCTCGAACACCTGACCCCCGAGCAAGCCAGGGAGGTTCTCGTTCGCGCCGAGGACATCCAGCGGCGGATGGACGCTGGCGAAGTCCACTCCGTGGGCACCGATGCGCTCCTCGCTGCAGCCGAGGAGGCGGGCCTCTCCCGCGAAGCCATCGAGCAAGCCCTAGCCGAAGTCGCTCGGCAACCCCTGCAAAAGGTGTCGGCGGGCCAGCTTGTCTTTGCGCTTTCGGCGGACAAGAAGTACTACCCTGCCGAAGTGTTGGCGACCGGCCCACGCGAGGTGCTGGTGCGTTTCATGAGCGGTGGCGAGCACTCGCTGCTGCCGGAGCAGGTTCGACCCGCGCGGTTTCTTCCGGGCGAGAAGATCTCGTGCCCACTGCCGTTTTGGGGCTGGTGGGCGTGCAAGGTGGTCAAGTTCGACCACGACGCGATGGAGGTGACGGTGACCGACGATTGGAACACGTTCACGTTCGAGGTGTCCAAGGTGCGGCTCGACCCGCCGAAGGACAACGAGGAAACCACCCGCACCAAGTTGATCCGGAACGCTTACCTGTGGGGCGTCGCTTCGGGCGGCATCATCGCCGCCATCGTCACGCGGTTGCTCATGCGCTGACGAGCCCCAGGGGAATACACTTGTCGGCGTGCAGGAAGCCGAGCGAAGGCGTGTGGTCGAGGTGGCGATCCCGCCCCGCGAAGGCGGCACCGACGCGATCTTTACCTACGCCTCGGATGATGCGGTGGTCGGCGACGCCCTGTTCGTGCCCCTCGGCAACCGCGAAGCCCTTGGCTACGTCGTCGCGGCGCACCGGCTCGACGAAGCCGAGTTGGGATTCTCGTTCTCGCGCCTAAGACAAGCCGGCGAGCCGGTGGCGGGCCTTGGCGTTCCCGAGGCCATCGTGGCCGTGGCCCGATTCGTCTCCGAGGAGTACCTATCGCCGTTCACCCAATCGCTAGCGGTTGTCCTCCCGCCCGGAGTACGCGACCGTTTGGGGGTGGAATGGACGCTGAATCCTCCCGAACAGGCTTCGTCCGCACCGCTGACCCCCGCCCAACGCGAGGTCGTCCGCAGCTTGGAGGACTCGGGCGGGCGCTGGATCGAGCGTCCCGGCAAGCCGCTGCCCGAGGGCTCGCTCAAGCTGCTTCGACTCCTCCGTGCCAAAGGCGTCGTCCGTGCCCGCCGCGTCTTGGTCCCTTTCCAAGAGTCGAAGAAGCCCGAGCAGATCCGCCTCAGCCCCGACGAGGGCGCGATCGAGGCGTTCATTCGAAAGGAAGGTCGCAAGAAGCCGGCCCAAGCCCTGACCCTGATGACGCTTCAGGGCTCGGGCTCGGCGACCTTCTCCCACGCTGAGGCCAAGGCGCTCTGCGGCGTCACCGAGGCGACGCTGGGCGCCTTGCTGAAAGCCGGACTGCTCGTGCGTGCCGAGGACGAGGCGTTCGGCACTCGCGCCGTTCCTGAGCCCAACGCCGAGCAGCAGGCCGCGATCGAGGCGATCACGGACGCTGTCCGCAACCGGCGGGCCGACCGCTTCTTGCTGCACGGGGTAACGGGCAGCGGCAAGACCGAGGTCTACCTGCGTGCCGCTGCAGAATCGCTTCGCCTCGGCCGACCGGTGCTGTTCTTGGTGCCCGAAATCGCGCTCACCGCTCAGGTCGTGGCCCAGTTGCGCGACCGGTTTGGGCGAGCCGTGGCCGTGCTGCACAGCGACTTGCCGCCACGCGAGCGCCTCGACAACTGGATGCGAATCCGCTCCGGCGAGGCCTCGGTCGTCCTCGGTCCGCGCAGCGCCCTTTTTGCACCGTTGAGTGACGTGGGTCTGATCGTCATGGACGAAGAGCACGAAGCCTCGTACAAGCAGGAATCCAACCCGCGCTACCACGCCAAGCGGGTCGCGACCTTCTTGGCCGACCGATTTGGAGCGCCGCTGGTGCTCGGCTCGGCCACGCCGAGCCTTGAGTCGTATCAAGAGTCGCTCGACGCGCAACTGATTCGCCTCGAACTCAAGAAGCGGGCGGCCAACGCCCAATTGCCCTCGGTGCAAGTGGAAGACCTGCGCGTGGGCTACCAGGAGGGCCATCCGGCTATCTTCACGCCCGTGTTGGCCGACCTGATGGATCAAGCGCTGGAGCGGCGGGAGCAGGTCATCCTGTTCCTGAATCGGCGGGCCTACTCGTCGTTCATGCTCTGCCGATCCTGCGGGCACCGGTTCATGTGCCCGCACTGCGCCGTTGCCCTCTCTTACCACCGCTCTGAGAGCAGCCTGCGATGCCACCATTGCGACCACCGGATGCGCGCCCCCGACATCTGCCCCCAATGTGGTGGCACCAAAGTGAAGCCGATGGGCATGGGGACCGAAAAGGTCGAGGAAACGGTCGCCAAACTTTTCGAGCATGCGTTGGTGGACCGGCTGGATCGCGACATCGCCCGTAAGCGAGGGGCGCTGGAATCCGTTCTTGCAGGCTTCCGGAGCGGGTCCTCGAACGTGCTCGTCGGGACGCAGATGGTGGCCAAGGGGCTCGACTTCCCGAATGTCACCGTGGTGGGAGTGATCCTTGCCGACATCACGCTCAACGTGCCCGACTTTCGGGCGGGCGAGCGGACGTTCCAACTGCTGAGCCAAGTGGCGGGCCGAGCGGGGCGCGGGCGCAAGCCGGGGAGCGTGGTCATCCAGACGTTCAACCCCGAGAACGTGGCCGTGCTCGCGGCGCAGGCCCACGACTACGAGGGCTTCTTCGCCGCAGCCATCGAGCATCGGCGCGACGCCGCCTATCCGCCGTTCGTTCGGCTCGTCAACATCGTGGCCTCGGGCGAAGACCGCGCCGCAGTGGCGCGCGCAACGGCAGAGATCAAGCGTCGGCTTCAAGGTGTGGACGCCATGATCCTCGGCCCCACGGATTGCCCCATCGAGCGCATCCAGCAGCGGTACCGTCGGCACCTGCTGCTCAAGCTCGCCCCGAACGCTCCCGCCTCCCCGATCGGAGCGGCCTTGGAGGGCTTTGCGCCCAAGAACGTTCAGATCACGATCGACGTGGACCCCAATTCGCTGATGTGAGCGAATAGAATCGGGACATGCTTGACGGCGTGGATGGCCTGGTTTGTCTTGGCGACAGCATCACCGAGGGCGCGGACGTGCCCGCCGGCTATGTGCGTGCCCTACGCAACCGTTTGGAGCCCCGCGTGCGCGTGGTGAACGCAGGCATCGGTGGCCATCGCTCCATCGAGATGCGCCAGCGTTTCGCCTCCGACGTGCTGGCCCACGAGCCGGGGCTCGTCACGATCAGCGTCGGCGTGAACGACGTGTGGCGGTTCTACGACAGCGAAGACAGCGGGGTCCCGCTGGACGTCTATGCGGGGCACCTGGATTCCATGGTGCGCGAGGCCGTGGCCGCCGGAGCCAAGGTGTTCGTGCTCTGTCCGACGATGGTCGGTGAGGACTTCGACGCCGAGCCCAACCGGAAGATGCTGGCCTACCGAGCTACCGCTGCTGCGGTCGCCGAGCGGCACGGGGCAGTGTTCGTGGACCTGTTCGATGCCTTTCGTCGGGTGATCGAGACCTACCAAGGGTCGGCGGGGAAGGCGCACAACCTGCTCACCACCGATGGGGTGCACATGAACGATGCGGGCAACGCGTTGATGGCGACGCAGGTCCTCCGGGCGCTGGGGCTATAGGAGAGGATGAGGTTGCGGGCGTCCTGGGTTCCCGACCTGAACCACACTTCGAACTCGGTTCACGCGGCAGTAGGTCGGAACCCATTGATGAGACGCGAAACACCTCACGGGATCCCGGCCTGAACCCCGTCCCGGACCCGCGACCCTCGGACCCTGCCAAAATGAACCCGTCATGCCCGAACTCAGCGCACGAGCCCACGAAATGCCCGCTTCCCCCATCCGGAAGCTGATGCCCTATGCCGACGCTGCGAAGAAGCGGGGCGTGCGCATCTACCACCTGAACATCGGCCAGCCCGACGTCGAGACGCCGATCGAGTTCTGGAACGCAGTCCGCGACCCCGCGCTCAAGGTGCTCGAATACAGCCATTCGGCGGGCATCGAGTCCCTTCGCCGAAAAGCCGTCGAGAACTACCGCCAGCTCGGCATCGAGCTCGAACTCGGCGATTTGATGGTGACCACGGCCGGTTCCGAAGCGCTGATCTTCGCCATGTTGTGCTGCATGAACCCAGGCGACGAGGTCATCGTGCCCGAGCCGTTCTACGCCAACTACAACGGGTTCGCGATTCAGGCGGGCGTGAAGGTGGTGCCGCTGACCACGCGAATCGAGGATGGCTTCGCTCTGCCCCCCGCCGAGGAGTTCCGCAAGGTGATCACGCCCCGAACCCGGGCCATCGTGATCTGCAACCCCAACAACCCCACGGGGACCGTGTATTCGCGTGCTCAACTTGAGGCGCTGCGGGACATCGTGCTGGAGCACGACCTCTACCTGTTCGCCGACGAGGTGTACCGCGAGTTCAACTACACCGGCGAGCACGTGCCCTCGGTGATGCAGTTGGATGGGCTGGAGCGGCACGCCGTCATGGTGGACTCGGTGTCGAAGAAGTTCTCGGCGTGCGGCGCGCGCGTCGGCTTCCTCATCTCGCGCAACCAAGAGTTGATGGCTGCTGCGCTCAAGTTCGCCCAGGCGCGACTGTCGGCTCCGACGCTGGAGCAGATCGGCGCCGAATCGGCCCTCGATGCGCCCCGCGCCTACTTCGACGGCGTGCGCGAGGAGTACATGGCTCGCCGCGACCTTCTGGTCAAGGAGCTTCGCAGCATGGACGGCGTGCTCTGCCCCGATGTGGATGGCGCGTTCTATGCCACGGTGCGGCTGCCCATCGACGATGGCGACCGGTTCTCGCAGTGGCTTCTGGAGTCGTTCGAGCACGATGGCGAGACCGTCATGCTCGCCCCGGCGGCGGGATTCTATGCGACCCCGGGCGCTGGTCGAGACGAGGTCCGCATCGCTTATGTGCTCGGTTGCGAGAAGCTCGCTAAGGCGATGGCGTGCCTGCGCGCGGCCCTCTCGACCTACCCCGGTCGAACCTGCGAGCAGCGTGTTCCCGCCGCAGCTAACTGAATCCTGACAAAACGGTCCCGGGACCGGAACCCTGGGAAGATGTCGTTCGTAACGACCTTTGCTTCAGCGAGTGCTACGGAGGCGAAGGATGAAGTTTTTTCCTTTTGTTGCGATTTCGGCATTGGGTTCGGCGTTGACCGGCGGATGGGGACATCACAGTCAGCCCGACGCGACCTTGGTTTCGGCTGGTGAAGCCGTGCCTTCTCGGGCGGCCGTCCGGTCGGTGGTGGCAGGCCATGCCGCCCCGACCAGCATCACCGTCGCCGGTGGTCCGGTGGCCTTGGCGACCGTGGGCGACCCCATCGTCGGCTTGGGGTTCGAACTGGGAATGCTGGCCCTTGCCAGCCAACAGTCCGACCTCAGCGACCAAGAGCGGCAGTCCATCGAGAAGCGGATCGCCGAGTTGGAGGCCAAGATCGAAAAGCTCGCCGCCAAGCTCGAGCAGCGCATGCATGCGGGAGCCGTGATCGCGCCTGACAGCAAGGTCATCGAGCGGCTTGCCCAGCGTGGCGAGGCCAAGGCGCGCAGTCTGTCGCCGAAGGACGCCGAAGCGATCGAGAAGCTCGCGCAAGAGATGGCCAAGCGAGGCGAGGCGATGGCGCGGACCATTTCGCCTCAGGATGCCAAGGCCATGGAAGAACTGGGCCGCAAAATGGCCGAGGAAGCCAAGTCCATGGCTCGCGTCTATCATGGACAGGACATGAAGCTCCAAGCCGCAGAGCTCGAGAAGATCAAGGCAATGGCCAAGGAGCATGCCGAGAAGGCTCGGAGCATGGCCCAGGAGATCCGTGTCAAGGTCTTGGACGAGTCCAAGGTGATGCGCGAACAGCTCGTCAAGGAGCTCGCCATCGCCGAAGGCGCCAAGGTCCGCATCCTCGAGCGGGGCAAGGATGGCCAGATCAAAGGCTGGATCAAGGACGAGAAGGATGCCAAGATGCGCGAGATGACCAGCGAGGAGCTGGAGCAGTGGCGCAAGAAGGATCTCGGCGACTTCACGGGCAAGAGCGGCCTGTTCGGGTTCGAGTTCGACGGTCCCGCTCGGGTTCGCGGGAAGGCGGGGGACAAGCCTCAGATGTTCGAGTTCAAGTTCGACGGCATGGAGAAGATGCCCGAAATCCACATCCCGAACATCAGGATGCCCGAAAGAGCGATGGCGCCGCTGATGAAGCTCCACGAGCTCAAGGAACTCGGCGACATCGAGGTGACGATTCCCAAGATGCTCGCCGCGCCGGACGCCAAGGCGTTCTACGAACTCGGCAAAGCCGCCCCGATGGACAAGGAGATGCTCGACGCGATTCGCGAACTGCGCGAGGAGATCGCCAAGCTCCGCAAGGAACTGGCCTCCAAGGGCGGCAAGACGGCTCTGGCGCCGGTGACTTGGACGGCAGCCGTCATGGAGCCGCAGGTCGTGGCGGGCTTCGAGGCCTTCGGCAAGCTGCAGAAGGGCTGGCGCGTTCCGACGGCGGGTTCGATGCAGGGGCTGTTCGAGAGCCTCACCGACCAGCAAATCGGTGCCCACGACCAACGCGGCTACCTGACGCTGGACGACTTGACACCCCAGCAGAAGGCGAGCCTCGGCGACCTTGACTTCCTCCCGTGGGAGCTTACGCTGACGCTGAACGGCCGCAAGCTGAACATCCGAGCCACGGCCACGCGCTCGCCTGAATTCACCCGCTGATCTCTGTGTTCGGCTGTTCCAAACTCGGGCCCGCCCCACAAAGCGGGCCCTTTTGCTTGAAACCGGACCTATCAAGTTGAAATCCGGGGTCCGGATCGGTCATCATCTTGCTCTGCGCTTGCGCGGGTGTAGCTCAGTGGTTAGAGCGCCGGCCTGTCACGCCGGAGGCCGCGGGTTCAAGTCCCGTCATCCGCGCCATTCCGCCCAGAAACCAAGTGCCGCGGTAGCTCAGTTGGTAGAGCAAAGGACTGAAAATCCTTGGGTCGCCGGTTCGAGTCCGGCCTGCGGCACCACCTTCCCCTCCTGGTCGTCCGGTCGAGGGAGCGGTGCGCGGGGACGCATCTCCGCTACGTAGAGCAGCCCATCCCAACCGTCCGGCCATATGGTGGTCAGTTCCCACGGGTTCTGCCGGTCGATGACGCCGGGAAGGGGTAGACGCAGCCGGTGACCTTTGGGCAGTTCCCTCATCGAGATGTAAGCGAGTGGGCCCAAGCCCGAGGACTCGAGTCGCGTTTCGATGGAGCCTTCGGCAGGCTTGGCGAACTCTATTGGATCGCCGCCCCGCCACGACCATGAGCCTCTCGACGCCATGACGCCGACCGAGCACACGTCCGCGCCCAAAGTCGCCGTAACGATCCGGCCCATCCCTTCCGATCGGCTTCCGCTTCACCCCCGCGCCGCCCCCCGGAAGGCCCTTGAAGAGGTGGGCGTTGTGCGCCCAGACGATCACCTTCTTGCCCCTATAGTACTGGCGGATCAGGAAAAGCAGGTTCTCGGCATTCGCGCGCTCGCGCAGGTTGTACGCCGAGGGGTCAAGGGTGGTCGAGCCGACCATCGCCATCATCTCCTCATACTTGGCAGACGACGCGAGGGCCTGAACGCGAAAGCCACGCTCGGCACCCCATTGGGCGTCGAGGTCCCTTCTCCGCTTCTGATACTCGTTCAGCAAGATGCTCGGAATCTTGAGGGCTTCGCGGTACGCACTGGGAAACGACTCTTGGTTTGCCGCACGGATGTCAGCGATCCGCCGCTCAACGTCGGCTTTCGCCTTCCCCGAAAGCGTGTTGCCGAACCATTCGATCATCTCGACGAGCATGCCATTGCTAGCCGAGCCCGACGGCTGGATGTCGAACCCTGCCATTCGAAGGGGCCGACCCGACGAGTAGGACTGCCTCGCATACTCGAAGATAGGGAATGAGTCGCTCGATTGGCTCCAATGATCGAACACGCCCAGGCCTGCAACCCCTTCCAAGGGATCTGAACCACCGATGGCACGATCCATGACGGCGCAATCGTAGAGGCCGGATTCCCAGATCAGGACCTCGAAGCCGAGCTTGCTGTGCAAGTGTTTGACAATGGCGGCCTTGAGGGCAAAGCTGGTTCCATCGCCGTGCGTCAACTCGCCCAACATGACGACTCGGGAGCGGCCGATGCTGCGGTCGATCAACTTCTGCGCAGACGGGCCAAGCTCGGATTCGGCCCGGATGTGGGCGGCAAAGTCGGCGAGATCGGGGGCAATGCCTCCGGCTCCACCGGCGAGCGCCATCGCGAGAAGAGAAGTTGTCCACACGGCGACTCATCTATACCCGGAGGTTCCGTTCCGGCGACGCCCGACCGAAGGGCTAGCCTTGGACTCGTGGCGTGCTTTCGAAATCAACACCGCCGCTGGGTTGCCGGTCGGCGGGTGGCTGGCCACCTGAACCCTGAACACTGAACACTGAACACTGAACACTGAACACTGAACACTGAACACTGAACCTGATTCCTCCATTTTCCCTCTTCCCAATTCCACATTCCCGAATTCCTCGCTATACTGAATCCATGACAGCGGCGACGAACCGGAGGAACCGGCGGGCAACCACCCGCTCCCGTCGCCGCGCGCGCTCGCAGCGGGCCGCCGACCGGCTGACCACGATGCAGGTCGGTGGGACGACGGGGACGATGAGCTGGTTCTCGCGCGGCGCCATGCGCAACCAGTACGAAACCGGCGCGATCAAAGCCACCTACTCGTACACCGACATCAACAACAACCTGCGGGTGGCCCAGGACGCGGCGGGGCTGACGACCTCGACCTACGACGGCGACAACCGGCGGCGCAAGATCGTCGCGGGTTCCTTGACCACCACGTTCGTCTGGGACGGGGCCGACTACCTGCAGATCAAGCCCTCTTCGGGCGATCCGACGCTCCTGGTGGTTTTGGAAGGCGAGGTGGTGGGGCATGTGAAGGGCTCGGAGAAGCGCGACTACATCGTAGACCCCTTGGGCTCCGTGGTGGCCTACCTGAACTCCTCCCAAACCCTCACCGACCAGTTCGAGTATTGGCCCTACGGCGAACTCATCACGGAAGTCGAAACCGAAGTCCAGCCCTTCCTGTGGGTGGGGAGCCTGGGCTACTTCCGCGACTCCGACCTGCGTACCTACATCCGGGCCAAAGAGTATCGCCAAGACTTGGGCAGCTGGATGCAACTCGACCCCCTCTGGCCGAATGAACGCGGGTACAGTTACCCTTCCCCGGCTGTAACCACCGATAGATTGGGACTGCAGTTCGTCCAAACTACTACGGGCTTCCGCCAAACACGACTTGGTGAACTCGACTTGCCGATTCCATCGGATAGAGGAGTCCAAGTCGGCGGTGGCGGCGCGGTTGCCGGCGGCTCGATAGCGATCATTGCAATCGGAGGGATCGCAATTCTTGACCTCGCACGATATATGTGTACCGGCAAGACTGGCCCCATCACTGGGCTAGGCGATGACATAGCCAAGCGATTTTTTGGTGATTCAGAGCCAGATGAGCCACTCGACTGTAGTCAAATGCCCGAGAGGTTCACAGGCATCCAAAACTGGCCTGTCACAGACGCCCAACTGAGCCTGTTCGTCGGGAAGTCATGCAAATGGGATGGTCAGTTGAAGGTAAGCGCCGCTAGGAGCTGCGCGGGTGGCGTACATTATCAGCAATTCTTTAAGTGCGCGACTGGCAGGCGACAGATCATGACTCAGCTATGCTGTCCCTGTAAAGATGGCAATCAGATCCTCCAGTACTGCTTAGAGCCAACTGCCAAAGATGCCAAATAGATGAAGTGTGTCTGCAAGATTCAGACAGTTCCGGGGATCAGCCCCTCGTTGAACCCAGACTATCCAATCCTTGCTGGCGCGACGGAATTGTCGTCACCAGCAGATCTGATCGCAGCGATCACGGGCTCGCCACCTCAATCTCAGGAACTTGAGATACACCTCTCCTCAGGAGTTGCCTTTAACTATTCTCAAGTCAGTTTCCTTGAGGTGTCAGAGGTCATGCGTTTGTCGTGCCAAGCGTGCGATGATGCGCACGTTACCTTCAGCGACCTAGCCATAACATCACCATCGACTTTTGATGGTAATCTCGCTAGTGCTCATGGACTTCTCGGCGCGCATGTGTCATTCTTGCGCTGTCGTTTTGATCAGCGATCTCTTGAAGCATTGACCTCATACTGCAAGTCTCTGTTTCTCGGAGATTGTGTATTGGCGAACCCAGATTTCAGTTCGTGCGAGCTAGCTCAATGCTTGAAGCGGCTGCACATACGCCATTGCATCGGTGTCACATCGCTGCTCTCGTATCAGGCAATTGCATTCTTGGAGTCGTGCACATGGGATGGCATGCGCTTTGAAGCTGGCATGCGCAATACAAGCGTCTACAGAAACTCAACGCTCGTAGATCTGTCAATCTGTGAGACGAACGTGTTTCATTTGGTCAGCACATCGCGCAAGCTTGAACTGAGTGCGCTGAAGTCTTTAGCAATTGTAGGTTGTGTTGGCGTTCCCTGTCTGAGTGATGCTCTTGCAGGTTGTGCATTGGAGAGTCTCAATCTCGAAGGATATTGGCTAGACGATCGGAGTTGGGCTGAAACCACGGCACTGGCATCAATGATGTCATTGTCAATAGAAAGTTGCGTGTGCGGTGAAGCTTTCGTTGATTGGATGCGTTCGCTGGCGATGTTGAGGACATTGAGTACGCGGTTGTCGTCATTTGAGTTACATGGTGACCCATCAATAGTGTATGAATGGCCACATCTGAGTGAACTTCGTTGCTCATCTACGTTTGCGCGTCGTATCCTGGGCTTGACGAATCTGAGAGTAGTACAGGATAAAACAACTGAATATGATCGGCTGCCTAGCATGCAGGTTGATCGAGGCGTTGGCTATGTGCCGTTAACGGTAGAGTGGGTTTAGAGTTGTTTCCATCAACAGAGTTGCCAGACTGCTTGTGTTGCCTATGTCAGGAGCTGGACGACGGCGGTCCTCGTTGAGAGAGTCACGCAGGCTAAGTTTTCGCCGCAGATGTACGAACGTCCGCGGGAGGGTGACGCGAACGCGAGAGCAACCGGGGGCTCGCGACCCAGTGGTCTGCCCCATCGGTGAAGACGAGTTAAGATGAGTACTCCGGGGTTGGCGAGAGGGATTGTATCCCGAGTTTTGGATGGAGAGAGGGCGAAGCCCGAACGGAATCCAAAACTCGCTCGGCGGCAATCGCCGGCGGCTGCATCTTCAAGCTGGAATGCGGTCTGACCTCGTTGTAGTACCGCCGGTACAAAGCGGTCTTGATCTGGGCGTCGGCGAGATTGACGAACACCTGGACGTCCAAGTGGTCGCGCTGGCCAGCCCCCATTGGTGAAGATGGGTCAGGATGAGACCTCCGGGGTTGAGA
>ERZ761607.2160-NODE-2160-length-22166-cov-7.609244_pt1 | contig 22166 bp, 19 predicted proteins | sample MGYA00511164_ERZ761607 | MGnify/ENA primary metagenome ERZ761607 (study PRJEB28899, sample SAMN02445080) | bioreactor sludge metagenome | biome: EBPR sludge | place: Australia: Brisbane, Thorneside Wastewater Treatment Plant | collected 2011-06-22 ... | reverse complement strand
GCGGGGTATGGCGCTTGCCGCCGCCCTCCAGGGAATTGGCGAATTGCTGCAGCAGATCCTTTTGCTCCTTGGTGAGATTGACCGGAGTTTCGACGTTGACCCGGCACAACAGATCGCCGGTCGCGCCGCCGCGCACCGGCTTGACGCCCTTGCCGCGCACCCGAAACACCTTGCCGGTCTGAGTTTCGCCCGGAATCTTCAGACTGACCCGACCGTCCAGGGTCGGCACCTCCAGATCGCCGCCCAGCGCGGCGGTGGTGAAACCGATCGGCACTTCACAGTAAAGGTCGTTGTCCTCGCGGGTAAAGATCGGATGCGGCTTGACCCGGATCTGCACGTACAGATCGCCCGCCGGCCCGCCGTGTTCGCCGTGTTCGCCCTCACCGGCCAAGCGGATGCGGTCGCCGTTGTCCACGCCCGCCGGCACCTTGACCGACAGCGACTTTTGCTCCTCGACCCGACCGCCGCCCCGGCAGGTTTCACAGGGCTCGGGAATGATGGTGCCGCGTCCCTGACAGCGCGGGCAGGTTTGCTGGATCGAAAAAAAGCCTTGCTGCATCCGCACCTGGCCGACGCCGCGACAGGTCGAACAGGTGGTCGGCTTGGTGCCGGGCTTGGCTCCGCTGCCGGCGCAGGCCGCGCAACTGACCAAGCTCGGCACCCGAATTTTGGCGGTGGTGCCGAATACCGCCTCCTCCAGCGTCAAATCGAGGGCGTAGCGCAAATCCGAGCCCCGATACTGACCGCCGCCGCCCGCGCCGCCGCGCCCGCCGCCGAAAATATCTCGAACCACCCCGCCGAAAATATCGCCCAGACCGGCCGCCCCGCCGTAACCGCCGCCCGCCGAACCCTCAACGCCGGCGTGCCCGAATTGATCGTAGGCGACCCGCTTGCGCGAATCGGCCAACACTTCATACGCCTCCTTGGCTTCCTTGAAGTTCTCCTCGGCCACCTGATCGTCCGGATTGCGGTCGGGGTGAAATTTCATGGCCAACCGCCGGTAAGCCTGACGGATTTCAGCTTCGCTCGCATTGCGAGCCACGTTGAGGATTTCGTAATAATCGCGCTTGGCCATAAGGTTTCGTTGCGGGCGTCCGTCGAGTAGTACCGATCAAAAACCAAAAATCCGGGAACGCTTCCGCCTTCCCGGATGTTGAGTTTAACGCAATCGCGGCCCTTACTTCTTGACTTCCTCGAACTCGGCGTCCACCACGCCGTCATCGGCCGGTTTCTGACCGCCGCCCGCGCCGTGCGGGCCGCCGGGGCCGCCCTCCGGAGCGCCGCCGGCTTGGGCGTACAACCGCTCGGCCAGTTTGCCGGACAGTTCGCCCAGCGTCCGGGTTTTGGCCTCGATGGCGCTCTTGTTGTCGGTCTTGGCGGTGGTGCGCAAGTCGCTGATCGCCGCTTCGATGGCCGAGCGTTCGCCGCCTTCCACCTTGTCGCCCAAGTCCCGCAAGGTCTTGTCGGTGGCGTGAATCAGGTTTTCGGCCTGGTTGCGCGCGTTGACCAGTTCGTGGAATTTCTTATCCTCCTCGGCGTGCGCTTCGGCGTCGCCGACCATCCGCTTGATCTCCTCCTCCGACAGCCCGGACGAGGCTTTGATCACGATCCGGTTTTCCTTGCCGGTCGCCTTATCCTTGGCCGAGACGTGCAGGATGCCGTTGGCGTCGATGTCGAAGGTGACTTCGATTTGCGGCACGCCGCGCGGGGCCGAGGGGATGTCGGTCAAGTCGAACTTGCCCAGCGACTTGTTGGCCGAGGCCATCTCGCGCTCGCCTTGCAGTACGTGCACCGTCACCGCCGTCTGGTTGTCGTCGGCGGTCGAGAACACCTGATTCGCCTTGGTCGGGATCGTGGTGTTTTTCTCGATCAGCTTGGTCATCACCCCGCCCAAGGTCTCGATCCCCAGCGACAGCGGGGTCACGTCGAGCAGCAGCACGTCCTTGACCTGGCCGCCCAGCACGCCGCCTTGAATCGCCGCGCCGACCGCCACCGCCTCATCGGGATTCACGTCCTTGCGCGGTTCCTTGCCGAAGAACTCGCGGACTTTTTCCTGCACCTTGGGCATCCGGCTCTGGCCGCCGACCAACAACACATCATCGATTTGGCTGACGCCCAACCCCGCATCCTTCAACGCGGTCCGGCACGGGCCGATGGTCTTGTCGATCAAATCCTCGACCAAGGATTCCAGCTTGGCGCGGGTCAGCTTCAAGTTCAAATGCTTCGGGCCGCTGGCGTCCGCCGTGATGTAGGGCAGATTGATCTCGCTTTGCTGGCTGGAGGACAGTTCGATCTTGGCCTTCTCGGCGGCTTCCTTCAGCCGTTGCAGCGCCAGCGGGTCGTTGGCGAGATTGATGCCGCTCTCCTTTTGGAACTGCTCGATCAGGTAATCGATGATCCGCTTGTCGAAGTCCTCGCCGCCCAGGAAGGTGTCGCCGTTGGTCGAGAGCACCTCGAACTGCTTCTCGCCGTCCACCTCGGCGATTTCGATGATCGAAATGTCGAAGGTGCCGCCGCCCAGGTCGTAGACCGCGATCTTGCGGTCCTTGGTGCTGGATTTGTCCATGCCGAAGGCCAGCGCCGCCGCGGTCGGCTCGTTGATGATCCGCTTGACCTCCAGACCGGCGATGCGGCCGGCGTCCTTGGTGGCTTGGCGCTGGCTGTCGTTGAAGTAGGCCGGCACCGTGATCACCGCCTCGGTCACCGGGTGGCCGAGATAGTCCTCGGCGGTCTTTTTCATTTTCATCAACACCCGCGCCGAGATTTCCGGCGGGGCCATCTTCTTGCCGCGCGCCTCGACCCAGGCGTCGCCGTTGTCGTTCTTGACGATCTTGTAGGGCACCAGGTCGATGTCCTTCTGCACTTCCGGCTCGTTGAAACGGCGGCCGATCAAGCGCTTGACCGCAAACAGGGTGTTTTGCGGGTTGGTGACCGCCTGACGCTTGGCGGGCTGGCCGACGGTGATTTCACCGTCTTCCATAAAGGCGACGATGGACGGCGTGGTCCGGTCGCCCTCGCTATTTTCGATCACCCGCGGCTTGCCGCCCTCCATGATCGCCACGCAGGAATTGGTGGTGCCCAGGTCGATGCCGATAATTTTGCTCATGGCCATGCTCTCTATAAAAATTCAGGAAATTCGGTTGCCAAGTCTGATCTGCTGCTGAATTGGGGACGGTGGGAGCGATTTTCAATGGCGCTGCGGGGCCGCGCCGCTCGCATCGGCGACCCGCCGCCCGCGCGCCGCCGGCTCACCGCGTCGGCCGGCGCGCCATCCCGCTCAGGATCGGGGCGGGGCCTGGGCGACCAACACCTTGGCGGGCCGCACCAACCGATCGTTCAGCAGATAACCCTTCTGCACGACCTGCACCACGGTATTCGGCTCGGCTTGAGCGGTCGGCACCATCGCCATCGCCTCATGTTCGGACGGGTTGAATTTAGCCCCGGTCGGATTCACTTCGCGCAGGCCGAATTTTTCCATCGCCGAGGCCAGTTGCTTGAGGGTCAATTCGGTGCCTTCCCGCAACTTGTCGATGCCTACATCGCCGCTGGCCGCCGCCAGCCCCATTTCCAGGCTGTCGCGCACCGGCAGCAGTTCGCCGAAGAAGCGCTCCAAGGCGAATTTATGGGCGTTTTGCACGTCGCGCTCGGTGCGCTTGCGCAGGTTTTCCATCTCCGCGTGCGCGCCCAAATACAATTTCCAGTGCTCGTCGGCCTTGGCCAGCGCTTGGTCCAAATCGCGTTGCAAAGTATCGAACTCCTCGCGGCTGACCACAATCTCATCCTCCGGCGCGTCGGCCGGGCTGAACGGCGCGGCAGTTCCAGGGGGCGAGTTCGCGCCAGCCCCCTCCGGGCGCGCGCCAGGCTCCAAGATCGGTTCGGTCGGGGTCATTCTGCGTTCTCCGTCACCAAGTCAAAACACGCGGACGCCACCGGCGTCCCTGATGGCGAAGAACTGGGGTCGGGCGGGAAAAATTCAAGGGCGCGCCGAACCGTCCGTTTGACGAATCGACCGCAGGCGCATCTTGCGCCCGTTTAAATCTGGCAATACATCATGCTGTCCGCGCTGGCGAATTCCGCCCAACGGGATGGCAACCGGTAAGCCGCCACCCAGTCCGCTAAGGCGTCGGCCGCCATCGGGCGGGCGATGCCGTAACCCTGGGCCAGATGGCAACCGAGCTTCAGCAAGGCGAGGCCGTGTTCCTCGGTTTCCACACCTTCGGCGATCACCCGGCGCTGGAAGGATTGGGCCAGACTGATGACCCCGTTGATGATGGCCAAATCTTCCGGATCGTGCAGCATGTCACGCACGAAGGATTGGTCGATTTTGAGCGTGGCGGCGGGAAGGCGTCTTAAATAGGTCAAGGACGAATAACCGGTGCCGAAATCATCCAGGGCGAAGTTCACGCCGAGCTGGCGGCACTCCAGGATCAGATCGGAGGCATACCCGATATCCTGCAAGGCGGCGGATTCCACCACTTCCAGTTCGAGCGCGCCCGAGGGCACGCCCGGATGGGCGCGAAGCTGCTCGGCCAATCGGTCGATAAACGTCGGCTGCTGCAGGTGAGCGGCCGAGATATTGACGCTGACCGCCAGCTCCAGACCGGATTGCCTCCACGCCTCCAAGTCCTTCAAGGCCATGCCGAGCACCCATTCGCCCAACAGCGTGTCCAAGATCGTGCTTTCGATCAAGGGTAGAAACTCGTCCGGCAACAGCAGCCCACGTTCCGGATGTTGCCAGCGGACCAGCGCCTCGGCTCCGATCACCTTGCCCTGGTGCATGTCCACCTTCGGCTGGTAATACAGGCGAAATTGGCCGCTCTCCAAGGCGGTTTGAATGACGCGAAGGGCTTCGCGCCGGGTGCGCTGTTGGCGGTCCTGGTCGGGATCGAAGAACTGATAGCGGTTGCGGCCGGTTTGCTTGGCCAAGTACATGGCCTGATCGGCGTAGCGCAGCAGCGTATCCGGATCGGCCTCGTCGGCGGGAAACACGCTGGCGCCGATACTGGCGCTGATCGCGATCCGTTGCGCCGGGACGACCTCATACGGTTCGGCCAGCACGCTCAAGATTCGCTTGAGCGCGGCCTCGACTTCTCTGAGGCTTTCAAAATCGGACAGGAGCAACACGAATTCATCGCCGCCCAATCGCGCGACCGTATCGTCGCCACGCAAATCGCACTGCAACCGTTTGGCCACCACCACCAGCAACCGGTCTCCAACCTCATGGCCGAAGCGGTCGTTGACCGGTTTGAAACCGTCGAGATCGAGATAGGCCACCACCAGCATCCGACCGCTGCGCTTGGCGCGAGCCACCGCTTGTTTCAACCGATCCGCCAGCAACAAGCGGTTCGGCAGGCGGGTCAGCGCATCGTAATTGGCCGCCCAGCGCAACCGTTCCCGCGTCCGATAACGTTCGGTGGCGTCGGTGAAGACCGCGGCGAACCCACACTTGTCCCACGAGAGGACGGAAATTTCCAGGTGCTTGTCCAAAGCGGGAAAAAACAGTTCGAGCCGCCGGGTCTGACCGGTGGCGACCACCTCGTCGAACAGCTTCAAATACGGTGCGATCACCTCGCCGTAAACGTCTCGCGTCAACTTGCCGAGAGTGTCCTGTTTGGGCCTATTCAGAATGCGTTCGAATTGAGGATTGCATTCGACCAAACGGTAATCGACCGCGACCCCGGTTTCGTCCTGGACTGGATCGTGCAAGGACACGCCCTCGGCCATGCTGTTGAACAGCGCGTGCAAGCGTTGTTCGCTCCGGCGCAACGCCTCGGTGGCGCGCAGCCGTTCCATGATGTTGCGGGCCATTCCCAGCACGCCGATCAAGCGGCCGCCGGCGTCGCGCACGGCGGTTTTGGTGGTTTCGACCAACACCCGCTGGCCGTTTGGATCGCTCAACCATTCCTCGCTCGACAGCGGTTCGGGCGAAACGGCCGCTTCACGGTCTTGCGCCTGAAACGCGGCGGCGGTCGCCCGGTCGACAAAATCCTCAGCGGTCTTGCCGACGATCTGCTGTTTGCTGACGCCGCATAAGCCCTCGAACGCCTTGTTGCAGGCCAGATAAACGCCGTGTTCGTCCTTCAGCCAGACCGAATCCGGCATGGCGTCGTAGAGGGAGCGCAAAAAATAGCGTTCCTTATCGGCCATCCGCAATTGCCGGGCGAGTTCGGCGCGGGCCTGATCGCGATCCGATTCCAGGAACTGGGTGTAGGCGTCGCTGTTGCGGCACAATAAAACCGCCTTGGCCAGATTGGCCATCACCGGTTGAAAAATCTCGGTGAGCGGCAGCCAACCTTCGGGCAACTCGGGCGTCAGCAGCAAGATGACGCCATCGGTCGGCAGGGGCAGGCGCAAGCCGGCGCGATAGCGTTGGTGAGACAACGGCAACCGGGCGATCAGCTGCTTGTCGCGCAGGATTTCGGTCGGCCCGCACAGCAAGGGGACCGGCAACCGAAACCGCTGGCCGACCAAGGCGCCGAGGCCAAAATCGCCCACCGCCGCGCTCAATTCGGCTTCGGTTTCGCCCCCATCCGGGGCCAAATCGAGAAAAGCCGCGCCGGCGGGAAACGAGGTGTGATAGAGCAAGCGTTGGATGAACCGGCTCAATAACGGCCGCAATCGGACTTCGCTGGACAGGGCCAGCGCCAAATCGTAGAGGACGGCGAGCATCCGCTCCCGGCTCATCCGGGCTTCCAGATCTTGCACACCAGGGCGGCATTATGGAACAGCGGGTAACCCCATTCGTAACTGTTGCCGATCTCGCCGAGCGATAGCGCCCCGGCTTGACGGCTCGCGCCAGTCGTCACCCGCAGCGCCGCCAGCTCCGCTCGGGCGCGCTCGCCCAGGTACAAGCGGCGCCCGGCGCAGTAAAACGTCAACAATTCCGAACCTGCCAGCGGCGCTTGCTTGGCCAGGGCTTGCGCGATGCGCTCCACGGTGTGGGTCGAATCCGCCTCGGGGCCTTGCAACAGGGCCAATACGGCGTTGGCCGGAATTTCGCCGACGCAGAACAGCGACCCATCCTGTTCCAGCGCCACCGGAATACGCACGATGATTTCGTCGTTGGCGCGCAAGATGCCGAACGGAAAATGGGTAGCGTAATGGTAAAAATTATCATGGGTCAAGTCGATGCCGTAGCGGGCGCGCATCAGCTCTTGATACACCTCGAAAGCGGGCCGCCAGTCGATGCTCACGATCCGGTTGCCCTCGGTGGAGGTGGCGGTCAGCATCGAATCCGGCACTGGATAGCCGTGTTCGATGACCGCGCCGCGTTCGTCGGGCCACAACAGCCACAACAGCCCGTTTTGCACCAGCCGATCTTGGTCGAACAGGCACGGCATGGGCTGGAACGCTTCGCTGCCGGCGTTGACGCCGACGTAGCGCACGCGATCCGCCAGTTTCAAATACCCCGCGTCCAGAATCGACCCGATATTGGGCAACATCGCATCGAACACCATGAACAAAGTCGGCCGTTGGTCCGTCAGATGCACAGCCACGGCGTCGGCGATCCGTTCGGCCGGGTCTTGTTCGGGCGCGTTGAGATCGGGGATCAAGCCGGCGGGCGGCATCTGGTCGAAACGCAGCAACCAGACGCCTTGGGTGACAAACTCCGAATCCAGCAGCAGCGCCGGAAACAGCGCGCCGCTCAGGGGCAAGGCCAAGGCGCGACAGGCCTCCTGCAAGACGGCGACCCGAGGCAGCTCCGCTTCGGGCAACAGGGCCAACACCCCGCATTGCGGCCAGATTTCCCGCCAGCCCGCCAATAAAGGGTCGAGCGCGGACCGTTTGACGACCGCCAAATAAATACAGGATGACATAATGGTTTTTTCAGCTGCGGAATAGCTTAAATTATGATATTATTGTAAATAATATAAAGCATATTAGCAAATTTAGTAGCATATAAGAAGTAGCATTATTACCATGATCCGCAAGCGTTGTGGGATAGAGCGCTTGCGTCAGTCCTGGTCGTTCAGCGCCGCCGCCAGCAAGCGGGCGGTGACCTCCACCACCGGAATCACCCGGTCGTAAGCCATCCGCGTCGGGCCGATGACGCCTAAAACGCCCAGCACTTGCCCTTCCACCGTATACGGCGCGGTCACCACGCTGCACCCCTGCAACACCGAGGAACCGGCTTCCTCGCCGATGAAAATTTGAACCCCATCGGCGTGCAGACACTGATCGAACAGATGCAATAAATCGCTTTTATGATTGAAGGCTTCGAATAACTGGCGCAGGGTGTCGAGGTCGGATAGATCGGCGCACTGCATGAGGTGGGTCTGGCCAGCGACGACGTAATCCTCGCCGACCGGATCGATTTCAAAGGTTTGTTCGGCCATCTCGACCACGGTTTGCATCAGCCGGTCGAGATTGTCCCGCGTCTCGCGCAAATCCCTTAACAGGGTTTCCCGCACCTGCTGGATGCCTTTACCGGCGAACTGCCCGTTTAAATACTGAGCCGCCTGGTTCAGCTCCACGGCGCTGTAGGGCCTGCGGGTTTGAATGATCCGATTTTGGACTTCCTGGGCGTTCAAAACCAAAACCACCAGCACCCGATTTTCGGACAGCGGTAGAAATTCGACATGGCGGAGGGTCACCACGTTGCGGCGCGGCACCATGACGATGCCGGCCAGCCGGGTCACTCCCGACAACAGATCGGACACCGTCCGCGCCAGCTCGGCGCTGTTTTGCACCGGCTGATCGATCCGCCGGCGGAGAATTTCCACCTCGCGATGGTCCAGCGGCGGCACGTTGAGCAGGGCGTCGATAAACAGCCGGTAGCCGCGAGCGGTCGGCACTCGCCCGGCGGAGGTGTGAGGGGATTGCAGGTAACCGAGATCCTCCAGATCCGCCATGACGTTGCGGATCGTGGCTGGACTCAAGTCCAAACCGGCATCGCGCGCCAGCGTCCTCGATCCGACCGGCTGGCCGTCGCGGATGTAGCGCTCGACCAAGACCTTCAGCAAATGCTGGGTGCGTTCGTTAAGGTTGGGATGGTTGCCGACGGGCTCCCAGGGCATGCCGGTGGGTTCTCCTGGTTGGCACTCTCGGCCTCAGAGTGCCAAGGAAGCTAACAATTCCCCGATGATGTGTCAAGCGGCGGATGCTATAAAAAAATCAAGGCGATTCGCCAGCTTCCGCCGCTTGGCGGCTGATTCCGCCGGGGTTAGGGTTTGAGGGCTCCGACGCCTGTCTCGATGGGATTTGGCTAAATTAGCGACCCGCTCGCCCGAGGATAATCGGGCGCCGCCAAATCGTCCGCTTGGCGCAATTTCTCTTAAATGATAAGTTGCCGTTCTCAACCACCCAGTAGGCAACGATGTCCAGCCCGGCTTTTAACACCATCGGTCTGATCGGTAAATTCGGCGATCCCAACGTCGCGCAGACGCTCGATCAAATTGCCGCCTATTTGCGCCAGCGTCAATTGCGGGTCTTGCTCGATGAAAGCTCGGCCCGGCTGATGCCGGATAACGATCTGGAGGTCGCCAGCCGCACCCGCATCGGCGAGCAGTGCGATTTGGTCATCGTGATGGGCGGTGACGGCACCATGCTGAACGCCGCCCGCTCGCTGGTCGATTATGAGGTGCCGATCCTGGGCATCAATCTGGGCCGGTTGGGGTTTCTGGCCGACGTGTCGCCCAGCGAAATTCCGAACCGGCTGGATACCGTGCTCGCCGGCGAATTTCGCGAGGCCCGCCGCTCCCTGCTGCACGCGCAGGTGATCCACGAGGGCCATGTCGCCAGCGAAAACGACGCGCTGAACGACGTGGTGATCCACAAGCGCGAAGTGGCGCGGATGATTGAGGTCGACACCTTTATCGACGGCCGCTATCTCAACACCTATCGCGCCGACGGCCTGATCATCTCCACGCCGACCGGCTCCACCGCCTACGCGCTGGCCGGCGGCGGACCGATCATCCATCCGGCCCTGGAAGCGGTGGTGCTGGTGCCGATCTGTCCGCACACCCTCACCCACCGGCCGATCGTGGTCAAGGCCGACAGCACCATCGAGGTGGTGCTCAACGCCGCCAACTCCACGCAGACCCAAATCACCTGCGACGGCCAGGTCAGCCTCGCCATCGAACCGGGCGACCGGATCGTGATTCGCAAGAAAGAACGCAAGGTGCTGCTGATCCACCCGGTCAATCACGACTACTTCGAGCTGCTGCGGGCCAAGCTGCGCTGGGGGCTCAGCCCGGAAGCTTCGCCGTTCGCCTGACCGCGCCGCCATGCTGACCCAATTGCGCATCCGCGACTTCGCCATCGTCGAGGCATTGGATTTGGAACTGGCCGAGGGCATGACCGCCGTGACCGGCGAGACCGGCGCGGGCAAATCGATTTTGGTGGACGCCATCGGGCTGCTGCTGGGCGATCGGGCCGACAGCGCCGCCATCCGCCACGGCGCGGAACGGACCGATCTGAGCGCGGTATTCGAACTCGACGCCTTGCCGGCCGCTCGCGCCTGGCTGACCGAACGCGCGCTCGACGGCGAGGATTGCCACTTGCGTCGGGTTGTCGCCCGCAACGGCCGCTCGCGCAACTACATCAACGGCGTGCCCCAACCGGCGCAAGCCTTGCGCGAATTGGGCGAATTGCTGGTGGATATTCACGGCCAGCACGAGCACCAGTCCTTGGTGCGGCGCGAGGCCCAACGGCAACTGCTCGACGATTACGCCGGCAACCAGCCGCTGGCGACCGAGTTGGAGCGCTGCTATCGCCGCTGGAGCCAGCTGCGGCGGGAACTGGACGAGCTGCGGCAAGCCAGCAGCGAGCGCGACGCCCGGCTCGACATCCTGCGCTATCACCTGCGCGAGCTGGCGGCGCTCGATCTCGCCGAGGGCGAAATCGCCGAACTGGAAGCCGAACAGCGCCGCTTGGCCAACGCCAGCACCCTGCTGGAAACCGGCCAACGCCTGTTAAGCCAGCTGACCGAGGGCGATGAGGGCGCCATCGCCGACCGGCTCAATCAGCTCTCGCGTGAATTGGCGGCGCTCGGCCGCCTGGATGCCCGAATCGCCCCCATCGGCGAATTGTTGGAAGCCGCCTTGATCCCTTTACAGGAAGCCGGCGGCGAACTGCGCGGCTACGTCCAAGCGCTCGATTTGGACCCCGAGCACCTGAATCAGGTGGAGCAGCGCTTGACCGCCGCCCACCAGCTCGCCCGCAAACACCGCGCCACGGCGGAGGAACTGCCGGGCTTGCGGGCGCGGTTCGAAACCGAACTGGAAACGCTCGAACACAGCGAAACCCGGTTGGACAGTTTGCAGCAGGCGCTCGGCGAGGCGCGGGAAGACTACCGCGGCCGGGCGAATCAGTTGAGCGAACGTCGGGCGGCGGCGGCCCAAGCATTGAGCCAGCGCATTTCCGAGGCGCTGCGCGACCTGGGAATGCCCGGCGGGCGATTCGCCATCGGCTTGGAACGGCTGGAAAAACCGGCGGCGGGCGGTTTGGAAAACGTGGAGTTTCAGGTCAGCGCCAATCCCGGCCAACCGTTGCGCCCGCTCGCCAAGGTCGCTTCCGGCGGCGAACTGTCCCGCATCAGTCTGGCGATCCAGGTCATTACCGCCCACGCCGCCCGCATTCCGACTCTGATCTTCGATGAGGTCGACAGCGGCATCGGCGGCGGGGTCGCGGAGGTGGTCGGGCGGCAACTGCGGACCCTCGGTCAAAACCGTCAAGTGCTCTGCGTCACCCACCTGCCGCAAGTCGCGGCGCAGGCCCACCAGCAGTTCAAGGTGGAAAAACAAAGCGACGGCGACACCACCCACACCCAGGTCTTGCCTTTAAGCGACGAGGAGCGGGTCAACGAAATCGCCCGAATGCTGGGAGGGTTGGAGCTGACCGCCAACACCTTGGCGCACGCCAGGGAAATAGTGGAAAAAGCGGTTTCGTCGGCAACCGACGGGCAATTGAATGAACCATGACGGCTAAAAAACCACCGCTAAAAACCAAAAGCCGTTCCAGTCAAAAAACGGCCCGCATCGAATACCTGCGCGTTGAAAACTACCGGGCACTCAAAGCTATAGAACTTAGGGAGATTACCCCAATCACCGTGTTGCTCGGCCCTAACGGCAGCGGTAAATCGACCGTTTTTGACGTTTTCAATTTTCTCTCCGAGTGCTTCCAATTCGGCCTGCGGCACGCTTGGGATCGGCGCGGCCGAGCGCGGGAACTCAAGACTCGGGGGCAAAATGGTCCCATCGTATTTGAACTCAAGTATCGCGAATTACCAGGCACACCTTTGATCACTTTTCACCTCGCCGTGGACGAAGAAGGCGGCAAGGTTTTCGTCGCCGAGGAATGGCTGGCTTGGAGACGTGGCAAACGGGTTGGCCAACCGTTCCGGTTTCTGGATTACCGGCGTGGTCAAGGGTCGGCGATCAGTGGCAAAGAGCCGGACGAAAGCGATAAGCGGATCGAATCCCCGCTGCGATCCGCCGATCTGATCGCGGTCAACACCCTCGGCCAGTTTGCCGAGCATCCGCGCGTGGCGGCCTTGCGCGAGTTCATAACCGATTGGTATGTCTCGTATCTCTCCATCGATGATACGCGCGGCCAGCCAGAAGCGGGCCCTCAAGAACGACTGAGCAAATCCGGGGACAACCTCCCAAACGTGATCCAGTACCTCAAGGAACAACATCCTGATTGTCTGGAATCGATTTTTGAAGTGTTGCGCCGCCGCGTTCCTCGTCTGGAAAAAGTTCTAGCCGACCCGATGCCTGATGGCCGGCTGTTGCTGCAAATCAAAGATGCTCCTTTTGACCGCCCGGTACTGTCCCGTTTTGCCTCCGACGGCACTCTCAAGCTGCTGGCTTACCTGACGGTGTTACACGCGCCGGAGCCGCCGCAATTCGTGGGTATCGAGGAGCCCGAAAATTTCCTGCATCCCAGGTTATTACCCCAACTGGCGGAAGAGTGCCGCGCCGCCACCCAGCATTCGCAACTCCTGGTCACCACCCACTCCCCATTTTTCCTGAACGCGATGCGGCCAGAAGAAGTGCGGGTTCTATATCGGGACGAACAAGGTTACACACAAGCTGTGCGCGCTTCGGATATCCAAGGGGTGACGGATTTCCTCTCCGCCGGCGCCTCTCTAGGTCATCTTTGGCTTGAAGGACGCTTTGGGGTGGGAGATCCGCTGGTCAACCACGGTGCCCCTCAGCGGCGGGGCCGCCCCGGATGAACGAGGTTGAACACGTTGAGGTCTTAGTCGAGGAGCCGTCCATGGAAGCCGCCTTGCGCTTGTTACTCCCCAAGATGCTGGGAGCGACGACTTTCGATGTGTACGTTCATCAATGCAAGGACGATTTGCTCGCGCGGCTCCCGGAGCGCTTGCGCGGTTACGCAAGGTGGCTCCCGCCAAACTGGCGCATCGTGGTGGTAGTCGACCGTGATGACGATGACTGCGCGGTCTTGAAAGCAAACCTTGAAAGCATGGCTATCCAAACCGGTCTTACAACTCGAAATCGGGCCGAAAACCGAGCCTACAAAATCGTCAACCGGCTTGCCATTGAGGAATTGGAAGCTTGGTATTTCGGTGACTGGAAAGCGGTGAAAGCCGCGTATCCACGAGTACCGGCCACCATTCCTTCACAACAAAAATATCGCGATCCAGACGCCATTAGAGGGGGTACCTGGGAAACATTCGAGCGAATTCTGCGCAAAGGTGGTTACTTTAATGGTGGTTTGCGCAAGATAGAAGCAGCTCAAGCAATCGCCGCCTATATGGACCCCACCCGTAACACCTCAAAAAGTTTCCAAGTCTTGCACACGGCCCTGCTTGAAATAGCGACTAAACCGGTAGAACCTTCAAAACCCTGCTAATTCTCCCTGCGCACCGACTGCGAGTCGCAGTCCCCGCCCTCCGCCGGGCGATGCGGGCATTCAGGATGGGCGCAATGCCCGTAAAGAATCAGACAATGCTCGGCCAATTCGAAACCGAGCCGCAGCGCGACCGCCTGCTGCCGCCGCTCGATTTCCTCATCGCAGAATTCCTCGATCCGCCCGCATTCCAGACACACGATATGATCGTGGTGCTCGCCCTGATTCAGTTCAAAAATCGAATGGCCGCCTTCAAAATGATGGCGTCTGACCAGTCCCGCCGATTCGAATTGGGTCAATACCCGATAAACGGTCGCCAGCCCGACCTCCTCGCCGGAATCGACCAACGCTCGATAGATCGCCTCGGCGGTCATGTGCGGGCTGTCCTGCTGCTGCAACATGTCGAGGATCTTCATCCGCGGCAAGGTGACTTTCAGCCCTGCCTGTTTGAGTTCTTTAGAGCCCACGTGGCACGCTCCGGGGGTTGCGCTTGTCCGCGGGTCGCCGTTGTACGCTATGATGTGGCCCAATCAACCAAGCAACCCGGACCTTGTCTTCCATGCCTCAGTTATTCTTACGCACCGCCGGTGTCCTACTGCTGGTTCTGACGACCGGCTGCCGCTCGCTTCTGCCCAGCTTCTATACCGTCCCGGTCCGCCAAGGCAACCATATCGATGAAACCACCGTCGCCCAATTGCATCCTGGCATGACCAAACAAGAAGTGCAGCGCCTGCTCGGCACGCCCTTGGTCGCCGATCCGTTCCATCAGGATCGCTGGGATTATTACTACCAGTACGGCAAAGGCGCCAAGATTACCGAACAACGCCACATTACTCTATTCTTCAGCGGCGAAACGCTGCAACGGCTGGATGTCGTAAAAAACTAGGCCGCCGGCAAAAGCCAAGATCGAATGGTAGTCCATTTCGCTCGCGATCGAGCTGAAGTTAGGGCAAAAACAGCTTGGCGGCGGCGGTCGGATTCCCAGCGAAATACAGATGCAGATAAGATGCGGTCAGCCGTCCGCTGCGATAGACCGCTTCGCCGGGCTTGCCGTCGCGCTGCCGGCGGCCGTGCGCCAGGGGTTGCAGCGGGGTTTCCAGGCGCGAATGATGGAAGGTATGCCCGCGCAGTTCGCCCTCCGGCAGCTCCACCGCCTGCATTCCCAAACTCACCAGCTTCGACTGTAACGCCGCTCGCCCCGGCAGCAACCCCAACATCGGCGCGCGATGGCCCTCTCGGTCGGCCAGCGATTCCAGCGTATAAAGTAGGCCCCCGCATTCGGCGTACAGCGGTTTGTCGGATTGATGGTGCCGCCGCAGAGCCTCGCGCATGCCGGTATTGCCGGACAAAGCGTCAAGATGCAATTCGGGATAGCCGCCGGGGAGATACAGGCTGTCCACCGCCGGTAATTCGGCATCCGCCAGCGGTGAAAAAAACACCAGTTCCGCCCCCAAGGCGCACAGCGTATCCAGATTGGCGTGATAGAGAAACGCAAAAGCGGTATCCCGCGCCACGCCGATTCGCAGTCCTTGCAACAGCCTCGGCGGCGCTTCGCCGCGCGCGGCGGCAAACGAGACCGGCGGCGGCAAGTCCGCCAGTTCCGTCTCGGCGACCCGGGCGGCGGCGCTTTCCAACCTCGCTTCCAAATCCGCGATTTCCGCCGCCTGCACCAAGCCGAGATGTCGGTCGGGCAAGCTCAGCTCGCCATCGCGCAGCAACCATCCCCAATAGCGGATATCGGGCGACAAACTCTCGGCCAGCAATGCGGCGTGACCCGAACTCGCGACCCGATTGGCCAACACCCCGGCAAAGGGCAAGCCCGAGCGATAATGCGCCAGACCGTGGGCGACGGCTCCGAAAGTCTGCGCCATGGCGTGCGCGTTGATCAGCGCCAGCACCGGCACCCCGAATAATCCGGCCAGGTCGGCGCTGGAGGGCGTCCCATCGAACAAGCCCATCACGCCTTCGATCAAGATCAGATCCGCTTCTTGCGCGGCTTGGTACAGTAACGCCTGACAGGATGCTTCGCCGACCATCCACAAATCCAGCTGATACACCGGCTGGCCGGAAGCCCGCTCCAAAATCATCGGATCGAGAAAATCGGGGCCGGTCTTGAAGACCTTGACCGTGCGGCCTTGATTGCGGTGATGGCGGGCCAAACCGGCGGTGAGCGTGGTTTTGCCTTGACCGGACGCTGGAGCGCTGATCAACAAAGCGGGACAGGTGGCGGACATGAGGATTCGATCAGTGCGTGGGATGGGAAATCGCTTAGGTCATATCTTGGGTGGTTTTAAGATATTGATCGCGGGTAAGTTGATAGACGAAACAGTGATCGTCGCCGAAATCGCGCTCTTCCAGGAAGCGAAAGCCCAGCCGTTGATAGAAACGATGCGCGGCCGTGTTGGTCGCGAGCGGATCGATAAGCACCGCGCGCACCGCAGCATCTTTAAAGCACCGTTCGAGCGCTTGTTCCATCATCGCGGTTCCATAGCCTTTTCCAAGCGCATCGGCTTCTCCAATCCAGATATCAATCGCGCGCAAACCGGGCGAAATATCTCCCCAATAGTGGCTATCTTCCAGCGCCGGATCGATGATTTGGATAAAGCCGATAGGCCGGCCGCCCACCTCGGCGATCAGGTGCTCCCGCCAAGCGGGCGACCGCCGCAATTCCGTTTCCCAGCCCCAATCGTCATTGGGATCGGAGCTGACGACGTGGGGCTGATCGTCCCAGTAGCGCAGCAACTCAAGGTCTTCCGGCACGGCGTGGCGCAATTTGATGACGGGCTTACTCATAAACGCAGGTTCTCGTTTCGATCTGTCAGCGACTCGTTAGTTGTTTAGAAATCGAAGCGTGGGATAAGGATTGACGGCTAACAGCCGCACACGGCCCAGGCGTTGATCTTCGCGGTTCCCGACTTCGCCCGCACCGAGAGAACCGCGCGGTAGCTGACGGATTCGCAGGATTCGTCCGATGGTTTGCACACCTCAACGGCCGTGCATACGGCGCGGACCGAGAGCGCTGGAGCGGTCAGATTAAAAATGGTCTTGTCGCCGATGCGTTCCGGTCGGGAGTCGAGCGCTCGCGGCCGGATTTCAGTCACTTTAAGCTGGTGAAGCTCGCCGTCCACCCGCATTTTGGCCGGAGCGTCGAGTTCCCATTGCAAAATCTGCTGACCCTTCGCGCCCCGCGCCGGCGGGATATGAAAGCTGCAGCCACATCCGTAATCGATATCGCGTTGTTGGAGCGGGTTGATCTTGGGCTGAGCAACCGCTGAAGCATGGATCAAGAGCAGCGCGATGAATAGCTTAATAAGTCGCATCATGGGTTGATCGTTCTATTAATCACTAAACCACCGAGATTCCAATAGACGACAGCTCCTAACGTCAACCAATTAGGCATGGATTGTTTAATGCTTTCAAATCGTCCAGCCTTTGCTATAAATTGTAACTTTATTATGCCTAACGTGGAGATAGAAGGGCTGCGAGGCCGGAAAACCGAAGGCTTTGACGGCCCATGTCGGCTTGATCCGCATGGATGCGAAAATACCATTCGATTTCCCAACGGGCCTGATAACAGCCAATCAACCGTTGGGCGGCGGCAAAATGATCCACCGGCAAGTTCGTCAATAACATCCACTCCAGCGCCGTTTCTCCCGCAGGGGGGTGTGCTTCCTGGAGATAGATGGTGTTTACCGTCACCGGTGCGGGACTCCTACCCCGGCGACGCGCCCGATGGAACGTCACTGTCCGCGAGCGAACGTTCAACGTCGCCACCCGTGCACGCCGACCCGGACGCCTCTTGATCGAGACCGTTGTTTGACCGAGCACCGGCACCCGCGCCAACAGTTCCCACAAGGAACCGTGCTCACCCGGAGTCACCCGACGATTGCACTTGGCCCGGATCAGATAACCGGCCCGATCCGGAACCCTCTCATCGAATTCACCGGCCAGAAACCATTCATCAATATCCCCTTCCCGGTCCGCCACATTCATCACCAACGTGTGCGGGTTCAGCGCCTGCAGCGCACAGGCCATGTCATAGCCCAGCAACCACCGATAGCTTTCCTTTTCCTCCAGCAAACAACGCTCGCGCCACCGACCCGTCCGTTCTTCCGGACGTTGCCAGAAGTGATGGCCCAGCACCCCTAAATTCACTCGGCTTTCGCTGAACGCGACGCTCGAGTGCAAGAGGTACTCCGCCCGTTTCGTTAAACGCAGCGTACCCACGCCTCGCCCTTGCAGATCGCGGATATCGCTCAGGAAGGTCGTATCTTGGACCAACAGCACCACCGGCTCTCCGGCGATACCCTGCAAGGTCGCACGGCTATGTCCATCCAGAATATCCACCGCGTCCACGCGGTCGTTGTCAAACAATCGATAGGCCGCTTTGGTGTCCGCCCACGTCCCACTCGCCACCGGTATACTCTCCGTCGGCTGCGTGCTCAGCTGGTCCAGCACCCGGGTTAGTCGACGTTTCAGTCGTGCATCCGGTAAAGTCGCACTATCCGTCTCCGCCTCAGCCCAACCCATTGATAACCCTCAACTCTAAATGAGATTCCAGGCTATCACAGTTCCACTAAACTTATGGGTAAGGACCAGCGCGAAGCATCCGCCACAACGTTCCCTTCAGCTGCGGGACACGCTGGCACTGTCCGTGCGTGTTTCTTGGCACGAACCGTGCCAACTCAGACCGTCTGCTGCAAGGTGTTGTTCTGTCGCTTCCGAAACTCTGCGAGGTTTAGCCAATTTGACCTAGAGTTAAGCATTGGTAATCCTCTGTCCAAATTGCTCTTTCAAAAGTTACACTGAACCTTTTCGGTTGCTCCGGCTTTTACTTTGGCCATCCTTGAGCACTCAGGATCACCTACGCTCCTTACTGTAACCTGATGTTCGCCGACCGAAACCAAGAATTTATCACTGCCTTCGTCAAATATCGTTGAATCGATAGAGATTGAAACCTGAGGTCGATTCGACAAAACCTGCAGGACACCAAATCTATTTTTCGCAGGAAATCCTAAGGTGCTGTGTCCAAGCAAATCGCCAAGGACAATAGAAAATTCGGTGACCTGCGTACCTTGCTGGAGTTGAGACAAATACTTCTGAAGTGCCAAATGAGCCTTCGATCTGACAAGTTTATTTTGATTGTCGTCCTCGGTGGAAAATCCGCACTCTCCTACCAAGTAATCGATTTGGATAGCATCAGACGTTGAAGGAGAGAGCAATACATCGTGTTCTACCTTCCATTTTTGAATTTCTTCTAATATGTCAGTTCGACCGAAGTTCTTATGAACACATTTTAGTTGCTTTTCACTGAGACTGCTTCGGATCCAAGCTTCATGCTCCTGAATTGCACGACCGATGGGTTCATCGGCACGTGATTGAACAAGAGTACCACTAAACAACACGATGTTGAATACAAGCAAAATACGACGACGAAGGTACCAGCTAAACGTTTTCCTCATTTTCACACCTTGGTACTGTTCCATCGCTTGCTCTTAGGGCGACGAAGAGTCCGAAAAGTAGGACTGATACGCCGAACAAATAATACTGCCATTTCATGGGAACAATCAAAGTCGAAGCTAGGCCACTATAGGCATTGTGAGAAATTAACTCAAGAGTCTTAAAGTAGTGAAGATAGCCAAAGTACATTGACCAACAGGAAAACAGCATACTGTTGAGCAATAATAGTCTCAGACCCTGTTTAAGCTTGTCTTTTTCGGCCTGCGGCATCAATAGGCCGCCTAATACGCCAATCAACCCGATTGAAAACGCCGCAATAAATCTGTTCATTTCGAGGCTTATGTCGATGGCCTTGTCTTGGAACGAGCTCAATTCTTTTGTAATCACCATAGGCGGTCCGTCATTAGAGAAAGCGAATATGTCGACGAAAGCAGCCAACAATACAAATAATAGTATATTGATGAGTTCGGCCCATAGCCTTAACATCTCTGACATCCTGTGACGTGCGAAGGTTTTTTTGCTTTACTCATGCGTTGTTACCTCGCTGGATAAACCAAGCCATTGCACTTTTTCAGTCGATATTCCCAATAGGTACTTGTCGCATTATCAATCATGTCCATGTTGTAACTCGCTAGGCACATACCATTCAAGTTATATGTAGATGACATTATATTCGCTCGTCCATCTCGTGGTCCTTCATTGTTTGAGTGTGGTAAACCAAACCAATGTCCAACCTCATGCAATAGGACAGTGGCTAGTGGCACTTGCCGTTTCCCCTTACCAACAAAAATCATCTGTCCCTCCGAGGTCTGGACTCGGAACGTGAAGTTTAGCACATTTAGCTCGACCTCGCCCTCAAGGTGGGCACAGGCCACTGTAGACGTTGGCTCAGTGCTACAAGACGTCTGGCCGTTCACTAGCTTTAATCCAACCTTGAGCGAATCGGAGACGTTTTTCGGCTGATCACTTTTTCCACAAATCACGTCATGCAGGACAGCTACTCCAGAACTATTTCCAACGTTATTTTGGTGGCAGATGGCTCCTATAATCGGATCTGACCGAGACAACAATTCATAGCCGCCTGTCGGATCGCCTGCTGCGTAGTATGACGACTTCGTAGCTTTCAGATCGTCTGGGAGTTGGTAGTTCGAGCCATGCTCGTCACCATATTCCATATTCAAGAGCGTGACGAATTGAGCGCGATGATCTTGGCTATACCTGAATATTCGGAAAACTTGTCGATGAAGCAGCAGAGTTTCGCCACTCCTGATTAGCATAAATAAAGAGCGTTTGCACTTTCGACAAACGTTTTTCCAAATCAGGATGGTACCGGCAGTTTGCAATATTAACGCCGACCGACATCCTGAATCGCAAATCCCTTCTGGATCGGCGATGTCGATGTCGAGGATGACTGCGGAAGTAAACTTTGCATTACCCCCAACTGGATTAAAGCGTCCAGAAGGAGATTGTTCGGGATGGCGTTGATAGTAAGGGTTATCAAATTTTCCAAGTGCTTCATTATCAAAGCAGAGTTGTGAAAGATCGGGGAAAACTTGCATTACGCTACCTAATTGATCAGCGATTTCCAATTGAGGATTCGAATGCATCGATATATTCAAACGAAATCTGTGTTGGCCTTCACGTGTGCCTAGCACAAGAACGTATTCCCCAACGGGCAGACCGAGACGCTTGGTATGATCGGGAATCTGATGTTCATTGGCCGCTGCAATCAATCGGAGGTTCGCACCTCGGTAACTTTGAGGGATTTCAAAAAGCCAATTTTCGTTCGCTTCCATCTCTGGCCATCCGCTTGCACCTGCGCTACTCCCCATGGCCGAGGCCGCTCGCGCGAAGACAGTTTTTACTTTGGGTTTCTCTACCAAGAATGTCTCATCGAGGTAGCTTGTGATTAGATTTTCGAGTCGAAGATGGTCATTAATAAGCAGTGTACATTGTTCTATCATTTCTTGCGTATTTCCTTCAAAGCAGTAAGTGCCTTTAAAGTTAACTAACGATGCAACAACCTGATCTATTGAAGACGGCATTACGAAGACACCATTTTTCGCCTCCCAATCTTCAAATGCATGTGTTGTAGTTTTTAGGAAATTTTGTCGATAGTCCTCGAGTTGGGCATAGGCACTTGGAGCCGTATATAGGGTCAAAAAGATTATTATCCATCTTTGCATCGTCGGAGATCTCTCCCATTTTGTTTCGGCAAATTCTCAATATTGAATGCTTTCTCTCCTCAAATCACTCCTAGCATTTTGTCCGAAACCCTTCTTGCCGTGACCCAACCGTGTATCTGGAAGGTGAAGTATTACTTTGTCAAGAGACGCAAATTTCTTGACTTTAACCGCTCAGATTTCATGGCGTCGCATCCGTGAGTTAAAGATGCTGTGTTTCGGTTGGACGGTTCTGCCAATTGTCATGTAACCCGTCCATATAGTGGATTGGTGCCGAAGTTAGCGTTGCAGTTGGCAAATCGTCTAGGGCTGCCAAGTGAACTGTTAGAAAATCGCCACCCATGGCATCAATTCTCCCGTGACTATGCGTTGCAATTCCACACTTCGAGCAAAAGCGATGATGTATTTCTCCCCAGTCGCTGGACTTGCTATAGTCACTCAAGCGCTCGTTGCCGGTGAGGAGGCGGAAGTCTTCCTTGGCTAGCTGGCCCGCGTTCCACATTCGCTGCTTCCAGCAAAAGGTGCAATTGCACTTGCCGGTGCCTTTATCTAGGTCAATGTCAGCCTCGAACGTAACGGTCTTGCAGTGGCAGCTTCCGCGATAGGTGCGTTTCATGGTGTTCCTCTCCGTAGAAGTAATACGTTTCGGGTGGATTCTACGCGGCTGTCAGATGTGAGCTTGCAGCGATGCTTGATACAAAGCCT
>ERZ761607.2153-NODE-2153-length-22195-cov-8.194535_pt1 | contig 22195 bp, 19 predicted proteins | sample MGYA00511164_ERZ761607 | MGnify/ENA primary metagenome ERZ761607 (study PRJEB28899, sample SAMN02445080) | bioreactor sludge metagenome | biome: EBPR sludge | place: Australia: Brisbane, Thorneside Wastewater Treatment Plant | collected 2011-06-22 ... | reverse complement strand
TAAGTTTGTCGCGCTTCCAGGTCAAGAACAGCGGCTTTATTGCAGCGCGACGTTTTGGCTGTTGAGTGTAAAGGCCGGGCTTTATCTGCTGCCGTTCAGCCGAATCAACGGCTGGCTGACTCGCTTGGCCCACCTGAATACGCAGCCCGCGCAGGGTCGGAAACCCCAAACTGTCGTGCGAGCCATAGAAAGGATCAGTCGCGCCTTGCCGAGATGGCGCATCACTTGTTTGCCGCAAGCCATGGTCGGTTATTTGTTACTCCGTCGCCAAGGCTTTGATGTTTGCTTGAAGATAGGCGTTTGCAAGGATGCGAGAGAGCAACTGACCGCCCATGCCTGGCTTGAATATCAAGGTCGGGTTTTGCTCGGCGATTTGGACGAGATCAATCAATTTATTCCCGTGTTTATGCGATAAATGAAACCGGTATCGGTGCGAAGGAATGATCGAATCGTTTGGGGTTGATTCGTGGACCTCCCGTTAAGGACGATGTTTTTTATAATTCTGCCCAACACTTAAGAGGTCATTGATGAAAAAGACTTATGTGGCGCCGCAACTTATCGTCCATGGCAAAGTAGAGGAAATTACCCAGGGTGGTAAGCTCCCGCATCACCCGATTTGGAACCCTTGGGGCCACGGCCCCGGCCGCGGCCACGGCCACGGCCATGGGCAAACTGGAAGTTGAGCTTGCTTGTTGATGCAAGCCGAGGTTAAAGCCCATCAGGATGATCGGGCGGAGTTTTTCGTTTATTCCGCTTACGGCTTTACCTTAAGGTCCACCTTGCCTTTTCCAGAGTTAGCTGGCGGACAAGGCAAGGCGGATATCACGATAACCTTCGAACGCCGTCAAGCCACTCGCTCGGACCTCGATTCTCCCATTCTTTGCGCGGACGCCTCACCGAGCCAGGCTCATATCACTTGGGGCGGAGTGGGCGATCTGCTGATCGAGCACGGCCGGCGGATCGTCGTCGTTCCGGGTCCGAACGCCGCTGAAGACGCGCTGCGGCTTTTTGTTCTCGGAGCCGGTCTGGGGGTGTTGCTGCACCAGCGGGGTTTGTTGGTCTTGCACGGTAGCGCCGTGGCGATCCAGGATCGGATCGTGGGTTTCATCGGTGCGAAAGGGGCTGGAAAATCGACCACGGCCGCCTTTCTGCAACAGCACGGCCATCCGCTGGTTGCGGATGAATTAGTGGCGATCCAGTTCGATGCCGGAGGTCGACCCTTGGTCATGCCGGGTCTTTCACAGCTGCGGCTGTGGTCGGATGCCTTGACTCACACCGGCGGCGATCCCACGAATGCGGTTCCAGTCAGGGCGGGCATCGACAAATTCAACGTCAGCGCGTCCCGTGTCGCCAATCGAGCGTTTCCCTTGCACAGCCTGTATTTGCTCGATGCGGAAGGACCGCTTTCGGTCAATCCACTCTATTCCAGCGAACGATTGCTGAGCCTCGTTCCGCATTTATACGTCAGCCGTTTCGGCACCCCATTTTTTAGATCGACCGATGCCGCTCGGCCTTTTCAACAGTTAAATTTATTATTGAAATACACCGCGATAAAACGGCTGGTTCGGAGCGCGGATCTGGGCCAGTCCGAGGCTATCGTTCGTCTGATCGAACGAGATTGCCTTGACTGATTTTTAGCGCTATAGGATCAGCTCTGAGTTCATGGCAAAAAATTTTGATAAAAATTCGATTCTTGCGGCGAGTAGCCAACAGGTTTCGGCGGATCTCTCCTCAGATGGCTCCGAAAATCTGGTGATCCTCAACCTCAAGGACGGTGTTTACTACGAACTGAAAGAAGTGGCGGCCCGCGTGTGGGGTTTGGTGCAACAGCCCAGTTCTTTTCAATCGGTGCTCGATGCGATCCTTGCGGAATACGAGGTGGAACCCGCGCGCTGCGAGAGCGATTTGGTCGCTTTGATCGAGGATTTAGTCAGTCGGGGTCTTGTTGAAGTAAGGCCGGATTAACATCAAACGATGCCATCAGCTGAGCTCCAGCTTTGATGCTCTCTGCAAATTTTTTAGCCGGACTGCAAGTCGGTCGCGCGTTGAAGCTGGTTTGGCGAGCGGCGCCAAAATGGACGCTGGCCAGCGTGGTTTTCCTCGTCATTCAAAGTCTGGTCCCTCTTGCCACGGTTTATGTCTTCAAGCTGGTGATCGACCAGTTGACCCTGCCCGATCCGCTGCTCTCGGCCGAAGCCGGCTTCGAGCGCCTGCTGCTGTTGTTGGGCAGCGCATTTGGGCTGGCGGTGGCCGGCAATTTCGCCAACGCGGCGCTCGGCTATGCCAACGACATCCAAACCCATCTTGTGGCCGATCACATGCAGCAGCTGGTGCAGGCCAAATCCATCGATATGGATTTGGCTTATTACGAGCACCCGCAGTTTTACGACAAGCTGCACCGGGCCCAACGCGAAGCGCCGTCCCGTCCGTTGCTCATCATTTCGGGACTGAGTTCGCTGGCGCTGAACGGCCTGACGCTGACCGGCGCGCTGCTGTTTCTGCTGTCGTTTAACGGCTACGTGGTCCTGATTCTGTTTGCCGCGTCCGTTCCGGTGTTGGTTTATCGGCTGCGCCATGCGGACGCCTTGTATCAACTGCACCAGCGAAAAGCGGCGAGCGAGCGCTTGAGCGGCTATTTCAACCAGGTGCTCACCACCGTCGCCGACGCCAAGGAAGTGCGGGTCTTCGGATTCGGACCCTGGATGGCGAACCGCTTCAGCGCGTTGAGAGCCACGATTCGAGACGATTTAAACCGGATTGCGCTACAAGGCTATTCCAGACAATTCGTCACCGAATCCACGGCGGCGCTGGCCGGATTCGGCGCGCTGGCGTTCATCGCGCATTCGGCTCTGAACCAACGGATTACCCTGGGGGAATTGGCGCTGTACTTCGGCGCTTTTCAAGTGGCGCTCGGCTCGCTGCGTCCGACCTTGAGCGGCTTGGCGCAGCTTTATGAGAACAACCTGTTTTTATCGACTTTTTACGAGTTTCTTGAGGTTCCCAAGCGGGTGCAAGAGCCCGCGCGGCCTCAACGGATGCCAAAGCCGTGGCGTTCTGGCCTTCGGGTTGAAAATGTGAGCTTTCGTTATCCCGAAACGGATCGCTTGATTCTCGACCGGATCACGCTCGCGATCCGTCCGGGTGAAATCGTCGCGTTGGTCGGCCGTAACGGGTCTGGAAAGACCACCCTGACCAAATTGCTGTGCCGCCTTTACGATCCCGACGGCGGATCGATCACCCTTGACGGAATTGATCTGCGCCAGTTCGCCACGCGGGATTTGCGCGGCGAGATCAGCGTGGTCTATCAAGATTTCGGCCGCTACCATATCAGCGCGCGAGACAATATTATGTTGGGACGGCCGGAACTTCAGCCGGATGATCCCGCCATCGTCGCGGCGGCGTCTTGGGCCGGGATTCACGAGACCTTGGCGCAACTGCCTCAAGGATACGAGACGATCATGAGTCGCGCTTTCGCGGACGGCGCGGAGTTAAGCATCGGGCAATGGCAAAAGCTGGCGCTCGCTCGGGCGTTCGTCCGCGATTCGCCGCTGATTTTGCTCGATGAGCCGACCAGTTCGCTGGACGCCGCCTCGGAGTTTAAGTTTTTCGAGAAGTTTCGCGAGCTGGCGCAAGGCCGCTCGGCGTTGATCATCAGCCATCGTTTTTCGACGGTGCGGCTGGCGGATCGCATCTACGTGCTGGACGCGGGTCGGTTGATCGAAGCGGGCCAGCATGATGAATTGATCGCGCTCGATGGATTGTACGCGCAGCTCTACCGCCAACAGGCGGCTTATTACGACTCGCGGCAAGTTGCTACCCCGCTTGACAAGAGAGCGACGGTTTCATGAATCCGCGCCTGGCGGCTTTCGATTTCATCGCCGCCTGTCTCAGCGTGCGAGACGATCCTGATACGGAACAAGCGTTACGCTCAGCGATGAGCGCGCAAGGGCTGGATTGGGATCTAGTCCTCAGCATAGCCGACCAGCAAAAAATCGCGCCCGCGCTTTGGGTGGCGCTTAGGGCGCGCAAGCTGGCCGAACGCTTACTACCGGATACGCGCCAAGCTCTTTTTAAACTCCATTTGCTGAATACCTTTAAGAATAAGGCTTTTAAGGATCAAGCCGTCGACATCACCCGGCGGTTCAACGCGCTCGGTGTGGAACCGATGCTGCTGAAAGGCGGCGCGTCGTTATTCACGCCGACTTTCGATGATCCGGGCGCGAGAGTCATGACGGATCTGGATGTGTTGGTGCCGGCCGACGCCGCGCAAGCGTGTTGGACCGCGCTGCGCGCCGTGGGCTATGAACCGATAGCGGATCATCCGAACATTGTGGTCGATTATGCCCGCCACCATCACCTAAGGCCGCTATATCGCCCGCGCGATTGCGGCACGATTGAAATTCATCGAGATGGACTGCCGGAAAGCGCGGCGCGAATTTTGCCGACCCGATTGCTGTGGAATGAGGCTGAAGCGGTTGTCGGCCCTTCGGAAATCAGGCTGAAAATCCCTTCGCCCTCTCATCGGATCTTGCACAACGTGCTGCATTCGGATTGGATCAATGGAACCCACGCGCGCGGTGTGATCGCCTTGCGTTCGCTCCACGAGCTGGCGGCGATTCAAACTGCTCGCGGCGCGGCCATCGATTGGAACAGGATCGTCAAGATGATGGACCGGGGCGGTCACGGCCGGCTTTTGCGAGCCTCGCTTTATCTCGCGCATCGTTATTTGGGCCAGCCGATGCCGGCGGATTTAAAGCGCACGGTCGGCGCTTGGCTGCATTACGCGCGGACCCGATCACAACTGCGTTGGAGCGGCTTGGATCAAGCCGCGGAATGGCTGGATGGGTTCTCGGCTCGCAATATCCGCGAGCGCTACCAGTGTGGAGACGACTTTGGGTCGGTCGCAAGAGGCCGGCTACGCTTGGCGGCGCAGCTTTCCTGGAAACGAACCAAACAGTTTAGGGTGTTGGGAACGCTATAAACCAGCCCGCGAATAGGCGTCGTGCGCGCCGCCGCCGTCTTTCGATCAGTTTTCTTGCCTAAGCCTCCGGTTTGACCGACTTGACAGGCCAAATTAAGGAGCGTCTAGATGGGTGGATCGTAAGCGAACAATAAAGCCAAGATGAAACTCAGAGGATCATCATGCAAACCCAATTGATCGTCTCGCTATTTTTGAGTCTTTTTGCTATTTCGACTTCAGTGATCGCCGAAGAGTGCGGCAGTCGATCGGGGGATTCCGTTTATGTCATGGATTGTATTGCGGAGCGCTATCAAGCGGCCGATAAAGAATTAAATGAACTCTATCATGAGGCGATGAAATCGCTTACAGATGAAGGAAAGAAAAAACTTGAAAACGCTCAACAAGCATGGCTTAAGTATCGCGATGTCAGTCTTGCCTTCATCACGGAAATCAATCGAAAAACCGGGTCTACCGGTAATGTGATCATTGAAGATTATCGAGTAACGCTAGTAAAAAAACGAATTGCGGAATTGAAATATGTGCTGAAAGGCCCTGCCGCGAGTCCAGCCGAATGGTAGCGAGTCTTTTGCCATTACCCCCGATAACCGTGATAACCGCCAGCTGGTTTCAAGGTAGGCTCATGATCGGAGCCAGCACCGCGCGAATCTCGTCCGCGCCGAGATGGCGCGGATGCTGATCGCTGGACTGCAAGTGAGCGCACACCAACCGGAAAACCTCCGGTTGTCGATCGGAGTGCAGGTAAAGGTAGGTCGTAAAGGTCAACAGGTGTGGGCCGTCTTCGAAGCGGCCGAAGCGCGCCGGACGCAATGCATTGAGGCGATTGGAAAAGATTTCTGAAGTGCGCTGGACCCGCTCGATGCTAAACCGATCCGCTCGGACGGTGCGCGGCGCGGCGGCGACCGTGCGCAGTTCCAGGCGGCAGGCGGCATCGTAACGGTAGCGATTGCCGATGGAGGCGCCTTGAATGAAAACCCCAGCTTGATCGGCTGGAATCGATACGTCTTGGTGTAGCTCAACAACGGCGTCAGGCGGGAGCTGGGCGTAACGCCCTTCACCTTCATTCAACGCTTGACAGGCGGTCAATAGCAACAACAGCGGCAGGGCGATCAGTTTCATGGCCGCCTCCTTGAAGCGGGGTTGTTTGCGATGCCCGGACTCGACGTTTGAATAAGACGGTCAGAGCCTATCACGCGATATCGAAAACCGCTGTTTCGCTTAACAGCTTGCCAAATTCGTCGGCTGAAAGCGGAGGGCTGAGGAGATAACCTTGAACCTCGTCACAGTCCAGATGATAGAGATAATCGAACTGCGCCTTGGTTTCAACCCCTTCGGCGACCACGCTCAATCGCAAGCTATGCGCGAGCGTCACGATGGATTTGACGATGGCCGCATCCTCAAAACTGGCGTTGAGGTTGCGAATAAAGGACTGATCAATTTTAAGGGTGTGAATGGGAAAGCGTTTTAAGTAGCTTAGCGATGAATAGCCGGTGCCGAAGTCGTCGATGCTAAGATGGAGCCCCATGTTTTTAAAAGCTTCCAGAGTGGAAATCGTTTTATCGATATCCTCCATCGCCGCGCTTTCGGTAATTTCAAGTTCGAGGCAGCTGGCGCTGAGTTCGCTCAGCATCAGGGCATTCATAATCTGTTTGGGCAAATCAGGTTGCCGAAATTGTAAGGGAGACAAATTGACCGCGATGCGCAGCGACGGAAAACCTTGATTCTGCCAAATTTTGGCTTGCTTGCAAGCGGTTTGAATCACCCAGTCGCCGACAGCGATGATTAATCCGATCTCCTCGCACAGCGGAATAAACCGCGCGGGCGAGACTCGACCGAGTTGGGGATGATTCCAACGCAAAAGCACTTCGGCCCCACAAATTTTTTGACTGTGCGTCTCTACTTTGGGCTGATAATAGAGTTCAAACTCCGCGCGGTTCAAGGCGTGGCGCAGATTATTTTCCATATCCAGCCGCTCCAATGCCGCAGCGTTTAGCAATCTGGAATAAAATTGATAAGTATTTTTGCCGGCGGACTTCGCGTGATACATGGCGGAATCCGCATTTTTGAGTAATTCGTTAGCTGTTTGTCCGTCGTCGGGATAACACGCGATGCCGACGCTGGCGGTCGAATAGACTTCACGTTCGTTGATCGTAAACGGCATTGAAAGTTCGGTGATGATTTTTTTGGCGACGGTGGTCGTAATTGATAATAGCTCTTGGGTATTACCAAAATGTGAAATCATAATCACAAACTCATCGCCGCCAATTCTGGAAATGGTGTCCTCGCTGCGTAAGCATAGACTCAGCCGTTGAGCAGCCTTGCATAACAGCGCATCGCCCGCCATATGTCCCAAGGAATCATTGATATATTTGAAACGATCCAAATCGATGAACAGAATGGCGACCACCGTTTTTTGGCGTTCGGCTCTCGCGAGTGCTTGTTGCAACCGGTCCTTGAGCAACAGTCGATTGGGCAAGGTTGTTAAGGTATCATAATGGGCCATGTAGTAGAGTTGCTCTTCCCAATTCGCATTGGATAAGGCAACAGCAACCCGATTGGTAAAATCGCGGGCTAAAAGAATTTCTTCTTCGCTAAGATTCAACGTTTTTTGATAGGCCAGACAAATCATGGCGGAGGCTTCTTCCTTGAAAACGATGGGAAGAATCAAAAACAAAATAGCACCCGATTTTTTTAGAGGAGCAAGGTAAGCGGGTAACGGGCTTTGCTCGTTGATCAGTAGATAATCATTATTGTCAATCAAGGCTCGATATTCGGCAAGGGTTATATCAAATTCCTCTACGATGATTTTCTCCCTGAACATGGGATCGTGAGCATAAGTCCGACATAAGTAATTATTATTGCGGTCGATCACAGTAATGCTGATGGCGTCGTAGGGAATAATTTCGTGGGTGCGATTTAATACGATTTTAATGATATCTTCAATTTTTAAGGTCGATAAAATAATTTGATCGATGTCCGCCATGGTGGATAATATTTGAAATTGCTTATCAATTTGCACCGCCATGGTATTAATTGACGAAGCCAGTTCTTCAAATTCATCATTACTGGCGACTTCGATGGGTTTATTGAATTGTTTGTTGGAAATATGCTGGATTCCCTCTAGAAGTTTCTCTAACGGAATCAAGTTTCTGCGGATTTGATGGACGCTCAGTAAGGCAACGATGGCCAGGGTCAGGAGGATGACAAAAGCGAAAATAGACTTGAACTCAGCGATGGGCGATAAGACATCGGCTTTTGATTGCGTGGTGACAATCGTCCATTTTTGGATCAGAAAATTAGGTTTTAGGAAAAGCGACCAGTAATTTGTTAGCAATTCCTCCCCGGTGTCGGTGCGCCATGAAATTTGACCTGAAGTGGAACTGTTCGACTTTAGAGCTTGTTCGATGTCGGAGTCGTATTCATGATGAGAGCAAAACAAAGGTTTGTTCGATTCATTAAACACGCATAATTGTATTTCGGGTCCGATCGAGTCGATGTCGCCCCATAAATAAGATTGGTCGATTTCCGCAACGAGAGCGCCTTGATTGAGCCGATGTGGATCGAGCACTCTGACCAGGAAGATTCTCGCTGAATGATTCGAGTGAACATTACTAGTAAGAATGGTGTTAGCTGCTTTGAGGTAATGTTGCTCGGACTCAATCAATTTTTTGATATTTTCGCGCTGTCCGATTAAAAATTCAGGCTCGTTGATTTCAGTGAGGATTCCTATATTCTTAAAGCCTTGATCCGACTTTAGTTTGAAGTTCGAGTTTTCTATAAGACTGATGGGTAAATCTTGTTGTCGGCTATTCTGAGCGATCCAATCCAGCTGCGATTTGAGCAATAGCAAGCGGTCGAGTACCGTAATCCCGTATTGCTTGTTGGTTTGCTTGAGCTGGTCATTTTGATGTTTTGATATGAGGTTATTGATTTGGCCGAACGATAATAATATTAATAGGCTAATAGGAATGAGGGAGGCTATCATGAATAGAAAAAATATTCTTCGTGCAACTTGGCCGCGAAGAAAGGTCATTTCAATTTTCATGATGGAATGAGAATTTTTATCAATAATCAGAAGCTAGGCCAACAAACGCTCCATTATTGGCGCGGACGATATCGTCTCGACTTGCTTTTGCGGTTAACGGAGATACGCTTTTCCCATCTTTACCCATGCTGTATAGATCATAATCAGTGTTCAAAGGGACTAAATTGTGATCCTTGCGGACTTGGCCAATGCCTTTAACGGTTGTAATATTCAAATATTGATAAGTATGACCCCAAGGATCCTGTAAGGGGATAGTGTCCGTCAAATCGGTCAACTGATTTGGGTAGTTGAAATGAGTGCTATGAAAACGCTCAATCGCTATTTGAATCAACAAAATATCATTTCTTGCCTGCTGATTATTCAAACGGATTCGATAGCCGCTATAACTGCTAAAAGCAATCGTCGCTAATATTGCAACTATCGCGAGGGCTAAGAGCAATTCCACGAGCGTAAAGCCATAATAGACTCTCGGCCTTGCCGGATTAACCACCCTCTGCTGACTACTAGAATTAACCATGGACTTTATTAGTCTTTATGAACGGTAGTCGATCCTAAGAGGGTGTAATGACAGGCTAGTTTTAAGTTCATGGAATTTTAAACACAAAACGTGCCAAGTATGAATCCGCTGGTGGGGTCGCATCCTGGATTGACGGACTATTTCGGCTGTCGTCACGCTTTCATCATCAGCAACAGGGATGAGTTCTGGAGCGACATTGACCGAACGAGATTTGAATTGCGGATTGCTCCCGACGCACGGTCAAGCGGGGTCATTCGGGGAAGATGCGGGAAGGTTATGGCGGCGCTGATCGCGAGGCGCGCCCGGATGGGTTGCTCTTTTTGATCGCTGGTGAAAGCCAGCCAAGAATCGGAGCGAGCGGTCGGGTCCGCCAAGCGGGGCGTCCGCGAGAACCGGCGAGCGGCTTCGCGCTCGGAACGAGCAATAAGACCGGGAGGGCGTTCCAGTGTCTTTACCGCTGGTCGCCCGCCCATTTTACGCAGGCAAAATGCCAAAAAAGAGTCAGGTGGTCAGCAGCGCGAGATTGCCCACCCCGTAGCGCGGCACGTTGACGCTAAAATCGGCCCGTCCCTTTATGGCGCTCAATAGTGCCTTGGCGTCGGCCGGCAGCTTGCCGATGTCGGGATACAGCGTCGCCAGTTTGAGATGGGGGGTATGCTCGTTCATCAGCAGCGTCGAGAGGATGTTCATCACCTCGTACAGATTATCGAGCATGGCCTGTTCCAGCTTCTTGGTCTTGATCGCATCCTTAGCCGCGCCGGCGGGCAGCATCGATAGCGCCGAGCCGGCATTGGCCGCGAACGGCACGTCGCACACGGCGACGGCGACCGGCTTATCTTCATCGGAAACGAAGGTCGCGATCAAGTTGCCCGAGCCAGGTTTGACGTCCAGGGCTTTCGCGGGCGTGACCGGCACGTTGCCGCCGAACAGCATTTCAAAGGTTTGCGCCATCGCCTTGGCGTTAGGTACGGCAAAGAGGGTTGTGGCCATGATGGATTTCCTAATGATGTCCTTGAATGAAAAAGAAAGGTCGCCGGCGGGTGGCGGAAGGTCCCTCGGTTCCTATACAGCCGAAAGCGTCTATTTTTTAAGAAACGCTTCCAGGACCTTGCCGAACACTTCAGCGGTAAAGGGTTTGGTGATCAGAAACTTGGCGCCTGCCTGGGAGGCCTTGCCCCGCATTTCGGCCGATGATTCGGTGGTGACGAAACCGAAGGGAATTTTGAAGCCTTCTTCGTTGAGCGCTTCCAGTAGTTGCAAGCCGTTCTTGTTGGGCATGTTCCAGTCGGAGAAAATCAAATTGGGCGTGTCCTTGCGGATGAGGGCTAGCGCCTCGTCGCCGTCGCCGGCTTGCAACACTTCCAAATGGCCGTAACCTGCTTCGCGCAACGTTCGCCGGACGATCATGCGCATGGCGCTGCTGTCGTCAACGATCAAAATTTTCATGCTGCTCACACTCCTGTTCGAATAAGCTGATGTGTAAGGGTTGACCTTCGCAGCGCAGCGAAGCGCGCCCGGCGGGTCGTCCCAAGATAGGGGTATTGTAATGCTCGGTCACAATCGGAAGCGAAACCTGGGACGGCGCGGGCAACAGGCTTTTCAAGTTGCCACCGAGCATGTGGGTCAATTTGCCCAGCGTATCGCGCAGTTCGGTTTCGGTTACGGTCGGGAGCGGGATATTGAACATGGCCGCCGCCGCTTTGCGGGCGATCGCTTTCGGGCAAACCAAAAACATGCGCCCGCGCCAGCCGCCCTGGATCGCGACCTGTCCGGCCAATAGGGCTTCGCTTTCCGGCCCGGCCACGGGGTGATCGTCCCGCTGAACGTCCAGGTCGAGCATGGAATTCCAGATGCACGCCACGGCTTCGTGGAGCACGTCCACGGGCAGTTCTACGAAACTGGAGTTTGGCGCAATTGATAGCATACGGTCTTCCCTAGGGAAATCGGCTCGAAAGCGGCGTCTAGATTGAGCGTGGTTTCTGAAGAACCCAAAAACAAATAACCGTCCGGTTTGAGCAGGCGGCGCACCTTGGCCAAAATCGCTCGCTTGGTTTCCACGCCGAAATAAATCAGTACGTTGCGCAGAAAAATAACATCCAAGGTCGGAAAATTCGGCCAATCTTCGATCAGATTGCTTTGCTGGAAATCCACCATCCGCCGGATTTCCGATTTGAGCCGCCAGTGCAAGCCTTGTTTGTCGAAGTAACGCGCCAGCAGCGCCGCCGGCAGACCTCGGTTGATTTCAATTTGACTATATAAACCCGCCCGCGCCCGTTCGAGCACGAGCCCGGATAAATCGGTCGCGAAAATGCGCAGCCGCCCTTTGATTAAGTCGGGAAAATGCTCGCGGGCGAGCATCGCCACGCTGAAGGGTTCCTGTCCGCTGGAACAAGCCGCGCACCAGACCGTCAGGGCCTGGCCGAGCGGCCGACGGGCGAGCAGCTCGGGAAATACTGCGGTCTTAAGGGTTTCAAACGGATGTCCGTCGCGGAAAAACGAGGTTTCATGGGTGGTCATGGCTTCGACCACCTGGCATTGAAGGTTATCGCCCGGATTGCGCCGCAACGAAGCGATCAGCTCTTGCAGCGAGGTGAATCCCGTTTGCCGGGCCAGCGGCGTCAACCGGGTTTCGATCAGATAGCGCTTGTCCGTTTCCAAGACGATGGCGGAACGGCGCCGCACCAGATCGCGGATGTAGTTGAAGTCATGCTGGCTGAGCGTCTTGTTCATTGGAGTCGGTCGGCGGGTGAGAGACGCAATTAACGGCCTACTCGAACGCGGCGCATGATTTCGGCGGCCAGTTGCGAGAGCGGGATTTGCCCGTCCGCCAGGCCCGCCTTGGCCACGAAGCCCGGCATGCTCCAAACCACCGAACTCGCTTCGTCTTGCACCAGAATTTGGCCGCCCGCCTTGCGGATGACCTCACAACCTCGCAAGCCGTCGTTACCCATGCCGGTGAGCACCACCGCCAGCGCGTTGCCGCGATAAACCTCGGCGACCGACCGAAACAAGACATCGACCGCCGGACGACAGGAATTCTCGGGTTCATTCTGATTGAGGAACAAGCGGATTTGAGCGCCCTGACGTTCCAGCGCCATGTGCGAACCGCCGGGAGCGATCCGAACCTGACCCGGCAGCAGGAGTTCGCCGGCCGCGCCTTCGGCGACGCCGAGCGCCGATTGGCTGGCCAAGCGTTCGGCCAGCAAGCGGGTGAAAATCGGCGGCATGTGCTGGACGATGACGATCGGCACCGGAAACGCGGCGGGAAGTTGCGGCAGCAAGGCGGCCAGCGCCGGCGGGCCGCCGGTCGAGACTCCGATCGCCACCACATCCACCCGCTGGGACAAGCGCGGCAGGGTCGGCGACAAACCCAGGTTGCTCCCCGATTTGAACGCGGACCCCTGACCGAAGGCGTTTTGACCGAAAGACGGTTGCCCTGCGGCGGATGCTCCAAAGCCGGATTGTCCGAACAGCGGTTTCTCGGCGGCGGGTTGTCCGAAGGGCGTTCGTTGGGCCGGCGCTCGCCCGAACGGGGCGGGCTGGATGCTGGGCGTCGGAGCGACCAAATGCCGGCAGAAGGTCTTGATCCGAGGGATCAGGTCATCCCGAACCCGCTGCAAGGCCGTGGCCATGTTGCCGGTGTTGGACGGCTTGGTCACATAATCGTTGGCGCCGAGCGCCAGCGCCTCCAGGGTGACGATCGCGCCCCGCTCGGTCACCGAGCTGAACATGATCACCGGCAGGCGGGGCTGGCGCTTGCGGATTTCGGCCAGCGTTTCCAGGCCGTCCATTTCCGGCATCTCGACATCGAGAATCACCAAATCCGGGTTGATGGCCGCGAGTTTCTCCAGCGCCACCCGACCGTTTTGGGCTTGGCCGGCAACTTCCAACATCGGATCGCCAGACAAAACGTCAGCGAGCAGTCGGCGGATCAACGCCGAATCATCGACGAGCATCAAACGAATTTTTGCGGCCATGATTAATTCGGGGTAATTCCCAGTAAGTTCAACTTTTCCAACACCGCCGCGCGGGTGAACGGCTTCATGACGTATTCATCCGCTCCGGCCGCAAGTGCTCGGTTGACTTGTTCGACCTCGGATTCGGCGGTCACCATCATCACCGGCAAGTCGCGATACGCCTCGAAAGCGCGCACGGCGCGGATAAAAGCGCAACCGTCCATGCGCGGCATGTGCCAATCCACCAACGCGGCCTCGATATCATCGCCGCGTTTGAGACATTCCAGCGCTTCGCGACCGTCCCTGGCCACCACGACTTTGAATCCAGACTCGCGCAGAATGCTCTTGAGCATCGATTGCATCGCCAGCGAATCGTCAATCACCAAGACAGCCATGCTCTAGCTCCTCCCGTCGCGCCTTCAGGTCACCGCGCGGATCACGCCGCGCCCCGGCCGGTGAGCGGCGTGAAAAGCGCCGGGTTCGTAGCGGAACCGATCCACCAGCTGCTGCAGTTCGGACGCCATCCGCGCCATTTCGCTAGAAGCGTTATGCACGTCGTTGGCGCTGCCGAGCGTGCTTTGCGTCGCCTGCGCCACGTTGGTGATGTTCTGCGCGATCTCGCCGCTGCCCCGGGCGGCCTCGGCCACGCTGCGGCCGATTTCGTTGGTGGTGGCGGTTTGTTGCTCGACCGCGCTGGCGATGGTGATTTGGATGTCGTTGATCTGGTTGATGATGGTGCTGATGCCGCCGATGGCGTCCACGGCGCTGCCGGTGTCCATCTGGATGGCCTCGATCTTGCGGCCGATTTCCTCGGTGGCCTTGGCGGTTTCCTTGGCCAGTTCCTTGACCTCGTTGGCGACGACGGCGAAACCCTTGCCCGCTTCGCCGGCGCGGGCCGCCTCGATGGTGGCGTTCAAGGCCAGCAGGTGAGTTTGTTCGGCGATGGAGGTGATGACCTTGATGATGTTGCCGATGCCGGCGCTGCTTTCGCCGAGCTTGCGCACGGTGGCGTTGGCGCTTTGCGCCATGGTGACCGCCGAGGCCACCACTTTGGCGGCTTCGGCCGCGTTGAGCGCGATTTCGCGGATGCTGGCCCCCATTTCCTCGGTGGCGGTGGCGACCGCTTCGACGTTGGCGCTGACCTGATCGGCCGTGGAGGAGGCCAAAATCGCTTTGTGCGAGGCCGCTTCTGCGTTGCCGCCCATCTGTTGGCTGACCACGGTCAATTCCTCGGCGGCTCCGGCCAAGGTCTGCGCGGTTTGACCGATGCGCGCCATGCTATCGCGCAAAGTGGCTAGCAGTTGATCCAAGCCCTGCGCCATCCGGTCGATGGCGTCGTTGCCGGAAACCGCCAGTTCCTGGGTCAAATCGCCTCCGGCGGCGGCGCTGACGACCTTGAGCATCCGGTCGACCTTGGTTTGCAACAGATGGCTCTGTTCCTTTTCGCGCTCGTCCACTTCCTTGACGCTGCGTTCGTTTTTGATTTTGTCCGTCACCCGCTCCCAGGTGATCATCGGGCCTTGGTAGCTGCCGTCGCGGTCGTGAACCGCGCTGAAATACAGGTCGCAGGTTTCGCCGCCCAAGGTGACGGTCGCGCGGTGCGGCAGCCGGGCCGGATCGGCGACGATGCGGCGCAAGTCGTGCTGCTGCGGGTAAAACAGGTCGATGGGTTGGCCGATCAAGCCGGACAGCGGAACCGGCAGATGCGATTCCAAGCGGCCGAGCAGCCGCTCCATGGCGGGGTTCATGTAGCGCAGCCGCAGATCCCGATCCGCGACCATGAGATTGGACGGCGTGCTGCGGACCATGGACAAAACTCGGCCGACTTGCTTGCGTTCCTCGGCCACCTCCGACCAATTGACTTTATCGGCGTGCAGCACCGAGCGAATATTGTGCAACGCCTGGTTGAGCGCGCCGGTCATGTGGCCCAATTCGTCGTTGGAGACGATGGGCGCTTCGTGGGCCAGATCGCCGGCGGCCAGATTATTCGCCAGCGCCATCACGCCGTCGACGCTGGTCTGCAATCTGCGGCGCAGCCAGGAAAAGACCAGAAACAACGGCAGGACGAGGGCGGCGATCAGCATTATTTCGCGCAGGGCCAGTCCGGAGAAATCGGCGCGCGCTTGGTCGACGTAAACGCCGGTGGCGAGCACCCAATCCCACGGCGCGAAGCGCCGGCCGTAGGCGACCTTACGCGCGGGGTCGGACGAGCCCGGCCTCAAGGCTTCATAACTGGCGAAGCCGTTGCCGTCGCGCTGGACGATTTGCGCCAATTCCATCGGAACGGCGGGATCGCGGCCGCCGGACGCGGGCTGGTTTTCCAGTTCCGGGCGGGCGGCGTGCAGCAGCAGCCGTTGATCGCGGTCGAGCACCACGAAATGAAGCTCCTGCTGGCGCATGTTGCGCAGGGTTTCGATGGCCAGTTTTTGCGCTTGCTCGCGGGTGAGCGCGCCGGCCTGCTCCTGTTTCTGATAGCGATCCAGAATGCCGGCGGCCATTTCCACCAGGTTGGACGCGAGGGCCTTGGGTTCTTCGCGCAGATCGTGCCAGCGCAGCCAGAGCGAGAGCGCCGCCAAAAGCACCATGCTGGCGGCGGCCCAGCCCACGAGCAGGGCCAACTTGCCGCGCAAGTTCAAATTTTTGAGTACATTCATCGGCGTTATGCTCCTCGTGCCAATTTTGTTCGTCGGGGTTTCGTGCCGGATCGAAACCTTAATGTTCTCGCTACGCCCGGCTCACGCCGGTCGGGGCAACGCGATTCAGGATGTCCGGGCTGAACAGTTTTTCGACGTTCAGCACCAGCAACAGGCGGCCCTGCAATTTGTAAGCGCCCCGGATCAGTTCGCGGGCGATGCCGTCGAGGGTGTCGGGCGGATGCTCGAAACACTCATCGTCCACTTCCAATACATCGCCGATGCGATCCACCAGCAGGCTGAAAATGCTGTGTCGGGTTTGGATGACGATGTTGATGGGCAAGCGTTCGTCGCGCCGCTCGCCCACTTGCAGCAGCCGCCGCAGATCGATGGCGGTCACGATTTGGCCGCGCAGGTTGATCAAGCCGCAGACCACGGTCGGGGCCAGCGGCACGGGTGTGATCGTCTGGTAGCGGATGACCTCTTGAACCTTTTCGACTTCGATGCTGAAGAACCGGTCGTCTAGAAAGAAGGTGCAAAGCTGGCGTTGTTCGCTCATCGCCTCACGCCTCCTCGGCCAGCGCCAGCAGCGGCGCGGCTTGGCGCAGGAACCCTTGCACGTCGAACAGTTCGGTCACCCGGTCCTGGATGACCAAGGTGCTTGAAACACCGCTGCGGGTCGAGCGGCCCTTGATTTCAAAAACGCCTTGAATAATGTCGAGAATCTCATCCACCACCAAGCCGATCCGGCGAGCGCCGTCGCCGAAAACAATGACTTGCAGCAGGTTGGACGTGGAATTGCTGTCCTCGGAATGCGGCGAGCGATCGAACGAGCGCCGCTCGCTGAGAATGTCTTTCAGGCGGATCAAGGGCAGAATTTGGCCGCGATACTGCACCACGTCCACATCGCCGGCGCTTTCGACGTACTTGAGTTCGATTTCTTCCAAACGAGAGACCGGCGCGAGCGGGATCGCCAACCGACCGTTGCCGGGCGAGCGGACCACCAACAGCGTCTGACGCTCCGCTTCGCGCTCCCGGCCTTCGCGCGAGTGAGCCGAGAGGTTTGGATCGTGACTGTCGCTCAGGATGCGGGCCTGTTGGGCGATGCCGAGCACGTCCAGAATCAGCGCGACCCGACCGTCGCCCATGATGGTCGCCCCCGCGAACACCGGAATATCTTGCAGCACCTTATCCAGCGGTTTGACGACGATTTCCTGGGTGTCGTTGATTTGATCGACCACCAAGCCGAATTGGTGTTGGCCGGCTTGCAGCACCACGATGTTGATGACGCCGGAGGTGGAGGCGGTGGTGAGCGCCAGTTCCCGATTGAGGTGGACGATGGGCAAGAGTTTGCCGCGCAGCCGGTAAACCGGATTGCTGTGGACATATTCAATGGCGGTGACGCGCTGCTCCTCGTTGACCCGGATCAGTTCGAGCAGATTGACCTGGGGAATGGCGAAGCGCTGCTTGCCGCTGGTGACGATCAAGGCCGGCACGATGGCCAGCGTCAGAGGAATACGAATCTTGAAGGTGGTGCCGCGCCCGAGTTCGCTTTCCAGGTCGATAACGCCGCCGATTTTTTCGATGTTGGTCTTAACCACATCCATGCCGACGCCGCGCCCGGAGATGTTGGTGATCTTTTCGGCGGTGGAAAATCCCGGCAGAAAGATCAGGCGGCGGATGTCCTGATCGCTCATGGCGGCGGCGCGTTCCTGGCTGATCAAGCCTTTTTCGAGGGCTTTGTTGCGGAGCTTGGCCGGATTGATGCCTGCGCCGTCGTCGCCGATTTCGATGTGAACCTGTCCGCCCTCATGGTAGGCGCGCATCGACAGACAGCCTTCCGCCGGTTTGCCGCTGGCTTGGCGGATTGCCGGCAGCTCCACGCCGTGGTCGATGGCGTTGCGGATCAAATGGGTCAGCGGGTCTTTCATCGCCTCGATCAGGCTCTTGTCGAGTTCGGTTTCCTTGCCTTCCATATCCACCCGCACCTGCTTGCCGCAACTGACCGACAGATCGCGCACCACCCGGGGGAACTTGGCCCAGATGTTGTTGATGGGCTGCATCCGGGTGCGCATGATCCCTTCTTGCAGCTCGCTGGTAATCAGGTTCAAGCGCTGAGACGCGGCCAGCAGCGGGGAATTTTCCTGCAATACGCTGTATTCGAGGATCTGATTGCGCGCCAGCACCAGTTCGCCGACCAGATTCATCAGTTTATCCAGCAGCGGCACATCGACCCGGATCGAGCTTTCGGCGATGGTCGGCGGCGCGCCGACTGAAGCCGGGGTTGTGGGGGCAGGACGTTCCGAAGGCGCGGGCGCGGCTTCGGGAGTTGGCGGCGGTTTGACCGCGACGGCCGGGGCGGGCTCTGGGGACGGCGCGGCGGCTGGAGCTGCTGGCGGCGTGGGGTCGCCAAAGAAAATCAGGTTATCGGGCAGCGTCGTTGCGCTTGACGCGGGCTGGGTGGCCGCGCTGTCGGTTTTTCCTTTTGAAGCCGCTGTCAGCGGCGGCAGCGGCGGCAGCAGGTTATTCGGCTTCGAAGGCGGCGGAGCGAGAAAAATATCATCGGCGGGCGGGCTGGCGCTGTCTGTGGCCGAAGTTGGAGCCGCCAGGAAAAAATCATCCGCTGCCGGGATCGGCGCGAGTTCCGGCGCTTGCGCGGCGGGTTCCGGTAGGGCTGGCTCCGCCGGCGCGGGTGGCGCGGGTGTCGGCCCCGCGCTGCCGCCATCCTTGAGGCGATGCAGTGTTTCGATCAGATCGGCATAACCTTCTTCGCCATCGCCGCCCGTGCGTTCGACCTCTCCCAGCATGGTTCTTACGGCATCCAGCATATTCAGCAACGCACTGGCGATTTCGCGACTGAATTGCAATTTGCCATCTCGCAGCAGCGATAAAAGATTCTCGCCGGCGTGCGTCAGTTTTTCGAGATGGCCAAAACCGAGAAAACCGCACGTTCCTTTAATAGTGTGAATAGTGCGAAAGATGCTGGCGAGGGTATCCCGATCCTCTGGATTTTGTTCGAGCATGACGAACTTAGTATCGAGTAAATCCAGACCTTCCATGCTTTCGGTCAGGAATTCTTTAAGGATGTCGTCCATATGGAATCAGGATGTTCGGCAAATGCGCTATCGGCTTTTTAAATTCATGGCAAAAGATTCGCTTAACTTATCTCGCGAATGGCCGATTGCACTACAAGCAATAACTGAACCAACTTTTTTCAAAGGCTTCGAGCAGGGATGGGAGCGGGCTTCTGGATTGATCTTCTCTCTACGAATCCAGGTATTGCATTTGAGCCTCAGGACGGCGACAAAGGATTGACTCAGCGGCGCCAACGAGTCGCCAAAATATTGGCGGCTCCAGGCACGGCTGTTAGCCAGTTAGCAAGCCAGCAGGCGGCGAAAGGCCCATCGAAAACCTATCGGAAAGCCGTCAAGCGCGGCGCGTCAAAGCTAAGGCGACGGATAGCTGTTCAGAAAACAATCATTTTTTCGATTATTTATAAAAATAAATAAAAAACATTAGCTTGTATTAATAAGTCATTCTAGCTTACGTCTCTATAATGAGGAAAATGTATTTAATTTGTTACAGTTAATAAGCAATAACTAGTAGGTTGGTACTGATATTGCTTCTTTAGCTTCCAAAGCTAGTCCTGTTCGACTGGCGCAACATAATTTTCTAACCCAGAACAGGCAAACGTCTTATGAATATTAGCAATTTCTTGTCAAACGCAATGCAAGATCAAGGCAACGATTTCAGCAACCGACGTTTGGCTCGCTTGGAAAAACATAGAGATCGATTGGATCAAACTTTTGATAGCTTGCAACAGCAAGCGATTGAAGAAGGTGATTCAGAAAAAGCGCAAAAAATCTTCGAAATTTCGGAAATGATTGAAGACAAGCTTGATACGCGCTTAGATAAACTTGAGAAAAAAACTGGTGAATTTAACTGGAATCGTCATCTGGATAATGCTTTTGATAAATTACAAGCCAAAGCGTATGAAAATGATGATGCTGAAACAGCGGAAAGCGCCTTTGCCCTGTCTCAAGTGATCAGCGGTGGAGAATTAGATTCTTCAAAACAGTCACTCTTAGATCGTTTTTTGACCGATACTATTAAGGATTCGACGACTAAATCCACTTCTTCGACGGATGCGTTGGGCGATGGAAAATTGCAAGCACTTTTGCAGTATGTAACGCAAACAAGTGCAACTAATAACTCTATTAAGGATGGGGTCAAAATAACCGATTCAACTACTGAAACTACAGACCAGAAATCAGATTCAGTTTCATAGTTTCGGTATAAGCAATTAGAATTGAAAAGCCGATTAGATTTTTTCCTGTCGGCTTTTAGACTAACAATGCGATTAACAGCTTATTGTTCTGTTTCCTTATCCGACATTTCAGTCCTTAAAGATATGAGCAGGTTTTCAAAGAAAATCGCCAAAAGTGATCTAACGGATACGCTTAAAGTGCATTCCAAGTATCAAATAGGACAGTTACCGTCTGCTATGCGGGCTGTGATCAAGGCATCGCGACAAATCAATGAGACTGCTAGTGAGACGACGGACTGTGTAAATGCCGCTAGGCTGGCTATGAACGAGTAGAACCAAAAACTCCAGCACCCTATCGCCTTCTTCAAATTCGACGCGATGATTTAAACTCTTAGCAATGCACTGATAAATTCTAATAAGAGAAAGTGCGGAGTGTTTGAATAAAAGCTAGATAATCCACAGATTTTAAAATTTTAAATTTTATTGTGCAAGCAAGATCTGCAAAAGTTGAATAATCTTCGGTTAGAAACGGGACAATATTATGTTTAAAAATCTAAAACTCCGTACTCAACTTAACATCGGTTTTATCCTGATAATCTCTTTTCTTATTGTGGTGGCAGGAACAGGTTATTGGGGTTTGCAAAGTGCGTTCAACGGATTTGTCGACTATCGGACTATTGGCAGAAATAATAATCGTATCAGTAGCTTTGATGCAAGTATGCTTAATGCTCGTTTGTCGGTTCAGAAATATATTATGTCTGAAAATGAAGAGCATATAAAAAACTATCAAGAACTTTCTGGCAGGATGCATGATCAATTGAAAAATCTCAAAGAAACGATTAGCGCTGACCAAGCTAAAAGTGTAGAGTCGATTGAGGAGCTTGTAAATAATTATGATTCTAACTTTAAACGAACTGTCACATTAATCAACCAACGAAATGAAACAATAAAAACAATGGTTGGTTTAGGTTTAAAGATGCAAGATTTAACAACAACGATTGTGAAAAAAGCTGTCAGCGATAAAAACATAGAGTTGGTCGAATTAGCGGGAAAAGTTCAGAGTCAGGTTCTAATGGGGCGTTATGCTCTTCTCAAATATGTTCGCTCTCGGTTACGATCTGACTATGATAAAGGGAAAGAGTTGATTACTGATCAGCTAGAAGTTATTGAAGATCAAATGGATGAAAAGGCTGGAGAAACCTATAAAGGATTTCTTGAAGAATTCGAAAAAACTCATGGTTTATACTTAGAAGGGCTTACTAAGTTACTAGAGATAACTGAAAGCGTTGATGATGTAACGAATAATGCGCTTCATAAAATTGGAGAAAGCATTACAAAAAGCACGGATCAGATCCAAAATCAATATCGAGCTATCCAGGACACGCTCGGTCCGAGAGTTCAAAACTCTAATGTGCTGGCAGTTAGAGTAGTCACTTGGCTTTCCATTGGAGCTGTTTTTCTGGGCATTGCCTTGTCTTGGTTATTGGTTCGCCTCATTCGACGTCCGATTGGTGGAGAGCCAGCTGACATGGCGGCTTTAACACAGCAGGTTGCGCAAGGTGATTTAACGGTGAGGTTTGAGAATACCGGTAAGGAAACCGGTATTTATTCCGCGATACGCGACATGGCGGCGCAATTGAAAGAGATGGTGACAACGATCACCCAATCGACGGCTCGCGTAAATGCTGCCGCCGCCGAAATCGCCCGTGGCAGTTCGGACCTGTCGCAGCGCACGGAAGAGCAAGCCAGTGCCTTGGAAGAGACGGCCTCCTCGATGGAAGAGCTGACCGGGACGGTCA
>ERZ761607.2152-NODE-2152-length-22202-cov-3.696437_pt1 | contig 22202 bp, 16 predicted proteins | sample MGYA00511164_ERZ761607 | MGnify/ENA primary metagenome ERZ761607 (study PRJEB28899, sample SAMN02445080) | bioreactor sludge metagenome | biome: EBPR sludge | place: Australia: Brisbane, Thorneside Wastewater Treatment Plant | collected 2011-06-22 ... | reverse complement strand
AATCCGCACCATTCCGCGAACCGGTTGCTCCCCCAGCCATTCCACCTCGCATGTCATCGACCAATGCGGTACTCCGCGTTGATCGAGATCAACCCGCACCGGCAGGTCCACCACCCGACCGGTCAATACGGCCGATTCCCGCTCGCGGACAAGCCGTTGATCCAGTGACCGCGCATCATGACGTCCCGAGGAAAACGTGGCGGCCGCCATACCCGCGAGTCCAACAGCCAGAAGTAAAGGAATGGAAGACCATGACGCAAACCGCGTGATCACCGCGAAGATCAACAACAACGCCAACGCAAGCAGGCAGGCCCATACAGGCACGATCAACCACGCGCCCGACCAGATGCCCGCAGCATACACAAGAGCGATGACCGGCAGGATGCGGCGAGGACGATACTGCACTACCTTGGCGGCCAGTGCGGCCGCTACATGCCCGGGCGTTCGGGCGGCCGGGAAATCAGGAAGATCGCGCGCCATGGGGGAAGCTCAATGGATGGTGATCCCCCAGGGTCAGTGCGTTTTCCAAGGCCAAACGGACGAAGTCCTTGGCTTTCTGTGTGGCGTCGGTCATCAGATGGCCCATCCCCAAATAGGCCGTCAACGCCGCGGAAAAGGTACAGCCGGCGCCGTGGCTCTGCTTGGCCGACACCCGAGGGCTGGTAAATACGTGTTCCTCGCCTTCATCGTACAGGACGTCAACCACCTCGCTGCCACCGAGGTTGCCGCCCTTGGCCACACAGGCCACATCGTACTTCTGACCGATCTCCCGGGCCGCCTTGCGCAACTCATCAACATTGGAAATGCTATGCCCGACCAGGATTTCCGCTTCATGCAGGTTGGGCGTGATCACCCGCGCCTGCGGCAGGAGATCGGCACACAACGCGGCAATCGCATCGCCCTGAAGCAGGCGGGCCCCGGATGATGCCACCATGACGGGATCGACCACGAGGATCGGAATGCCCTGGCTAACATCAGCCGCCGCCACCGCCCGGATGATATCCGCCGAATACAACATGCCCGTCTTTGCCGCTGTAACCGGAAACGCCTCGCAGATCATCTGGATCTGGCGCGTAACCATGTCGGGCGAAATGGCACTGATACCATCCACACGGCCGGGATGCTGGGCCGTGATGCAGGTGATGGCCGACGTGCCGAACACGTCCAGCGCTGAAAAGGTCTTCAAGTCGGCCTGGATACCCGCACCGCCACTCGAGTCGGAACCGGCTATCGTCATCACCACGGGTCGTGAACGCTTGTTGCTCATGGGTGAAGCATGCCGCCGGACCGCAGACAGGTCAAGCCGACGGCTGAGGTGGCTCCTATTATTTCTGCTTGTCGCCGGCGGCGGCATTGCCCCACGATACCAGGCCGATGAGGACAGGCTTTCGATCAGCAACGATAACCGCGCTGCTCTGCTGGGGCGCCATGACCGTGCTCGCGGATGGCGACTCATCCGCTCAACCCGCGTCGTGGTCGCTTGATCTGCAGGCGGTCATGCTCCGTGCGGCGGAATCCAGCATCACCGTCCGCCAGGCGGTTGAACGCAAGCGGGAACAGGAAGGCACCTACAAGGTGGATCGTTCCAAACTCCTGCCCAAGTTGTACGGCACGGCCTCCCAGAAACGCCAGGATCGCAGCACCGCCGGCTACGGCCTCCCTGAATCAAGCACCGCTTCGATCCCCGAGCCGATTCCGTTCGACATCAAGTACCCCGGCCTCTCCAGCGACCTGATTCGACGGTTCAACCTGCCCACCGAGGGCTTCACCCAGGTCACCGAACCGACCGAAATCATCTACGATTACTCCGATACGACCGGTGCCTATGACTTCTTCGATGCCAGCCTGCGCCTCGGTCTGCCAATCTACGAACGCGAGCTGTACACGCGCTTCAAGGCTTCCCGTGAGGCGCTTCGGCGAAGTGACCTCGAAGTGGACTACTACCGGGAAGAGGCCATGGCCGTCGCGGCCCAGCTATTCCATGCCGTTCTGGTGCAGCAGAAGTCGGTGGAAGCCCTGCAGGGCAAGGTGGACCTTCACCTGGACAAGGTGGCGGAAATCAAGGACCTGCTGACCACCGGAACCGCCCGTCCGCTCGACGTGAAAAAGGAGGAAGTCGCCCTTGCCGGAGCACGCAATAGCCTGCTCGAGGCAACCAAACGCCGAGCCGCCGCCTTGCGTGAACTGAAACGACAGCTTGATATCCCATCCGAGGATGAAGTCGAGATCGTCGGCGGCCTGTTCCTGCGCGAAGTGGACCTGAGCGATCCGGAATCCACCCTCAAGACCGCCCTGGCAGAACGGCTCGACATCCAGCTGCAGCAATACCGGGAGCGTATTGCCGGTCTCCAGCGCGATGCGGCCCGGCATTCACGCTACCCCGACCTTCGCGGCATGGGCTCTTATGGTCGCCAGGGGAATACCCCGGATGATACGGTCGACGCCTGGATGATCGGCATCATGGCCTCCGTGCCCATCTGGGACTCCTATGAACGGCGTGGCAAGATCGAGGTAAAGGAAAGCCAGTACCAGCAGGAACGGTTCCAAAGCGAGGACCTGGTCAAGGCCGTTCAATCGGAACTCGATCTCCTGCGCGATGAATTGAATTACGCGGTATCCACCGTGGAAGTGCTGCAGCAATCCGTGGACTACTTGACGGAGAATCGGCAGTACCTCGAAGACAAGGTGACCGCCGGAACCGGCAAGCGCATCGACCTGCTATCCGCCGAAGTGGATCTGGCCCAGGCCGAATACAAGCTGCTGGAAGCCATCTTCAACCACGAAATCGTCCGCATCAAATGGCTGAAATCGACCGGACAGATCACCGAAGTCGCCCGCCTTCCCGAACCATAGGCGTGTGCTCGGAAGACTACCGCGTGCCAAGCGGATGGCGGGAAAAGAAATCCCAGATCAGGACACTGGCCACAATGTCGCGGTTCACCTTGCCCATCATCCACTCCGGCAGGTTCCCGTTGCTACCCGGCCAGGTGTGTCCACCATCCTCAAGCACCCACGACACGACCTCGAATCCATTCGAATCCGGACCGTATTGATGCATGACGGCGGTGCCCATGGTACCCGACGCCGATGGTTGCTGATCCAATCCGCCGCGCGAGACCCAAAAGCGGATGGACTCTTCCACCCCCGGGCGGGCAACCTGGTCGTTCCGCGGCGCCTTTTCGGCAATGCCTCCGGCAAAGTTGCTGAAGGGATCAAGTCGCCCATGGAATGAAATGACCGGAACAGCGCGTTCCGCCTTGCAGGACTCCGGGTCCACCGTCATGGTCCCTCCCACCACGGCGATTGCCGCCAAACGCTTCGACCATGCCGGATCACAGGCCAATCGATAACACATCATGCCTCCTTGCGAGAACCCAGCCGCATAGATCCGGTTGGTGTCCACGCGCACCATATCGGAAACAGCATCCAGAGCCTGCTGGAGAAAATCGAGATCGTCGATTTCATTGACCGTGGCATAGGTACCGGACTTCAGGATGTTCCAGAACAGACGCCGCGGCGTGCTTCCCGTCCCGGATGGATAGGCCACCACGAAACCGTGGGCATCGGCCAAGGCATTGAATCCCGAGACGTCCATCATGTTTTCCGGAAGTCCTCCTCCGCCATGCAACGCCAGAACCAGCGGAACGGGTTTCTTCGCGGGCAGGTTCGCTGGCCGGTACAGCAAGACGCTGCGCTCACGACCATCCTCGTACATTCGGTGCGTACTCAAGCCAACCGGAGCGGCGGCGGATGCAGCTGCGGGAGGTTTCTTTCGTGAACCGGGCGTTTCGGCATTGGTCGTCGAGCTTACCGGTTGCGGCGCACGGCAAGCGGATAACAGGATCAAGCCGGCTACAATCGCCAGGGACCAACGTGCGCCATGCATATCAGCGACTCCCCGTTCGGGGCATGGCCCGACTGAATCCGTAAGGCACCAGCAACCCGTACCTGGCGACAAATTCATGGATGCTGGCCATCCGGGCTTCGGTCGGATCGCCAAGGTAATCACCGATCATGTGGTACGCTTTCTGCCAGGCCCACTGCTGCCGCACAGCCGTTCCGGCAGGGTTCATTTGACTACGGTCCAGATCAAACGCCATGTCATGCCACGAACCACCGGAGCGACCGACCACCTGGAAGGTGATCCGGTCCGTATCACCAGCAAACCGACCGTGTATCGTCAACGGACGGTCCAGGAACAGATGCGTCAATTGCTTGGGATAAATATCGGTCGTATCCACGCGCGAAAACACATAGGAAAGATCCGTCAGCACCGGGCGACGCAACTGGCGTGCCCAGGCCTCCATGGCCGCTGGAATTTCCTCTTCACCCTTCGCCACTACCGCCTCTCCACGGTTGCGGTAACTGATTAGATCGAGGAAGAAACTATTCACCTTCTTCCCCCCGCCGACGGAAAACATGGAAACGCGCCCCCGGTTGTACCGCGTGATACCCTCGATGATATCCGTACTACCGATAACACCAACGGTCGGGCGACCGTCGGTGACCAGTATGAGCAACGGCGTGCGACCCGGCTCGATCGGCATGGTCAAGGCGGTCTCGAGGGAGCGGTACACATCGGTATCCCCTACCGCACGCATACCGTCAATGAATCGAACCGCCTGCTCACGGCTGGCCGCATCATACGCCGTCCACTGCCCGAAACAGGAATACGTCTCGTTACGGAAACCCATCACTTCAAACCGGTCACCGGGATTCAGGAAGTCCAGCCAGCGTTTCAAGCCGCGTCGGCATTCATCCAGCTTCCACGGAGTCATGCTTTCCGAACTGTCCTGAATGAACAGGATATCTCGCGGCTGGATGGAGAGGATACCATCGCGGGCCGGCTCGATATGCACCGCAACGTAGAGGTAGGAACCATCCGGCTCGGTAAACGAATCAACGCGAATCTGCAACAGGTTTTCAATCGCGGTCAGGCTACTGACCTCCTCCGGTCGCTCATCCAACGTGCCCGTGCCGCCGGTTCTCCCTTGTACCGGCCGGATCGGTTGCCCGCCGGAATCCGTCACACCTCGTTGCGCCATGACCGCTGACCAATCTGGCGTGCCAGCTTCCATGTCTTCGATGAAGACGGCTGCAGAAGCTGGGGTGAACCCACGGGCCTGCTCCACGACCGGCGTAGCCGCCACCGGCAACTGGATATCCGGTGCCTGGTCGATACGCGGGATATCAGCCTCCACCCACCGCCGCGGTAACGCCGCTTCATCATCCGGTACCACGCGATCCTGGATGGCCATGACATCCTGGCGGATCACTGGGTCGATCCGCCCATCCGGCTGTGCCGGTGCAGACACAACCGGGACCGGAGGTGCTTCCGGCAAGGGTAGTCGAACCGGTTCCGGTGGACGCAACGCGGCTACCGCCTCGGCATCGGGAACGCCGGCCGGAGGCAATCCCGCATCCGTCGTCTCCGGTGAGGCCGGCTCCAGCTTTACCGTTTCCGGAGGTGGCTGCATCCGCACCTCCACCAATTCCATCGGGGAGTAACGTGGCTGATCCACCGTGTTGGGTAATCGCAGGATGGTCAATTGATCCACCCGGGATAACAACGTCGCATGCAGACCAGCCGACAGCAACAGGGCGATCATCGCCGCCACATGGGGGCGTAGCCCTGACCAACCCTGTTGCCTCGACTTGGCTGCCGTCATGGTTTCGTCCTATCAACCCTGCAGGGCCATCAGGAACTCGATGTTGCTCTTGGTCTTCTTGAGCCGGTTCACCATGAGCTCCATCGCCTCCACCGCAGGTACTCCGTTAAGGGCCTTGCGAAGTATCCAGATCTTGTTCAATTCATCCGGATGCAGCAAGAGTTCCTCCTTGCGGGTGCCGGATTTCTCCACATTGATGGCCGGGAAGATGCGCTTGTCCACCAGGTGGCGATCAAGGCAGATCTCCATGTTGCCGGTTCCCTTGAACTCCTCGAAGATGACCTCATCCATACGGCTGCCGGTATCAACCAGCGCGGTGGCGAGGATGGTCAGGCTGCCGCCACCCTCGATGTTGCGCGCCGCGCCGAAGAACCGCTTGGGTTTGTGCAGGGCGTTGGCATCAACACCGCCCGAGAGGATCTTGCCGCTGTGCGGCTGGACCGTGTTGTAGGCGCGGGCCAGACGGGTGATGCTATCGAGCAGGATCACCACATCCTTCCCGCATTCCACCATGCGCTTGGCCATTTCGATGACGATTTCAGCCACCTGTACATGCCGCTCCGGGGGCTCATCAAACGTCGAGCTGAGCACTTGCGCCTTGGTATTGCGCTGCATGTCGGTGACTTCCTCGGGTCGTTCATCGATCAGCAGGACAATCAAATGGCATTCCGGCGAATTCGCGGAAATACTGTTGGCGATTTTCTGCATCAGAACCGTTTTGCCGGTGCGAGGAGGGGCCACGATCAAGCCGCGTTGGCCCATGCCGATCGGCGTCAGGATGTCCATCACCCGCATCGATATCTCATCCGGCGTGGTCTCCAGCACCAGACGCCGGTTCGGGAACAACGGGGTCAGGTCGCCAAATGGAATTTTCGACCTGGTGTGCTCCGGAGCAGTTCCATTGATTCGCTCCACCTTCAGCAATGCGAAGAATCGCTCTTTTTCCTTGGGCGAGCGGATTTCCCCCTCCACATAATCACCCGAGCGGAGGGCGAACCGGCGGATCTGCGACGGGGACACGTAAATATCCTCCTGGCAGGCAAGGTAGTTGTAGAGCGGTGAACGAAGGAATCCAAACCCGTCTGGTAGGATTTCCATGATGCCTCGGCCAAACATGGTTCCGTTGGCTCGGGCGTTGGCCTTCATGATTTCAAAAATCAGCTCGTGCTTGCGCAGGGCACCCAGATCGCGCAGGCCGTATTCGTCCGCCATCGTCGCAAGTTGTGGAACGGTCATTTCCTGCAGTTCGAACAGCTTGAGGTTTTTGCCGACAATCGGGTTGACCGGAGGTGCCGGGGGCTGGCCATTTACGTCCTCGTTATCCGTCGACATGACCGGGCCCGGTTGATGCGGATGGTCGTGCATGGAAGGGACAGCTTCTCCGGGTCCGTGTTGGGGCATCATGTCCGGCTCGTCATCCTGGTGGTGGCGGGGACGTTCATGGTGGTGGTGATCACGGCGGGGACCACGCCCACGGTTGTGCCGACCACGGCGGTGCGGCTTGTTGTTGCTGCTGCTGTTCTCTTCATTCATGGCTGTTCTTCCTTTCCGACATCAACGACCGGTATGCCTCTCGCACCGCAGCCGCAAGTTCCTGTTTCGTTCCATTGTTCCAAACCACCCGATCGGCCAGCGCGATTTTACGCGGCAGCGACCACTGTGCCTGCATGCGTGCACGCGCATCGGCTTCCGACCACCCGCGGTCAGCCAGCCGATCCAGCACGATCGCCTCATCGGTAGCAACCACCACCGTAGCATCGCACCATTTATCCGCCCCCTTCTCGAAGAGCAGCGGGATCATGACCACCACCGCCGGCCGCACGTGGCCGTTTGCCTTCAACCAATCCTGCATCGCGGCAAACACGCGCGGATGCACAATGGCATTGAGCTGCTCGCGGGCTTCTGTATCACCAAATACCTTGGCCGCCATCGCCCGGCGATCCAGCACTCCGTCCCTCACAAACGAGGGACCAAAGATTTCCGCGATCGCCTGCAGCCCATCTGATCCGGAAGCCACCGCATCATGGGCGGCGCGATCGGCATCAAACACGGGCACCCCGTCGGCGATCAGCACGTCCGCTGCGCTCGATTTTCCGCACCCGACGCCACCGGTCAGGCCGATCACCATTGGCCTGGTCACGGGACCGGGACTCCCGGCTCAACCCGCACACCCTGCTCCACCAAGCTTCCGACATGCCGCATGATCTTCAACGCCTGGTCGTGTTGCTGATCGATGGTCAGGGCTTGCATCGCCCGCGCCTCGGCATCAGCCAAGCGTCCTGCCGCCAAGTGTTCCGCCGCAAGCTCAACCAGGGCATCCGCCCGGTTGCTTTCACCAACACGCAGCGTTTCATAAACCGTGTACTTGCGGTTGCCCCATTTTTTCCGGAAGTACCGCAAGGACTCATCGTCCCGTTCAAACCGCCGCGCTGGTGAGCTTTCCGGTGGATCCATCCGGTTGACAAAGTACCGCATCTGATACTCCGGTTTCTCCCTGGCAAATTCCCCCTTCGCGTACACGAAAAAGCGAACTCCCAGTGCGTCCATCCAGTCACGCAATGCCTTCTCATCATCGCCAAACAGAAGATTGCCGTACTGTTCGAGCCTCTGGCGAATCGAAGGATCCTCGAACTTGGGATGAATCACAATCGAACACTTCCCGTAAGCCGCAATCGACGCACTGATTCCCATATTGGCCAGCACCGGTTCAGGCGATACATGTTTTTCCAACCATTGCGCCAGTTCCGTCATCTCCTGGTAATACACATTGGGTCGCCCCATGGCGTACCGTTGCCGACTGGTATGCATACCCTCCGCAACACAAGCTGCCAGGACCAGCACCACGGCCACCGTGCGAATCCACCATGAACCCAGCGCCTTCCAGCTGCACATCCAACCGAGTATGAACGCCATGGCCAAGGCGACAAACACATGAAACCGTACGAATAGTACATACGCCAAAAGGGAAATTCCGAATACCAACAGCCAGAATCGGATCAAGGGGTCCTGACGATGGCGGGAAATGAACCAAGCGACGATGCTGAACGCACCTGTTATCCAAATACTGTAGGGAAACAGCCACGTTGTCAACTCCCAGGTTGCCGAATGCAACGAGGGGACCCACATGATACGTTGATAATAGGATAGCAATGCCGGATCGGCGGGTTTTTCATTCAGGAAACGAATCTTGGCAAAAAGCAAATCGCCAAAGTGACCATACGAGGCGCCGTATGCGCCAATCATGCCGGAAAGGCCCAACACCAGCACCGGCGGTGCAATCATAATCATCCCCAGGCGGAACAGTGGTGGTACCCGGCCATGACGCAGGAGCCACGCCGGTTGCGCCATCCGCACGTGACCAGCCAACCACAAGCCGAGCAACCATACCGTCATCGGGGAGAACAAGAGCCCGTGATGACGATGGTAGGGATTCATGAGTCCGAGGTAGATGACCGCAACAAGCAGGCCGGACAGCAGGGATACCAGGCGGGCATTAACGGGATGTTTCATGGCTCCGACATGGAGGGTCATCCCAAGTGCAATCATACCGACCATGAACTGCATCAGGTCCCAGGCCATCAAGGTAAATCCGCACGCCAGAGAAAACAGGATCCACCACCACCGTCCTGTTCGGCCCTCGGCCCGGAGATACGCCGCCGCAGCCACCATGGCGGCCATCAAACCGGGGACGGCGAAATTCTCACGGGAAAGCTCCTGGCCAGTCGATCTGAGGACCGATGGCATGGCTACGGCATAAAACAAGGCGGCCAGAAAACCTGCCGCCCAGCTACCCGTCCATAATCGGACAGCAACGGCCAAAAGCGGAATTGACAGGCAAAACCATCCCGCTTCCAACCAACGCATCCGATTGGCAAAGGGCATCTCTGCGGGGAACCAATGAGCCAGGAAGGCATAGACCGGTTCTGATGTGACGCCATCGATTTCCCGGATGTTGATTCCCTCCGGATACTGAATCATGTCGTCCCGTTCTGGAAGGAACCCCCGATCATAATGGATCTTCACCCGACGGTAATGCAGCGCACTCTCCAGGGTAAATGGCAGGTCAGGTCCAACCTGGTCAACTTGTGCATCCAAGACATCGCGACGGATTGACAACCCGACGGCATACGTGCCGACGAGACAAACCGCAAGCAGGAACAAGCGTAACCAATACGCAGCGCGTGGAGATAATCGGGGAATGTGCATGGTTGTTGGAATACCTGCCATTCCTCATTCGATCCCAGCATCATCATGCGGAGCGTCGAATGCGAACGGAATACGCCGATACCGATCAACGGCCGTATCCCAGCTGGCTGACCCGTCAGTGGGCCAACCTGAAGGGCAGTTTAGTTCGCGCCAGGAGCCAAGGCTTGATCCGCACCCGGCAACCCGCTGTCACGTTGCAGCGGCTTGCCATCCGGACCCACCAAACGAGCGGTCACGAAAATAAGCAGGTTCTTCTTCTGGCTGAATTCGCCCTTGCTGCGGAACAAGCGACCCAGCAGCGGGATATCGCCCAGCAAAGGAACCTTGTCCTCGTATTTGACCAGGTCTTCGCGGATCAAGCCACCCATCACGACGGTCTGGCCATCCCAGACCACGATGCTGGTGGTTACATTGCGACTGGCAAAAACCGGCTGTGGGATGTTGAAGGTAAAGCTTTGGCCACCCGCGCTGATTGTCGAACCATACTGCAGCCAGTCAACCAACTCGGCCACCTCCGGGGCAAGCGTCAAGTCGATGGTGTAACCATCGGGACCGACCGTCGGAGTTACGTTCAGGATCACACCTACTTCGCGGGTCTGGAACGAACCCGGTGTGACTGTGGGCGGGGTAACCAGGTTGTTGCCACCTTCCCCGGCATTGGATGTTTGAAGCGAGGGCTCGGTGACCTCGAATTCGGTCGGGTAGATGATTTCCGTAACAACCTGGATTTGGGCATTCACGCCGCTGCGCGTGGTGATACGAGGCGCGGAAAGCAGATCGGAATTGCCCTTCTGGGACAAGGCCTGAATGACCACCTGTAACTCGGGATTGGTCAACACCGAGGCAAAACTGAGGATGCCACCAAGCGGGAACTGGTTGGGGTTTTGCGTAACTGTGGTGATCGGCTGGATGGCGCCCGTGGCCAGATCCGAGCCGAAGAAACGGTTGCCCTTGGTCAGGCCGTTTGGATCAGCCTTGGCCATGAACGTCTCCTGGCCAGCCGGAGAGCCGATGCCACCCCGCTGGGCAATTTCCCAGTTGTCGGTCAGGAACCACTGGAAGCCCAACTCTTCAAGATTGTCCTGATTCACTTCGACAAAACGGGCCTCGATCTCGACCTGGTTCGGGATGACATTCAAGCGGGAAAGGATACGCTCGAATGTTTCGAGGTTCTCCGCCGTATTCGCAACAATCAACTGGCTGATGCTCTGGTTGTAGGTAATCGAGGTACCCTGCGGGAACGGAACACCGGCACGCTCGAAGAAGTCCTTCACATCGCTGCGCTTGATGGTCGTCTGTTGTCCCATGCCGACAAAATCGCCGGTGCGAGACTGGTCGTCCACTTCACCCCGCTCAACGATCACGTCGAGAATCGAAGGCTGAACCGGGTACATGCGCGTCACCACGCGGCCGGAAACGATATTCGCCGGGGTAATGATGACGACATTGTCTTCCAGACGATAGCGAAGATCCGCGACCTCGGTAATGTACTTGATTGCATCAAGCAGGTTGATTCGGCGCAAGTTCAGCGTAATGGCGGGGACATTGGCAGCTCCCGCAGGGGCCGATGAAACCCCGAAATCAGAAGCCGGAGCGCCGAAATCACCACCGAATCCAAAATCATCCACCGGACGGGCCGCCGGGGCTGGAGCTGAACCCCCACCCTCGCCGGATGTGAGTTTCAAGATAATATTCACACCGATGGACTCAGGATCGCCGGCGACGCTCGCATCGACCAGGAAGTTGACCACATCGGTAATGTTGGCTTGGCGAAATTCGATGGAGGGGATGATGATGCTCTCCATCTTCTTCTGCAATTTCTGCTGGTTGGTCAGGGAGTCAACCGTTGTCTGGTTTTCCATACCGGGGGGCAACACTACATCGGTGCGAATCGGGGGGTTCCAGGTGTCGCGCACCATCGCCATCATGCCAGCCACCGTGGCCTCGCGTTCCTTGGTTCGGATATCAAAACGCCGTTCTTCAATCTTGCGCAGGAACCGCATGGCCTCAACATTGTACTCGTCAAGGATCAACACCTTCTCAAACGTGCGCTCCGCGTCGTTGTATTCGCGGGCGTCGAACAGGTCGCGTCCTTCACGCAGCAAGTGGTCAATCTCCGCGTACTTATCGCTGTACTTCTTCTGCTCCATGACGGATTTCGGGCGGGCCACCTCCTCGGCAACCTTCTTTTCACGCGCGCTAACGCGTTTCTCGAGGGCTTGGGCACGGCGATTACCCGGAGCGTTGGACAACGCTTCGTTGACCGTGCGTCGGGCATAGGTCAAATCCTTGTCAATCTGGGCCCGCGTCACCTCGGTGTAGGCCTCGGATAGGTTCTCGCGAATCTGAGCGCGAATCGCGTCATTCGCCGGTCGCTCGGGAATGTTCTGCTTGGCATCCTCCAGCAATTTGACCGCTTCATCGTAGTTGCCGGCGGCCAAGGCAACGATGCCGGCGTCAAAACTCTTGCGGCCACGAAGTTCACGTTCCTGACGACGTACCTCCTCCTGCTGCGCCATCAATTTGGCATCGGCCTTCCTGGAGGCATCGGGAACGGCTGGTACGACGGGTGCAATCTCAACGACGGAATCAACGCCAGCCTCGCCAGCCGGGGCGAAATCCACGGACTCCTCCTCGACGATCGTTTCAACCGCGTCGGCTGCAGGCATGGTATCGACGGTAAAGGAACCGGCATCATCAAATGCTTCGACGGCCGAATTGGCGGGTTCCACGACAAGATCCTCCGGAGCGGGTGCGGTGTCCTCCGCACTCATCTCCTCGAACAGCGCATCCATCGAGGCAGTATCCACACTGTCGTCAGCAACCGGAGCCGCATCAACGCCGGAAAGGGGTTCCGTCACATCGCTGGGAGTCGCCGAAGTTGAAGCCGAAAAATCCAACTCGCTCAGCAAATCGTCGAAGTTCACCTCCTGTGCGGTCGCGGCGAAGAAATAGGAAGTGGCGACCGTGAAGGCGAATATGGATGCGATGCGGATGGATCTCATGCCTGTGCTCCTGATGGATCTGACGTTTTTCAAAACTGCGATATTATTTTCAAACCGAACTGCCCACTGGAATAAGGGTTTCATCACAGTGTCGTCCCCGAGCGGACGGCACCGGTCGAAAGCGCATCACGTTCATCGGCGGAAAGCGGATCAACCATGTAGTCCCTGCCCGCCTCTTCGTCGCGTATTACGACACGCATATCGCTGATGTCAATGACTTTGTATTCGCGACCGAGCAAAGTAATGCCTTCCCCGATATTTACCCTGAACCGCTGGCCATCCACGAGGAAAACCAAGGCTGCGGTACGCGCCTGTTGATCCACCACGCGTCCCTGAACCAGGTTGATTCGCTTGTCCCCTTGCTGCAGGGTCAACACCGGCCCATCCGGACCTTTCTCGTCATAAGCAACTACGGTGTACCCTTCGACCTCCTCGTTCATGCGTGGGAAGTAGGTTCTCTCGAGTGTGCGCAGGTTAAGCTGATAACGGACTTCGTTATCCGAGATTCGCGAAACTCCGAGGAACCGGAGCTTGAACGGAATCACCTGGGCGCGCACCAGACGAAGTTTGGCTGGTGGAGGCGGAGTATCCGTGGCCAGCGAAGGATCCGACTTGCCCAGGAACTCCTCCAGATTGCTGAAACCATCTCCATCCAAGTCACCGGACGCGTCAGACGGATCAAGCGGATTCAACCCGTATTGTTCTTCCCACACGTCCGGCATGCCGTCGCCGTCAGTGTCGCGCTCGGCTATGTTGATGCTCCTCGGCTGGGCCGTACCAGTGAACGGACAAATTTCGGCGTCAAAGGGTATCGGGAGACCGTCCGGGATGCTGCTGACCCGTAATTCACCAACCAGCAAACGACGCTGACCGGCGGGTATGGTGAATGGATTGGCCAACCGGGTCTTCAACTGCTCGAACGGGGCGACAGTAAGCGGTTCGACCGGTTTCGGGTTGGTTGCAGTGAGCTGATTGGGATTGAACCCGGCGGTGTGACCGGACTGAATTCTCATGATCAGCAGCCCGCCACTCACTACAATGGCGACGAGAACGACCAACGCGGAGATTTTTTCGTAGTGCTGCTGCAGGAAACCAGATGGTTTACGGGCCGTGCTCATGGGGCGCCCTCCCCTTCAACTGCATCCCGGAAACGATACATATCCACCACCAGGCTGACCTTAACCAGTTCGCGTCCACCCACCACCCGCTCTTCACGGCTCAGGGACTCTATCCCGGCCGCGATGGCGGAGGCACCAGATGGTACCGTACCGAGCGGACTGATCGGCGAAGGTCTGGTAGCCACAACCGTGGCTACCCTGGATTTAAGATCTACCGGCTTGCCCAGATTCTGCGCAGTGTTGGCAAGTTGTACATCCACGATCACATAACACACCGGACTGGACGCCAGACGGCTCAAGGATTCCCACACGGCACTCTCCCGTGCCGTGTATTGAACAGTCAAACGTTCGGTGGTGTAAAGCGGACTGGTTCCGGGGACGGGTACGCCGCCCTGCCCAACGCGACCATCCGTTCGCATCGTGTCCACCGGTGCTGCCCCTCGTGATCCCCGACCCGAGGTGTCCTCCACCGGTGCCGCGACGGCGGCTACATCGAAATGCTCACGCTGCAATCCGTCGATCGAAGCCACCTTGGCATCGACCAACAAGGAAACCAGGTGCTCGATGGCCTTGATCTGGAATACCAGCCGATCCATGACGTTGGTATCGTTGGGGGGCAACTTACCGGCCGCGTAATCGCGGAAGCCGAGACCCGGTTCCGCAGGCATTGTCGTACCTTCGACGGCAGCCTTTTCGCGAATGCGTCGGATGGCCGCTTCTAGCATTTGGGCAAAGCGAGCCGGCTCAATGGTCTCAGCGGCGAGTTGCGCCCCGCGCAATTGCCGTACCACATCACTGTAACTCGCTTTGATGACATCACGCTGGGCCGTGGTCGCGTCGATATTTTCGGTGGACGGGAATGGACTGCGGTTGTTCAAGGCCGTTAACCGGCTCATGGCCGCATTCATCTGATTCCAGCGTTCGGTGTAGGATGACTGTGCGGTGATCAGGAAGAACAGCGCGATGATCAAGAGAACAAGCGCAACGCCGAGGCCGACGATCAGAATACTGTTTTTGCGGAAATTCATAGGTTCAACGGTTTTTCCAGGACGATCGACAGCGTGAATTCACGCGTATATTCACCGGCAGCCGGTGTCGGGAGGGAAATAAACTCCGTGCTGATCGAGAATGATTCCGACGCACGCAACGCATCGCGAAAGCGGCTGACGTAATCCGACGACTGAACCCTGTCAATGTACCCTACACCGCGGACGGTCAATCCGGTGATTACACCCGCCGAAATCGCCGGTTCACCGCGCACGGTCCCTCCGCCACCACGCACCTGGTCAGCACTACCTGCCGGAGCCCGTTGAAGTGTGACATCGGCCAGCCAGAGATCGGGCGGCAACACCTTCTGGACCTCCATCAGCAAGGCCGGAAGGGCGGAACGTTGGCTGACGACTCGGTCCAGTGTAGCGAGGCGTTCTTGATAGCCTGCGATTTCCCGTTCCAGATTCCTGAGCGGAAGCTCCAGGGCTTCCAATTCGGAAACCCGCCCTTGGACCTGTTCTTGATGATGTTCGGTGGTAGCGGCCATCTTCCCGAAAAACAGGGCCCACATCCCGACAACCAGTGCGACACCAACTGCGGCGACAACAAGCAAAGGCTGGCGACGGCGAAAATCCTTCTCGGCGACTACTTTTGGCGGAAGCAGATTGATCTCGATCGGGCAGGCCAGCACATTGCGGAGAGCCAGTCCAACCACCTGAGACAGCTCGTGGGTATGCTTGCCGATGTGTTCGCTCGAAATACCCTTATCCACGGGAACATTCACAAACGGATTCAGGAAATCGACATCCACCTTCAGTTTTTCCTTCAGGAAGGTGTCGAGGTACGGGATCATCGCACTACCACCAGTCAACAGGACGAGCGAGGGCTGCATCCCGTTCTGCTGGGTTCGGTAGAACTTGATCGACCGGTCGATTTCCGCATGCATGCGGGTCATCACATTCCGCACAATCTTGGAAACCTTGCCCGCCACTTCGCTCTTCGGGTCTTCGTAGGCACCACCGAAGGATACGAAAGCATGTGCCTTTTTCATTTCCTCGGCGTCATCATGCGACAGCTCGAACTCGCGCATGATCTGCTGGGTGATGGCGTTTCCTGCCACGGGTACGGATCGGATGAATACCCTACCCTGTTCCATGAAGATCAGGTCGGTGGAGCGGGCACCGATATCCACAACGAGGGTACAACCGGCATGATCGCTGTAATTGTACCGTACGGCATTGTAGAGGGCCATCGGGGCGACATCGACCAGGTCGGTCTGCAAGCCGGCGGCATCTACCGCATCGGTCAGGCCGACGATAATATCAGCCTTGATCGCCGCCAGCATCACATCGAGCTCACCCTCGCCACGTCCGATCAACTGGTAATCCCACACGACCTCATTGATCGGGAACGGGACGTTCTGCTGGGCCTCGTACATGATGATCTGGTAGACCTTGTCCTTGTCCACCGGAGGCAATTTCACGAAGCGGGAAAAAACGGACTGACCCGATACCGACAACAAGACCGGACCAGGCTTTATCTGGCAGTCATGCATCAATTCCTTGATCGTGGCAGTTATGATGGCATGGCGCTCGGTATCACTCGCGGCCTCACCGCCGAGGGAACTGACACCGAAATTCACCAACTCGACGCTGCCATCACGCAGGGAAATGAATTCAGCAAGCTTGATGCTTCCCGCGCCGATATCCAACGCGAGAATACGGTGTCCTTTTGCCATGATGCGTGATCCAGAATGGGCGGGTGATTACTTGGCCTTGATGATTTCGTAGTCGTCGATGTTGACTAGCGCAAACGGGGTCTGGCTGCGATTCAACAATACCCCCTCGATGGGCGATAACCGCTCCCACCAAGCCTCGGTCAAGGCCGGTTTGCCGCCGCGCTCCAAAACCCGCCCACCCTGACGAACCTCGACCGCCACCCGCTCAACATCACCAAACCGGTCAATGATGTTGGGGTGCAGGAACATGTCAGCGATATGCTTTCGGCCGCGCGGAATGTGAATGTAGCTGACTTCGCCCTTGAACAGGGAAAACGGGGGCACATCCTTGGTACGCCCTTTGACCAACACGTAGAAGGTGAAACTCAATTCATCCACCCAATCGACTTCGGCATCATATTCCGCATAGACCTGGAACCAATCCTTGGTACGACTGGCTGAGGTGCCGGGACCCTTCACGGCAAATACCGGCGTGGAAGCCTTGCCTCCATCCACCTTCCGGACAGCGACCGGGGAACGCGCGCCCGGTGCGCCGGCCGGGGGCTGGGCCACTGTATCGACCGGCAACATCAACAGGCTCGCGACGAAGATTGATCCAGCCAGTCGTGCGAGTCGTTTATTCATTGTTGGGCTCCAGGGAACATAGGCGCTGTCGTGCTGGTACGATTCGATGGCCAAAGTATAGGTAGGGCCTTGAAGCAGGTCAACCATGCAAAATAAAAAAATCGGGAATGAAGGGTTGATTCAGCGACATTTACACCGATGTCACTTGAACCGCCCCTCACCTCGTGGCACCGTTGCCCCATGCACATTCTCTTGAGCAACGACGATGGCATCCATGCCCCCGGGATTGCCGCCCTGTACGAGGCGGTGCGCGATCTGGGTGAAATCACCGTGGCCGCCCCGGATTCGCAGAAGAGCGCGGTGGGCCACGCCATCACCATTTCCGACCCGATCAAGGTAATGCCGGTCGACAAGGGTAACGGATTTCGCGGGTATGCGATCGGAGGAACACCCGCCGATAGCGTGAAGCTGGCGGTTGAAGCCCTGCTCCCCCACCCGCCCGACCTCATCATCAGCGGGATCAACCTCGGACCGAATGCCGGCATCAGCGTAATCTATTCCGGCACGGTGTCCGCCGCGACCGAAGGCACCATCCTTGGCATCCCGAGCATCGCCATTTCCATCAACACCTTTACCGAACCCCGGTGGGCAACTGCGGCCGTCGTCGCCCGCGATGTGGCGAATCAGGTAGCGCGCGAGGGATTACCCCCCGGTATCCTGCTGAATGTGAACGTACCGAACATCCCGGTGGAGGACGTGAAGGGATATACCGTCACCACCATGGCGCGCTCCCAGTTCAAGGAAGTGTTTCACCGCCGCACCGATCCCCGAGGCAACCTGTATTACTGGATGGACGGTGACATGGAATTGGCGCCCGGCCAGACCGGTACCGATGTTCAGGCCCTGATCGCAGGCCACGTTTCCATCACGCCGCTTCATTTCGACCTGACCAGCCATGCCGCACTCGATTCGTTTCGCAGCCGCTGGAACCGGTAGTCCCGATCGGTCGCCTATCCATCCATCGAGCGAATCAGCTCGATCTCCTGCTGCACCACCAGGGCATGCATTTCCGCCGCCGAGGTGCATTCGCGGAGCGAGGCTAGCAGCGCAGTATGATAGCACAACATGCAGATCCGCGCGAGCACGTGCAAGTGGATCCGCTCGTCCTGAGAACATACCAGGAAAAAAACATCCGTGGTCTGGCCATCCGGCGAGCCGAACGGGATCGGCTGAACCGTCCGCGCGAGCAGCACAAAGGAATCGTCGGCAAGGTAGGGCAGATGGTGTTGCGGGTGCAGGATGGCCATGCCTCCAGCAAGCGCCGTGGAGCACATGCGCTCCCGCGCCGTAATGCTGTCGACCAGTTCGGTTCGGTCGGAAAGGATCCCGGCGGCATCCGCGATCGCGACCATGTCGCGGATGATCGATGCCTTGGTCCTCGAAGCCAAACCACAGGCAACAAAATCAGGTCGCAGCAACTCGGAAATAATGGCGCTGTCCCGGTCCAGGTTGTGCATCTTGGCCGAAGATTTACGGTGGTAATCAGCCAGCGGACCACGCGAGAACCCGAGCAGGCGGCGTGACGCCCAGGCATCAATCTCCACCCGCACGAACACCGGCCGGGATCCCGCAAGTTCAAACGGGATCTCGCGACGCTTGACCAGTGTTTCGATGTCCTCCACCGAAACGTGAAGGTAGTCAGCCACTTCCTGCAAGGTGAACCGGATGTGCGTCATAGGTAGGAAGGTGGAGCCAATGGACGGATTCGAACCGACGACCTGCTCATTACGAATGAGCTGCTCTACCAACTGAGCTACATTGGCAACGTGCGCGGATCATGCCGCGCCATGATGCGGTTGGCAAGTGGAAAGCTGGCCGGAACACCCGGTCCCAGGCCGTGATCATGCCATGGGCAACGGCGAAGCCAGGGACAGGTTTGGATCCACCTCCACCGTGCTACCGGCCGGACAACGCGGCCGGTAACAAACCCCGGCCGCCGCCGCAATCATGGCCGCATTGTCCGCACAATACGCAGGAGCAGCAAGACGAAGGTGAAGTCCGTAATGTTCCGCAACCGCTGCCAACCGCTCCCGCAATCGCCGGTTGCGGGCCACCCCGCCGCCACAGCCGATCATGCGCGCCGGGTATTGCGCCAAGGCCCGTTCAAGCTGCTTGATCAAGGTATCCACCACCGCTTCCTGGTACGATGCGGCAATATCCGCGCGACGTCCCGGGGAGGCATCCTCCGGATGTTTCCTCAGATGATACAGGAGCGAAGTCTTCACACCGCTGTACGTGAACGGTAACCGCCACCCACCCGCGCCCGGTTGCGCCAAACCGCGCGGGAATGCCACTGCACCCGGATTCCCGTTCTCCGCTTCCCGCTGGATTTCCGGACCACCCGGATACCCCAGCCCCATCAAACGAGCCCCCTTGTCCAGCGCCTCCCCTGCTGCATCATCGATGGTCTGACCAAGCACCGTCCACGTTTCCGGTCCCGTTCGATGCACCAGGCAGGTATGCCCACCCGATACCAGCAGCACGAGATGCGGATCGTCCAGCGCAACGGCCGGACCGGATGGTTCCAGGGCAATCGATTGCAGGTGGCCCACCAGATGGTTGATGCCGTACAACGGCCGATCCAGCCGCTGGGCCAGACCGCGGGCATAGGCGACTCCGGCAAGCAACGAGGACGCCAGCCCGGGTCCGCGGGTCACCGCAATGGCGGTAATCTCTTTCCAGCCAACCCCCGCCTCCCGCATGGCTTCATCGACCAAGGGCGGTAGCGCCTGGACATGAGCCCGCGAGGCGATCTCGGGAACGACCCCGCCGTAAATGCGGTGGAGTTCAATCTGGCTGTTGATCAACGAGACGCGAACGTGACCGTCAACATCCACCAAGGCCACCGCCGTCTCATCGCACGACGTCTCAATACCGAGCATCATCGGGCATTTCCCCCGATCACCGGCTGCCACGGGCCTGGTAGATGAGGATGCCGCGCAAAACCGACAGGGCACGTTCAAGCTGAACATCCACTGGACCATCCTCACCCTCATCCAGCGGTGTGCGAACGGCGCGCCGCTCCATCAGCGCAGACCAGTCCTCGGGTGACATCGGAACCACGATGTCCGGCTCAATACCCAATTCATGGATCATCCGGTTGGACGGAGTGTAATATTTGGCCGTGGTCAGGCGCAGCGCCGAGCCCTCCTCCATCGGTAGTACACTCTGCACCGAACCTTTGCCGAAGGTTTTCTCCCCGACCAGGATCGCTCGGCGATGATCCTGTAGTGCACCGGCCACGATTTCAGAGGCGCTCGCGCTACCGGAATTCACCAGTACAACCATGGGCAGGTCCAGCAACCGCTCCCGTCCTCCTGCCCGGAAGACCTGTTGATCGCCGGCCCGCCGACCCTGCGTCGAGACAATCACATCGCGGCTCCGCAGGAACTTCTGGCTGACATCGATCGCCGATCGCAACAATCCTCCTGGATTGTTGCGCAGATCAAGCACCAGCGCCCGCAGCCCGTTGGTGCGCAGGGCATCGATTTCAGCCTGCAGGGCCATGGCTGTCGGTTCATTGAACTGCGTAATGCGGATATACCCGATCCCGTCATCGAGCATTCGCGCGTCCTTGACGCTCGGCACCTTGATCTCGGCCCGCTCCAACTCGTAGACGGTGACGTCCTGTGTCGCCGGGCGGAGCACTTTCAACCGGACTTGCGTGCCCGGTTCTCCCCGCAAGCGCTTGACCGCCTCGGGAAGGGTGATACCGTCGGTCTTCGCCCCGTCAATCTCGAGGATCCGGTCATCGGACATCAATCCCGCGCGGAAGCCAGGGGTGTCTTCCATCGGTGATACGATCGACAGGGTATTGTCCTTGATGCTGATGACGATCCCCAGGCCGCCGAACTGCCCCTTGGTGTCATCCTGCATGTCGTCGTACATGTCCTTGTCGAGAAACTGACTGTGGTCGTCCAGTGAATCCATCATCCCGCGCATGGCCCCGCGGATGAGTTGCTCGTAACTGACCTTGTCCTTGTCCACGTAGTTGCTGCGGATCTGTTCCAATGCCCGGGTGAACAAGGCGATGTTGCGGTATGCGTCGTCACGGTCATCCGCCGGTTCGACTTCCTTGGAGTAGAGTCGTGATACCGTAACCGTGCCGGCGAAGACAATCAGCAGCACGACCCAGCGAAGCACAAACGTGGATTGACGACGGGGCAACATGGTGGAGTAATCTATCACAAACTCTTTCCGCCTCAATGGATAAAACAGCGGGGCTCGTTATTCAAAGACCACGCGGTAGTGGCGGATGGTGTTGGTCGGTACGGTGTCGAGGTAGGCGGCTGGTCCGGGTGAAACGCCGTGCTCAACCCAGTCCAACGGGACCCACCCCCCCGTTTGCAGGTTGGTGGTGGACTCGACCCGGTAGGTCGCCCATGCCACGGCCGGCCAGCCGAATACGGCCTGCCCGGCCGACCGGACCAGGTTGGTGATCCGCAGTCCGGATGCCAGCTGGTTGGGCAAGGTCCCGCTGCGGTATTCATCGAGGTTGCTGATGCCATCCCCATCCGCATCTCCGCCCGGAGCCGCCGCAGTGGATCCGAGATAGGTTGTTTCCCACCCGTCGGCCATGCCATCGCCATCCGCATCCGCCGTATTCGTGCTGATCGCAACCGAGTACGTGCCGGTGGTGAACTGAAACATCCCGCTCACTCCGAGATAGAAGTCGCGTGCACCACCCTCGTTGGTCCAGACCATGCGGCTCGGAAACGGTGTGTGGACCGAATTGGTGTCACGCAAGCCACCCCCGGAGGCAAAGGCCCTCAGCGTGAAGGCATTGTCCCACAAGGATATATTGTTGACCTGAATCGTAATGACCAGACTGGGCGGGGCGGCGAAGCGGAAC
>ERZ761607.2151-NODE-2151-length-22222-cov-64.991519_pt1 | contig 22222 bp, 13 predicted proteins | sample MGYA00511164_ERZ761607 | MGnify/ENA primary metagenome ERZ761607 (study PRJEB28899, sample SAMN02445080) | bioreactor sludge metagenome | biome: EBPR sludge | place: Australia: Brisbane, Thorneside Wastewater Treatment Plant | collected 2011-06-22 ... | reverse complement strand
GGGCCGCAAGCACAGGTGACCGAACGGCGTCGAGTGACGGGGGCCTGTCGCCTGCTGCCGCTGCTGCTGCAGCGGGCCATGGGCGTCGTCTGGCGAAGGCCGGCAATTGTACCGCAGGCGTTCGTGCCGCGGCGCTACGATGTGGACGGGCAATTGACGCCGTTCTCGGCGTGGACCTATACTGGCCCGCATCGTTGCGCTCTTCTCTCCTCGCGCGCGGCAGATCGGCATCGGCTGAATGAGGGGCGGGTGGCCGGATCTGGTCGGGCGCTGGCGATTGGCGCCGTTTGCGACCAGATGGCCGGAGATTCGGCGCCGGCAGTCGGTGCTTGTGGCGTGGTGCGGAACGAATGCAGGGGCATGTGCCCTTGTCAACGAGTGTTCTTTCGGGAGCAAGCCCTATGTTCAAGAACATCCTCATTCCGACCGATGGCTCGGAGGTGTCGCGCGAGGCGATCAAGGCGGGCGTCAAACTGGCGCAGTCGCTGGGGGCGAAGGTGACGGGTTACTACGCCATACCCTTCCTGCGGCCCTCCGCTTTCGGTGACGGCGAGCTGATGAACAAGGAAATGGTGACCAAGCTCGACCGGCTGGCGCGTACGACCGGACAGAAGTATCTCGACCAGATTGCCGAGGCCGCCAAGGAGGCTGGCGTCACCTATGTGGGGCTGATCACCAAGCCGGCGATCACGTACGAAGGAATCACCGATGCCGCGAAGAAGAAGCGCTGCGATGCCATCTTCATGGCGTCGCGCGGGCGCAGCGAGCTCAAGAAGCTGCTGCTCGGCAGCGTGACGCAGAAGGTGCTGTCGCACTCGCGGGTGCCGGTGATCGTCTACCGCTAGCCGAACGTCGGTGGCTGCTGGCGATCAGCCGTGCCCCGCCGCTGGCGGCGCGGAGCACGGTCGTGCATCCCGGCTTCGCCGCTCGACGGCGGTGCACAGGCTCGGCGCGGCGGCCTCGATGATCGGCGAATCGACCGCCGCGAAGCCGAGAATCATCCCCGGGCGCCGTTGTCGGGAATCGACGTAGTACATCGACAGCGGGCGCAGCACGATCCCCGCTTCGAGCATCTCGCGGGCGAGGTCGACATCGTCGACTGGCTGCCTGAAGAAGTAGGGAAGGTGCAGGCCAGCCAGCCCGCCGGTTGTGCTCACCAGGTCGCCGAGGCGGGATTCGACCGCCTTGCGCAGCACGTTGCGACGCTCCTGATAGATGCTGCGGACCCGCCGCAGGTGCGCGCCGAGGTGTCCGCCTTCGATGAACTCGGCGAGCGCGGCCTGTTCGATCATTCGTCCTTCCCGGTAGAGTTCGGCATTGCCGGTGGCGAAGGATTCGGCGAGGTCCTCGGGCACCACCAGGTAGGCGAGTCGCAGCCCGGGGAACATGGTCTTGCTGAACGTGCCCAGATAGATGACCCGCTGCGACCGCGCCTGGCCAAACAGCGAGCCGATGGCATAGGGATGGAAGCGGATCTCGTTGTCGTAGTCGTCTTCGATGATCCAGGCGTTGTGTTCCTCGGCCAGTTCGAGCAGCTTGATTCGCCGGTTGAGCGACATCACGACGCCGGTCGGGTACTGGCTCGATGGTGAGACGAAGATCAGGCGCGGCGGTGAAACCGGCGCCGTGGGCGGTGCCATTCCCTGCTCATCGACCGGGATGGGTTCGATCTGCAGTCCGCTCGCCCGCAGGACGTTGCTCGCGCCCCAGTACCCCGGATCCTCCATCCAGACTCGATCCTTCTCGTCGCAGAGCATGCGCGCGCAGAGGTCGATGGCCTGGTGCGAACCGTTGACGATCAGGATCTGGCGCGGCGAGCAGGCCATCATTCGCGATGCCCGCAGGTACTCGGCCAGAACGGCCTTCAGCGGTCCATAGCCGCCGTGCCCGTAGCGGGCCAGGTGGCGGTGCTCGAAGTCGGTATAGCGTGCCAGCAGCCGCCGCCAGGTGGCGAAAGGAAAGAGGCCGACATCCGGCACGCCCGGAACGAATGCGCCGCTCTGGATCGGGCTGCTCGTCGCGTGGCGGGCGATCTCGGCGCCACGTCGCGACAAGGGCCTGCCCTGACGCCACGGGCGGTCCCGCCGCGTGTTGCCGGGCGCCGCCAGTGCCAGGGACTCCGACACCAGCGTGGCGGAGCCGCCGCAACTCTGCAGATAGCCTTCGAGGCGCAGCTTCTCGTAGGCCCTGACGACCGTGCTGCGGCTGAGGCCGATGTCGGTCGACAGCAGGCGACTCGGGGGCAGCGGGGTGCCCGGCGGCAGTTCGCCATCGAGGATCAGGCGGCGAATCGCAAGGTAGAGGCTGGCCTGTGAGCCGGATTCGCTCGTCAGGCTCTCGAGTCGGGTTCGGATCAGTTCGGCGCTGAGCGACTTGTCCATTGGTGGTCTCGCCAAATTGGTCTCGTGATTGTGGCAGGAATTGGTTCTTCCGGGGACCGTTTGCACGGGTACAGTGTTGCCAATCCGCAGCGGGCGGCAGCGACAGCCTGCTTCGCGGGCGACCTTTCTTGCCGTCTGGACCAACCACGAGGAGACAAGCAATTGGAACTCAGCGACAGATCACTGCTCAGGCAGTCGTGCTACATCGATGGGCAATGGGTCCGCGCCGATGACGCGCGGACCTTTGCCGTGACCAACCCGGCCACCGGCGAGCAACTGGCGGCCGTACCCGACGCCGGCGCGAGCGAGACCCGTCGCGCGATCGAGGCGGCGCGTCTGGCGCAGCCGGGGTGGCGTGCCCGGACGGCCGGCGAGCGGGCGAAGCTCCTGCGCCGCTGGTACGAACTGCTGCTGGCCAATCAGGAGGATCTGGCGCGGCTGATGACGGCAGAGCAGGGCAAACCGCTCGCCGAGGCACGCGGAGAGATCGTCTATGCGGCTTCGTTCATCGAGTGGTTCGCCGAGGAAGGGAAACGCATCTACGGCGACATGATTCCCGCGCATCACGCCGACAAGCGCGTCCTCGTCAGCAAGGAGCCGATCGGCGTCTGCGCCGCGATCACGCCGTGGAACTTCCCGGCCGCGATGATCACCCGCAAGGTCGGACCGGCGCTCGCTGCCGGTTGCACGATCGTCCTCAAGCCGGCCGAGGCCACCCCGCTGTCGGCGCTGGCGCTGGCCGAACTGGCCGAGCGGGCCGGCATCCCTGCGGGCGTCTTCAATGTGTTGACCGGCGATCCCGTCGCCATCGGTGGCGAACTGTGCGCCAACCCGACGGTGCGCAAGCTGAGCTTCACCGGATCGACTGAAGTCGGTCGGATTCTCATGCAGCAGTGTGCACCGACGATCAAGAAGCTGTCGCTCGAACTGGGGGGCAACGCGCCGTTCATCGTCTTCGACGACGCCGACCTCGACGCTGCGGTACAGGGCGCGATGCTTTCCAAGTATCGCAACACCGGCCAGACCTGCGTCTGCGCCAACCGGCTGCTGGTCCAGGACGGTGTCCACGATGCCTTCGTCGCCAAACTGGCCACGGCGGTGGCCGCACTGCGCGTTGGCAATGGCATCGAAGACGGAGTGACCCAGGGGCCGCTGATCGACGACGCAGCCATCGCCAAGGTCGAAGACCTGGTCGCCGACGCCTGCGCCAAAGGCGCCCGTGTCGTCTGCGGTGGCAGGCGTCACGGTCTCGGCGGAACCTACTACGAGCCGACCATCCTTTCCGGCGTGACGCCCGAGATGCGCCTGGCCAGCGAAGAAGTGTTCGGGCCGGTGGCGCCGGTGTTCCGCTTCACGACCGAGGCCGAGGCGGTGGCGATGGCCAATGACACCGAGTACGGTCTGGCGTCCTACTTCTACACCGAGAACCTGGCCCGCAGCCTGCGCGTGGCCAGTGCGCTGGAGTACGGCATGGTGGGAATCAATACCGGTCTCATCTCGACCGAGGTGGCGCCGTTCGGTGGCATGAAATCCTCCGGACTCGGCCGCGAAGGTTCCCGGTACGGGATCGAGGATTACGTGGAAATCAAGTACCTCTGTATCGGCGGCATCAACTGAGCCGTCACTTCAATCCAGTCCTGCACAGGAGATCAACATGAATGCACCGAACGAGAAACTGCCCCTGAAAACCAACAGCGAGCTGATGCAGCGCCGGGCTGCGGCGTTGCCAAGAGGTGTCGGCCAGGGGCACGCCCTGTTTGCCGAACGGGCGGACAATGCCGAGATCTGGGATGTCGAGGGGCATCGCTGGATCGACTTCTGCGCCGGCATCGCCGTCGTCAACACCGGTCATTGCCATCCACGGGTCATGGAAGCCGCGCGTCAGCAGCTGCAATCCTTCACCCACACCTGCTTCCAGGTCGTCGCCTACGAATCGTACGTCGAGCTCTGCGAACGGCTGAATGCCGCAGCTCCGGGCAGCACGCCGAAGAAGTCCTTCCTCGTCAATACCGGTGCCGAGGCGGTCGAGAACGCCGTCAAGATCGCGCGCGCGGCCACCGGACGCTCGGGCCTGATCGCCTTTGGCGGCGGCTTCCATGGCCGGACGATGTTCGGCATGGCGCTGACCGGCAAGGTCGCTCCGTACAAGATCAAGTTCGGGCCATTTCCCGGCGAGATTTTCCACGTCCCGTTCCCGAACGCCCTGCAGGGTGTCTCGGAAGACGATTCGATCGCGGCCATTGAGCGGCTGTTCACCACCAGCATCGAAGCCTCGCGTGTGGCGGCGATCTTCATCGAGCCGGTGCAAGGGGAGGGCGGCTACGTTCCGGCGCCGCTCGGCTTCCTGCGCCGTCTGCGGGCCCTCTGCGACCGCCACGGCATCCTTCTCGTTGCCGATGAGGTGCAGACCGGAATAGCCCGCTGCGGCAAACTGTTCGCCAGCGAACACTACGGTGTCGAGCCCGACATCATCACCATGGCCAAGGGCCTCGGTGGCGGCCTGCCGGTTGCCGCCGTGGTCGGCAAGGCAGAGATCATGGATGCGGCGGACGTGGGTGGCCTGGGTTCGACCTATGCCGGCAATCCGGTGGCGGTCGCCGGCGCGCTGGCGGTGCTCGACGCCGTCGAGGAAGAGCAGCTCTGCGCCCGTTCGATGGCGCTCGGCGAGCGGATGCGTGCGCGCTTCGGTGCGATGATGGCGCGCTTCCCGTCGATCGCCGAGGTGCGCGGACTCGGTGCGATGACCGCGGTCGAGTTCTGTCACCATGGCGACCCGCAGCGACCGGCGGCGGACATTGCCATCGCGCTGAAGAACGAGGCGGCGAAACGCGGCCTGCTGCTGCTGCTCTGCGGGCCGCATGGCAACGTCTTGCGGGTCATGGTGCCGCTCACTATCCCGCATGCCGTTCTCGATGAAGGACTCGACATCATTGAGACGTCCCTGCGGGAAGTCGGGGCTTGAAGGCACGCTCGCGATGCAGGCCGGCGGAGGTTGGTGTCCGGCTGCACCGCTGACCGTGAACCTCGGTCGGGATCGGCCGGCGCGTGCTACCATCGAAATCGATGGCGATGCAGACCTTCCCGGTCGGTGGCCGATCACCACCATGCTCGTACAATCAGTTCAGGCGCAAGGAGACGCTCAGTGATGGTTCCTTTCTCAATTGCCGGCATCCAGATGAACATCTCGATGGAGCACGCCAACATCGATGCCATGGGGCACAAGTTGGATGTGTTGGTGGCGCGTTTCCCCTGGGTGCAGATGGTGGTGTTCAGCGAGCTGGCGCCGTTCGGTCCGGCGCCACGCCATGCCCAGCCCACCGGCGGACCGGCCGAGCAGGCTTTCTGCCAGATGGCAGCCAGGCACGGACTCTGGTTGCTGCCGGGCTCGCTGTTCGAGCGGGTGGGTGACGACATCTACAACACGACGCCGGTGATCAATCCGAATGGCCATGTGGTGGCGCGTTACCGCAAGATGTTCCCATTCCTGCCCTACGAACTGGGAATCAGGCCGGGGACCGAGTTCTGTGTGTTCGATGTGCCGGATGTCGGGCGCTTCGGTGTTTCGATCTGCTACGACATGTGGTTCCCCGAAACCACGCGCACCCTGGTGTCGATGGGCGCCGAGTGCATCCTGCATCCGACGATGACCGACACCATCGACCGCGACGTCGAACTGCCGATCGCGCGCGCCAGCGCAACGATCAATCAGTGCTACTTTTTCGACGTAAATGGGGTCGGCGATTGTGGCACGGGGCGGTCGATCATCGTCGGTCCCTCCGGCTACGTGATTCACGAAGCCGGGGGGGGTGAAGAGACCATGCCCGTCGAAATCGACCTGTCGCGGGTGCGCCGCGAGCGCGAGGTGGGCATCCGCGGTCTTGGCCAGACGCTCAAGAGCTTCAGGGATCGGCCGATCGAGTTTCCCGTCTACCAGAAGCACCTGGGCAAGACCGACTATCTCGACAGCCTGGGGCCGCTCATCAAGCCGACACGCGGTTCACGTTCCGATCGTGCGGTGCCGCCCGAGCGGGTGAGCGCGGCGGGCGGCGGCTGCGTCGCCGGGGCGGGCGGCATCGTCGCCGATGCCGGCACGACGCTGGCCGCTGCCGAGGCGGCGCCATTGCTGCACGCCCACCTCTGATCCGAGGGCCACTGCGCAGGCAGTCGCCAGGACTTGTACTTGGTGCGACCGGCAGCCCCAAGGCCGGGCAGCCGCTGACTGCCGGGTTCTCCTTTCCTGCTTCGGAGGACGCTATCGGAGAGCCGCATCGTTCCGGCTGCGAGCCCTGGTCGGATGTCTTGTCGTTCGGCGACCGGTAGTGTCCCGAGAGCATGCGGGAGCGCCAAGTTGAGGTTCGGAGTACCGATTGGAGGCTGGCTCCCCGCTCAATGTACTTCCGGGACGTGCTTGAGGTGCAGCTTGGGCTCCTTGTAGTCCCCTCGGCGCTGCCTCTCCGGTAGCGTGATCTTGGGATCCTTGGGAACTTCGTAGGGGATGCGGCTCAGAATGTGTTCGATGATGTTCAGGCGAACGCGTTTCTTGTCGTTGGAATTGGCGACGAACCAAGGCGCCCAATGGGTATCGGTTTCCTGGAACATTCTGTCGCGGGCGCGCGAATAATCGTACCAGCGGCTGTACGACTTCAGATCCATCGGCGAGAGCTTCCACTGCTTGCGCGGGTCGGTGATGCGCGCCTCGAGGCGCCGCGTCTGCTCGGCCATGTCCACTTCCAGCCAGTACTTGAGCAAGATGATGCCGTTTTCCTTCACCGCTGCCTTCTCGAACATCGGCGTCATTCTCAGGAAATGCTCCACCTGACTGTCGCTGGCGAAGCCCATCACCGATTCGACGCCGATGCGGTTGTACCAACTGCGGTCGAAGATGACCACTTCGCCGGCTGCCGGGAAGTGCTCGATGTAGCGCTGCACGTACATCTGGCTCTTCTGGCGTTCGGTCGGCGTCGGCAGCGCGACGACGCGGAAAACGCGCGGGCTGACGCGCGCGGTGATCGCCTTGATCGTCCCGCCCTTGCCAGCCGCATCGCGGCCTTCGAAAACCAGGATGACCTTGAGTCCCTTTCTGATCACCCAGGACTGGAGATGGACGAGTTCCGCCTCCAGTCGCTCGAGTTCCTTGAGGTAGGTCGCATTGGACATCTTCTTGGTGGACGTCTTGGTGGACTTCTTGCGCTTCGCGGCCTTATCGGTTACTGCCGCGCTATCCACCGCCGCGGTCGGCTCGGTGGTTTCCGGTTCTGGAGGCATGTCCGGATTGATGTTCCCCTCGACCGGGGCTTCCGTACTCGGTTGCTTCTTCTGGGTCATGGTCATCTCCTTTGGTTGTGGTGGTGTGCAGCAGGACGGCGAGTCCAACGGCACTGCGGGCAGCAGATGCGCTCCCGTCAAGAAGTGCCAATCTCGAATCCGGTTCCGGATGCGCCGGCAAAGCCATACGCGTCCGCCTCGATCAGTGCCCTGGGCGATCCGCAGGGCAATACCGGACAGGCGGATTGCCCAAGGAACAAGTCGTCCCACGATGGGCGATTTGGACCTCTGCGCACTGGCGCCCACCAAGCAATGCGCTGGTCGAATTCGTATTCAGGCGCCGCGCGCGGCGTTCTCCTTCCATCGCCGGCTGCCAGACCACTGCTGATCTCATGACGCATCGGCACAAGGCTTCCTCCTGCGATGGCTTCCTCAGGCGATGCAGGGCGCAGGAGGAAGCTTCGTCGCCGGCGCGCAACCTAGTCATAGGCCTTGTCGTTGGGTGACTTGTAGAGTTTCTTGAGGGCGTACGACATCTGGAAGTTGAGGTTCAGGTTTTTTGGCGGGATCGGCTGCAGGAACCACTTGGCGTAGATCTTGTCCGCTTCGCCCGAGGTCATCACTTTGGCGAGCGCGCCATCGACGACCTTCTTGAAGTCCGGGTCATCCTTGCGCATCATGCAGCCGTAGGCTTCCAGCGACTGCGGCGTACCGAGCACCGCCCAGTCGCTGGCGTTCTTGGCGTTCGCCAGTTTGCCGTACAGCAATACCTCGTCCATCACAAAGGCCACCGCACGGCCGGTCTCCAGGGTGAGGAACGCTTCTCCGTGATCCTTCGCGCTGATGATCTGCATCTTCATGTGATTGGTTTCGTTCATCTTGCGCAGCAGACGCTCGGAGGTGGTGCCGGCAGTCGTCACGACGGTCTTGCCGGCCAGGCCAGGAAAATCCTTGATGCCGGAGTTGTTCCTGGTCAGCAGACGGGTACCGACGACGAAGATGCTGTTCGAAAAGCTGACCTGTTTCTGACGTTCAGTGGTATTGGTCGTCGAACCGCATTCGAGGTCGACGACGCCGTTCTGGACCAGTGTGATGCGATTCTCGGAGGTGACTGGCATCAGCTTGACGTCGAGCTTGGCAAGTTTCAGTTCGGCCTTGATCGCATCCACCGCCTTGAGCATCAACTCCTGCGAGTAGCCGACGACCTGTTGCTTGTCGTCGTAGTACGAGAACGGGATCGACGACTCGCGATGCCCCAGCGTGATGACCCCCGTATCCCTGATCTTCTTCAGCGTACCGGTGAGTTCCTGCGCCAGAGCTGGCGCCGCAATCAGGCCGGTGGCAAGTGTTGCCGCAATGGCGAAACGCAGCGAAATTGTGAACATCGTGTCTGTCTCCTTTTCGGGAAAGCTCAAGGTGTATTCGGGCCGGTCGGGTACACGATCTCGCGCTCGCCGGCAAGCGGCGCGAGCAGCGACTGCTGCCAGCGCTGGTCTTGCCAAAACAGCTCGGCACTGCCGCTTGCCGGCTGGTACACTGCGCTGTACAGCGTGCCGTAGCCGCGCCGGTAACTGGTCTGGAACAGCGGTGGCTGCAGCAGCCCGGCCGTTGCTTCCGACAAGCTGCGCGGCTGCTCCAGCAACTGCTGCATGGCGGCGAGACGTTCCACTGCGCAGGTGGCCTTGGCGTGCTGGGGCCAATCCACCTGGTGCTGGAAGTTGCTGATGGCCCGGCGACGGGTGACATAGGTGGCGATGTCCGGCCCGACGAAGACGGTCGCCCAATGGCCCGCACCGTCGAGCAGGGTGATGGTATACGACATGTGCACGGGAACGCGCTTGAGGACATCGCACGCCTCTTCCACCGTCGTCGACACTTCCAGCAGGTAGCGGAGGACCAGCGGGATGCCGAAGCCTTTGCTGGCCTGATTCCTGCCACCAAAACTCAGCGACGCTGCCAGGCCCGCTTCGTTCATGCCGTCCAGCACACCCCAGAGGCAATCCCCCATGGCCAGAACCTGGTGACCGCACCAGCGGGTAGCCAGCCAGTTGCCCTCCAGCAGCGCGGGAGAATAGTCGTAGTTGCGCAGGAGAGCCGGGCCCTGTTGGTGGCTGGGATCGATCCAGATTCCTTGTGAACAGCCGGCAATGTAGGCCGGTGGACACCACAGGGAGAGAACGCGTGCCTCGATGTCACCCGCGCCAGCCAGCTCCACCAGGCGTTCCCAGACAGGCACCAGTTCCGGCATGTATTGGCGCAGCGCGCGCCGACAGTCCAGGTAGCTCGGCCGTTCGAAAACGCCGCTGCGCAGGTACCAGTCCCGGTATCCTGGCCAGCAGCGCTCGAACAGTGCCTGCCACCCCTCGCCGGGGCTGTCCTCCACCAGCGCCGTGAAGCGCTGATGGATGGGCATGTCGGAATGCAGCACGTCAGAGAATCTTGAATGCACCCGGCTCTGGTGCGGCCTCATGCTGGGTGGTGATGATGGGCTTGCCGGCGTAGTAGTTCTTGATGCCGCGGATCCAGTCGCGGGCGCGCAGGTTGAGCTTGAAGTTGTCGTCCATGGCGCGGCCGCGGGTGATCAGGATACCCAGGTCGGCGCCCTCATACCGATAGTCGCCCGGGCCGGTGATGCGCAGGAAGAAGGCTTCGCGCTCGGTATCGATGGCCCGGCGGTTGTAGTCGAAGCGCTGGTAGCTGACACCGCCGTCTTCGCTCATGCGATAGATGCCGGTAGCGGGCGCGTGCGTGACCTGGTCGACGTGATCTTCGGTGTATTTCATCACCACCTGCGACCAGGAATCGATGAAGTGCGGCTGCGCCCAACGATCGTTGATTTCACGCACGTTCAGGTCGAACGGCACGCCGGAGAACTCGAGCAGGTGGAACAGGAACAGCGGCGCGTCGGCATAGGCATGCGCTGCATGGTTGGTCATCGGGCTGGCGCCACACACGCGCGGGTTCAGTTCGCCGAGGTAGACCTCGCCGTTGTCCTGGTCGATCAGGAAATCGAGGTCGAAATAACCCCGATAACCTTCCTCCAGCAACTGGTTGCCGAAGCGCTCCGCCATGTCGCGGCACTTCGCACGCACATCTTCGGTGAAGGCGCCGGGAAACACCTCGTTGCCACACCAGCCACCCTTGTACGGCGTCAGTTCGCGGGCGCCCACCACCTCGGTGAGCAAGGGCCCGACCAGCGTCCCCGACTGGGTGGCGCACGCTTCCAGCGTTGCGCCACGGCAGTTGATCCGCTTCATGATCTTGACTTCGGGGTCGTTGATGATTTCGTCCTTGTACTTGTTGAAATCGTCTTCCGACGCAATGAAGAAGGTGGTGTGGCCAGAGTCGCCATAGGCCGACTGGATCACCAGGTCATGTCCCAGGCCGTTCCGCTCGCAAGTCTCCCTGAGGCTGGCGTAGCTGCTCACCTTCTCGAGGGCATTGGGTACCGACAGAACACCGACCTTGTTGCCGATGCGGACGGTTTCCATCTTGTTGTCCAGGCGCTGACGCAGCTTGGCTGGCGGAAACCAGACTTCCATGCCGAGTTCCTTGGCCAGCGACTCGGTCTTCTCGTCGAACATCAGGAAGGTCGCTACCGGATTGCCACCGCGGCGCTCGATCAGGTCGACCACGTCCTTGTGCTGCAGCAGATAGTTGTTGATGTCCTCGATGGACTCGAACTCGGCGTGCGGCGACTCCGGTGGCACGAACACATTCGGATGCCGGCCGTCGAAGCAATCGATGTAGCTGATGTAGCGGAAGCGGTTGACCCAGCGATCCATTCCCAGCAGGTTGAAGTTGGTGGCGCTGATGAAGTAGATCGGGCGCTCGTTGCGGTGGAACATCAGCAGCAGGTCGGCAACGTTCTTTACGGTGTGGGCCATTGTCTTCTCCTCGTGATTGTGACTGCCATGAAACTGCCCTCTTGGTGCTGACCGCTCACCGATTCAACCGGGTTCGGCCTGCGCATTGATCTGCGCCGTCCACACTGCGTTCGCCTGCGCGGAACGTTGCAGCGCCGCCTCGGTGTAGATGCGAAAACCCAGTTCAGGCCGGAAACCATGGATCTCGCGTACGTCGAGCGCCCGCATGAACTTCAGGATCTCGGCACTGATCACCTGGCCGGGCACCAGGATCGGGAAACCGGGCGGGTAGGGAATGACGAACTGGGCGGAGACGCATTCGCGACCGCCTTTCATTGCCTGATCGGTCTCGTCCATGACCAGGTACTCGCAGTTTGCCTCGTCGTAACCCAGGAAGAAGGCGCTACGGATGTCGCCATCGCGGGTTTCGCTGCGACCGTCGACGCTGCGGCCGCGGAACGCGGTGTGGAAAGATGAAAAATTGGGCAGCGGCGGCAGCTCGATGGTCAGCGAGCGCACGCGCTTTTCGTGGATGCGGCGTTCGAGGGTGCTCATGTCGGCGACCTTCTCGTCGATGTCACGGGCTATGTTCACCAGGACTTCGATCAGGTAGGCGATCGTCGAGCGGGTGCTGCCGATGTTGGTCATGAACAGCACCGTGTTGCGCGAGGTCTTGTTGATCTGGATATCGTACTTGTCAGCCAGATACTTGTTCTTCATCGTGTCGCCATCCATTCCCGACAGGCCGATCGACAGCGTGGCACGGCTCGGGTCGAGCGCGAACTCGTCGGTGCGCCAGGCCTTGAACAGGTTGACCCAGCCGGTTTCGACGTTGTACAGCGACTCGACGTGCGACTCGCGAAACTCCTCGGGCACCAGATCCACCACCGTCAGGAAACGGAAGTATCGCTTCAACAGGGGATGTGCCTTGACCTGCTCACGCAAGTTCATTGCCAGCTCGAGCTGGCGCTGCACCAGTTCGTAGCCTTCGAGCTCCATCTGCCGGCGGCCGACGTCGAGGGTGGCGAGGATCTGGTAGTTGGGCGAGGTCGAGGTGTGCGTCATGTAGGCTTCATGGAAAGCCTCCTCGGCCTTGTCCTTGAAGTCGACATCCCAGACGTGGATCATCGATCCTTGGCGCAGCGCGGTCAGTGTCTTGTGGGTGGACTGCGTGGCGTAGACCCGCACCCTGGCCTTGGTCGGGTCGGGCAGCAGGCGGGTGTTGAGCACCCGTTCGTCGTCGGCCCAGGCAGCCGCGTCGAAACTGCTGGCGAATTCGGCGTAGCGCTGGGCATACGCCTCGCTCTGGAACATCTCGGTCAGCTTGGCGGCCGCGGCCATGCCGGTGCGCTGACGGTACACCGGGTGGAAGCGGGCAAAGGCAAACCACGCCTCGTCCCACAGGAAGACCAGATCGGGCTTGATCGCCAGGCATTCGAGCATCAGCCGCTCGACGTCATAGACGATGCCATCGAAGGTGCAGTTGGTCAGGAGAACCATGCGCACGCGGTTCAGCGTTCCGGCGCGGCGCATTTCGAGCAGCGTTTCCTTGATGTGGCGGATCGGCACCGCGCCGTACATCGAGTACTCATGCAGCGGATAGGCCTCGAGGTAGGTGATCTGCGCACCCGCCAGCACCATGCCATAGTGGTGCGATTTGTGACAGTTGCGGTCGACCAGGACGATGTCATCGGGCCGGACCATCGCCTGGACGACGATCTTGTTGGCGGTCGAAGTGCCGTTGGTGGCGAAGAAGGTGCGGCGGGCGCCGAACGCACGCGCGGCGTATTCCTGCGCCAGTTTCAGCGAACTCGTCGGCTCGAGCAGTGAATCGAGCCCGCCAGCAGTCGCCGAGGTCTCGGCCATGAACAGGTTCATGCCATAGAACTGGCCGAGATCGCCGATCCAGTTCGAATTCATGATCGACTTGCCGCGTGCCAGTGGCAGCGCGTGAAAAACGCCGGTCGGCTGTTTGGCGTACTCGCGCAGCGCATTGAAGAATGGTGCCTGGTAGCGCTCGGAGACACCCTTGAGGATCGAGTAATAGAGTTCAAGCTGATCCTCCTCACCGAAGAACACGCGCTTGAAGGTCGCCGCCGCCTTGGCCGCGACGTCCTCCACCCGGGCGTCGGTCACCAGATAAAGATCGAGTTCGGGGCGCAACTTGGCAATCTGTCGTCCCAGCAACTGGCCGCGCTCAGATTCGGGGAGGTTTTCCCCGCTGACTTCGAGGCCTTCAAAGAAGCGACGCGCCACGAGTTCAGGGACGTACAACGAGCGGTAGGGAAAGCCGTAGCCGATCACCACTGCCTGCAGGTTGAAGTTCACCATCGACGCAATGAGGGCATCCTCGAAAGTGGGCACAACGACGATGTCGAAGATGAAATCGTCGTCGGGGCGGCGCCGGCTGCGGACGCGGCGGCGTAGCGACTCCTCTTCCTCGGCCGGCAGGTCATCGACCATCAGGACCTCGAAGTACGGGCAGCGCATCTGCGTCTGGAATTCCTTTTCGGTTTCCATCTGCGTCGGCAGTTCGGCGTCGCTGGCGGTTCCGGGGCTGCCGTGGCGATAGGTCAGCGAGGCGAGCATGCGGTGGTGGCGGCGAGCGACGATTGCGGCATGCGCCAGCTCGCCACGGGCGATGAATCCACACAGATCGGCGAAGGCACGGCGGCCCGGATAGGCCCAGCAGACTTCGATCGGCGTCAGGATCTCGGTCAATTCGTGCAGGTGCGCGAGGCGCGCTTCGCGATCGGTTTGCTCGCGGGTCGCGTTCGCGAGCTGCGACAGATCATCGACCAGTTCGATCCAGCTTTCCGTCCGAACTTCCCAAACGCTGCGGTGGCGGCTCAACGGGGTCGTGGCCTGACTGCCGGCGGTAGTGTCTGTACTCATGACTTGTCTCCAAAGATGCCGGCGATGCTTCGTCGCCGGTCGTATGGGGTTTTGATCCCGCGGTACCCGCCCTGACCGCATCGATTCTCCCAATCCTGCCCTCGTCTGTCAGGGCGTGCTACCGTTTGGTGATCGTCGTGACGGAGCACGACGGGAAGTGAACCCCGTCGAGACCGTCAGGACCATTGGGGATGGCAACTGACGATCATGCGCTAGCCGACCCAGAGGATCCAGGGAGTGCCGATGACCAGGAAAACGAGAAGGCAGAAAAGCGTCGTCAACATTCCCAGGCGGTACAGTTCGCCCTGTTTGAGATAGCCGCTGGCGACGAAGATGATGTTCTGGCTGCCGCCCTGTGGCGTGATGACCGAGAAGTAACTGCTGGCGAAGAGCAGCGCATAGGCCATCAAGGCGACCGGGACCCCGGATTTCACCCCAACGTCGAGAAACACGCCGAGCAGCGCCAGCACCTGTGCATTCTGGCTGACGAAACCAAAGTGGAGGAACACATAGGCGGTCAGCAAGGCGACATAGGCGACCGGCCAGGCGAGACCTTCGAGTCCGACAGCCATCCGCTCGCCGACGTAGCCCATGAAACCCATTTCGTTGAGCTGCCCGCTCATGCCAAACAGTATCGCCAGCCAGATGAAAGTGACCAGCGTGCCACCCTGCTCGCTCATGTCGTCGAGCCTCAGGACGCCGGTGATCATCAGCGTGGCGAGGCCGGCGATCGCTATGGCCGTCCCATTGAGGTTGTACGGCGCTGCGAGTACCCAGCCGGTGATCATGATGATGAACGTGATCGCCGTGATCTTCTCGTGCCGCGACATCGGCCCCATCGTTCGCAATTCCTCGCGTGCGCGGGCCGGAGCCTCCGGCGTGGCGGTGATGCCGGGCGGATAGAGACGATAGAGGAGCGCCGGCAGCACGGCGATCACCACCAGGCATGGGACACTGGAGGCGAGCAGCCAGGAGCCGAAATCGATCTTCAGTCCCTGTTCGGCAGCCAGCGACGCTCCGACCGGGTTGCCCGAAGTGGCGGTGAACCACAGTGCCGAAGTGATCGCCAGGCTGGCCATGCCGCAGAACATCAGGTAGCCGCCAAATCGCCGCGTCTTGTCGTCGTCGGGTGTCGAACCGCCGTTGTTCGCCAGCGCCAGGATGACCGGGAAGAGCACGCCACCGCGCGCGGTATTGCTCGGGAAGCCGGGGGCGATCAGGGTGTCGGTGATGAAGATGCTGTACGCCAGGCCAAGCGTCGATTTCCCGAACACCGAGACCACCAGCAGACTGATCCGCTTGCCGAGTCCGCTCTTGACCACCGACTGCGAGACCAGGAAAGCGGTGACCACGAGGAGCACGATGTTGTTGGCAAAGGCGCCGTAGGCCTTGGCCGGAGTCAACGTCCCCGTCAGCACCACAACCGCGACCGCCACCAGCGACGAGGTGAACAGCGGGAAGATGTTGAGCACCACCGAGAAAATCGCCGATGCGAAGATCGCAAAGAGATGCCAGGACTCTCGCGTCAGTCCCTCGGGAACCGGCGTGAACCAGAGGCCGAAGAAGAGGACGAAGAGGGCCGCCAACTTCAGGATCCTTCCCGTTCCGAAAGCAGTTGTACTCATTTTGGACCTCCTGCGGCGGTGGGAGAAACCACGTTCGGCGCGCTGAGGCGCGCCGACCCTTGCAGGCCGACGACCCGGCCCGCGAGTTCGTCGCCTTCGATGGCGCCGAGGCGCTGCCACTTGAAGCTGTATTCGCCGCTGATTCCGGCGTAGCGACCCGTGCCGCCGGTGAACTTGCCTTCGATCAACTGGCTGGGGCCAAAGCCTTCGCCGCTCAACTCGCTGAAGACCTTGTCGCCATGCTCGTCCGTCCACACGCTCCGCCCATGCAGGCCGGTGGTGGTGTCGGCAAAGCCGATGGCTTCGGACTGGAAAGCGCGATTGAGTCGCTGCTTGCCGCTCAGCATCATCGAACCGCTGACATTGAAGATCGCTGCCTGTTGTCCTGGCAGGAGATTCATGACGCGGCGATTGCCGGTAACGGTCCAGTCGCCGGTGAAGCGGCGAACATCGTCCGCCGCAGTCGTCGCCGGCGCACTGGTCGTCTGCCTTGCCGGTGGGCTCGCGGACTGGCCGCAGGCGGTCATCAGAAGGATGCTGATGACAGCGATGCCTGGCGAGCAAGGGGATTTGGATGAGTTGCTTGACCAACGCATGGCATGCCTCCTGTGACGAGAGAAGCGGTAAACCAACGAGCGTCCGGTTCGACGGGGGGGGCGTTCTGTGGGCGTCCCCGGCCGTGATTCGAACTAGGCTAGACCTTGAATTCTCGACGGTCAACCGCTTTCTCATTGTGCGGCGCGGCATCCGGTTGGTTGCCAATGTCGTAGCTGATGGGCATGCAATCGTGTGTTGTGGGAATTTCCGGCGATTTCAGGAGACCAAAGCGCATGAGTCACGGAGAAACTTGCCATGTGGATAGCGCCTGGGCCGCAGTTGCAGTCGTCTACCGTGGCGCACGGAAACCGGCGATCTGGTGGCGAGTGGTCGCGCGCTTTTCGAACCACGTCGCGACGTGGCCCCTCCTTGTTGCCGGGTGTCAGCATTCCACAGACCGCTTTCTCGCCAGTGACGACTGGCCCCTCCAGCCCAACACGACACAAAACACCTATACTTCAGCGCCTGTCCCTTCGTTTCTCCAGCGCTGGGAGGAGTCCGACATGCGTCCATTGACCGAACAGGGCAAGACCGAGCATCTGGCAGCCGTGCGCGCGCTCTTGCGCGCCAAGGTTGCGGCCGACGAGCAGCCGGCGGTCGAGCGTTTCGTGGCCGAGTACTACCGGCAGTTGCACGCGGACGATGTGGTCGATCTCAAACCGGCAGACACCTACGGGGCAGCGCTTTCTCACTTGGCGTTCGCCCGTCGCCGCGAGCCGGGCAGCGCCAAGGTGCGGGTCTTCAATCCAAGCATCGAGGAGCATGGCTGGCAGTCCACGCATACCGTCGTCGAGGTCGTCAACGACGACATGCCTTTCTTGGTGGACACCGTGACGATGGAGGTGAACCGCCACGGCCTCGCCCTGCACCTCATCGTCCCCCCGGTCATGGCGAACCGCCGCGACTTGGCGGGAGGACTCGTCGAAGCGGTCGCGCTGACCGATGACGTGGTGCGTGAGTCGTTCATGCATTTGCAGATCGATCGCGTGCCCGATGTACAGGCGCTCGAGACGCTCGCGCGAGACATCGCGCGGGTACTCGCCGACGTCAGGCTGGCCGTCGCGGACTGGCAGGTCATGCTCGCGCGCGCCGCCGACATCATCGACAAACTCGAGCGGCACCCCCCGCCCCTGGCCATCGATGAGGTCGAGGAAGCCAAGTCCTTCCTGCGCTGGCTGGTGTCCGGTCACTTCACCTTCCTCGGCTTTCGCACCAGCGACCTCGCGAGGGCTGACGACACGGATGCGCTGCACGTTGTCCCGGGCTCCGGCCTGGGTATTCTGCGCGGCGGCGATGACGAGCAACCGTCCGCGAGCTTTGCCGCGCTCCCAGCCGAGGCCCGTGCCTATGCGCGGGTGAAGGACCTCCTGCTGGTCACCAAGTCGAACTCGCGCTCGACGATGCATCGGCCGGGCTACCTCGACCACATCGGCATCAAGCGCTACGACGAGCGCGGTGAAGTCTGTGGCGAGCACCGTTTCCTCGGTCTGTACACCTACTCGGCGTACAGTCTGAGCCCGCCCGAAATTCCGCTGCTCCGGCGCAAGGTGCGGAACGTCGTCGCGCGCGCCGGTTTCGAGCCCGGCGGACACGCGGCGAAGGCGCTCGACAGCGTGCTCGCGACCTATCCGCGCGACGAACTGTTCCAGATCGGCGAGGACGAACTGCTGCACAATGCGCTCGCCATCCTCCATCTCGGCGAGCGCCAGCGCCTGCGACTCTTCGTGCGCCGTGATGCGTTCGAGCGCTACTGCGTCTGTTTGATCTACGCGCCGCGCGAGCGCTACAACACCGATCTCCGGTGCCGCTGGCAGGCGCTGTTGACGGAGGCCTTCAACGGTCTGAGTTCCGATTTCAACATCCTGGTGTCGGAATCGGTGCTGGCACGAATTCTGATCACCGTGCGGACCCGACCGGGGAACATCCCGCCATACGACGCCCGGGAACTCGAGGCGCGTCTCGCCGCCGCCTCCCGCCGCTGGGGCGACCATCTCCGGCAGGCGCTGCTCGACACCTTCGGCGAGGCACGCGGCAACCACGCCTGGGGGCGCTTTGCGGCGGCGTTTCCCGCGTCATACCGCGAAGACTATCCGGCGCGCAATGCGGTTCCCGACATCGAGACGATGGAGAGATCACTGGCCAGCGGTGAACTCGGAATGAACCTCTACCGCCCCGTGGAGGCAGCGGCGGGCATGCTGCGCTTCAAGATTTTTCATCCCGGCCGTCCTGCCGTGCTCTCCGACAGCCTGCCGATGCTCGAACGCATGGGGCTCCGCGTCCTCGAACAACGGCCCTACCGTATCGCGCCCGAGGACGCGCCGCCCGTGTGGATCGAAGACCTCGGGCTCGCCACTTGCGATGGAACGGAAATCGAGATCGACGCGCTGCGTCGCAACTTCGAAGACACGTTTGGACGCGTCTTCGCCGGCACGGTCGAGAACGACGGCTTCAACCGGCTCGTCCTTGCCGCCGGCCTCGCCGCCGACGACATCGTGGTCCTGCGCTCCTATGCCAAGTATCTGCATCAGATCGCGTTTCCCCTTTCACAGTCGTTCATCGAGTCCACGCTCGCGGGCAACCCCGAACTGGCGCGCATGCTGGTGGATCTCTTCAAGCTGCGTTTCGATCCCGAGCAGGAGGATGACGACGCAGCCGCGTCGCAGGTGCGGGCGATCGAGGCGGCGCTCGAGCGCGTCGATAACCTCAACGAGGACCGTGTGCTCCGACAGTATCTGGCGCTGGTGCTCGCCACGCTGCGCACCAACCATTGGCGCCGGAACGGGCAGGGCGAGCGGCGCAGTTTCCTTTCCTTCAAGCTTGATGCATCGAAGGTGCCGGGGCTTGCCGAGCCCAAGCCGATGTTCGAGATCTTCGTCTGCTCACCGCGCTTCGAGGGGGTACATCTGCGCGGCGGCAAGGTGGCGCGCGGCGGGCTGCGCTGGTCCGATCGCCCCGAAGACTTTCGCACCGAGGTGCTGGGTCTCGTCAAGGCGCAGATGGTGAAGAACACCGTGATCGTGCCAGTCGGCTCGAAAGGAGGCTTCGTGCTGAAGAGGGCACCTGCCGTTGCCGATCGGGAAGCCTTCATGAAGGAGGGTGTGCGCTGCTATCAGGACTACCTGAGAGGTCTGCTCGACATCACCGACAACTTGGTCGGCGGCCAACTGATCCCGCCGCCACAGGTTCGCCGGCGCGATGCGGATGATCCGTACCTGGTGGTCGCGGCGGACAAGGGTACCGCCACTTTCTCCGACCTGGCGAACGAAATCAGCCTGGAATATGGCTTCTGGCTGTCTGATGCGTTCGCGTCCGGCGGCTCGGTCGGCTACGACCACAAGGCAATGGGCATAACCGCTCGCGGCGCTTGGGAATCTGTCAGGCGCCACTTCCGCGAGATGGACATCGATACCCAGGCCACCGACTTCACGGTGGCCGGCATCGGTGACATGTCGGGCGACGTGTTCGGCAACGGCATGCTGCTGTCGCGCCACATCCGGCTGCTTGCCGCGTTCGACCACCGCCACATCTTCCTCGATCCGGACCCGGACGCCGAGACGAGCTTCGTCGAGCGCGAGCGCCTCTTCCGGCTGCCGCGCTCGTCGTGGGGCGATTACAACCCGCAACTCATCTCACATGGCGGCGGGGTGTGGCCGCGCAGCGTGAAGTCGGTGCCAGTCTCGGCCGAAGTGCGGCGGGTGCTTGGCATCGAGGCCGAGGCATTGAGTCCAAACGAGCTGATGTCAGCGATCCTGACAGCGCCCGTCGATCTCCTCTACAACGGCGGCATCGGCACCTACGTCAAGAGCGCGCAGGAAACGCACGCCGAGGTCGGCGACCGGAGCAACGACCCGCTGCGGGTGGACGGCCGGCAGCTGCGGGCGAAGGTGGTGGCCGAGGGCGGCAACCTCGGCCTGACCCAGCTCGGCCGCGTCGAGTACGCTCTTGCTGGTGGCCGCATCTTCACCGATGCAATCGACAACTCGGCTGGCGTGGACACCTCGGACCACGAAGTCAACCTCAAGATCCTGCTGGGTCTGGTGGTGTCGGAGGGCGAACTCACCGAGAAGCAGCGCAACACGCTGCTCGCCTCGATGACCATCGAAGTGGGACAACTCGTGTTGCGCGACAACTACGCCCAGACGCAGGCACTGTCCGTAGCGGGTCGCGTCGCGTCGCAGCTGCTGGACGGCGAACAGCGTTTCATCCAGTTCCTCGAGAAGGCCGGGCGGCTCAAGCGTAGCCTCGAATACCTGCCGGACGACGAGGAGATCGCCGTGCGTCGGGCAAGGCGGCTTGGTCTGGTCAACCCCGAGCGTGCCGTGCTGCTGGCATACGGCAAGATCTGGTTGTACGACGAACTCCTCGCATCCGATCTCCCCGACGAGCCTTGGTGTGCCGCCGCTCTCACCCGGTATTTTCCGACCGCCGTGCGCCAGACCTACGCCGCATACCTGCCGCTGTATCCGCTCCGGCGTGAGATCATCGCCACCCATGTGCTCAACGCAATGGTGAACCGCGTTGGCGCGACTTTCGTGCACCGGATTGCCGAGGCGAGCGGCGAGCGGCCGCCGGCAATCGTCCGCGCCTTTCTGCTGACACGCGAGGTGTTTGGCCTGGAGCCGCTGTGGCGATCAATAGAGGCGCTCGACAACAAGGTTCCGGACCGTGTGCAGGCGGCGATGCTGCTCGAATGTGATCGTCCCATCTGGCGGGCGACCCTTTGGTTTCTCCGCTCGCACCGTCTGCGCGACGAGGTCGAGAAGACCATCGAGCACCTCGCGCCAGTCGTCGAGTCGGTATACCAGTGCCTCGGTCAGCTTCTCGGCGCCGATGCGGCCAGTGACCAGGCAGCGCGCGTCACACGTTACGAAGACCAGGGTGTGCCGCACGACATCGCCCACCGCGTGGTCGCGGCAGATGTGCTTTATGCTGCGCTCGACATGGCCGAGGTGGCAAGCGCGACCGGGCGCCCGGTGGCGACGGTCGCTGGCGTCTTCTTTGCGGTGTCGGAGGAGTTGAGTGTCGCTTGGCTGCAGGATCGGATCGCCGCGCTGCCGGCCGAGAGCTACTGGCAGACCCTCGCCAAGGGGGCGATGCACGACGACCTGTCAGGACTGCAGCGGAGTGTTACGGCGAACGCACTGCGAACGGTCACCGAAGGCGAAGTGTCGGAGCTGGTCGCACTCTGGAAGTCGAGCAACGCCGCCTTGGTGGAGCGCACGACACGCCTGCTCGCCGAGTTGCGCAGCGCACCGATGACCGATGCCGCCATGCTTTCGGTGGCATTGCGCGAACTGCGCAATCTCGCCTGACGGGAAGCTGGAACGGGCCGCCGTTTTGCCTGTTCCCGGTTCCGGTCGACCTCGTCGGTCCGGTCATGAGTCTGTCAGCGGACCTGTGCGATGACGAACCGAGCGCCTTGATTGGCGCTCGCTCGGGTCGCCGAGGGCTGGGCGGGTAACCTTGACGCCGACTCGGGACGGCGCCAGCAACGGCAGTTTATCGTGGGACTTGCGGCGCGCTGTCGGGCCGCCGACTCGCCAGGAAGGCGAGCCCGCCAGGCTGGGCAAACCAGGCCAGGTTGACGGCATCG
>ERZ761607.2146-NODE-2146-length-22272-cov-5.268308_pt1 | contig 22272 bp, 24 predicted proteins | sample MGYA00511164_ERZ761607 | MGnify/ENA primary metagenome ERZ761607 (study PRJEB28899, sample SAMN02445080) | bioreactor sludge metagenome | biome: EBPR sludge | place: Australia: Brisbane, Thorneside Wastewater Treatment Plant | collected 2011-06-22 ... | reverse complement strand
GCCTTGGCCCTACTTTCGGCGTTCTTCACGAAGAGCACCGAAGAACGTGACCATGCGGAGTGGCTTTTGCTGCTTTTGACCTCGGTTTTGGGAATGTCCCTCCTGCCGGGCACGCGCGATTGGGTTTCGTTCTTCGTGGCGCTTGAGACCCTTTCGATTCCGGCCTTCATCCTGGTGGCCCTGGATACGAACCGCGAGAAGAGCCTGCAGGCGGGACTTAAGTACCTGCTCATGGGCGCCTTCGCCTCGGCCATCTTGCTGATGGGTATCGCGCTCTTTTACGGCTTCTCGGGCAGCCTCGATTTCGAGAAGACGCGCGAGATGCTCTCGGGCCCCAGCCCGGTCGGACGGGCCCTCGCGGTGACGGCGTTCTTGCTGGTGAGCGTCTCGCTCGCCTTCAAGGTCGCGCTGGCGCCCTTCCACATGTGGGCGGCGGACGTTTACCAAGGATCCCCGACGGGCGTCGCGGCTTTCCTCGGAACGGCCACGAAGGTCAGCGTCTTCGCCGGTCTCATGGTTATGCTTCAGTTGACGGGGGCCTACGCGCTTCCCGAAGTCGTCAAGGTCTTGATGGCGTTGTCGATGATCAGCGTGGTCGTCGGTAACTTGGTCGCGCTCGCGCAGACCAAGATCCGCCGGATGCTTGCCTATTCCGGCGTCGCGAACGCCGGATACGCGGGGCTCGCGATGGCCGCCGGTCCCGAGTCGATGACTTCGGTGCTCGTGGCGCTCGGGCTCTACGGTGCGGCGCTGATCTGCGTACTGGCGTGGACGGAGTCCATGATTTCGAGCTCGGGCCGAGCGTCGCACGAAGACGTGGCCGTTTCGGAGCTGGGCGAGCTTTTGGCGCCGCGGTCGGCTTGGATGGTGGGAAGCTTCGCGCTCGCGATCTTCTCGATCGCCGGCTTGCCCCCCCTGCCCGGCTTCCTGGGTAAGTACCTCTTGCTCCAGGACATCTGGCGCGCGGGTCACGTCGCTTCGGCGGCGGTGCTCGTGCTGGGCTCGCTCCTGGGCCTGGCTTACTACCTCCGTCTCTTCATGCCCCTCTTCCAGGCGGGGACTTCCGCGAAAAGCGGCACCCGCGCGTCCTTCGGGGCGACTTTTGCGGGCGTTCTCTCGACGATTCTTCTCTTTGCGGCGCTTCTGGGTTTTAGCCGGATGACCCAATGGGTAGAATACGTCGAGGGCTTCGCTCGATGACGGATGATAATTCTCGGATCTTCAAAATCGGTCGCTCCGAAACGACGATCGTAGGGTCGGACCGACGCATCCAAATCCGGATGTCGTCGGGCAAGATCTACGGGCCCTACAGTCGGGTCGAGTTATTGAAGTTCATCGTCGAAGGGCGTCTCAAGGGAGACGAGTCGGTTCTTGTCGAGGGCGAAAGCGCTTGGCGGCCCCTGAGCTCCGACACCGAGTTTTTCGATGCTTTGCAGGAAGCTTTACTTGGCGTTCCGGCGCCCAAGAAGAAGGACCTTCCCTCGGCCCCGGCGGTCGTCGCTTCTCGACCGGCGGACGAATCGGAAGACGAACGTACGCAGATCGTCGCCGCTAAGAACGCGCTCACTCCGAAGCTTCCTTCGGCCCCCGCGCCTTCCCCTTCCGCGCCCGCGTCCCGCCCGGAGGTGGCGCCTCGCACATCCGCGCCGTCCGGATCGACCCGCCCGCCCGTACCCACTTCCCTCGCGTCGCCCCCGGAAGCGATGCCATCTCCTCCGGCGCCTCGAACGGAGGCCTCGAGCGGTCGGCCGAAGTGGGTCTTGCCGCTCGCCGTTGTCGCCGCCCTGGGCGGCGGGCTTTACTTCGTCGGCCAAAAAAATTCGGCCCCCGACAACCGGCCCGCCGGTCCCCTCACGCTCGGCGCTTCGAAACTCGCTTATTTTCGCTCCATCGAGGCGCTCGTCGCCGGACAGAGCTTTGCGATACCCGCTTTGCCGGCGCAGCTCGAAGGCGTTCCGGGTTGGCCATTGCCCGAAGGCGAAGGCGCTCACGTGTGGCTCGCGGATTTTCGCGAGGCCGTCGCCGAGACCGATCCGAAGATCCTCGGCCTCGCCTCGCATTGGGGTCGCTTGGCCTGGGACGCGCTTTGGCTTTCGGCCTGCTTGGAACCCGTATCGCCGGGCCTCTCGGCGAATCTGTTGCGCGACTCTCGCGTGATCTTCGACGAGCTCGTCACGCGCGGGCTCGTGCCGGCGCAGATGCTGGCCCTCTTCAAGGGCGCCCGTGACATGATCGAAGGGCGTTTCGAGGAAGCCGTGCCTAGTCTCGCCGCCGCCGGGGAGTCGCCGCTCGCCAAAGCGCTGGCCGACGAAGCGGCTTGGTTCGCTTGGGTCGCGCAGGATGGCAAGGGGGCTTTTCGTTCGATCGTCGCCGGAAGCGAACTCGATAGCTTGGTCTTGGATCTCGGCGCGAAGGCCCGCGCGGCTCTTAGTGCGAAACCCGCCGAAGTCGGAAACTGGCTCGTACAGTTGGCCTACGAGGATCCGCGGAGCTTGCAGCTTTGGCTCGTTTCGGCGCTCGCCAACGTGCGGGCCAATCGGGTGCAGAACGCGCAGAGATTCTATCTGGCCGGCCTTTCGTCGCTCAGCCTTTATCCGCATTCCTTCCAGACTCTCTACTGGAAGAACTACGAAAGCTTCCTGAACAACTTCGCTCGGCAGGAGACCGCCAGCCGTGCGCGCGACAACCGTCGGATGCTCGAGGAAAAATCGATCGACCCGAAAGCCTGGTGGGACTTCGAAGCGGAGGGGCTGAGCACGAGCTCGATTCTTCAGGAGATCCTCGCCCGCTCGGAGAAGGGCGTACTGAATGCGAGCGACCTCGCGGTGCTGGAAGTCCTCGGTCAAGTCGTCCCAAACGGCGCGACGGCGCTGCTCACGACGGCCGAGCATTGGGCGCTCGACGGAAACTTTACCAAGGCGCGCGAAGTCTTCGGGAGCGTGGCGAAGCTCGAACCCGCGAACGTGCGGGCCCAGGGCGGACTCGTTTGGGCGAACGCGAAACTCTATCGCTTCGACGAAGCGCTCGATGCTTTGGATCGCGTCGTTCAGGCGCGCGCGAGCGTGCCCGAGGATCTCAAGTTCAGCGGCGTCTTGCATTCCATCGCGCGCGATCCCGACAAGGCAACGCAGGATTTTCAAGCTTACCTTAAGCAAGCGCCGCAGGATGCCTGGGGCCACTTCTTCCTAGCGCGTCACTGGCTCGAACAGGGCAAGAACGTGGATTGCCTTCGTTCGGCGACCCTCGCGTTCAACCACGGCGCGGGCGAGCTGAAGCAACGCGCGCAGCTTCTTCTCTTCCACTGCAGCATTCTCGCGGGAATCGATGCGAAGAAGTCGATCGGCGACCTGAAGGCCCTTACCGATGCCGATCCGGCGGCGATCCACCTGCGCTTGGCGTACGCCGACGCGCTCGTGGCGATGGACCTTCTGACCGATGCGGTTAGCTACGTTCGCGACTCGATCGCCGTCTTTCCGAAGTCCTACGAACTTCGGCTCAAACTCGGCGATCTCTACGCCAAGCAGGGCAACTACGATTCGGCCGTCGCGTTCTATTCGCGGGCGGGTCGGGATCGGCCCCGCGCGGCCGAGGGCCGGGTCAAGATCGCGAAGATTTTCGAAGAGCAGAAGCGCTACCTCGAGGCAGGTCAATCGTTCGAAGCCGCCGGTCGCGTCGAGCCGGGATATCCGGAGATCTGGCTCCTGGCGGCCCGCGCCTACGACAAGGCGGGCCGGGTGCAGGAAGCCGCCGCGATGTATCGGCGCGAGATCGAAGCCCGCCCGGCCGTCATCGCTTCCTTCATCGAAGCTTCCGAATTTTTGCTGAAGATCAACGCGCCTCAGGAAGTTCCCAAACTCTTCCAGAGCTTTTCGAGTGATTTTCACGGGGATCCGCGCGTGATGACTCGTCTTTCGCAAGCCTACCTGGCGCTGCGGGATTTCGCGAACGCGCGGAGTTTCGCGGCGAGCGCGATCAAGGCCAGCCCGAAGACGGCCGAGCCTTACTACGTACTGGGCGCGGTCTTCGAGCAGGAGTCCCAGTTCGCGGAGTCCAAGAAGTACTACGAGACCTATCTGGAGCTCTTGCCTGGCGCTCCGGATTCAGCCGTTTTAAGAAGAAAGATCGGCAGCCCGCCGTTTAATGTGGAGTGAGAAGTCATGCTTGATTGGAGAAGAATCGTTCAGAACCCCGACGCTTTCCGTAAGTCCTACGGAGATCGCGGCCTGTCGTCGGCGGACGTCGCGAAATTCTTGGACTCCATCGAGACGCTCTCGAAAGATCGCGTGAAGTCGCAAACCGAAGCCGACGCGCTCAAGGCCGAGCGAAACGTCGTTTCGGAGCAGGTCGCGAAGCTCATGAAGGGCGGCCAGAAGGCCGAAGCCCAGTCCCTTATCGAAAAGGGCAAGGAGATCGGCAAACGGATCGAAGCGGTCGAAGGCGGTTTCGTCGAGATCGACGCGCGCTTCGAGCGGGCGCTCGAGATCATTCCGAACTGGCCGCACGAGAGCGTCCCGGTCGGCAAAAGCGAGAAAGACAACCCGGTCGTGCGCGAATGGGGCGAAAAACGCAAGTTCTCGTTCCAGCCGCTGAGCCACGACGAAGTCGGCGAGAAAAACGGCCTGCTCGACTTCGAGCGCGCCGCCAAGACGAGTGGCGCTCGTTTCACCTTCTTGCGCGGCGGCCTCGCTCAACTCGAGCGCGCGCTCGCGAGCTTCATGCTCGATCTCCACCGCGGCAAAGGCTACGAGGAGATCAATCCTCCTTACATGGTGAACGCCGCGACGATGTACGGCATCGGCCAGTTTCCGAAGTTCGTCGAGGACGTGTTCAAGCTTGAGGGCCAGGACAAGTACCTCATCCCGACGGCGGAGGTTCCGGTGACGAGCCTTTTCGCGGGCGAAATCGTTCCCGACGAGATCCTTCCGAAAAAATTCATGTCGTTCACCCCCTGCTTCCGTTCCGAAGCGGGCTCCTACGGCAAAGACACCAAAGGCCTCATTCGCCAGCACCAGTTCCACAAGGTTGAGCTCGTGAAGTTCACGCGCCCCGAGGAAAGCCTGGCGGAGCTCGAAGGCATGGTGGCCGACGCCGAGGACGTGCTCAAGAAGCTCGAAATCCCCTACCGAACGATCCACCTTTGCACGGGCGATATGGGTTTCAATTCGCGCAAGACCTACGACATCGAGGTTTGGCTGCCGGGTTCCGTCTTTGACGTCCAGGGCGGTGGCCGTGGTTGCTATCGCGAGATCTCGTCGTGCTCGGACTGCGGCGACTTCCAAGCGCGCCGCTCCAAAATCCGCTTCAAGCCGAAGGGCGGCAAAGGAACCCAGTTCGTGCACACGCTGAACGGATCGGGTCTCGCGGTCGGCCGCACGCTCGTCGCGGTCATGGAGAACTACCAGCTCGAGAACGGCGACATCGAGGTTCCCACGGTCCTTCGTCCGTACATGGGCGGCCTCGAAGTCATTAAGGGCATCCGCTAGGCGGGTCGGGTTCACGGTGAAACCCAAGCTTTCGCGCTCCGATCGGGACTGGAGCGTCTACATGCGGCGGGCGATGGAGCTCGCCGCGATCGCCGAAGCCAAGGGCGACGTGCCGATCGGCGCGCTCGTCGTCAACCTGGACGGCAAGATCATCGCCGAGGCCCACAACGAACGCGAGATCCGCAAGGATCCCACGGCGCACGCCGAGGTCATCGCGCTTCAGCGGGCTTCCGAGCTCGAAAAGCAGTGGCGTATGACGGGCTTTACCTTGGTCGTCACGCTTGAGCCTTGCGTGATGTGCGCCGGCGCGCTCTCGCTTTCGAGGATTGACCGCATCGTGTTCGGCGCGAGCGACCCGAAGGCGGGCGCGACGGGCTCGCTTTACAGCATCCACGACGATGCTCGACTCAATCACCGCATGGAGCTCATAGGCGGAGTCCTCGAGGAAGACTGCCGGGAGCAGCTGAAGGCCTTCTTTCGTTCGAAACGTGCCACGTAAGGCTTGGAAATAATTAAAATATCTTCTGCCGCTTTTTTCTTGATTCCGTGTGTCTTTGGGCTTATCCCTTGGCTTCTCCAATCGTGCACCCATAGCTCAATTGGATAGAGCATCAGACTACGAATCTGAAGGTTATTGGTTCGATCCCAGTTGGGTGCGCCACTTTAGAAATTCAGAAAATTCATAAGTTTGAGAGAGACCATTTTCGATGGTTTCGAACTCGATGCCTTCATCTGACAACCGGCAGCCACGTACCCGTAAGCGGTTGGTATATTGACGGTCCATTGGTGCAACGACGAGCTAGTCCAATGTATGTTGTTGAGGAGGAGAACAAATGAAAAAATATCTTGCTTTGCTCGGTGTCTGCGCGATGTCCATGACCGGTGCTTTCGCTAAAGAATTGGTAGTTTCTTGCGCCGTGAACGGCGTTTCCATTCATGAACGTCTCACTGATAAAGAAAACCGCTACCAACTGACTCTTCCGGGGAAAGACGTCAGTTTCTATATCCTATCTTACACCGCGCAGGAAACCGGCCAGAACGGCGAGGCGACGGGCAAGACGGTCCGATTCACACGATACTTGCCCGTGGGATCTTGTCTCCTATCCGAATCTAACTGAATGTTTTAGTCTTCAGGTCGGCGCACTCAGTTCTAAAGTCCGCCAGTTGGGTGCGCCACTTTATAAAGCCAAATAATTCATTCAGTTGTGACGAGACCGTCCGACGGGTTTCGAACTACGGGAAATAAACAAAGCCCTCGTACAACAAGCGTCGCACGAGGGCTTTGTTTCAGCGATCTCTGAGTTTTCTAATCCCGCGGTTAGTAGATCGAGTTGCATTCACCGGAAGCGACGAGCTTCTGAATCTTCTCGACGGCTTCGTCGATGGCATTGATCAGTTGGTAACCGACCACAGGGTAGTTCGGCGAGGTCCCCCAGGTGGGCTCCCACTCGACCCTTTTGGTTCCTTTGTAGATACGAACCTTGAACTCGACCTGATTCATGTCGGTCTTTTCAGTCGCACGTCCCGCGGAATCGATCTTAACTTTGTTGGGACCAATTTTATAATAGCAAACGGGAAGGTCTTGCGCCAAGGCCGGCAGCCCCGCTATCAATGCGCCGAGAAACATTGCGGATTTCAACATAGATACTCCTTTAGGCTTTTTTAGGTTGTGACCTGTCTTGCAGTTTTAGGGCCAATACTAGCCACTTCATCTAGTGAATATCTTGAGACTCCCTTAGGGCTTAGACAGTTTTTGTCGGCCAGGGGTTTAAAAGTTAGACGGCTACGCCGCTCTGAAGCAGTTCTAAAGTCCGCCAGTTGGGTGCGCCACTTTAGAAATCCCATATTTTCCAAGATATACAGATAGACCAAATGGGAACTATCGAAGCGATCCTTTGTCTCAAGCGATTGAGTCGCGATACAGACGCGGAGGCTCTCCAGAGAATACTTGAGGCCGCGCCCACCTACTCAATGCGGATCTCGGGTGCGCTTCCCCTTTCAACCGATGCCGAAGCCGTCTTCGTGGCCCTTCCGCCGGGTGTCGAATTTGCGAACAAGTTCGTGTTCGGAATCTACCTTAAAGACAAACTTATCGGCTTCATTGATCTCATTCGTGGATACCCGGATGCCCGCGTCGCAATGCTCGGGCTTCTGATCCTTTCTGAAAAATTTCAGGCGCAGGGCCTTGGCCGGAGGGCTTACAGATTGATCGAGGACGTCGTGCGAGGATGGGACGGAATGTCTACGATTCGTATTGGTGTCGTTGAGTCGAACGCTCAGGTCCGCTCATTTTGGGAGAGATGTGGGTTCGTATCGACAGGAGTGTCTAAGCCCTACGAGAACGGAAATATCCGGTCTCAAACGATCGTTCTTGAGAAAAGTCTTTATCCTTAGCCCGCGCATGCGGTTCTAAAGTCCGCCAGTCTGGTGCGCCACTTTGTAAAGCCAAACTACACGGACGGATTCGTCGGATAAACGAGTTCGAAAATCTCGCAGATCACCGGCATATCCTCGTGGGGCTCGCGCCCCACGAGTTTGCAAGCGCCCTTGAAAAACTCCCAGTGGGCCCGGCGCCAGTGAGCAAGGCTGCCGTCGCCCTCGCCTTCCGTTCGTGCGTAGGCTTCGTCGATCTCGGAGTACTTTCGCGCGAAAACTTCGCTCGTTCGGATAATGCAAAGCGGCTCGCGTGAGGAATTGAGGATAACGCTGTACTCTCCCGCCAGCGGAAAGTTTTCCTCGGGAAATTTTTCGTAAATCCATCCGAGTGAAGTCGTCGCCCTTTTGATGCCTCGGCGTACGAGTTCACCAAGTTCATCCGCCATGTCCGGTGTATTGCCAAAGGACCATGCGGTGTAGGCCGTTGGTCGGACTTCGATCGATTGAGTCGAGAGAAACTCCTGCCAGTAGGTTTCGATACGCTCGCTCATGGTTCGGGCTCGATTCTACTTACGCGGAGTTGGCCTCGTATCCATTTCTTTGACGGTCGGTTTTGGCGGCTTGATCGGATGCGAAGGGAATCCGAGGCTGCTTCGTGGGAAATTCGGTTAGAATTGTTCGGATGGTTTGGAGTACGGCGAGGCGCTACGCGGCATTTGTGGGAATTTCGGGGCTGCTTTCGTGCGCGGCCTCCGGACCAACGCGCGAGATCGCCGCGGAAAACGGATTCGATCGTCTCGTGCGCGAGCTCGGATTGAAATTCTACTCGGCCAATCTCCACTCCCATCATTTCATGGGGCGCGGAAAGCCGGAGACCTACCCTTGCCAGATCGGCGCGGAGCCGCCCTTCGACGATGGTCGACCTTGCCGGAACAACGACGCCGGGGTGAACGAGAAGATCGAGCACGCCGAGTTCTTGGATTATTTCTCGGAAGCTTGTCGTTACGCGAAAGAGCGCGGCGGGCTCGATATTCTCTTCGTGACCCCACATACGAAGTCCGGTCGCGAAAACACGACGGACGTCGGCGCCCAAGATTTTGCGGATCGACAAAAGTTGCTGAAGACTCTGAACAAAGACTTTGGCGGGAGTTTTTACTGCGGCTTGGGGCAGGAGGCCGGCTCGGTGTCCACGGGCAACCACCTGGGCATCGTGGGGCATATCCGTAGTGAGGCCCCGCGTCCGACCGAACCGCTCTACTTTCCTACGGGCCGCTACGACCTGGCCTACCGGGAGATCGCCGATCGGAGTCGTCGGGGCGAAAAGTTCATCCTGCAGTTCAACCATCCGGACGTGAATCAAGATCTCTGGTGGGAGGAGCTCTCCGCGCACGTCGGCGGCGGCAAGGAAGCCTTGCTGAACGACTACGGTCTGGACGATTTTGCTCCGATGGGCTGCTTCTTGAATCGGGCCCACGTGACGGGAGTTCCGGGCGCCTGCGCGGAGCCGACCGGAAAAAGCATTGACCGCAATATGCTCACGCGAAGCTACTCGGCGATGCGTGAGGCTTCGGGCGATCCTTTTCGTTTGATCGAAGTGGGTAGGACGGGCGGAGCCACGACGAACAGCGGCGTCGCGTTCAAGACGGTACGAAAGCGAAACGGCAAGGTCGGCCACGGCTCCCTGGATCCCGAGATTCGCGATTACATCCACTATCTCAATATGGGGTTCCGGTTGGCGCCCACGGCGAATCAAGACAACCACCACATGAACTGGGGCTCGGCGACCTCGGCGCGGACGGGAGTTCTCGCGAGAAGTCTCGCGGAAGAAGACGTTATCGGTGCCTTGGACGAAAGGCGGACCTTCGCTTCGGAAGACCAGAATGCGCGCGCCTTGATCTACGCTCGGCTGCCGGAAGGAAAGGCGGTCATGGGAGACATCGTCGAGACGCGCGCCTCCAGCGTGCGATTGACCGTCGCTTACGACGACCCGGATGCGGCCGACGCGATGGCCGCGTTGAGGGTCTTCTATTATCGCGCGGGCGAGAACCTTGGGGAAGGCAAAGAGATGCTGTTCCCGACCATCCAAAGGCTCATCGAGTTTCGCGCTCGTCCCGTCTTGCCGTCGGGAGCGCCTTCGCAGGTTTACGACCGTCCGATCGGACCGCTGGATCCATCGATACGGGCCGGTCAACCGCGCGTCTTCGATATTCCGCTGCTCGAAGGCGAGCAGTACCTCTTCGCTCAGCTGACTCAGCGCGATCAAGACCGAGTTTGGACGGCGCCGATTTGGATTCGACGCACGCTCCGTTAATGACCCGGCGGGGCTCTTTGGGGCGATAGATTTCCCTAAGATCTCGCTCAGCCGCGGGAATCGCGGCTTCTCGTCGGTGGCAGGATCCTTGCTGATGCTCGGAGCGGAGGTCTTATGAAACAAGGAAATCCCAAGTCCCATCAGAAGAAACAAGGTTTTGCCAAGAAAGTCGGCGACGCGCTCGAGCGTACGGGCGAGAAGGTCCAAAAGGCCGGTATGCCCAAGACCGGTCGCGCGATCTACAACGCCGGCGACAAGATCGAACATCTCGGCGACAAGGACAAGCGCTAGCTCGTCCTCGCGGTCCGGTCTCGGATGCCTTCCCCCCGAGACTGGACCTTTCTTACTTGAGGGCCGCTTGAATGGCCTCGAGCCGTCCCTTCCAACGTTTTCGCAGCTCATCCCGCAGATGCACGAAAGGAATTTTCTCGTGCGTGAAAGCGGCGATGCATTTGCGACCTGGCCGTGGGATGCAATAAATCTGAACGTAGGTCGGCTTCTTCCATTCCGGATCGCGCCAGCTGATTCGCAATCGGTCGGGGGCGAAGAAACTCCGGACTTCGCCCACGTGCCCCTCCGTCGTCTCGAAGCTCTCGCCTTTCGCGAGCTCGAGTCCGGCCCATGATCCGAGCCAAGTCCGAAAGCCTCTTTCGGAGACGAGGAAATCCCAAAGCTCTTCGCGGCTCACGGGGAAGGTCTTGGTCGCGGTGAGCGAGTACTCGCCCTTGGCATTGCGGCCTTCCACTTTTCGTCCGATCGCGATCTCGTAGCCGCTCGCGACCATCTGCTGCCACCAGGGGCCGAGTCGGTGCTTCTTTCCGAGAAACGCGACGAGTCGCGGCCTCTCGAAGCGATCCGCTTTTGCCCGGTCGAGAAGATGGACCCATTCATCCCAGCTCTTACCCGTGCACTTCTTGACCGACGCGGTCGTGATCCGCGCGAGCATTCGGTACTTCGGCGGGGCGGCGGAAACGCGATTCTTGGTCAGTCGAAAATCTCCCGAATGCGATCCGCGCAACCGCGCCAAAGGCGACGCAGAACGCCGCGCTCACGAAGCATGCGGCGCTCGGTTCGATCGGCATCCAGAAAAAGGGCGCGGCTATCAACCCGGCGCGGTTTTTCTTTCTGGGCGGCGATTTCGCCGATGCCTTCTTCGAGTTCGATGCGCTCGCGTTCGACGTCACGAAGATCGTTGAAGAAGTTGAGGTAGAAGTTCGCGGGATCGTCGAGGTCGATCTTGCGGTAGGGAAGATTGCTATAGGGCGAGAAGCGAGAGGCGTCCGAGACGAAGAACGACGCGTCTCCCGAGGGATTGAATCCCTTCAACTTTTCCACCCATTGATCGGCTTTCACGAGCCCGGTCACCGGATCGATGACCCACCAACCCTTGCCTTCGGCTTTGACCATCGTCGCGACGTGGTGTCCCCACGTGATGCCGCCCGACTTGAGGGTGCCCGTAACCCAGATCTTTCGGATTTGGTCGGGGGCCATATTGAAGTCGGCGCCGAGCGCGCGGATGTGCACGAAGTAAGCGCGCCCGAAGCAGAAGCCGATTCCGCCCTTCGTATCGCGCGCCGACGAAGCGGCGGAGCTCGCGACGGAGTGGGACTCGAGGATCTGGTAGAGGCGTTTGGCGTTGGCTTCCGAGATCGAGCCGCGGAATCGTTGGGGGTCCTTCACGCTCTCGTGGGTTTCGCCCAGGGCGCGTACGAGCTCCTGGTTGGCTTCCTGGCGTTGCGAAGCCGTCAGCTTCCCCTGCTGATCGATGAAGTTCGTTTCGGCGAAACGAGCCGAGTGGGACTCGAGAGCCGAAGGCGGATAGGTGATACCCGCTCGAGTCGAGATCGACGCGACGAGAGTTAGGCTCAGTAGGCTAAGTTTCGTGCGGAATGGCATCCCCCGATTATTGCAGCGAAGCCGCAGACGGAAAATGACGGTTCTCCGACTGCGGACGGCAGAGGCGCGCGTTTGGATGGAACTAGGCGGCTTTTTTGTGCGGAAACTCGACGACGTCGGCGCCCGTGGACGAGGAGGCTTCGCGTTTCTCGCCGGCCTTTTGTTTTCGTTCCTCGGCTTCTTTGAGTTTTTGTTTGAAATCGATCAGATTTTTTCGGTTGAGGTCGAAGAAGTAGGCTTCTTCCGAGCTGTAGCCGGCGGTCTTGAACGCGTCTCCGAGGATCTTGGGCTGACTCATCTAACGTGCCTCCTGTTAAAGGGAACGGATGAATCGAGAATGCGTCGAATATCGGGCGGGCTCAAAATAAACTTGAGTTAAGTTTTAAATTCCCAATGATCTTATTGGATTAGCTTTGATTAGACGTTGGGTCGCCCGGGATATAGATCAGAGGCGATGAAGGCCGAAGTCGCTTATCTCGTGGGAACTCTCTTTGGGGTTTTTCTCTTCGTTCACCCCGTGAACATTTGGCTCGCGCGCCGGGTCTGGGATTCGGGACTCTTCGCCTGGAGTCTGTTTTCTTCGTTCTCGGCTTGGAACTTATATCGGGCGCTTGGACCGAGTTGGCGCGAATCGCGTCCGATGCTTTTGATCAGCGTTGTCGTTTTGGCGGCGGTCCTCGTTCAACTGCTCGCGTTTCGCGTGGCTCCGACTTGGATCGAACGAGTTCCGGAAGAGCGCCGATTGGGCTGGGCCTTGTTCAGCGGGGTGATGACCTTGGCGGTCGTGATCTTCGTGCCGCTTGGCGCCGCGCTCTTCTTGTCGATGTTCCGTTAGGGGAATAAAAAAAGCCCGACCCCGCCGAGCGGGGCCGGGCTTCGAGGACGCGAGGCGCGATTACCAGTAGGCGCGCACGCCGACCGTGCCGCCGAGTTGGCCGGTCACGTTGCCGTTGAACTGAACGAAGGTTCCGATGACCTTGCCGTCGAGGCCGAGTCCGGCGAAGTAACGCATGTTCGCGACGGTCGGGCTGCCCGAAGTCTCGGAGAGGAGGACGTCGGCCGTGATCTCGGACGCGGCCGCGCCGCTGCCCGAGATGTCGCCGAAGTCGGCGGCCGGAATCTTGGAAGATCCGAACACGAAATCGAGTCCGAGGCCCGCGTAGAGGTTCAGGAAGTAACCGAGCTGGACGCCCGTCGAAACGTCGACCGGAATCACGAAGACGCTCGAGTCGATGTCGATGACGGGTTTGCCCGTGAAGCTAAAGCTCGTGACGCCCGGAACGCCGTCGACGTCGACGGATTGCGAGATCGAGGTCGAGAGCTTGAGGGTCGTCTTCGATTGGCTGAGGCCCGAGGTGATGTCGACGCCGGTCCAGCGCGCGAGCCCGGGGCCGACGCCCGAGAAGAGCTTATATTGGCCCTTCAAGCTCCAGTGTGAAACGCTGGCGTCCAGACCGAAATCGTCGAAGTTGATGTTGTGGCTGTACGAGAAGAAGCTCGCGTAGACTTTGAGCTTCGACATGTCGAAGAAGCCGAACTTCGCTTTTGCGAGCTGGCCGAGGTTAAAACCCAGGAGAACGTTCCCCTGCGCGCCGACGGCCGGGAGGGTGTCGAGCTTGGCGTCGCCCTTCATGAAGCTGAAGATATTGCTGCCGGCGCTTACGCCGACGTTGCCGCCGAGGAGGGCCCACGAGAAGACGTCCGAGTAATCGGCGCCGAGGCCCGATCCGGCGAGCGCCGTCGCGTTGGCGACCTTGTTGGATTCCCAGCCGGGAAGCGCTTTGTTGATTTCGCTCTGGAGGGTGTCGAGCTGGGTATCGATGATGGATTGCGCGCCCGGAATCGTGGCGATGGTTCCGTAGGTCCGGTTCGTGATCGAGATCGTTTGGGCTTGCGCCGCGGCCGCGAACAGGGTGGCGAGGGTCGATGCGGTCAGAATTCGAAATGCTTTCAAGGGGTCCTCCTGTGGTCCTTAGATCCTACGTTATGAGCGGTGGAAGCGAAACCGAGCACTTTGCCCCCGACGCGCCTCCTCGACGCGAGGATCGTCAAATTTCCATCGCTTTCGGACGCGTGCTATCGTTCGGACATGAGCAGATGGCTGGGTATCGTCGCGTTAGCGGTCTTGGTGGCGTGTGCTTCCTCGAAGAAGGAAAACGGGCGCGACCAAAGTGCGAAGTTCTCGGACGGATTGCGCGTCGGTATGACGAAGGGCGAAGTCGAGAAACTCGGAGTCGTCGTGGGGAACTGCCGGGGCGGATCGCAAGGGGTTTCGCGTTGCGAGGTTCTCTTTGATCTCGCGGAGTCACACGCGACCCCCTACACGCCGGATCCCATCGGCGTTCAACCCCCGCCGGTCCAGAATCCCGGCGCGCTCAATATCTCCAAGCGCCGCGCGATCTACGACGTCTACTTGCTCGACTTCGAAGGCGAGCACCTGAAGATGTGGAAGCGCGCCTCGGACCTTGGTCTCTAGACGCGATCAGTTTTCGTTCGCCGGTTTGCGGAAGTTGAATCGGTTCTCGGCGTCCGGGATGACGTAGACGTCGACGCGACGGTTCTTGGCGCGCCCTTCGGGCGTCCGATTGTCCGCCACGGGTCGGTAGGCCGAGGCCGCCATCGCCGTGATCTTGGCGGGGTCGAACTGGTGACCTTCGATGAAGTAGCGTACGACGGTCGCGGCTCGCGCCGCCGACAGCTCCCAGTTCGTCTCGAACTGCGGGCTTTCGACCGGAAGGTCGTCGGTGTGGGCTTCGATCATGATGTGGGCGTTGATCGGTTTGAGAAGGTTCGCGATCCGGTTCAGGAGAGGCTCGGACTCCGCGCGCAGGAGCGCGCTACCCGGCGAAAACATGGATTGCGCGGTGATCGCGAACTGGATGCGGTCCGGGTGCGAGCGGAAGCCGAAGACTTCGGGTTCGAAGGGTTGCATGCCGTCCTCGATCTTGGTCGCGAGCAGGTGCATGCGCGAGAGGCCGCCGGCCTTCGTGGAATCCGTGAAGCCGCCCGTCTGCTCCGCGTTGACGGCCTGTTTGCCTTTGCCTCCGTCGAAGAGACCCGTGAAAATGCTCTCCGAACCGAAGAGGTACTTGAGTGGGTCGTTGAAGTAGCGCTGGACTCCTTCTTTGGTTTCCTGGCTTTGTCCGAGAATCCAGAGCAAGAGGAAGAAGGCCATCATCGCCGTCACGAAGTCGGCGTAAGCGACCTTCCAGGCGCCGCCATGGTGACCATGGCCGCCCTTCTTGATCTTCTTGATGATGATCGTCTGCCCGGACTCGTCGGCCATGGCTTACGCCGCTTTCTTGGCGCCGCCGCCGGCGGCCGCGTTTTTCAGAACTTCTTCGATTTCCTTGAAGGTCGGTCGGTCGGAGATGAAGAGCGAGCGTCGCGCGAATTCGATCGAGACTTGCGGCGGGAGTCCGCGGCAGTTCGCGAGGATTCCGGCTTTCAGCATCGAGAACAGACGGCCTTCGGCGAGTTGGTGGTACTCGAGGCGCTTGGAGATCGGGCTAACGATACCGTAACCCAAGAAGATCCCGAGGAAGGTACCCACGAGGGCGGCGGCGACCTTCTGGCCGAGGACTTCGGGACCCGCGGCGATCGAGTTCATCGTGATGATAACCCCGAGAACGGCCGCGACGATCCCGATGGCGGGGAAGGCGTCGGCGGTGTTTTGAATCGCGGCCGGGATCAAGTGCTCTTCCTCGTGCATAGCGTCGAGATCGTAGGTCAGGAGGTCATCCATATCGTAAGGCGTGGGACCGCCCGAAACGAAGGTCCGGAGGGAGTCGCAGATGAAGTGGAGCGCATGGTGATTGCTCAGCATGTGCGGGTACTTCTGGAAGATCTTGGATTGCTCCGGGTTTTCGATGTGACCTTCGATCGCCTGGACGCCTTCCTTCTTCTGGGCCTGGAAGAGTTCGTACATGAGTTGAAGGCCCTCGAGGAAGTCACCCTTGGTGACGTCTTTGATGGAGAGGGCTTTGATGCCGTATTTGAAGATGTCCTTGATGTATTTCATCGGCGTACCGATCACCATGGCCGCCAGCGCGGCCCCGATGATCGTCACGTATTCACCCGGGTGTAGGAAGGCGGCCATGGCCGCGCCACCGCCGGACATCAAGAAACCGCCCGCGACCGCACCGAAGAGGAGGAGTAAGCCTACAAATCCCATGTCTACCGAATCGGGAATTCCTTCACGAAACTTTAGCGGGGCCCGGCGAAGGGGGGTGTCGGTTTGTCCTGGTCGGGTGTCTAGTCCTTGGACGGGGTTCGTGGTTTAAAGTGCCCGAATTCATTAACGGCACGAAGTCTGCTTTATCCCCATCAAAGAACGCTTTGGTTTTTGGGGGGATCCATATGAACGCTCGATTCATGGCTTTTTCGGCATTGCTCGTCGCGTCGACCTTGGGTGCTTTCTCGGCTTCGGCCCGCCCTTGGATGGAGGACTCCGGGGTTTACGAGGCGGCGATCGTCGGCGACTGGGCGCGCGTGATCGCGACCGAGAAGAAGCTCGCTAACCTCGAAATCTTGTTGGGCCGCGGCCAGCGCAGCGTTGAAAACGGCTCGGTGACCTTCGTGGTGGGTCGCGGACCCGAAGATCTCCGCGTCAGCGAAGATCACATGCTGGGATCGCGTCGTCTTCGCAAGTACATCGCCGAAGCGAATCGCGATTCGCGAGTTCCTTCGACCGCGGGAACTTTTCGAGCCGGTCTCTTCATGAACGACAAGCTTCTCGCGCTCGGCCAAGCCGTCGCGCGCGACAAGGAGCTCGAGGTCACGGTTTCGGCCGTCGAGGCCTTCGCGATCCGCAAGAACATCTCGAAGCTTCGTCTCGAGGCGGAACGCGAGCGCGAAGCGCTCGAGCTCGCGGCGCGCGACGAAGATCTTTCGCTGAGGGACTTCGAGCGCGACCTGCCGCGTTTCGATCCGCAGATGACCACGGTCGAAATCCGCCCGACGCTCTAAACGCTCAAAAGGCGTAGCCCACGAACAACGAATAACGCTTCGTGCGATTCGTGGGCTCGGTGACCGTCGTGACGTCCTCGCCGATGCGGAAACTCACGGGCCGCGACTCCCCGATTTCATGGTGGGAGTAGCGGACGCCCAACGAAAATCGCTCATTCCCGAGCGGCTGAAGGAAAATCTCGGCTTCCGCGGCCTTGCCGGAATCCTGGAAATTCGTGACCGAAGGCCATCCCCAAACCGCCATCGCCAAATTCGACGTCACGCGGCCGTAGAGAAACCAGGCGTAGCTCGCGCGCAATCCCAACACGTAAGCCGTCGAGACGCGCCAAAAGAGATCGGCCGAAACGGGCGCGTAAACTTGGAAGATCGATCGATCGTAGGCTCCCGGTCCGAGCATCTTATTCTCGAGGCCGTAGGCGCGCAGACCCGCTTTGAATCCGATTCCGAACTCGCCGAGCGGAATGACTTGCCGGGCTCCGAGCTCCGACTGGTAGATGAAGTTTCGGCTGTCGGAACGGAGCGGGGTGACTTCGCCCGTTTGCACGTTGCTGATCGAACCATCGTAGCGAGTCTGGCCGTAGCTCGCTTCGAGATCTCCGTAGAGGGAGAACGCGCCCGCGCGCAGGATATCGTTCCGCATGCGGAGGCCGACGAGGAATCCCTTGTCGCTCATGACGCCGGGTTCTTCGTAGTGGAGATAGTTCAGGACGGGTCCGATCGTGAGGGCTTGCGCCTTGGCTCCCACCGCGACGCCCGCGATGAACGAAAGAAGGCGGACGCGCGCGATCATTTTCGCGTGTAGTCCACGAAGCGATACGGGAGGGGATCCGTTCCCCGTCCCCGTTCTTCGGCCACGAACGTGGCCCAATCGGTGGACGGGTAAAAAGAATCGCCGGGGACTTCGGCGTCGATCCAAGTCACGTAGATCTTGCGCGCATACGGCGCGGCTTCGCGAAAAATTTCGCCGCCGCCGATGATGAAATTTTCTCCGTCGGTCGGGGGATTTTTCAGAAGTTCATGGAGATCGGATACGACTTCGACACCCGGCGCGGACCAACCCGCTTGGCGGGTAACGACGATGTTGCGGCGGTTGGGCAAAGGCTTTCCGATCGACTCGAAAGTCTTGCGGCCCATGATGATCGGATGGCCGGTCGTGAGGCGCTTAAAGCGTTTGAGGTCCTCGGGCACGTGCCAAGGCAAGCGATTCTCGACGCCGATGACGCCCTTCTCGGTCATCGCGACGATGAAAGAAAAGAATCCCTTGGCCATCGAATCCTTAAACGGCGACGGGCGCGCGAATGGCTGGATCGGGCTCGTAGCCCTGGACCTGGATGTCGTCGAACTTGAAGTCGAAGATCGATTTGACGTCGGGGTTCAGGATGAGTCTCGGCAGCGGCTTGGGCGTGCGGGTGAGTTGCAGGCGCGCTTGGTCGACGTGATTCGCGTAGAGGTGAGCATCGCCGAAGGTGTGGACGAAGTGACCCGGCCTGAGGCCGGCGACTTGGGCCATCATGTAGGTCAACAGCGAGTAGCTCGCGATGTTGAACGGCACGCCCAGGAAGATGTCGGCGGAACGTTGGTAGAGCTGACAGGAGAGGCGGCCTTCCGCGACGTAGAACTGAAAGAGCGAATGGCAAGGCGGGAGCTTCATCTGCGGGATGTCGCTCACGTTCCACGCGCTCACGATGAGACGGCGCGAATCGGGGTTGCGGCGGATTTCCTCTAGAACCTGCGAGATCTGGTCGACGGTCTCGCCGTTCGGCGTGAGCCAGCGACGCCACTGCTTGCCGTAGACCGGGCCGAGATTGCCCTTTTCGTCGGCCCATTCATCCCAGATCGAGACGCCGTTCTCTTTGAGGTACTCGATGTTCGTGTCGCCCTTAAGGAACCAAAGCAGCTCGTGAATGACGCTGCGAAGATGAACCTTCTTCGTGGTGACGAGGGGAAAACCCCTCTCGAGGTCGAAGCGCATTTGGTGGCCGAAGAGGCTATAGGTGCCCGTGCCGGTGCGGTCGGATTTATGAACGCCGGTTTCGAGGGCCAAGCGAAGAAGGTCGAGATACTCGCGCATGCGGCGACTCTAGAGCGCCCGGCAGCGAGGCTCAAGCGTCGCCGTCGAAGTCGCCGACAAGATGACGACGCCGAGCCCTATTTCGTGACTCGATCGGGACGCTCGGGCTTCGATTTGACCTCGAGAATCCAGTTCTTGCCCTCGTCGGAGAAGACGTAAATACCCGGTTCTTCAGGAAGAAGCGCCGCGTCCTTGAGAACGCGCTCTTGGACGATGCCCCGCATCTCGACGCCACGGTGGCGGTGTTCACCCCAGAGGATGCACCATCTCCAGCCCACGGCCATTTCCATCATGGCCCAGTCGCCGATCGAATCGCCCGCCACGAACCACGGGCGATAGATTCCTTTTTCCTCGAGGATGAGGCGCTTGAGGCCTTCCCAGACGATGCCGGGCGGCAGGAAGTTGCGGGTGTAGAGACCATCCTTCACTTCGAGGAGGCTCGCGAGCGTGCGCTCTTTCGGGATGTTCAGTTTTTCGCCGATGACCTGGACGCAAACCTGCGGCGAGCCGCTCACGATCCAGGCGCGGTCGGCGTGACGACGCGCGATCGTCGAGACGGGCTCCGTCCACTGGAGCGTGTGAAGGCCGAGTCCGATGTCGATGATCTCTTTAGCCACTTTATGGATGGCTTCAGGCGTATGGCCGCTTTGTAGGAGGGCCTCCCACTCGTAGACCGAGTTGCCACCGCGGCTTGCGATGAAGGTTCGTAGCAGGTCGAAGGCTTCGAAATCGAAAGGGTCGCGACGAAAGCGGGTTTCGAAATCGTCGGGAAGTTGATCCCGGGCCGCGATTCCGGCCCGGATGAGTCCCCACGCCGTATGCGAGGCGACGTCGCCGGTGACGAGGGTGCCGTCGCAATCGAAGATCCACAGCGCGTCGGCCGGCGCTTCGGAATCAAGTCTCGAAAGAATCTCCTTCTCGGAGTACTTGTGGAGTTTCATGGCCTTCCAGAATACCTGGAAAGGCGACGGAGAGGAAACCGAACGCATGACATCACGCGTGACTTACGAGATCGAAAGCTTTCCCGTCGGCGCCTTCCAGTGCAATTGCAGTTTGTTGGCGCATCCCGAGACGCGCGACGCCATGGTGATCGATCCGGGCGACGACTTGGAGGCCATCCTCGAGCGCATCGACTACCACGAGCTTCGGGTGCGGGCGCTTTGGCACACGCACGCGCACATCGACCATATCGGCGCGACCAAAACATTGTTCGAAGAGATTTCGCGACGCAACCGGGAGCTCGGGGTCGAGGTCCCCAAGGTCTATCTGCACGAGGCCGATCGATGGCTTTACGACAACGTGGGCCTGCAAGCGAGTTTCCTGGGCCTCTACCCTTTTGAGGTGACCTCCGAGCTGAGCAAACTCACCGACGGGCAGAACTACGCGGGCTTCGAAGGTGTCCGCGCGCGCCACACGCCCGGACATACGCCGGGATCTTGTTGCTTGGACGTGCGGGCGGCCGCCCATCTTTCCGTCCCGCGGAGTTTTCGCGCGCCGTCGGGAGATGACGCAAAGACGGTCGTGATCACGGGCGACACGCTGTTTCGCGGCAGCATCGGACGCACGGATCTTTGGGGAGGCGACACGCCGACCATCTTGAAGAGCATCCGAGACAAGCTCCTCACGCTCGACGAAGAGGCGGTCGTCGTGCCGGGGCACGGCCCGCTTACGACGATCGGTCACGAGCGAGCGAAGAACCCGTTCTTTGCCGCAGGTCGCTGAGGACGTTTCGCGCGCCCGGTGTCTAATCTTTAGACGGGGCTTCGGGAAGGCGACACACTTTACGGCCTAGGCGCTTGAATTCACGAAGAGTTTCGGAGGCACGGACGTTGCTTGTTAAGACATCGGGGGGAACGATGTCTGCACAAAATTTGTCCGCGGCGGGAGCTACTTTCTATCTGCGAGAGTCCGTTTCGAAGAAGCTCTTTGCCCTCGCCCGCCCCTTGGAGTCGATCGGTCGCCTGGGAACCTCGATGAGTTTTCCCGAGGACAAGAAGCTGTCTCGACTACATTGCCGCATCTTCCGCGACGCCCAAGGTCTTGCCGTTTGCGACATGGGATCGCGCAATCGTACTTACGTGAACGACGAGCCCCTGGCTCCTCGGGTTCGTCGGCCCCTTCGGGTCGGCGATGTTTTGCGCGTCGGAGCGCAGCGCTTCGAGATCGTCGCCCGAGCACCGAAGCCGGCTTCGGCCGCTTCGGCGATTCCCGGACGCGCTTTGGAACTTTCGGTGCCGGCTAAACCACGCTCCGAGCTGGGTTTGAAACCGGGGATCTTGGATCGTGCGCGCGTCGGATTCGTTTCGCGCGTGGAAGAAGCCGAAGCTTCCGAGCTACCTTGGCGCGAAAATTCATTGCTCTTTGCTTGGATCGCGGCCTTCGCGACGCTCGCCCTGGCTCGCAAAGGGTTTTCCTTTGCCGAGTTCGCGGCGGGCGCTTCGATCCCTCGCTTCGTCTTCGTGGAGATCTTCGTGCCGACGCTGCTCTTGGGTCTCGCGGTGCGTTCGGACCTGCGCTCGCGGCTCCTGCTCTCGGCCGCCGTCGGTTTGGCGTGGGTCTTTCTGTTTCGCTGAAGGCGTCTGAAGAAGACGCGTCCGCGTCGTATTCGCTATTTTTTGGTCGTGTCGACCGCGAGCTCGGTCGACAGCCATTTCCAGGAATCTTGCGGTAGCTTGGTCTTCAGGATTTCGTCGCGCTTCTTGGCATCGTCGAACCACAGCAAAATGCATCCGCCGCCGCCCGCGCCGCAGGCCTTACGGGCGGTCGCGCCGCGCCCGCGCGCGAAGTTCCAAGCTTCTTCGAGCACCGGCGCATCGACCGCCGGAGCAAGTCGGCGTCGCGCTTCCCACTCTTGATTGAGGATCTCGCCGGTGGACTGCCAACGGCCTTCGCGCAGTTCCGCGGCGAGTTGGGCCGAAAGACCGTGGATGCTTTCTAGCGCCGCGCGCACGTTCGAGTCGCCGTCGTGGAAAGCCTTGAAGACTTGCCAGTTGTTGATGCCGGAATGGTGGGGCTTGCCCGTGTAGAGCAGGGCCGTGTGGCGCGAGATTTCGAGGCCGACGCGCTTGGGGAGTCGTTCGACGCGTCGCTCGTTCGTTCCCAGTTTGAACACGAGCAAACCGCCGAAGAGCGCGGGGACGTAATCCTGGTCCCCCGCGGGATGCGCG
>ERZ761607.2141-NODE-2141-length-22311-cov-6.501213_pt1 | contig 22311 bp, 15 predicted proteins | sample MGYA00511164_ERZ761607 | MGnify/ENA primary metagenome ERZ761607 (study PRJEB28899, sample SAMN02445080) | bioreactor sludge metagenome | biome: EBPR sludge | place: Australia: Brisbane, Thorneside Wastewater Treatment Plant | collected 2011-06-22 ... | reverse complement strand
CGCCGGGACCGGCCGATTCGGTGAGGATTTCGTAGCGGCGCAGTTGCAGGATGGGTTCCAATGGATTGATGAGCACCGGGCAGGCTTCCACGCAGGCGTTGCAGGTAGTGCAGGCGTGTATTTCCTCGCGGCTGATGTAGTCGAACAGCGTTTTGCCGTCCTGGTAGTTGTCTCTGCCGAGCGGTTTTTCCGGGTCTTTGGCAAACTGTTGGTCGCCGCTGCGGATGTTGCGGCCCACCTCCTCCATGCGGTCGCGCACGTCCATCACGATTTTGCGCGGCGAGAGTTTTTTGCCGGTCAGATTGGCCGGACAGGCGGCGGTGCAGCGGCCGCATTCCGTGCAGGAGTAGGCATCCAGGAGGTTTTTCCAACTGAGGCCGAAGATGTCGTTGGCCCCAAATTCGGGCAGTTCGCCGCTTGCAGCCGTTTCGGGCGCCAGACCCAGCATGGATTTCACCTCGTTCATGATTTCGGGCATGTTCTCCATTTCGCCGCGGGGCGTTTGCCGGGCAAACCAGGTATTGGGAAAGGCAAACAGAATGTGCAGGTGCTTCGACGCGGGCAGGTAGTTGAGAAATGCAAACACCACGGCAATATGTCCCCACCAGCCAATGCGCTCCAGGAGCTGCAGCGTGCCCTCGCCCGTGCCCGACCAGATAGCTGAGAGGTACCGGCTGACGGCAAACCCGTATTCGTTTTGGTGCAGGGCCATGTCGGCGCTGTTCATGAGGAAGATGAAAAAGACGAGCGCCATTTCCAACCAAAGGATGATGTTGGCATCTTTGAAAGGCCAACCTTTGAGTTCCGGTTTTTGGAAACGCTCTACTTTGAGCACATTCCGGCGGGCCAGAAACGCTACTGTGGCCACCAATGCCAGTACCGACAACACCTCGATGAAGCTGATGACGAAGGTGTAAAAACCGCCCAGCGCAGGCCAAAACAGGCGATGGCGGCCCGTGATGCCGTCGGCGAATATCTCGATGAGTTCGATTTGGGTGATGACGAAGGCCACATAAATGAACAGGTGCAAGATGGCGGGCGTCCAGTTTTTGAACATTTTCTGCTGGCCGAGGGCCACGAGCAGCATGTTGCGCCAACGTTGGCCGGTTTCGCCGGAAATGTTTTCCGGTTTGCCGAGGCGGATGTTTTCGATGAGCCGGGAAAACTGTCGAGCGGCATATCCGAAGGCCACGATGCTGACGATTATAAAAAGGATGGTAGAGAGCATAACAGGCGAATTTTCGCTAAAGTAGAAACAATTTCAAATTGGTTGGGTACTTTCTCTCAAAGTTTTATTTTCACCACAAATTAACGGCAATGAAAATTCTCAACCAGCATCAGATCGAACAAAAAATACGGCGGCTGGCCATTCAGATTCTGGAGCAGAACTACGACGAACCCGAAGTGATTCTGGCGGGCATCAACAACAACGGCTTTGCTTTTGCCGGGCTGCTACTCCAACACCTGCAACAGCTGTCTTCTATTCGCTTCACCCTCACCCGCATACGCCTCAATCCGGCTCAGCCCGTAGCACATCCCATCACCACAGAACTGCCGGCGGAGTACTTCAGCGGCAAGGTGGTCATCATCGTGGACGATGTGGCCAATACGGGGCGCACAGTGTTTTATGCCTGCCAACCGCTGATGCAGGTTTTGCCTAAAAAAGTGGAGGTGGCTGTGCTGGTGGATCGCAAACATAAGTTTTTCCCGATGTATGCCGATTATGTGGGTATCTCGCTCAATACGACGCTGATGGAGGATATTGATGTGCAAATCCGCGAGGTGGAGGAATGGGCGGTGTATCTCCAATAGTTTATCTCACTTCGTGGTAATCGGCTGCGCAGTTCATCTACTTTGTAGTAATCTGCTTCGCAGTTTATCTGCAAAACGAGATGGCAACGCGGAACCAGTAGCCGCGCCGTGGCGCGGGGTCGGCGGTGCCAAACGCGAGGGAAACCCGGAACCTTGCACCCGAAACGCGATTTTTTTTTGACGCTGATCTTTATGATTTTTATGATTTCCGCTGCTCGGAAAGGGGCATAACAATCATAAGAATCTGCGTCTCTCAGCGTCAGAAATCCGAAATCAGCCCGTTCCCACAGGCAAATCAGAAATCAGAAAGTCGAATACCATGATACGCACCCTCTTCTTTCTCTTTTCGCTCCTCGCAGCCGGCGCATTGTCTGCACAACCCATCACCGACTCATTGGCCATGCGCCATGCCCGCGCCGTTTGGGAGGAGTTCAGGGAACTGCTCGCCCTGTCCAACGACGCGCACTTTCCCGACGACATTGAAAAAAACGTGCAGTGGTGCGAGACGGCCTTCCCACGGCGCGGCTTCAGCACCCGCAGGCTGAGCACCGGCGGCATTCCGCTGTTGCTGGCCGAGTGCAAAAGTCCCCGCAAAAACGCGCCCACTGTGTTGGCATACTTGCAATTGGACGGGCAGCCCGTTGATCCCGCGCATTGGCAGCAGGAAAGCCCCTGGAAGGCAACGCTCAAAAAACAGGTGGAGGGCCAGGGCTGGGTGGAAATTCCCTGGCAGGAACTACATGGCCAACCCGACCCCGACTGGCGCATCTTCGCCCGCTCGACCTCCGACGCCAAAGGCCCGGTCATGATCTTCCTGGCCGCCATGGATGCGCTCATCGCCTCCGGCAGGCAGTTGCCTTACCACCTCAAAGTCATCATGGATTTTGAGGAAGAACTCGGTTCGCCCCGCATGGCCCAAGCTGTCGAAACCCATCGAAACGACCTGACTGCCGATGCTTTCGTCATTTTCGACGGGCCGCCGCACATCAGCAACGAACGCACGCTCAGTTTCGGAGCGCGCGGCATTGCCGAGATTTCCATCTCCGTTTTCGGGCCGGCACTGCCTCAGCACAGCGGCCATTATGGCAACTACTGCCCCAATCCGGCCCTTCGACTGGCGCAGTTGCTGGCCGGCATGAAAGACGAGCAGGGGCGCGTCAGCATTCCTGGTTTTTACGACGGCATCGCCATAGACGAAAATGCCAAAGCCGAAATGGCCCGCGTACCCGACAATGAGGCCTACATCCGCGCACAATTGGGCATTGCACAACCCGATCAGGTGGCAGGCTCGTATCAGGAGGCGCTGCAATATCCCTCGCTCAACATTCGCGGCATGGCATCGGGCTGGATCGGCGACGAGGTGCGCACCATCATTCCATCGGTGGCCACTGCCGAGTTGGATGTACGCTTGGTGATGGAAAGCGACCCGGAGCGCCTCATTGGTTTGGTCAGAAAATATGTGGAAGATCAGGGCTACCTGGTACTAGACAGGAAGCCGACCCAACAGGAGCGCCTGAAACACGACAAGATTTGCCGCTTCGATTCGTCTGTTTCTTATAAGGCTTTTCGCACTGAATTGGATTCGCCAACAGGCCAATGGCTCAGCCGGGCCCTCGTTCGTGCGCATGGCAAAGCCCCCATCAAAATACGCACGGCAGGCGGCAGCATTCCCATTTCACCTTTCGTCACTACGCTGGGCGTACCGGCAGTGGCGGTGCCGACCGTCAATCCCGACAACAACCAGCACAGCCCCAATGAAAACATCCGCGTGGGCAATTTCATCGAGGGCATCAAAACGATCTTAGCAGTGCTTACTGAGCCTCTGAGGTAAACGGCTGGGTGCAGAAAGTCAGGCGATATCTTCGGGGTTGCTTATGCCTTCAATATAAGGCTTAGATACATCCTTCCGAATTCCAAATTCTTCCAAAGTATTCATAAGATGCTGCCTGATGTTGTCTATGCCTGAATGTCGGCGTGCTTGTGCGACCGATACCAGAAGTATATCCGCTTTATCGGCAGACCAAGTGGAGCAAAAAGCTGCCAAAAACAACTCCGGCACGTCACTGAGGCGTCTCATGAGGTCATAAGAGACATTTTCCTTTGCCATACGGCAAAGCAATTCCAGATCAGTCTCTATAGTTGTAATCATCTCGCTTTCGAGTTTACCCTCGAGTTTACCCTCAAGTTTACCTTCAAGTTTACCTTCTTCCAACCCTCTGTTGTAAAGGTAGTCCTGTTTGATGTCTATGGTGATCGGCATATCGGATGTGATCTTTATGGTTTCGGCCCCCAATTTACGGAGTCTGGACAAGATTGTCAACTGATTGAGACTACTTTTTAATTCTTGCTCGCTGTGGCTCACTTGCCGGAGCTTACTGATAATAAGCCGTATAACAGCATCAGCGGGTGTGTTTTGGAAATCGGCCAGAATAGCCAGAATCACTTCTTTACCTGTATCCGAGTCCAACAACTGTCGGTAGTCAATGGTTTTGAAATCTATCAATTCAAAGCCGGTGAAAACCATTTCCGGCTCCAACTTCGAAGGCATTTTGCTTGGCTCATCCCCAAAGTAAAACACAAAATGACGAACGGGCAGCTTGTACTTGCGAGCTAAAATGCCATGATATTCCTGCATTCGGGCAAGCATATTCCGGTCGTGGCCGCTCTGAAATTCTATGTGTAGCAGAAATTTATTTTTGTGTTCATCGGTCACTTCGCACAGAAAATCAGCCTCGCGTTGGGTGGTGGCATGTATTTTTTCGGGCAACCGAAGCAAGTTAGTGATACGAAGATTATGAAACCGCCCAAGAATGGTCAATGCTAAGTCTTCCATCACTTCTTTGAAAATGCGATCATAGACGTTTCCTGTATCAGTTGCAGTGGGCGTTTGGGGCGTTTTAGGCTTTTTGGAAGGCATAAGTCGTTGATTTAGTTGCGCAAAACTACAAAACATTTTCATCGCACAAAATAGGCGGATATGTTTCCCTGACAGAAAACATATCCGCCCCCCGCACTCACTCCTTCACCACCTTCAACACCGCCCGATGCGTATCTGTATAAAGCACCAGCGAATACACGCCCGGCGCCAAATGGCCGATGTCTAAGCCATGCTCCAGACGCGCCCCGTTTTTCAGCACCGTCTCCCGGTAGAGCCTCTGCCCCAGTATGTTGTACAGTTCCAGCGTGAAACGCCCCTGCTCCTCGTGTTCCAGCGAAAGCTGCAAACGCCCGGTGGTAGGATTGGGAAACAACATGACGGCACGGCTGATGTCCTGCGTTTCGGATACTGCAGTGGTCAGATTAAAATCAAAAGGATTGGAAACGCTGGAGCAACCGTTGGCGGCAAATACCTGCACCAAAAACACCCCCGACACCAATGGCTGAATGGACTGCGAAGTGCCGCCCTGCGCTGCCGGTATGGGGTTGCCGTTGTAATACCATTGGTAAGCCGTGGCGCTGCTGCTGCTCAGAATGTTGCCCTGCCGCGTGATGACCGGCACAGGCGGCCCCGTCACAGGTACGTTGAAGACTGCCGTGCGGCTGCAACCGGCGCTGTTGGTACCCACCACCACAAACTCCCAATTGCCGTACAACGTCACTGTGATGGACGGCCCCTCAAACACCAAATTGCCGCTGCGCTGATCGTACCACTCGTAAGTGGCCGCCCCCGAAGCCGTCAGCGTCACAGGCGTACCCCCGCATACCGGCAACTGGCTGGCCGACACCGTGATGTTGGGCAGGGGCAGCACCTGTATGTAGTTGTTGGCTGTGCCGCTGTTGCTGCCAAAGCTGTTGGACACGCCCAAGCCCACCGAGTAAGTGCCCGGCGTATTGTACGTCACAAAGGGGTGCTGCACGTTGGAGGTGGCAGGCGTGCCGCCAGGAAACTGCCAGGCCCATTGGCGCGGGAAGTTGCTGGAAATGTCTTCAAAAAAGATCGTCTCGCCGGCGCATACCTGCCTGCGCGCCGTGGTGATGTTGGGCTGCGGCGCTCCGTTGGTGAAGTTTTGCGCGTCCACAAAGGAAATTTCATCCAAATAAAGGTTGTTGCCCCAGCCCGAAATATTCACCAACAGGAAATGCACCCGCTGCTGCCCGGCCAGAAAACCCAGCCTGATCTGGTTGGACGCCCATTGGTTGGTATTCGGAACGAAGGAGGATTCCGTAGGCGGCGCAGTAGCCAATTCCCGCCCGCCTTTGTACCAAAACGGCGTAAAGGTGGCCCCGCAATCGGTAGAATAGTACAGCACCAGCGTGTCGGAATACTCGCTGCTGTATTGCGCGTAAGCGTGCTCGAAATAGAGGTAAGGATTGGCCATGCCGCTGAGGTTGATGGCCGGACTCACCAGCGCGTCCACCGTGCCGGAAGGGTCGTCGTCGGTGCTGTAATTGTCAAAAATCACACTCCGCGATCCCTGCCCAAAAGAACTGATGTCTGCATATTCAAAGGCTCGGTCGCCGTCGGGGTTGTAAACCAACCAGTTCTGGAAGGCCGTATTGATGTTTTCGGCATCCTCAATAAGCTGTGTGTAAGACACTGCCGACAGCACCGTGATGTAGTTGTTGCGGCGGGTGCTGTTGCTGCCCGATGCGTTGGACACTGTCAGTTCTACGCTGTAAATGCCCTGCGTGTTAAACGTGATATTGGGCGAGGCAGCCGTGAAAGTACCCACCAATGCGCCGTCTTCATCATAAAATCGCCAGGTGCGGGAGCTTGGGTTGTTTGACGACTGATCGGTGAACTGCACCTGCTGCCCGGAACAAATATTGGTGCGGTTGGCCGCAAACTGTGCCACCGGCGCCATGGGGCTGCCGCCGCCGCCGATGTGTACGGTGGACGAGAGCAATTCCTTGCGCCGCGGGCTGTTGTCCAACACCGTTCTCATACGCAACTTCTGGCATTGCGTGAAGATGTTCATGCAGGCGTCGTTGCTGTAGTCCATGTAGTTTTGAATCATATCGGGACTGCCGCAACTGGTCACGGCCACGCAGTTGTAGTTGGGTTGGGCCGAGTTGGGCGTGTCGGCGCAGAAGTCGTCGGCGCTGCAATTGCCGTCGCCCCAGATGTGGCGCAAGCCCAACCAGTGGCCGATCTCGTGAGTGGTGGTGCGGCCTCCGTTGAAAGGCGCCTGCACATTGCCCGTTCGCCCAAAGGCCTGCCAGCGTATGACCACCCCGTCGGTAGAGGCCGGGCCTTCATTTTGTTCCAAACCCTGCAAACCCGAAAGGCTCGGAAACTGCGCATAGCCCAACAAGCCCTGTGCATCGCCGCCAAACTGCACCGTCCAGATGTTGCAATAGCGGTTGGGATCCCAGAAAGTATTGGGCTTCAGCACCGTTTGGGCGGCGTCGTAAGTCCATGAGGAGCGGTTGCCGTTCACGCGGCGGATGCCCGGCTCGGCCAGGAGGTTGCCCTGCGGATCGCGGAGGGCCGGCGCAAACTGTATTTCCATGTCGGCGCCCACCGGGTTGTTGTTGAAACCCGCTCCCGTGCGGCGGTAGTCTTCGTTCAACACAGCAATCTGCGACATCACCTGCGCCTGACTGATGTTCGCGCCCGTGCCCACCGGTTCGCCGTTGTGTACCACATGCACAATGACCGGAATGGTGACGACGGCGTTGTTGGGGTCTCGGAATTGCAACTGATTCTGGTACTCGGCCATGCGCTGCTGAAGCTGGATTTCAAACTCCTCCAGCGTGCCCAATTCCGGGTAGCGGCTGCGCAAATCTGCATCGGCTTCCATAGCGTGGCAGGTGCGATGCGCCGGAGCAGGTTCGTAGTGATCCGACAGGGTGGGGGAGGGCTGACCCTTGGCGTTCAAAAATGGAGCGTAAGAAGAAGTTCTGGCTTGCAGGCGTTGGCCGAAATGGCCCAGAGATTGAGCCGTTGCCATGTTGGCAATGCACAGCAACAGGGCAGCAAAAAACAGGGTAATAATGTGTTTTTTCATCGGTTGTCAGGTTTGGTGAAGTTGCAAAAATAGTCAATTATTTTTTATGGCGGCCGCCCGCACTACCGACAGAGCTGTTAGCTTTACCGGCGCCATCAGGCATAAAGCTAACAGCTCTTATCCGGCAGCGGGCGCCGGGCCGTCCGCTCTATACCGGCCTGCTCCATCATCTGGAATTTGAATGCTCGCTATGGAGCAGGCCGGTATCCGCTTCCGTCCCTGCCGCAACGTAGAGCGCGTTCAAAATCGCCCCAAAATCCTCCACTCCTTCGGGAAATAGTTGTTCACCCGATTCCCCAGTCCCTTCAGCCAGCCCAGCGTGTGGCCCTCGTATTGCGCCGCCAGCCATCCTTTGGGCGCGTCGGGGAGTTGCGGGTCTTCCTTGCGCAAAAAGCGAATGGCCTGCTCCCGGTCCAGCGCCGTCGCAGGTATAGCTTTCGCCAGCGCCGTGCTGAGCGCCAGCGCCCCCGCCGGAATCAAATCCCCGCCTTTGATTTCGCCCATTTCCAATATGGGCTCCATGCGCCGCAGCACGCCGGCTGCTTCCACAAAATACCCCTCCACCGCACGCGGCAAGGCCCACAGCCCGCCCTGCTTATTTTGCCAAAATCCAAAATCGCCTCCATCTTCCAACCACCGCTCCAGCACCTCCCGCCCACTGCCTACTGCCCCCCGCCCCCCCCGCCCCACAGCGCGGCCACCGCCAACTGCCAACCGCCCACCGCCTACCCTCCGAAAACACGCCACATAAAACCCCTCCCCGCGCACCCGATGCGGATAGAATTGGTACCCCCAACGGCGCTCCTCCACCCCCCATTCCGACGGCCAATTCACGGGCGCATATTCCAAGCCCGCCACCTCTTGCAACCACGCTGCGTTGGCGGCATTCTCCTCGTCGTTGTAGGTGCAGGTACTATACACCAGCACCCCGCCGGGCGCCATCAGCGCTGCCGCCTGAGCCAAAATGCGCCGCTGCCGCGCCGCGCAAAATCCCACCTGCGCCGGCGACCACTCTTTTTGCGCGTCGGGGTCTTTCCTGAACAGCCCTTCGCCCGAACACGGCGCATCCACCAGCACCAGATCGAAGCTGCCGGCCAATGGCGCAAAGTCCTCAGGGTCGTGCTGACTCACGGCCACATTGGGCAGGCCCCAGCGGGCCAGGTTGTGCCGCAGCGCCTGATACCGGTTGCGAATCACTTCATTGGCAATCAACAAACTATCGGCACTGAGCATGCCCGCCAACAGCGTGGATTTGCCTCCCGGCGCCGCCGCCAAATCCAATGCCAGCAAGGGATTTTCCAAATCAACCAACTGCCGCAAAGCATGGGCTATGCTCATCGAAGAAGCCTCCTGCACATAATACGCGCCGGCGTGCAGCAGCGGATCGAGCGTAAACGGAGGCCGCTCGGCCAGATAGTAGCCGTTTTTACACCAGGGCACCTGGCCGTCGTGTTGCGCAGGTCCGGTCCATTTGTGCCGGTTGGCCCGTATGCTCACCGGCGCGGGCTGCGTCAGCGCATCGGCAAAATCGGCGAACGCAGCGCCCAATTGCGCCTGCATTTGTATTCTAAAATCGGGATGCATCAATGTTCAGAATGTCTGTTGTTTCATCGCAAAGTTAGTATTTTCAGCAGGAATGGGTTGATTTCGGAATTTCGGGCGGGAGCGGACTGATTTCGGACTTCTGATTGACAGGTAAGAACGAGTTGATTTCGGATTTCCGGGTTAATGGGCGGATTTCTGACGCTGAAAGGCGCAGATTCTTATGATTGTTATGCCCCTCTCCGAGCAGCGAAAATCATGAAAATCATAAAGATCAGCGTCAAAAAAAATTTCGCGTTGGGGTTCAAGGCCGCGCCACGACGACAGGCCCGCCTGCCGGTAGGCAAGCGTGGTTCCGGGCTGCAGATAAACTGCGCAGCAGATTCCCCCGAAGGAGATAAACTGTGAAGCAGATTCCTCCCTAACTTCGCCCGGCGCAATCTCTCCAACACAACCATCAACCTCTCCGGCACATGCAAATACCCGAACGCCCAAACATCGAACGCATCTCATTTCGGAGCATTCTGGATGATTTGCTCGGCATCCTCAACCTCGAAAGAGGCATCCCCTACACCATCCGCCGGCTCATCACCGACCCGCAGGGCGCTGTCCGCGAGTATCTTTTTGAAGACCGCCGTCGCATGGCCAAGCCCCTGCCCTTGCTGGTGCTGTTGGTAGCATTGGCGGCTTACGTCTCCTTTCGCTTTCTGCCCATCGAAGGAGACGTATTGGAACAAGTCAGGCTTTCGCCGAATTCAGCATCCATTCCGCCGCTCATTATGCGCACGCTGGAACTGTACCTCCGGGCCATTCAGCAATACTTCAACCTCACCTACATGAGTACCATTCCTTTTCAGGCGCTCGCTACCTGGCTCATGTATCGTCACCTGCGCCTGCACTATATGGAGCATTTGGTCATTAACGTGTACATCTTTTGTATTCAGACCATTATCTATGTTTTGGCCATGCCTTTGTCCATAAAATTTGCTCCCATTGCCTTTCTTCAGGCAATCCTCAGTATCGGCTATTTTCTGTACGCCCTGCACCGCATTTTCGGCATGGGCTGGATAGAAACCATCGCTCGCGCCGTCGGCATCTGGGTGATGTTGCAAGTGGCTCAGGTTTTCATTTTGTTGGGATTTCTCATCGCCGCGTTGATGCCATGAAACACAGCAACAAACTCATCGAACTGCTCAAGACCTTCTCGGCAAGCGAGTTGCTGGCTTTCCGCGACTTCACTGCATCGCCCTATTTCAACAAGCGGGAAGAATTGGTGCGCCTGTACGCACATCTCAAAAAAGCCGCCGCATCCGATTTTCCCGATAAAAAAATTGAGCGCCACCTCCTCTTTGAAGCGGCCTTTCCCGGAAAACCCTATGACGAGGCCCTGCTGCATCACAGCCTCAGCCGACTGCTCAAATTGGCCGAGCAATTTATAGCGCTCGAAGACGTGCTGCTGCCCCGTCTGAATTCCACACTCGCTCCGGCCCAAGCCTATTACCGACGCAAACTCCGCCGGCATTTCGACCATGCCATGAAGCAGGCCAAGACCGCTTTGGAAGAGCAAAATCTCCGCGACAGCGAGTATTTCTTCGTCCGCCACGAAATGGCCGCCTTAGAAGAAATGTACTTTTCCGACCTCAACGAACAGCAACTATCGGGCGATTCCATTCAGCAGGCTTCCGACTTTTTAGACCGCAGCTACCTCGCCAAAAAACTGCGCTTCCTCTGCGTCATGCTCGACCGGCAGCACTTCCTCGCTTCGCCGGCCCGCATGGACATGAAGGACGAGGTGCTGGCCTTTCTGGCTCATCACGACTTCTCCGATACGCCTGCCATTTCCGTGTATCATGCGCTGCTGCTGGCCCTTACCCATAGTGAAGAACGCGCGTGTTTTGAGCAGTTCAAAGCGCTGTGGACCAATTCCATAGAGCATTTTTCGATGTATGATCTCAAATCCCAGTTGGGCCTGGCCATCAATTTTTGCATCCACCGCATTCGCCTCGGCGACAAAAGCTATGCGGCCATGCTGGCCGATCTGTACCGCGAGGGATTGGAGCGCAAAATCCTCTTGGACGAAGGCCGCATTTCGCCCTGGACTTTCAAAAACATCGTCAAACTCAACCTCGGCCTCAAGCGATACGAGTGGGCCGAAAGTTTTGTACGGGAATACAGCCACAGCCTTCAGGAAGACGAACGCCAGGACGCCCTGCATTTCAATCTGGCCGAATTGTACTACCATCAGGGCCACTTGGACGAGGCGCGCGCACATTTGGTAAAAGTGGAATTCTCGCACTGGCGCTATATTCTGGGCGCTAAAACCCTGCTGCTCAAAATCTATTTTGAAACCCGCCAAACCGAGGCACTCGACCTGCTGCTCGCCTCCTTCGGCACCTTCCTCCAACGCAATCAGCGCATTCCCAAAGACGTGAAAAAACCCTACCTGCAATTCGTGCGCCTGCTCCACAAACTAAGCATCCTGACTGCCTCCCAACGCCCGACCCTGCTGTCCAAAATCAAAGCCACGCCATCGCTCACCGAACGCAGTTGGCTCGAAGAAGTAGCCGTGCAGCGGATTCGTTAATCATAAAAAGGCGTAATTTGCCGCCGCAAACATCAACCAACCAAAAAAAAAATGACCATACAGGAAAAAGTCAACATAACCATGCAACGCGCCGGCGCGGCAGCCGAAGCCTGGAGCCAATCGGCCCCCGAACTGCGCGCCCGCTTTCTCGAGACCATCGCCACCGAAATGGAAGCGCTGGACAGTATCCTGATTCAAACGGCCATGCAGGAAACCAACTTGGACGAAGCCCGCCTCACCGGCGAACGCATGCGCACCACCGGCCAACTGCGCATGTACGCGGCCATGCTGCGCGAAGGCTCCTGGGTAGAGGCCGCCATAGATACCGCACAGGAAGCCCGTCCCGACCTGCGCAAAATGTACACCGCGCTGGGGCCGGTGGCGGTATTCGGCGCCTCCAATTTTCCGCTGGCCTACTCCACTGCCGGCGGCGACACGGCCTCTGCGCTGGCTGCCGGTTGCCCCGTAGTAGTGAAGGCGCATCCTGCCCACCCGCGCACTTCAATGCTGGTGGCCGGGGCCATTGATCGGGCAGCCGATACCTGTGATGTTCCGACCGGCGTATTTCAACACCTTGAAGATGAGGGATTTGACACCGGAAAATATTTGGTCATGCACCCGCAAACCCGCGCGGTGGGCTTCACCGGCTCGCTGTCGGGCGGCATGGCGCTGCACGGCTATGCACAGCAACGCCCCGACCCCATCCCCGTTTTTGCCGAGATGGGCAGTGTCAATCCGATGCTCGTTTTGACCGAAGCCGTATCGAAGCGGGGAGAGGCCATCGCGCAGACTTGCGCAGGTTCCATCACGCTGGGCATGGGGCAGTTTTGTACCAATCCGGGCCTGATGATGGGCATAGATTGCATGGGGCTGCGGCATTTCATCGAGGTGCTGGGACAACATATTGCGCAAGCCAAACCGGCTCCCATGCTGCACGAGGGCATCAGCCGAAACTATGTGGAAAAATTGGCCCAAACCCTCGGCAGCAAAGGCGTATATCTCGCCGGGCAGTCCGACGCAGGCGCGCCCTCGGCAGCCGTAGCCTGGGTGTCGGGCGACGACTTTTTACAAAATCCACACCTGCACGAAGAGGTCTTCGGGCCGTTTTCGCTCATGGTGATCTGCAAAGACGCCGCCCAATTGGCGCAGGCATTGGACGCGCTCGGCGGCCAGCTCACCTGCTCGCTCTGGGCCGAACCGGAAGACTTGCAGGCCATGCCCGAACTGATGAGCATCGCCCGCCGCAAAGCCGGCCGCATCGTCCTCAACGGCGTGCCCACCGGCGTGGCCGTAGCGCCTGCCATGACGCACGGCGGCCCTTTCCCGGCCAGCACCGACAGCCGCTTCACCGCAGTGGGCATCCACGCCGTTCGTCGTTGGGTGAGGCCGGTTTCGTTCCAAAACTTCAGCGACGAACTGCTGCCCGACGAACTCAAAAACAAAAACCTGCGCGGCATCTGGCGCTTGGTCAACAACTCCTGGACGCGGGATGACATTTGAAGCGGTAGGCGGTAGGCAGTGGGCAGTGGGCGGTAGGCGGTGGGCAGTAGGCAGTAATTTTTAACTAAAAAAAATACAAGGAAGATGGACTTTAGAGATTTGCACGCTTACAAACTTGGTTTTGAGTTAGCCATGGAGATTTTCAAGGTGAGTAAGAAATTTCCTAAAGAAGAGACCTACTCCCTTATAGATCAGATATGTAGAAGTTCGCAATCTGTGTGTGCCAACATTGCGGAAGCGTACAGAAAAAGGCAGTATCCGGCGCACTATGCGAGCAAACTTTCCGATAGCGACGCTGAAAACGCAGACACTTTGGCGTGGTTGGAGTTTGCACTGGAATGCGAATATATTGACAAAAACACCTATGAAGACTTGGTTGCCAACAATCAATCCGTTGGAAATCTCATAGGCTATATGATGAATAATCCTCAAAAATTTGGCGTCAAATAACCGCACACCGCCTACTGCATACTGCACACCGCATACCGCTTACTGCACACCGCCAACCGCACACCGCCTACTGAAAATGTGTACCGTCACCTACCTGCCGAAAGGCCCAGACCACGAATGGCTGCTCAGTTCCAACCGGGATGAAGCGCCCCACCGCGCCGCGCACGGCATCCAACGCAGGCCGGGCCTCCTGTTTCCTCAGGATATGGGGGCCGGAGGCACCTGGATAGCCGCCCACGAGCAGGGCCGCGCCGCCGTATTGCTCAACGGAGCTTTCGGTCTGCATCAACGCCGCCCGCCTTACAGGCTCAGTCGCGGACTCATGGTGTTGCAATATTTTGAGTTTGCCGATGTGGCGGAGTTTGTGCAATACTTTGAATTCCACGGATTGGAGCCGTTCACCTTCATCATCCGGGAGCCAGCCGGGCTGTACGAAATCCGCTGGGACGAGCAGCACCTGCATCACAAACTATTGCCTTCAGATGAACCGCATATCTGGGCATCGGCCACCCTGTACGGGCCGGAACCGCAGCAGAAACGCCGCCGGTGGTTCGCAGAATGGCTCCAAAAAGATGCGCTCAAAGACCAGCAGGATGTTCTCCGCTGGCACCGCCACACCGGCGACGGCGACGCCTGGAACGACTTAGTAATGAACCGAAACGGCATGGTGCAAACGGTGAGCATCACCAGCATAGCCCAAAGGGGGAACGCCATGAGCATGATTTTTCAGGATTTGTTGAGCGGTAACGAACAGCAGGAAAGCATGGAGATGTAGAGGACGAGGGCGGGCGAGCGCGCCAGGGATAGCAACGAAATGGCGGCGGTCGGGGATAGAGCTGTTAGCTTTAGCACGGCAATAGCCCGATAAAGCTAACAGCTCTGCGGGGAGCCGCCATGCAGTGGATAGCCCGACCCGCCTACCCGCCGGCTCCCTCCTTTGGAGGGTCGGGGAGGCAGGTAGAGGCGGGTGGCGCCCCCATCTGATTGTATAAAAAAAATTGCCATAAACCATTCAAAACCATGAATCTACACAATTACATCCTCGGCCGATGGACGCCCCACGAAGGCGCCGGTATTCCGCAATACGATGCTGTGACCGGCGAGGTGATCTGCACCGCAAGCAGCGATGGCCTCGATTTTGCCGCCATTGCCGACTTCGCGCGCCAAACCGGCAGCCCCGCCCTGCGCCGCATGACCTTTCAGGAGCGCGGCCGTATGCTCAAGGCCCTGGCCCTGCACCTCAACGAAATCAAAGAAAAATACTACCCGCTGAGCTACCGCACCGGGGCCACCCGCGCCGACAGTTGGATAGACATAGACGGCGGCATCGGCACCGTGTTTGCGTACGCGAGTCTGCGCCGCAAACTGCCCGATACGCCCTGGTATGTGGACGGCGAGCAGGCCAAACTCTCGCGCGAGGGCACCTTCATCGGCCACCACCTGATGACGCCCAAACCCGGCGTGGCCATCCACATCAATGCGTTCAACTTCCCCATCTGGGGCATGTTGGAGAAGCTGTCTGTCAACCTCTTAGCCGGCGTGCCTGCCATTGTGAAACCCTCTGAAATCACTTCCTTTCTGGCAGAGGCGGTCGTGCGAGACATCATCGCATCGGGCATACTGCCGCAGGGCGCGCTGCAACTGATTTGCGGTACTGGCGTGGGCATCCTCGATCCGGTGGGGCCGCAGGATGTGGTCACGTTTACCGGTTCTGCCGAGACCGGGCGGATGCTCAAAACGCTGCCTTCCATCATCGAACATTCGACGCCGTTCAACATGGAGGCCGACAGCCTCAACGCTGCCATCCTCGGTGCGGACGCTGCGCCCGGTACGCCCGAATTTGACCTCTTCATCAAAGAAGTGCGCCGCGAAATGACCGCCAAAGCCGGACAGAAATGTACCGCCATTCGCCGCATCATCGTGCCGGAGCCAATGGTGGATGCCGTGCAGGAGGCGCTGGCCCGCGAATTGGTGAAAACCGCCATCGGCGACCCGCGTGCAGAAGGGGTACGCATGGGCGCCTTGGTGAATCGCGAGCAGGCTGGCGAGGTGCGCCGCCGCGTAGAAATGCTCAGTGCACACACGCCCATTGTCATCGGCGATTTGGTGGAGTTTGAGGTCATCGGGGCCGACAAAAACAAGGGGGCGTTTTTTGCGCCCATCGTCATGCTCAACGAAAAACCTTTTCATTTTCAGGACAGCCACTCGGTGGAAGCTTTCGGGCCGGTGAGCACCATCATGCCGTATCGCAGCATAGAGGAAGCGGTGGAATTGGCCAATATGGGCAAAGGCTCGTTGGTGAGCACCATTGCCACTTTTGACGAAAACACAGCCCGCGAGTATGTCTTCGGCACGGCGCCCTATCATGGCCGCATCCTCATCTTGAACCGAGAGAGCGGCAAGGAGAGCACCGGGCACGGTTCGCCCATGCCTTTGCTGGTACATGGAGGGCCGGGCCGGGCGGGCGGCGGCGAGGAAATGGGCGGTTTGCGGGGCATCCGGCACTACCTGCAACGCACGGCCATACAGGGCCACCCCAGCATGATAACGGCCATCGGCGGAGTGTATCAGCAGGGCGGGCGGCAGACAGAAGCAGCGGTGCATCCGTTCAGCCGGCATTTCGAGGACTTGTTCATTGGGGAAACCCTCACCACGGCCCGCCACACGGTGACGGAGGCCGATATTGTGAATTTTGCCAATCTGAGCGGTGACCATTTCTACGCGCATACCGATGTGACGGCGCTGGAAGGCACGCCTTTCGAGACGCGGGTGGCGCATGGCTACTGGGTGTTGTCGAAGGCGGCGGGCTTGTTTGTGCAAGCCAAAAAGGGGCCGGTTTTGTTGAATTACGGCCTCGAAGAATGCCGTTTTACGAAACCGGTGTATCCTGGCATGACCATCGGGGTGCGCCTGACGGTGAAGGAAAAGACGGCGCAGGAAAAACGCGATGAAACGGATGTGCGCAAGGGCATTGTGAAATGGTTGGTGGATGTGTATGACGAGACGGGCGAAACGGTGGCCATTGCTACGATTTTGACGATGGTGAAGATGCGGGAGCAGTAAGAACATTTTCCTATACCTTTGGCCGCAAATTCTTTCATACATGGAGCCATTTGCCACCCATACCAACCGAAACCTTCGCCTGCCCATAGCGCTCACTGCCATAGCCGCCGTATTGTGGTGTTTTGCGGTTGCCAAAGCCCATTTCGCCTCGATGACCCACGACGAGGCATCCACTTATTTCCACCATATACAGTCGGGATTTTTCAAGTGTTTTTACTCGCCCGATTGTTGGAAAAGCGCCAACAACCACCTGTTCAATACCCTGCTGTGGCAACAGACGATAAAATGGCTGGGGCCGACGGAGTTGGGAATGCGCCTGCCCAATTTGCTGGGGCACTTGGTATTCCTCGGCAGCAGCGCGTTTCTCGTTTTGAGGATGACGACGCGCTTTTTGCCTGGGCTGGCGGCCTTTGCAGTGCTCAATTTCAATCCTTTTTTGCTCGATTTCTTTTCGTTGGCGCGGGGCTACGGGCTGTGTGCCGGTTTCGTGATGGCGGCCATTGCTTTTTGGTGGGCGTGGCAACAGGGGCGCACCGACCGGTATTTGGTGCTGTGTTGCGCGGCATTGGTGTTGGCCATACTGAGCAATTTTGTAGCGTTCAACGTATTTCTGGCTGTAGGCGGCGCCACGTTTTTGTTGTCGCTGCGCGAGGGGCGGGCCGTGTGGCAGCGCGTGCTGGTCATATTCGGCGGCACGACGGCCCTGCTGGCGTTGATCTTGCACCGGCCCATTCGCTTTTTGAAACAGGGCGGCGAGTTTCAGTATGGAGCAGGTTCGCTTTGGGAGTCCTTGGAATCGCTCATCAAAGACCCGCTGTACGGCAACGCGTATTTGGGCGAAGCGACGGTGTCGGTGGCCGCCGGCCTTGTTTATGCAGCTTTTGTGGCGGTATTGGTTGGCAGCCTGTGGGCCTGGTACCGGCAGCCTGAAAAGAGGGAATACAGCTTTGTGGCAGCTTTGTCGGCGGCGTTTGTACTCAGCATAGCGGGCATGATAGCGCAGCATTATCTCTTGGGGTCGGTGTATTTGGTGCATCGCACGGCAGTGCCCCTGATGCCTTTGCTGAACGGGGCCATTGCGGCGGGGCTTTTGCTGTGGAGCGGTAAAGTGTCTCGGCAGATAATTCCTGCGGCCTTGTCGGTGCTTGTTTTGTTGGCCATGACCTGGAATCTGGGGCGCTCGGCCAATGTGCGCTATTTCCGCGAGTGGTGGTATGACGAAAACACGAAGTCGGTGATGTTGTACCTGAACGACGTGGGCGAGGCGCGCCAAAAGCCGGTGAGCGTGGGTGTGAGTTGGTTGTTTTTTCCTTCGGGAGAGTTTTACCGGCACACGCTGGCTTTGCCTTTTGTGGAGCAATTGCCCAACAATGCAGAGATCAAGCCCGACGGCGGATACGAATATTACTACATCGAAGAAAGTCAGAAACCTACGCTGGGCGAGGCTTATGAGCAGGTGAAGTATTATCAGTGGGGCAGGGTGCTGATGCGGAAGAAGGGGTAGCCGCGGGTATGGCGCGGAGTGGGCGGTGGCCGCGCCGTGGCGCGGTAAGCGTAGAGTGTGCGGTAGGCGGTTTTCAGAGGTGAGGGGTGAGTGTGTGAGGGTTGGTAATCTGCTTTGCAGTTTATCGTCGGGCGGAACCCGAAACGCGGAACCCGAAACCTTGAACCCGGAACCCGAAACCTTGAACCCGAAACACGAAGCTTTTTAACGCGAATTTTAGCGAAGGGCGCGAAATTCCGCGAACGCGAGGAAAACGCGGCTTGCGGCTTGTAGCCAGCAGCTTACAGCGTAACCCGAAATTCCCTATATTTGCCCCTCAAAATTTCAACACTGTGGCCAGAAAAAGCGCCTCCGCCAACACCGCCGCCCCCGCCGAGGGCAACGTCACGCCGCTGATGCAGCAGTACTTCAAAATGAAAGGCAAGTACCCCGATGCCATCATGCTCTTCCGCGTGGGCGATTTTTACGAAACCTTCGGAGAAGACGCCGTAAAAACCTCGCAAACACTGGGCATCGTACTCACCAAACGCAACAACGGCGGCAGCGACATCGAATTGGCTGGCTTCCCCTTTCACTCGCTCGATCTCTACCTGCCCCGCTTGGTACGCGCCGGTCACCGGGTGGCCATCTGTGAGCAATTGGAAAAACCCAGTCCGCTCAAAAAAATCGTCAAGCGCGGGGTCACCGAGGTCGTAACGCCCGGCGTGGCGGTGGACGACAAGCTCCTCGATCACCAAACCAACAATTACTTAGCCGCGCTCTCTTTCGGCAAACGCGAAGACGTGGGCATGGCTTTTTTGGACATCTCCACCGGCGAGTTCTTGGTGTGCGAGGGCGATATGGCTTACGCCGACAAGCTTTTGCAGAGTTTCCAGCCTTCGGAGGTGTTGCTTTCCAAAGAACGGCGCAAGGATTTTGAAAAAAAATTCGGCGACAAGTTTTACACCTACGCCCTCGAAGAATGGGTGTTCAGCCCCGACTTCACCCGCCAAAAACTCGTGGATCACTTCGAGGTGCAAAACCTCAAAGGCTTCGGCATCGAAGAAATGGAATTGGCGCCCATCGCGGCCGGCGCTATCCTGCACTACTTGGAAACTACGGAGAACAAAAACCTGCGGCACATCAACGCCATCAGCCGCATCCTGCCCGAAAAATACGTCTGGCTCGACCGCTTCACCATCCGCAACCTCGAACTGCTGTACAGCCAGCACGAAACCGGCTCGCCGCTCATCAAAGTGTTGGACAAAACCGTGTCGCCCATGGGGTCCCGCCTGCTCAAAAAATGGGTAGTGCTGCCCCTGCGCCACAAACGCCCCATCGAAGAGCGGTTGGACATTGTGGCCCATTTCCTGCGCCATTTCGACCTCGGCATGGAACTGGAACACTACATCCGGCAGATCGGCGACCTCGAACGCCTCATCTCCAAAGCGCCTCTGGGCAAGATCAATCCCCGCGAAATGGTGCAGTTGCGTCGCGCCCTGGCCGCCATCGAACCCATGAAAACGCTGCTGGAAAGCGCCGGTCTGGAACCCTTGGTGAAAATTGCCGAAGGACTGAATCTCTGCAAATCTCTGCGCGACCAAATCAGCACCCAGATCGTGGACGAACCGCCCGTCAACCTCTCCAAAGGGGGCGTCATGGCCGACGGCGTGTCTCCCGAATTGGACGAACTGCGCCGCCTCATCAACAACAGCAAAGACATCCTGCTCGAAATTCAGCAGCGCGAAATAGACCGCACCGGCATCTCCAGTCTCAAGGTCGGATTCAATACCGTCTTCGGTTATTACCTCGAAGTGACCAACAAATACAAAGACCAGGCGCCCTCCGACTGGATCAGAAAACAAACCCTCACCAACGGAGAACGCTACATCACCGAGGAACTCAAAGAGTTGGAAACCAAGATATTGGGCGCCGAAGATAAAATCCTCGAACTCGAAACGCAACTCTTTGAACAGCTCGTTTTTGCCGTAGCCGACTTCGTGCAGCCCATTCAGCACAATGCCCAGCTCATCGCCCGCTTGGACTGTCTGCTGGCCTTTGCCCGCGTGGCCGAAAAGCACAAATACTGCCGCCCGGAAATCAACGACGGCTTGGTGATTGACATCAAAGACGGCCGCCACCCGGTCATTGAGCAGCAACTGCCCCTCGGCGAATCGTATGTACCCAACGACGTGCTCTTGGACAGCGAAGACCAGCAAGTACTGCTCATCACAGGCCCCAACATGGCCGGCAAATCGGCGCTGCTGCGCCAAACCGCCCTCATCTGCCTCATGGCGCAAATGGGCTGTTTCGTACCCGCCACCGAAGCGCGCATCGGCCTGTTGGACAAGGTATTCACCCGCGTGGGCGCTTCCGACAACATCTCCTCCGGCGAGTCCACATTCATGGTGGAAATGAACGAAACGGCCAGCATTATGAACAATATCTCCGACCGCAGCCTGCTCCTGTTGGACGAGATCGGGCGCGGCACCAGCACTTTCGATGGGGTGTCCATTGCCTGGGCCATCGCCGAATACTTGCACAACAACGGCGCGGCGCGGCCCAAAACGCTCTTCGCCACTCACTACCACGAACTCAACGAATTGGCCGGGAAATTTCCCCGCATCCGCAACTACAACGTCTCGGTGCGCGAGGTGGGCAACAAGGTCATTTTTTTGAGAAAACTCGCCGAGGGCGGCAGTCAGCACAGCTTCGGCATCCATGTGGCGCGCATGGCGGGTATGCCGCGCAGCATCGTGGAGCGCGCCGGGCATATTTTGCAACAATTGGAACTCAAATCGGTGGACGATGCGCCCCCAGCCGGCAATGGCCCGCAAAGCAAACGCGCCGCCACGCAGCAAATCGCCGCGCAGCCCTACCAACTCAGCATCTTCGAAACCGTGGACCCCACCGCCGGCAAAATCAAAGAGGCCCTGCTCGACCTCGACCTGAACCGGCTGACGCCGATTGATTGTATGCTGAAACTGAATGAGTTGAGGAAGATGCTGGAGGGAGAATAGACCGCAAACAAGCGCGCTGTCATGCTGGCGCGAGATTCCATCTCGTGCCACTTTTCGGCGGGTTCATACCCGCCAGATGCTCGCTTTTGCAGGTGCTTTACAAGCGGGTAGAACCCGCATAATAGCTCACGCGAGATGGAATCTCGGCGCGAGCGGTTATGTGATGTGGGCAAAGTAAAGCTGTTGGGTAAAATAGAGAAAAAAATAGATAATTATCAAGTTGATGGTGTATTGGGATATGTGCTGACCAATAAACATGAGGTTGAGTCCGGCTGCTATATTTTGATAACGGTAAATATTGGGAGACCAGATGGGTTTAAAACCAGCTTAGAACTAACTGTTTTGGGTGAAAAAGTTGCAATTGAAAATTTAATTATGTCATCAGATTATTCTGTTGATACCTATGGTTACTTCATAGAAAATTGCAATGAACCGAATTTTCAATTCGCAGCTAATGTTACTATCAGCGATAAAAAGGGGTATCTCGTTCATTCCGAAAAGATTAATGGACTGATTCTTACCACTTCGTCAAGTCAGGTTTTTCTTCCTGCCGACATTGCCGGTATCGGGTGTTTTCGGTAGCAAAACAAAAAAACGCCCGGTCATTAATACCAAAATTTGATTAACAATGGATGCAAAAATTAGTATAACCGCCTTTAAGGAGATATTGGAAGAGTTAATAAGCGCATTTGAATGAAGAAAATCCAAGTCCTTGCCGTATATATCGCTATGGCTGAGTACCTTAATTTGGGATATTTTAATCTTTCTTTTTTTTCTGATTATTTTGCCGTAAGGATTTACCTCATTAATCAATATATTTTTATCATCAAAAGACAATACCTTGCCAATGATGACGGTCTCCCAATCACTCAAGTCGAGAATCAAACAAATTAATATCCCTTTTTC